>SXGU01225551.1_pt1 | contig 11725 bp, 13 predicted proteins | sample 3174531 | NCBI WGS metagenome assembly SXGU01 (sample SAMN11356863, study PRJNA531348) | freshwater metagenome | isolation source: freshwater sample F1-140 | place: China: Fuxian Lake, Yuxi | collected 2017-12-25
ATTGAGACACACCCGCCGCCATCATGCAGGCTGACACATTGGGCATAACACCATGGCCGGAATCACGCTGGAACAAGCCGAAGCCCGCCTCGCGGAATACCTGGCCGCCGAATCGGCCGTCCTCACCGGGCAGGCCTATCAAATGGGCGACCGCCAATTGACGCGCGCCAATCTGGCCGCCATTCAGGCCGGAATCAAACTCTGGGACGACCGCGCCAAAGCCCTCGCCCTCTCCACGACCGGGCGCAGTCGCTCCCGCGCCATCGCTCCAGGATTCTGACCGTGACCGAAAAACCCACCCCGCCGCGCGCCGCCCTGAACGCCCTGGAACGGGTCGGCGCGGCCCTCTCGCCGCGCGGGGGCGCGCGCCGCCTCATGCAGAAAAACATGCTCGCCCTGGCGGGTGGCTACACCGGTGCCTCCAAAAATCACGCCACCATGCGCAACTGGGCGCCCGGCAACGCCAGCGCCGACGACGACGCCAGCGCCGACCTGCCCACCCTGCGCGCCCGGTCCAGTGACCTGATCCGCAACGCCCCTCTGGCCGGGTCGGCCCTGAACACCGCCGTCCTGCACACCGCCGGCACGGGCCTGTCTCTGCAATGCCGCATCGACGCCGATTACCTCGGCCTCACCGAAGCCGAATCGGACGCCTGGCAAGCGAACACCGAGCGCGAATTCCGCCTCTGGGCCGAGTCCACCGACTGCGACCTCACCCGCACCCAGAATTTTTACGGCCTGCAGGCCCTGGCCTATCGCTCATCGCTGGAGCGTGGCGACGTGCTCGCCCTGTTTCCGGCCATTCTGCGCCGTCATTCACCCTACAGCCTCGCCGTGCAACTGGTCGAAGCCGACCGCGTCAGCAACCCCAACCACGCGCGCAACAGCGACCGTCTGGTCGACGGCGTCGAACTCGACCCAAACGGTGCGGTCATCCGCTACCACGTCGCCAGCCACTACCCGCGCGGCAACCACTACGCCAAGGGCGCCACCTGGACGCCCGTGCCCGCACGCGGCGCCAACACCGATCGGCTGAACGCACTGCTGCTATTCCGCCGCCAGCGCCCCGGCCAAACGCGCGGCATCCCCATGCTCGCGCCGGTCATCGAACCACTGAAACAACTCGGCCGCTACACCAGCGCCGAATTGGCCGCCGCCGTCAATGCCAGCATCTGGACAGTGTTTGTGAAGATGGACCCGGCCGCCTTTGATGACCTGTTCAGCAGCAATTCCGCCTATTTCGACGACGGCGCCGCCGGGCAATACCTCAGCAACGCCAGCCGCTGGGATGGCAGCATCCCCACCACCGTCGACGACCCCGGCAAAGCCGTTAATCTGCTCCCCGGCGAATCCATCGAAAGCCCGCCGCCTGGCCGGCCCAATGACCAGTTCGATCCGTTCGTGCGCGCCATCGTCGCGCAAATCGGCAGCCGTCTTGGCATCCCGTTCCAGATGCTGCTGAAAATGTACGACCAGAGCTACACCGCCGCCCGCGCCAGCTTTCTCGACGCCTGGCGGTTTTTCTACGCCGAGCGCGGCTCACTGAGTTCTGATTTCTGCCAGCCGATCTATGAACTCTGGCTCGACGAAGCCATCAGCCTCGGCCGCATCCGCGCCCCCGGCTACTATGCCGACCCCGCCTATCGCCGCGCCTGGTCAGGCGCTCAATGGGTCGGCGACGGCCCCGGCAGCATCGACCCCGTCAAAGACATTGAAGCCGCCAGCCGCCGCATCGAACTCGGCATCAGCACCCGCGCTGCGGAATCCATTGCCCACGACGGTGGCGACTGGCTCACCAAGCACCGCCAGCTCGCCAAGGAAGAAGCCGCGCGCAAACGCGATGGCCTCACCACCGCAGCACCCGCCCCGGCCAGCGACAGCGAAGACGACCCAGCGCCCGGTACCAACCCGCCGCCCGGCATCCCGCCGGGCCGCCCCAACAACCAGCGCGCCGTCGCCATGGCCGACCTTCGCCGCGCCACCCTGGACGCCGAAAACGCCCTGCTCAACCTCGCCGCCACCAAACACCTTGCCGACAGCGCCGCCAGCTTCGCCGCCGCCGCCCAGGCGCCCGCCGTGCCGCCGGTGGTGCAAAACCACGTACACGTCGCGTCGCCGGATGTCCATGTCGCCGCGCCCAATGTCACGGTTGACAACCACATCGACCCGACCCCGATCACCTTTGAAGCCGTCCTCCCCGAGCAAGCCGCGCCGGTGGTGAATGTCGCTGCGCCCAATGTATCGGTCACCGCCCCGGCGGTGAATGTCGCCGCGCCTAATGTCACCATCGAAAACGCCGCCCCGGCCGTGACCGTGCAGCCCGCCGAGATCCGCGAAGTTCGCATCGTCGGTATGGTAGACCGGCAGACCACCAGCACCGTCACCCGCGACAGCGCCGGAAATATCACCCGCACCACGCAGACCGAGCGCGACGCCAGTTAAGAGAGCCGACTGATGGCCACCAATTTCCCCACCAGCCTTGACACGCTGACCAACCCCACCCCGACCGATGCGCTCAACAGCGCCACGGTCCCGCACAGTGCCCAGCACGCCAACGCCAACGACGCCATCGAGGCGTTGCAGGCCAAGGTGGGCGTGGACGGCAGCGCGGTCGCCACCAGCCTGGACTATCGGGTCGGGCAGTTAGAGAGCAACCCGCCAAGCGCAACTTGGGGCGGCATCACCGGCACGCTGGGCGACCAGACCGATTTGGCCGGCGCGCTGAGTGGCAAAGAGGGCACAGGAACCGCCGCAGCCGCCGTTTCAGCCCATGAGGGCGCAGCTGATCCGCACCCGGACTACCTCAAGCAAGCCGACACCGACGCCCTGTATGCGGGCCTGTCACACGGTCACGACATCTCGGACGTATCAGGATTGCAGACCGCGCTGGACGGCAAGACCAGCATGACCGGCTTCCCGGTTGACTCGTCAGGCAACTACCTCTGCACGCTGAGTTACAACGAAACCACGCGCACCGTGACCATCGCGCCCACCGGCAGCGATTTCATTGTGTTTTGTGGGGGCGCGCCCTACACCAAAAGCAGCGCAAATATTGCTCACGACGACGTGCAGGGCGGGCATTTCATCTATTACGACGCCGGTACGCTCACCTACAGCACCACGCCTTGGGACATTCTCAGGCACGCAATGGTCGCCTATGTGTTTTGGGATGCGACCAACAATCGCGGCATCTGCCTGGACGAACGACACCACGCCGGGCGTGACCTATGGTGGCACCGCAACCAGCACACCGCTGAGGGCACCAAAGCCACCAGCGGCTTTGCAGTCACCGGCTACACCCTGTCAGACGGGTCCACAGACGCCGCCGTCACTTACGCCATCGCATCGGGCGTGGTTGAGGACGAGGACATCAAGGTCACGACGGACGCCCTGCCCGATGCCGGGCCGTATACGCTGATCTACCGCAGCGGCGCGGCGGGCGATTGGGTCATTGATCGCACACCCGTGCGGCCATTTCTTGATTCAGGCACCGCGCTCCAGTACAACCAGAATACTGGGGCCACCTGGCAGCGGACAGCGCTGACTGAGGATTACTATGTGAACTACTGGGTAATGGCCAGCACGGCGCTCCCGGTGGCCAACATCACGCCCAGCCCGACCACGACACAGCAGATCATCATCGTGCCCGGTCAGGCGATCTACAGCACAGAAGCGTCGGCCCATGCCGAGAGCGTGGGCAATCTGTCCTGGGGCACCATTCCGCTATCCGAAGTCGTGCCGCTTTATCAGGTGACGATGCGGTACAACGCCAGCAACCCGAGTGCCTATGCCAACACCGCCAAGTGTGCGATCACTCGACTGGCCCGCGTCATCGGCACCAGCGCGACGATATCGCAGACCGCGCAAACGGACCATGGCGGCCTTTCCGGTCTGACCGATGACGATCACACGCAGTACGCCCTGACCACCACCGGCAGCACGCGGGCCGAGATTAACCTGAGTGCCAGCCCGACCGACACCTACGCGCTGGTTTGGGACGCCGCCACCGGCAAGATCATCCTGGGCCGTAGGCAACCCTATGCTGGGGCTAATATCACCGTGTCCGCTACCGAACCTGTTTCTCCTGCGACCAACGACATCTGGATTGACATCTCATAATGATCACTTTCAGCCACAAAGAACAATCCCCATCCGGCGCATGGTTCGGTTGGGTCGAGATCGACGGTACAGGCCAGCCTTTCAAGTTCTTCAATGAGCCTACCGAGGCTGAAGTCCTGCGCGAAGCACAGGCATGGGTTAATGCCAGACAAGTGCAAGCTGTTGAGGAAAAGGTGACAGCCCGAGTCATCCGCGATTGGCAGTTCCGGGAACGGTTCACGCCCGAGCAACTGATCGGGGTGATGCGGGCTGCGATGGCTGGGGATAACCTCGCTGCCCTCGTCTGGCTACAACTCTCAACTGCCAGTGATGGGATTGATTTGGATAATCCCAACAACATTGCGGGGGTGTATTACGTCGCCCAAACCTACCCACAACTCGGGATTGACCCGGCCAAGGTGCTGGCATGAGCTACACCAATGCTACGTTTTATCTGAACTACACCACAGGCTCCGATGCGACTCGGGCCACCCTGACCAGTGTCACAGCCTCTAATCCTTCGGGTTCCATTACTCGACTGAACAAGACAGCGCACGGTCTTGTGACAGGTGCGGTGGTGACGACTTCCCTGTTCTCTACATGGCTCAACGGGGATTGGAAGATCACGGTTGTTGATGCGGACAACTTCGACCTAGATGGTGCGGTGTGGCAAGCCACGGCGGACGCATCGGGTAATGTCGTTCCTTTTGGCGGTTCTTCCTGGGCAGATGCCTGGAAAGATATAACAAATATCACAGCCGCAAAGATCGCACCCGGCGACACCGTTCGCATCGCCAAGTCCGCAGACCCAGTAAACATTGGCAACGCGACCTGGACCAACAAGTCCTCGACCGTGACACTGGCGAGCGCCCTGACGGCAACGGTTGACCTATGTGACTCAAACTGGACGGCGGCGAATAGTGCCGTGTGTGCGACAGTATCCACTAGGAAACAGGGAACGGTAGCCCAAGACATAACCTTACCGGCATCCGGTGTTGCCAGTAATACCCTTTACGCCTACAAAACGATCAGCAGCACTGATTTTTCAGCTTATGACAGTCTGACGTTCTGGTTTCGCTCACAAACAACCGGCCAAGCCGCGAACAACTGGAAAGTCTGCCTGTGTTCCGATACCGCAGGCACTACGATTGTTGATGAGTTTGTTGTGCCTGCCACGATAGCAATACAACAGTTCTTCCCAGTGACAGTCGCAAAAGGTTCTGCCCTTGGCTCGGCAATCCAATCTGTAGCCCTCTATACAGGATCATCGGCTCCTGCCAATAGCTCCAGGGTATATATCGACGATATCCTCGCCTGTAACGCCGGAAGCCTGAACCTACAATCCCTGATCAGCAAGAGCGATGGAACGGGCACTGAACCGTATCTGGCGATTCAGTCGATCAGTGGAACGACGGTGATTCTGGACGTGGGGGCTAACACCGCAGCGAACGCAACGAACCGAGGTTATTCCGGCACCACGGAAACGGTGACGACCTATATACGGGAAACCATCAAGACGGCGATGACAGGTGGAACGACTAACTCCATTTTCTCTGTTCAAGACAGCGGCACAGCCGGGAATCCGATTACCTTCTCGGGTGGGTGGAATACATCCAGTAACCTTCAAGATGGCCAGAGTTATTTTGATGGGCTGAACGGGTACGGGGTTGCATTTAATCTAAACGGAAAGTTTTATACCAATACCGAAAGGCTTTCATTTACTCGGTATTACCATGGTGTGACTGTAAGTAGTGGGTTATCTCTTGGGGTAATGGGTCATAACTTAAGTTTCCAAGACCTGAATAACCATTCACAATACGGATTTTTTGGTGCTGCAGGTGGTGGTAGTCAGGAAAACTGGGGAACGGTGACGATTGTTAACTGCTGCAATAGTGGTAATGGTGGCGTTCATGCTGGCAACCACTACGGAACAACATTTAACATAACTAACTGTAATTCAAACATCACGAACAACATTTATGCACTTGGTGTGGTTGGTGTACCTAATACTATCAACTTTACGAACTGTAACAACTCCGCCATTTTAGGAATAAACTACGGAAACGGTATTGTTACAGGCACTAACTGCAAAGATAATGGTAATTACGGGATTGGGCAATTGGTGGGTGTTGCTGACAAGTTAAGTTGTATTAACGGGGTAACCTTTTCTGGGAATGGAACAAGTTCTGTTGGTGAGACGGCTAATATCGGAAACCCGGCTATCATCTACCTCAACAACTGCGCTCTGAATGACAGCACCGAGGTCTCAAACAACACCAATGCCAACAACAGTCTAATCGTTTCCAAAAACCACGATCAGACGGCAGGGTATAACAAGATTTTTACCTATGGTGGTGTTATCGAAACTGAAACCACGGTGGTTCATACGGGCGGTGGAAAGTCGTGGAAGATGCGCCCCACGATAACCAATCGAAATTCTACCTTTCCATTGTTCCTTGACCTCATCAAGTTCGCTGTATCGGCATCTTCTCTTGTCACCGTAAAGGCCTGGATGCGTCGATCTAATACGGGCCTGACGATGAGCCTTGTTTGCCGTGGAGGCCAGATCGCCGGGGTGCCAAACAACGTGGTTTCCAGTATGACAGCCATCGCTGATACATGGGAAGAAGTGACGATCACCTTTACCCCTTCCGAGGCGGGTGTGGTGACCATCGAAGCGTGGGCCTACGGTGGGACGACCTACTCAGGCTACGTTGACGACTTAACTCGTACCCAAGCGTAATGGCACTCCCTACCTCCGACCAACTCCTCTCCCTCGATTACGATGATCGAGGTTTGCCATTTGTTTGGGTAGAGGCCAAGTCACTCACAACGGAATCACTAGATTACGATGATCGTGGATTACCGTTTGTAGGGGCGACGGGTGCAGCAGGACCGGCGACGACAGGGTATGTGAAAGTGTGGACCGGCGCGGCGTGGGTTGAGAAACCGGCCAAGGTGTGGACGGGTGCCGCGTGGGTCACCAAGCCGGCGAAATACTACAACGGGTCAGCCTGGGTGAGTTTGTAGTGTGGCCGCGACCTATGAGGGCGTTAAGCCATTCGACAGTGATGCGGCCTATGACGCGCTCGTCGCATTTGACGCCGCTGAACTCTATGAATCCGCGCTGCTCTACGACGCCATCATCCCGTATGACGACGCGGGTGGCACGTACCTCTATGATGACCCACGGCTGCTGTATGACGGGACGGCGTCCGAAGTAGAAACCGGAATGGAAAGAGCCAGCCAATGGCTAACCTATCTTCGCCGTAAAAAACCCGTAGACGACGACATCCTTATCCTGCTCGGTCACCTTTGATCATGTCTCACTCAACCCCTAATCGTTGAGACAGTGCCGCCGCTAATCTGGCGGCATGGATACCTCCACCAATACCCACCGCGCCTCTGCCTTCGACCTGGTTGCCAGCCAGCCTTGGGCCATCCAGCCCGACATGCTGGAAACCATCGCCCTGATCGCCCGGCGCGAAAACGATTCCATCGACACAGTCGAAGCGCGCCTCGGCCGGCCGCTGCAAAATGCTCGCAAGGTCAGCCAGCGCGACGGCATTGCCATCGTGCCGATCACCGGCCCGGTGTTTCGTTACGCCAATATGTTCACCGAAATCAGCGGCGCTACGTCGCTGGAAGTCCTGGCCCGCGATTTCACCGCCGCAGTCGACGATCCGGCCATCACCTCAATCGTCCTGAATATCGACAGCCCCGGCGGACAGGCCAACGGCATCGCCGAATTCGCCGCCCTGGTGCGCGCCGCCAGCAAGCCGGTCACCGCCTACGTCGACGGCATGGCCGCCAGCGCCGCCTATTGGATCGCCGCCGCTGCCGACCGCATCGTCATGGGCAAGACCGCCATGGCCGGCAGCATCGGCGCGGTTTTGTCTCTGGATGCCAAAAAGACGCCCGGCACGATTGAAATCGTTTCCAGCCAATCGCCCAACAAGCGGCCGGACGTGGCCACCGACGCCGGCCGGGCACAGATCCAGCGCCTGGTCGACAGCCTCGCCCAAGTCTTTGTGGACGACGTTGCAGCCTATCGTGGCGTTGACCCCGACACGGTCCTGGCGCAGTTCGGCCAGGGCGAAGTGTTCATCGCCGCCGACGCCATGGCGCGCGGCATGGCCGACGAAATCAGCACCCTCGAAACCCTGATCGCCGGCCTGTCCGGTTCCACCCGTTCACCCCAAGGAGGTCGCCCCATGACCCACGAAGCAAACGGCACGCCGGCCGCCGAAACCCCGGCAATCGACCGCGCCTATCTGGCCGCGAACCATGCGGATCTGCTCGCCGCCCTGCATACCGAAGGCGCCACCGCCGAGCGTGCCCGCATCCTCGGCATCCAGGCCCAGGCCAAAGGCTTCCCCGGCCATGACGACCTGGTCGCCAAACTGATCGAAGACGGCCAAACCACCGCCGCCGACGCCGCCGTGCAGATCCTCGCCGCCGAGCGTGGTCGTGGCGAAGCCCGCGCCGATGCCCTGCGCGCCGATGCCCCGGCGCCGCTCGCCCCCGCCGCCCAGCCCACCGACACCGCCGCCAGCCATGAGGATGTCGAACACCGCGCCGCCATGGCCTGGGAAAGCGACCCCAAGCTGCGCAGCGAATTTACCAGCCTGGGCGCTTACACCGCCTATCTGCGCAACCACGAAGCGGGCCGCGCCCGCATCCTCGGCAAGAAATAAGGAGACAACACCATGACTACGCTCGCTGCCAACGTGGCCCGCGATTTTATTCTCGGCGAACACCAGGACCTCCCGGTCATCGCTTCCGACATCATTTATGAAGGCGCCGCCGTCGGCGAAAACGGCAGCGGCTATTTCCGCCCGTTGGTCGCCACCGACCCGTTCGCCGGCTTTGCGATTTCCAAAGCTGACAACTCGGCCGGCGCCGCCGGAGCCATCAATGTCCGAGTCCGCACGCGCGGCCGGGCCATTCTGTCTGTGGCCGGCGTCACGGCCGTGACTGACGAAGGCTCGACGGTCTACGCCTCGGACGATGACACCTTCACCCTGACTTCGACCAGCAACACCGCCATTGGCAAGGTCGTCCGCTACATCAGCGGCACCACCGTGGAAGTGTACTTCGAAGCCGCCAGCTTCCGTTCAATTTAAGGAGTCCACACCATGAGCGCCTCCGGTCTTTCCTCCCGCGCCATCATCGGCGAGTTTTACAACCGCCTGGAACAAAACACCGGCGCCCTGTGGGTTCCGCAGGTTTCCGCGATGTTCGAATCGAACCAGGAATCCGAAACCTACAAATGGCTCGGCATGGCCCCCGCCATGCGCGAGTGGGTCGGCGGCCGTCTGGCCAAGGGCTTCCGCGAAAACGGCATCACCATCACCAACAAGCAGTTCGAAGCGACGATGGAAGTCCTGCTGGACGAAATCCGCCGCGACAAGACCGGCCAGGTGATGACCCGTGTGCGCGAAATGGCCGACCGCGCCAATGCCCACTGGGCGAAGTTGCTTTCCACGTTGATCATCAACGGCGAAGCCTCGGCCTGCTATGACGGCCAGTACTTCTTCGACACTGATCACAGCGAGGGTGATAGCGGCACGCAGGACAACGACATCACCAACAACATCACGACCACCACGGCGCCCACTGCCGCCGAAATGGAGTCGTCGATTCTGTTGGCCACCCAGGCCATCCTGGGGTTCAAGGACGACCAAGGCGAGCCGATGAACGAAGACGCCTCACGCTTCATCGTCATGGTGCCGGTGCCCTACATGGCCGCCGCCACCGCCGCGCTCAAAAACCCGGTGATTGTCGATGGTTCCGGTGCCCGCACCAACACCATCGCCAGCATGGGCGGGTTCACCTACGAACTGGCGGTCAATCCGCGCCTGACCTGGACCACCAAGCTGGCCGTCTTCCGCGCCGATGGCCAGACAAAACCCTTCATCCGCCAGGAAGAAGACGGCCTGCAGGTCGACGCCATCGCTGAGGGCAGTGAGTTGGAATTCCGTGAAAACAAGCATCACTATGGCATTAAGGCCATGCGGAATGTCGGCTTCGGCTACTGGCAGCACGCCTGCCTGGTTACGCATACCTGAAATGCGCTACCGGCTGACCGCCCTGGGCACCCTGCCCGCTGGTTCGCGCCTCGACCTCACCGAAGCGCAGGCCAGCGCGCGGGCACACGCCCTGCGGTCGCTGGGCGGCGGCGAATACCTCGCCCTCGCTCAGGTCAACTTCAAAGCCGGCGAAGTCATCGGCTACGTCGGCGATTTGCCGAAGTCCTGGGGCGCCATCGCCTGCGATGAACCAGTAGCACACCAGACCGAGACACAGACCGAGATCAGCAAGCCCCGGCGTGGGCGGGCCAAGAAAGTCGAACCATGACTGCCTTGACCGACCACGCCGCCATCGAAACCGCCCTGGCCGACCAAGCCCTGGCGACGTTCGCCAATTGCACCATCACGCTCGACACCGACTCGGCCGACGGCGTGATGACCCGCGAAACGCCCGACGTGTTCACGGGCAGCCGGGCCAATCGCTACATGCTGCAAATTCGCGCCGGCAGCATCGATCTGGCCGTCGGTGACGAGCCCACCGTCACCGGCCAGCACGCCGGCGCCTATCGCGTGCTGGATGTCGACGAGGCCGATGGCCTGGTCTATGCCGTCACCCTCGGGGCCGTCGCATGATCGCCGAATTCGACACCGCCCTAAAAACCCTGGTCGGCGACACCCTGCCCGGTGTACCGCTCTATGGCAATTTTGAGCCGCGCGCGAACCTCACCAGCACGATTATTGCCCGCCTGCGCTTTAACGGGTTTACCAAGGCCGACCACCGTATCAGCCAGTCCAGCGTCAGCCAGCAATGGGCTATCGACCTGCAAGCCGACCAGGCCCTGGCCGATAGCACCGTGCCCGCCACCATGGACGGTTACCTGGACGACCTTATCGGCGCGCTGCTTGGCGCCACCCTGACCGGCACCTTCGACCAGATCAAGATCGACAGCCTCGCCGCCGGCATCAACGACGCCGAATCGGCCGTGCAATACACCATTTTCTTTTCCTTCAGCGCCGTGATTCGGCGCGCTTAATCGGAGAATTCACCATGGCCCTGACCTACGCCTCTAACGAATACCAGATCCCGCGCGGCCGGGTGTTTTTTGACCCGTATGACACCAATGATGCACTGACCGGCGAGCGCTACCTGGGCAACTGCCCCGGCTTCACCGTCGCCGTTGAATCAGAAAAGGCCGAACATTTCAGTTCTGAAACTGGCTTAAAGCAGAAAGATGCCTCGATTCTGCTACAAGTGACCCGCACCGGAACGCTGAATTGCGACAACATGAGCACCGCCAATGTGTCGCTGTTCCTGTCTGGCGCCGAATCCACGCACAGCCAGGCCAACACCCCGGTCAGCAATGAAGCCATCACGGTGCAAAAGGGCCGTTACTACCAACTCGGCTTCAGCACCAGCAACCCCGGCGGCGTGCGCGATGTATCGTCGGTCGTGGTCACCAACACCGCCGGCACCACCACTTACGTGGCGGGCACCGATTACAACCTCGATGCCGATATGGGCCGCATTCAAATTCTGGATGCCGGCGCCATTGCCAATGACCAGATCATCCACGTCGACTACACCCCGGCCACCA
>SXGU01204555.1_pt1 | contig 11723 bp, 11 predicted proteins | sample 3174531 | NCBI WGS metagenome assembly SXGU01 (sample SAMN11356863, study PRJNA531348) | freshwater metagenome | isolation source: freshwater sample F1-140 | place: China: Fuxian Lake, Yuxi | collected 2017-12-25
CGAGATCAAGATCCAGAGCAACTGAGCCCTTCGCTCGACTGCTGATCTCGACCCTTTTCCGCGCTGGCGCGATCCAGGCCGGGGGGAATCAGCGAACGGCCCCATCCGCTTCGGCGGATGGGGCCGTTCCGCGTTCCGGGTGAGGTACCGTCGGCCCCGATGGGGAAGATCGTGGTGTTCATGGGCATGTCGGTCGACGGCATGTTCGAGGGTGTCGACGGCGACATCTCCTGGCACCGGGTCGACGAGGAACTGCACGAGCACTTCAACGACGTGCTGTTCGCTGCCGCGGCGGTGATGGGCGGACGCGTGAACCATCAGATGATGAACGACTTCTGGCCCACCGCCGACGACGACCCCGACGCACCGCCGGCGATCCGCGAGTTCGCCGAGTTCTGGCGAACGGTGAAGAAGTACGTCGTGTCGCGCACGCTGCCCGACACCGATGAGTGGAACACCACGGTGCTGCGCGCGTTCGACCCCGTGGAGGTGCGCGCCATCGCGGATGCGTTGCCCGCCGATCTCATCCTGGGCGGTGGCCAGCTCATCGACCAGGCGCGCCACTTGGACCTGGTCGACGAGTGGCGCATCTACGTGCACCCGGTGATCGTGGGCGCCGGTCGGCGCGTGCTGCTCGACGGACCGCCGGCCGATCTCTCGCTGGTCGAGACTCGTGCATTCTCCAACGGCGTGATCCTCACGCGCTACGCGGTCGACCGCGCCGCGAGCTGACGCGATGAGCGCAGAGGTCGTCGGCTACGTCGCGTCGGCGTTGGTGGTGCTGTCGCTCGCGATGACGTCGGTGGTGCGACTGCGGATGATCTCGCTCGTCGGCTCCATCGCGTTCGTGGTCTACGGCGTGCTCATCGCGTCGGTGCCGATCGTGCTCACCAATGTCGCGATCGCCGGTCTGAACGTGTGGTTCCTGCGCAACGAGCTCGGTGGGCATCGCGCGCTGGGTGCCACCGTGGTGCCGGTGGACGCGCCCTTTCTCGTCGACTTCCTGCAGTTCCACCTGGCCGACATCCGTCGCTTCCAGCCCACCTTCGAGGTGCCCGCCCCTGCCGAGGATCTGGTCGCGATGCTGCTGATGCGCGACGGTCTGCCGGCGGGGGCGTGGATCGGACGACAGGACGGCAGCGACATGCACGTGCTGCTCGACCACGTCACCAAGCCGTATCGCGATTCGCAGCTCTCCACCTGGCTGTACGGCAAGGGCGCCGGTGTGTTCCGTCGCCTCGGCGTGGCACGACTGGTGACGGCGCCGGGTGCCGAGGCCCACCGCACGTACCTCGAACGGATGGGCTTCCACCGTGCCGGCGACCGCTACGTGCTCGACCTCTCCTGAGCGGCGTCGGCAGGACCGACACCCAGCTCGGCGGCGAGTCGGATGCGTTGCACCTTGCCGGTGGACCCCTTCGGGATCTCGTCGACGATGTGGATGCGCGTCGGCACCTTGAACTTCGCGAGGTGCTCACGGGCGAACCGCTGCAGGTCTGCCTCCTCGACCGTCGTCCGCAGCGTCACCACGGCGTGCACCTCCTCACCCAACAGCCGTGACGGGGCGGCGAACGCCACGGCCTCACCGACCGCGGGGTGGGCGAGCAGGACGTCGTCGACCTCGAACGGGGAGACCTTCTCGCCGCCGACGTTGATGAGTTCCTTGAGCCGCCCCTGCAGCACCACTCGTCCGTCCGGGTGCAGCGCACCGGTGTCGCCGGTGCGGAACCAACTCTGCACGAAGGCCGAGTCGTTCGCCCCGGGCGGCGACACGTACCCCCGGGTGATGGACGGGCCACGTACCACCAGTTCGCCCTCGCCCATGTGCTGAACCCCCGACGCGGTGAGCACCGCCACCTCGGGTCCCGCGGCGCGGCCCACGGTGGCGAACTCGGCGGTATCCGTGCCGATGCCGGTGGAGCACATCTGGTGCGCGGCCTCCGTCATCCCGTAGCTGTTCACCACGGGACATCCGAACCGCTCCTCGACCGCTCGCCACACCGAGGGTGGAAGGGTCGACGAACTGCTGCGCACTCGCCGCAGGAGCAGGTCGCCCGCGGTCGGCGGTCGCAACAGCAGTGCCTGGTACATCGTCGGCACCGCCGACATCCAGGTGTGGCGGCCGCGCACGAGCTGCCCCTGGACCCGGAGTGCGTCGAACGGTGCGACCGTGAGCGCAGCACCGGCCCACAGGGACGACAACAGCGAGCCGACGATGCCGTGGATGTGGAACAGCGGCATCACGGCAAGGCCATGGTCGTCGCCGTCGAGCGACATGGAGGCGGCCACGGCGGCTGCCGACGCGAGCAGGTTGCGGTGCGACAGCGGCACCAACTTCGGTCGCGCGGTCGTTCCCGAGGTGTGCAGCAGGAGCGCAGTGTCGTGGCCGGTCGGTGTTCGGGGGCGGCGGGCGGCGAGCGGCTCGTCGGTCAACCGCCGCACGGGGACGCCGAGCAGCGTGGCAGCGGCAACCGCATCTCGCGCTGCGTTCGCGCCGTCGTCGACGATGAGCATGCCGACCGCTGCGTCGCGCATCGTGAACAGCAACTCGTCCGAGGTGAGACGGGGGTTCAGCGGCACGGCGACACCGGCGGTCATCACGCCGAGGAGTGCACCGGCGAGGCGCGGCCCCTGCGGGAGCAGTACCGCGATGCGAGGGAGTTCGTCCGCGGTGGCCACGCATGCCGCGGTGTGGCGGCGCGCCTGCTCGACCGCCGCGCCGAACTCGCCGACGTCGTGTTCCGCCCCGCGGACATCGTGGGGTCGGCTCACCAGCAGCGCCGCGACTGTCTCCGTCATCGGTCGCTCGTGCGCAGCGAGACCGCATGACGGAACATCGTGTGCTGGTCGCCTGCCGGTAGCCCCGAGACCTTGGCCCCAGGGGCAACATCGGTGATGACGGTCGAGCCGAGGGCCACGGCGCAGCCGTCGCCCAACGACACCCGATGCGCGATCACTGCGCCGGGGCCGACCCATGCCCCATCACCGACATCGACGCGCCCGTTCACCGTGGCGTTGTGGCCGATGTACACGTGGTGACCCAGCCGACAACGATGCGAGACGAACGCGCCGTTGCCGATCTGGCAATGGCTGCCCACTTCCGTGGGTAGATCGAACGGGCCCGCCGCGATGACGGCGTTGGCGTGCACGTGGGTGTGGTCGCCCAGCACGACGCCGCCCGCGTGGACGAGGTCGATGGCGTTGCCGTGCCGTGCACTGGTCTGGAAACCGGCGGCACCGACCACTGCACCGGGCTCGACGACCACGCCCTCGCCCAGCACCACGGTGCCGCGGACGACCGCGCCGGCATGGATGCGGCAGTGCGCACCGACGATCACACCTGTCGGGTCGAGGTGCGCCCCCGGGTCGACCGTCGCCGTCGGATGGACCGTCGTCGCCGGCCGGGCACCGTAGAACGTGGTGTGGCGAGCCAGTGCGTTGTGCAACTCGTAGAAGGCACGGGTGGGGTCGACGCTCGCCACGAGCCCCAGCGGTGCGGGCACGAGGTCGGCGAGTTCGGCCGTGGTGATCACGGCGGACAGGCCGCTGTCGCGCACGGCGCGTTCGACGACCTGGGCGCTGGTGGCGTACACCAGGGCACCGCGGGGGATGTCGTCGGCGAACGCGAGGGTGCGCACGTCGGCATCGCGTTCGAGGTGCACAGGGGTCGTTCGGTGGTGCTGGGTACGGCGCAGCCATCCGGACAGGGACGTGTCGGGCCGACCATCGTGCACCGTGACGTCGACCACGGCGGCCAGTGGCGGATCGAGTGCGTCGTGCCACGCCACGAGTTCCTGGACGAGCGTGACCGTCAGTCGCCAGTCCCCCTCCTCCGCGGGGGCGTGCACCGTCATCGGGAGGTGCACGGAGCCGCCGGGGTGCAACGGCGCCGGCAGCGCGGTCCGCGGCCCTTCGATCGTGGCGCCGTGTGGGCCGCGCCAGTGATGCGCCAACACCACGGGGTGGGGAGGGGCCCCGCACAGCACTTCGGTGCTCGCATTGTGCAGGGTGACGTCGAGCGTCGACGTGTCACCTGCGCGCATCGTGCCCGGCGTCCGATCGACCGTGATGCGGAGTCCGCGGTTCACCCCTGGCGGCAGTGCCTGCCCGGCGCCGGGCACGCTGCTCACGCGCAGCCTGCGCTCGAGCCGGCCGGCATGGGCGAGGACGGACCGCAGGGGATCGCCGTCGAGCTCGGCGGGTGAGGTGTCGATCGCAGCGGCGTAGAGCTGCAGGTATCGGTCGACGGCGGCGTCGAGGGACGCGATGGTGCGCACCCAGTGCGACACCTGCCGCGCGTCGGTGGCGTCGAGCGCGTCGAGTGCGGCACCCACGAGTGCCGCTGTGGTGGGCACCTGCAAGCAGCGGGCGCCGAAGTTCCAGTCGCGCATCGCACTCATGTCGCTCGTGGTCACCAACCCACCGAAGCCGGGTTGGTCGACCAGCACCACGGCACAACCGCTGGCGAGGGCCTCCAGTGCGCAACGCGCCTTGCCGAACACCACGTCGTAGTGCTGCAGCAACTCCTCGGGGCGAGTGGTGGACGTGTCGACCCCGGCGCCGACGACGTCGAGCGCAATGCCGCGTTCATCGCACGCGATCTGCACCAGGTCCAGCCATCCTCCATGGCGCGCCTGGTTGCTGAACACCAGCGCGCGGCGTGGAGGACCCATCCGCTCGGCCCGGAGCCGGAAGCGCTCGACGTCGACGGCGTTGTGCACCAACTCGACGCGCGTGGCGTCGATGCCGTGTTCCGCCACGAGTCGCTCACGGCAGTTCAGGTCGACGGCCACGTAGCGGCGTACGGCGGGCAGCATCGGCGGGATGTCCTCGTACTGCACCCGGTCGTGACACACCCACACCACCGGCACGTCGGGGAAGTGTTCGATCGCCGCGACGGTGGGCGTGTGGTGGTGGCCGTGCACCACGTCGGGCAGGAACGGCACGTCGTCGAGTGCGGTGACCACCGGGATGCCGTCGCTGATGAGGCGTGCTGCCGGCTCGCCGGCCGAAGGCGTGTAGACGGCCACGTCGTGGCCGCGTCGGCGGAGACCCAGGGCGAGGTCGCGCACGACGATCTCGGTGCCGGTGTTGGTGGTGAGCTGCAGGTTGGTCAGGAGCACCCGCATCACGCCACCGCCACCGCTGCCGCATCGATGCGGAACGCAGCTCGATGGACCCGCTCGATCGAATCCAGCTCGGCCGACCGGTCGTGGCCTCCCTCGACGAGGTCGAGGAACCACTGCCACTGTGCAGCGAGTGCGTCGAGGTCGCGGTCGACGGCGATGGACCTCTCGCCTCGTGGGTCGATCACGTCGACCGTCGACGCGACGAGGTCGACCGCGAGGTGCGTCCTGGCGGTACGGACGTCGATCCGTCGGACGACGCTGGCCGCGTCCCGATCGGCCACGAACTGGACGTCGACGTCGCCGACCGTGCCGATGGCGCGTGCGAACAGCCCACGGTGCACGACCTCGAGTTCGTCGTCACCGATCGGGCACCACTGATCGAACAGGTCGAGGTCGTGCACCATCAGGTCGAGCACGGCGCTGCCCTGTGCGCGGGGCACCGTCGGTGAGGTGCGCGCCGCATGCCATTCGACGACGGGTTCGTCGAGTGAACCGATGAGCTGGAGCGCGGCGATCCATGCCGGGTGGTGTCGCTGCTGGAAGCCGACGGCCACCACCCCGCCGGATCGTCGAGCGTGCACCAACAACTCGTCGAGTTCGACCGTCGTGGCGGCGAGGGGTTTCTCCACCAGCACCGGCACCCCCGCCGCAACCAGCGGGGCCGCGACGCCGTGGTGGGAAGGTGTCGATGTCGCCACCACCACCATGTCGCACGCGGCGAGGAGATCGATGTCGTCACCGGCGACCGAACCAGCGCCGACATCCGCCGCAAGGGAGGCCGCGCGCTCGACGGAGTGGTCGACGATCGCCCCGAGCCGGCATCGTGGGTGCGCGGCGATGGCGACCGCGTGGCGGCGCCCCATCACCCCGGCCCCGACCAGGCCCACGCGCCATCGAGTCGTCACCGGCGTCCTCCCGCGTCCACCTCCCCTTCGGAGGTGCCGTTCCTATAGTACGGAAGTGTCGTCGGCCGAACCCTCCTTCGTCCCCATCAGCGTGGTGCGCCTGCCGCACACGGCGGAACGAGCCGTGGTCGACGTGCTCCGATCCGGACGGCTGGCGCAGGGCGAACAGGTCGCGGCGTTCGAAGAGGAGTTCGCCGCCCTCCACGGCGTGCCCCACGCAGTGGCGGTGAACAGCGGCACCGCTGCCCTCGTCGGTGCGCTGTCGGCACTGGGCATCGGGCCCGGCGACGAGGTCCTCACCACGCCGTTCTCGTTCGTCGCCACGGTGAACGCGATCCTCGCGGTCGGTGCCCGTCCGTGTTTCGTCGACATCGGTGACTCCGACTTCGGTCTGGACCCTGCGGCGGTGGAGGCGGCGATCACCCCTGCGACGGCGGCGATCCTGGTGGTGCACCTGTTCGGCCAGTGCGCCGACATGAGATCGCTCACCGCCGTGGCGCAACGGCACGGCCTCGCCGTGGTGGAGGACGCCGCACAGGCGCACGGTGCCCGCTTCGGCCGGACGAGTGCGGGTGCGTTCGGTGTGGGGTGCTTCTCGTTCTACGGCACGAAGAACCTCACCACCGGCGAAGGCGGCATGGTGACCACCCGCGACTCGGCGCTCGCCGACCGTCTGCGCCTGCTGCGCAACCACGGCATGGCGTCGCGGTACGAGTACGTGCGCGCCGGGCACAACTGGCGGCTGACCGACCTGGCCGCGGCGATCGGGCGTGCACAACTGCCCCACTACGACGACGTGGTCGCTCGACGTACGGCCAACGCCGCGGCCCTGACGGCCGGATTGGACGACCTCGACGAACTGCTGCTCCCCGTCGAACAGCCCGGGCGTCGGCACGTCTGGCACCAGTACACCGTGCAGGTCCGCGATGGCCGGCGTGACGAGCTGGCCACCGGACTGGCCGGACGCGGGGTCGGCAGCGCCGTCCACTACCCGACCGTGCTGGCCGACCTCGACCACGTGGCAGGAGTGGCGCGAGGGGCCGATGCCGTCCCCACCTCGCGTCGATGCGCTCAGTCGGTGTTGTCGATCCCGGTGCACCACCATCTCTCCGAACCCGACATCGAACGCATCGTGTGGGCGACCCGTGACGCACTGCGACCGAATCACCGGTAGACAGTAGGGGTGGACGTGTCGTTCGCACCCCCGTCGTACCCGCCGCCTCCGCCGCCCCACCATCGGTGGCGGCGCCCGTGGCTGGTGGTCGCGCTCGTCGCCCTCGTGGCCTGGATCGCCGGATTGGCCGGTGCCATCGTCGGTACGAAGATCGCGTCGAACCAGTCGGCGCCGGCCCGCACCCCCTCGACGTTGGGGTTGGTGGAGGCCGAGCCACGCACCGAACCGCTGCCGCCGATGGACGTGCTCGCCGCCGCCAGCGTGGTGGGGCCCAGCATCGTGAGCGTCGACGTGATCAGCGAAGTGAGCGAGGGACTGCTGCGCGGGTCGGGCACGGGCATCGTGCTCACCGCCGACGGCGAGATCCTCACCAACGCACACGTGATCGAGGGCGCCGAGACGGTCAGTGTGCGGCTACCCGGCGAGACCGAACCGCGGCGTGCCACCGTGCTCGCCAGCGACGTCGGTCGCGATCTGGCGTTGCTGCGCATCGACGCCGACGGGTTGCAGCCCGCCACCTTCGCCGCGGCGGGCGACATCCGCGTCGGTGATCCGGTGCTGGCCGTCGGGTTCGCGCTCGCCCTCGACGGCGACCCGTCGGTCACGCAGGGCATCGTCTCGGCGCTCGACCGCACGTCCGCCGACGATCTGCGCGCGCTGAAGGGCCTCATCCAGACCGACACCCCCATCTCCTCGGGCAACTCGGGCGGCCCGCTGGTGAACTCGCTGGGCCAGGTGGTCGGTGTGGTCACGTTCGTCGCCACGGGCGAGAAGGGCAGCCAGGCCAACGATCTCGGGTTCGCGATCTCGAACCAGGAGTTGATGCCCACCATCGACCGGCTGCGCGCGCAGGTCACCGGCGAGACGCCGGTGGCCGGATTCCTGGGGGTGCAGCTCGAACCGCGCCTCGACGGCGGGAGCGGTGCGCTGGTCGCGGAAGTGGTGACCGACTCGGGCGCCGACGCCGCGGGCATTCGAGTGGGCGACGTGGTGGTGGCGGTCGACGGGGTGGAGATCACCGGCCAGGCCGGACTGGTGGCCACCATTCGCGACCTCGAGCCGGGCGACGAGGTCGAGATCGAGTTGGTGCGCGACGGCGAGGCGCGCACCGTCACCGCCGTGCTCGGCGTCCGCCCCGCCGACTGAGGGCCGCCCGGGTCTCGGCGGGTGGGCGAGGCGGCGTAACGTCCGGGCATGCAGGACCTCGACACGCACCTCGGCGGCCATCGTCCCTTCGGCCTGAACTACTGGCCGCTGGCCGAGGACGACCCGGGGGTGGAGATCCCGCGCGAGTCGGTGCGCCTGGTGAGCCCCGACGGTGCGCTGGTGCGTGGACTGTTGTGGACACCGCCGAACGGGAAGCCGTGGAAGACCGCCGTCATCCTCAGCCACCCTCGCGGTGACTTCAGCGTGCACTACGCCTGCCCGCTGCTGGCCGCCGCCGGCTACGCCGTGCTCGGGTTCGGCACCCGCTACCAGAACAACGACACCGACTGCCTGCACGAGAGCTGCATCGTCGACGTCAAGACGGCCTACGACGAGATGATCCGCCGTGGCGCCGAGGCCGTGGTGCTGCTCGGCAACTCGGGCGGCGGCAGCCTGATGGCCATGGCCCAGGCCGAGTTGGGCATCGGCGACGGCTGGGTCGGCATGGCCGCCCACCCCGGCGAAGGGGTGTTCATGCTCCAGGTCATCTATCCGAGCGTCGCCGACGAGCACGACCCGTTCAGCACGGTGCCCGAGCTCGACATGTACCACCCCGACAACGGCTGGCGGCCCTGGCCCGAGCCGTGCCACTACGACCCCGACTGGCTCGCCCGCTACCGGCAGGCGCAGGTGGCGCGGGTGGCTCGCATCGACGCGATGGCGAAGGCGGCCATCGCCGACGCCGCCGATGCCGGGAAGCGACTGCGCCAGGTCGACAAGGACGCCGACCCGGTGACCTGGCGTGACTTCCGTCGCAGGGCGGTGGCCACCACGTACCACACCATCTACCGCACGCTGGCCGACCCGGCGTACCTCGACCTGTCGATCGACCCCGACGAGCGGCCGATGGGCAGCCTGTTCGCATTCCCGGACCCGTTCGACGCCAACTACGGCCGCGGCGGTCTCGCCCGCACCATGACCTCCCGCGGATGGCTGAGCACCTGGTCAGGGCTGTCGAGCCACGCGAAACTGGCCGACACGATGCCGCACGTGAAGGTGCCCACGATCCTCGTGCATCCCACCGCCGACACCGAGATCCGGGTGTGGCAGGCCAAGGAGATCGTCGATGCGGCCGGGGCCGACGACGTCACGTACGTGGAACTGAAGGGCGCGCCGCACTACCTGGAGGGTCATCGCAGGGAGGCGTTGGCCATCGTGGCCGACTGGCTGGGAAAACGTTTCCCCTGACCGGTTGCCGCGCGTGACGCGCGGGCGGTAGCGTTTCCTCCTCGTGTGTGCCGCCCTTTCCGGGCAACACGGTGCACAGCAATCGATGTCCGTGTGCGCCCCTCCGGGGGAACCACACGGCGACAACATGAATCCGGTGCTCCGCCGGCCGTCTGGCCTGCGGAGCATTTGCGTGTAATCCGAAAACCCGGTTCGCCGGGTCCGACCGAAAAGGCTGCCGACATGGCACTCAAAGCGATCGTTGGCGAGAAAGTCGCCATGAGCCAGGTGTGGGTGAACGACAAGGTCGTTCCCGTCACCGTGCTCCGGGTCGAGCCCGCTCGCATCGTCCAGGTGAAGACCACCGAACGCGACGGCTACACCGCACTGCAGGTCACCTATGGCCACCGCGATGCGAAGAAGCTCAACACGGCCGAGGCCGGCCACTTCGCCGCTGCCGGCGTCGACGCCGGTCGTCGTCTCGTCGAGCTGCGTCTCGACTCGGTCGACGGCTTCAGCGTGGGCCAGGAGATCACCGTCGACATGCTCGCCGCCGGCGAGAAGGTCGACGTCACGGCGGTCAGCCGTGGTAAGGGCTTCGCCGGCACCATGAAGCGTCACAACTTCGCCGGTCAGGGCGCCAGCCACGGTAACCACAAGCACCACCGTGCGCCCGGCTCCATCGGCCAGTGCAGCTTCCCCGGCCGCGTGTTCAAGGGCCTGAAGATGTCGGGTCACATGGGCCACGAGCAGGTCACCACCCTCAACCTCGAGGTCGTGCAGGCCGACGTGGAGCGCAATCTGCTGCTCGTGAAGGGCTCGGTCCCCGGCCCCAACGGCGGCGTCGTCATCGTCCGCAACGCTGTGAAGGGGAAGTGATGAGCACCGTCACCCTCAAGACCCGCGACGGCAAGGATGCCGGTTCGCTCGAGCTCGACGCCACCGTGTTCGGTGTCCAGCCCAACGTGCCGGTCATGCACCAGGTCGTCACCGCTCAGCTCGCCGCTCGCCGCAGTGGTACGCAGAGCACCAAGACCCGCGCCGAGGTCTCCGGCGGCGGCAAGAAGCCGTTCAAGCAGAAGGGTACGGGCAACGCCCGTCAGGGCTCGACCCGCTCGCCGCACTTCAGCGGTGGTGGCGTGGCCCTCGGCCCGAAGCCCCGTAAGTACAACCAGAAGACCCCGAAGAAGATGGTGAAGCTCGCCCTTCGCTCGGCCCTGTCCGATCGGGCGGCCGAGGGCAAGGTCGTCGTCGTCGATGCCTGGGACTTCGCCACGCCGAAGACCAAGGACGCCAAGGCTGCGCTCGCCGCGCTGGGCGTGCAGGGCAAGGCGCTCGTGGTGGTCGACGTGAACGACACGAACACCATCCGCAGCTTCCTCAACCTCCCCGAGGTGCAGCTCATCGAGGTCAACGAGCTCAACGCGTACGACGTGTTGTGCAGCGACGTCGTGATCTTCTCGAAGGCCACCCTCCCCGGTGAGGTCGCCGAGGCCGCCCCGGCCAAGAAGCCCGCCAAGAAGGCGGCTGCCAAGAAGGCCGATGCGGCCGACGAGGCCAGCGAAGCAAAGGACGCTGAGTGATGAAGGATCCCCGCGACATCATCCTGGCACCCGTGGTGTCGGAGAAGAGCTACGCCCTCATCGAGCAGGGCGTCTACACGTTCAAGGTGCACCCGAGCGCCAGCAAGCCCGAGATCAGCGACGCCGTCGAGGCGATCTGGGGTGTGCAGGTGCTGAAGGTCAACACCCTCAATCGCAAGGGCAAGGTCACGCGTGCACGTCGCGCCGGCCGAGCCGGCAGCAAGCCCGACACCAAGCGGGCCATCGTCACCCTGGCAGCGGGCAATGAAATCCCGCTGTTCGAGAACTGAGGCGCACCATCATGGCCATTCGTTCCCGTAAGCCCACGAGCGCCGGTCGTCGTTTCCAGACCAGCAGCACGTTCGCCGAGATCACCAAGACCACGCCCGAGCGCACGCTCACGGCGCCGCTCACCAAGAGCGGTGGTCGCAACGTGTACGGCCGCAAGACGGCCCGCCACCGCGGTGGCGGCCACAAGCGCCAGTACCGTCAGATCGACTTCAAGCGCATCAAGGACGGCGTGACCGCCAAGGTCGCTGCCATCGAGTACGACCCGAAC
>SXGU01345694.1_pt1 | contig 11723 bp, 9 predicted proteins | sample 3174531 | NCBI WGS metagenome assembly SXGU01 (sample SAMN11356863, study PRJNA531348) | freshwater metagenome | isolation source: freshwater sample F1-140 | place: China: Fuxian Lake, Yuxi | collected 2017-12-25
GGATTACTGTGAGTTCATCATTGCAACCATTGCAAATTTCACTCAAACCAATATGGCTGAGCATAATGCCGAGTTTTCGCACGATGCCATAAATCGTTTCTTGATGGAGGATGATGTTTTGCCTAATTCTGTTTGGGAGTCCATCAGTCCTCCGCTCCACAAACTCCTCTTCGTTGTACGATTCGTTCGCCTGCTTCTTCACTACTATGACCCTGTCCGACTCCTCGGACACTTCTCTTACCCACGTTTCGGTTTTTCACCTTCCGTCGGTCAGCATCCCGGCAGTTTCCTGCCAGAGTCGTCCCCGAGGTCTCCCGGGTTCCGCACAAAAGACATCCACACATGCTTCGGGTCTTCGACTCCGGGGAACCGCCACAGGACTTGCGATTTAACGCCCTGCATCGTATTGCTTTCCCGTTCTTACGACACGGTCAGCATTCCCCACCTTGATTTCGGAGATCAATACCGAGCCTATGCTTTCCCCTGTCAACGCTTAGTCGCTGCCCTCACGGACAGTCCAACCCATGACTCGGGGTTCCGGCGGCTCGCTATGCCTTTCCGGACAGAGGACTTTCACATCCAATCTCTTGCCAGCTTTTCCCGGCGCACCGTAAGTCCTATTCCATTTACCCATTCATGTAGAGATAAGGATGAAGAATAAAAACATGACTTTAGCGCGGCAACCTGCCCATACCTCCTCGAACACATCTTCCATCCAGCCCCCGGATTGGTCTGAAGTACCCCAGGGACTAATTCGTAATGTGCGTCAGAATTGCCTCAAATTCGGGCGAAATCGTCAAATTCCGGTCGAATACAGACCTGTATTAACCCTAGTCAAGCAGAATGGACGCTGGTTTGTGTTACCCGGAACCTCAAAACCACAGGGTGATTCCCCTTATTTCTTCCGGGTACCGGCAGAGTCACCTGATTGCCTGACTCGTTCCACTGAAGTCAGAGATCAGTTCTTTTTTGCGGGCTGTGAATTCATAAATATGAAAGACTGTGATGCTCAGGATTTTGGCCTGATACAACAGCGGCTGCGTATCGCTTTGGGAAAATGGCTGAATCAGCACGGGAGAATGGCATGAGTACTGTTGATAATGTTCGCCTGACTTATCTCTGGAATCACCGCAGCCAGCTTAAACAACAGGAATGGGGTGATCTATACAATTTAATACAAAGCATTCTCAAATCATACCCGGATGCGATTTTAAGTACATTATTGTACGAAAAAGAGGATTATGTTCATGATTTTTTTATTCAGAAGGTAAGAGATAAAAAGGATAATATAATCCCTTCCGTCAACACTATTTCATCAAGATTTGTGTGGACAGCTTTCCAGCGTTTCCTGATCGATTGCCTGCGGAAGGAAAATCCAAAAAACCCGGAAATAAAGGGAGAAACCTTTAAGACCATTAGTATGGACGATATGGGAGATCAGTTCGACCCATGTGGCTGCATGGATATTGATATAAGTATAATGGAGGAATATGGTTTGACCGAAGAATTTATACGCCAGAGATCAAATGCATGGCTTGAATGCCAGCCACACTGGGTATTGATATATCTTGGTTTGATGTATTGTTGTGTGGATAATAATGAACCATTGATTCACTTTGCCAAACGGTACGGTATTGCATCCTATCATTACAATGCCCGAAAACTCGGCACTACGACTAATCCATTACCAAACACACTGATAGGACAATGGCTGGAAACTGATTTCGGTATAAATCTTCAACAGGATCATCCTGAAGTATTAAGTGACATCATGAAAATCCTGTGCGATGAAAGTAAAAAAAGAATCTCTTTTTTGCAAAATGCGGGAGTCATTCACGTTCATCAGAATGAGTGAGCGTGATCCTGCTCCCTTCCCGCTAAAAAACCGCTGTTTTTGGAACGCATCAAACTGCACCTCGCCCAAGGCCCGCCACCGCTGCTTCCCGAACAGATTGGCCACTTCCTGCACCACATCTACACTCTGTCCGTGAATACAAAGTGACGATTTTCGGGCGGGAAGGGAGTGCGTACAAGACATGATTACTTTGTGAAAGCAGCAATGTGTCATTTAAAAACATCAATGGAGTCCATTTCATGAAACAGTTATCCCCTTCTCTTCCCATTCTTCAGGAAAGTCTTTTCGGCCCTTCCGATGAACTCATTTTCAGGCTTGCATTTGAACCAGATACTGTTGCCGAATCACTGCGTAATAGCATATTGAGAGTACCTCACTATGCAGCTATGGTCGAGGCACTAAGTAATCCGCAACCCATACTCGACATTGAAGTTACTGAACATGTAATGCCCGAATGGCTGCAGGATGAGATTCGCCGTACTTGCGAATCAGCTACTGCAACATTTGATGAGACCCCCCAGCCCGGTCAGATTCGACTAATTACAGAAGTAATAGGGCCTGAAGGTTCTACTGGACTCGATCTTTCTCATCCTCTCTCCGTATGCCTCAATTACCCATACCCTGACATGCCAGATGAAATCTGGCATGGATGGCTGGTTACGCCGGAAACCGACTACGCCAATTATTGGGATGTGTTGATCGAGGATACTGATGGACCCTGTGACCCACAGGCAGGGATGGTACAAATCACTACACCAGTCTACATATATCTACCTTCGACGAATCGTGTAATTGGTCAACTTAGCCCGGAGCGCGTAGCCGCACTTAGGAGCGTGTCTGCAGAAATGTTGTCGGGTACAAAGCCAGATATATCACCACATCCAGGATATCCGTTTGTCAGAAAAACTCTCAACGGTCATTCCGTACTGACAGGAACCCCACTTGGGGGAAAAGATGACCCTAGATGGAAATATCAAAGCCTTTATGCGGACATACTGGTGGCTCTGAATGAGCCAGTTGAGCTGGCCATGGATGCTGCCCGCGAACGAGTTGCCGTAACAGCACCATCGACTGTAAGTCAAATTAAAGCCTGGTTCAAAAAATTGAATGAACAATTGCTGGAGCAAGCGATGCCGTGGCAGCCGGGATCAGACTTGCAGTATGCAATGGGTTCGGACGAGGCCGACGCTGACAAGGTGGAAGGGAAACTGGGGGATGTGGTGCATATCCAGGCAGAAGCCGGTGAGGAAGGGATGTTGAGTATTGTACTCAGACGCTGCTGTTCCGATCCGCTGACCGTTACGGTGCTGTGTGAAGGCCAGATTCACGAACAGTATCATCTAGACGAGCAGACATCTCCCCGTTGCCGCATCGAACTCGACATGGAACGGCAGTATCGCCTGAATCTGGCTCTGGAATCAGGCCAGTCCATCGCTAATCTTGATTTTTTTGTGAGTTAACAAATGGTGGGAACTAAAATCTGGTTATGGCAGGAAAACGATCAGGTGCGAGTGTTCGCCCCCGATGCGACCCGGTTGTTTGCGGGAATGCCCGAGTGCGAAGACCCGGGACGTGAAAACCAGCATTTACGTGACGTTAAGAAAAATACGGCTCTGACACAAATTCGCCAGCCAGCCGGTTTTGCCGATTTTCTGCGTGACATCGTGCAGTCTGCCCGGACGCCGGTCGAATTGCGTTTAACGGTTGATTTACCGAATGAATGGCGTGATTTTCCTTTCGAGTGGCTGGACTATCAGGGCAAAGCCTTGCAGGAACGGCTGCTGGTGACACGCGATGTGCAAAAGCCCGGTGAAGGTGAAATCCCGGGGTGCAAGTCGCAGGGTGTCATTCTGAATTTGTGGCCGGGTGCTGAACCGGTGCAACCCGTCAGCAACATTGTCCCGCATTACTCTGGCCTGCAACGCAAGGACAGAATCGGGCCGGTGAAAGCATTCATGGCCGGCGAAAACCTGCACAATTACGGCCTGCTGGTGGTGATCGCTCACGGCTCTGAAGGTGCGATGGACATGCCTTTCCGTCTGGAGGATGGGCAGGGCTGGGCGTTGCCGACCGGGCGCGGACTACCCGATCTGGTCATTTTGCTGGCATGTGGCGGTGAAGACGGTAATCTGCTGGCGTATGGCCGTAGTCTGCTGGAAGCCGGTGCCCGAACCGTACTGGCCCCGCGTGGACAACTGGATGCCCGGCAAGCCACAAAGTTTCTGCATGATTTTCTGGACGGCTGGCTGAAGCAGGGTCTGAGCGTCGCTGAGGCTCTGCATAAAACCCAGCGTGACGATCAATCCACCCGCACCGGAGCGGCCCGGCTCTATTTGCTGGGTGAACCGGATTTACACTGCCAGGCAGCCAGTGACAGACCGGAATGGCTCTCACTGGAGCAACTCCAAAACCAGGTAGTAACCGAACTGGCAACAGAAGGCCCGGCACCGACCCTGCCGGTATGGTGTGAACGGCTGACGCTTTGCCATTACCGGCGGTATGGCAATCTGGACAAACTGGAACTGGAGCGTGAGATTAAGGAAACCCCGAGACCCCGTCTGCTGCAACAGTTATATCCGGTGCGGAACGCTTTGCCCCATCTGACTCAGTTATGGGTCAAACCGGCACTGGCTTATCTGGCCGAAGCTCACGATCACGGCTTGCTCGAATCGCTGGAAAAAGAACGGGCCGACCTGGAAAAGCCGGGCGGAGCCATGACCTCACCCAGTTATTTCAGGCATTGGCACAAGGTGTATTACCGCAAGGGACAGTATGCACTCGCCGTTCGTGATCTGGTAAAAGGGCTTCGCCCACTGCAAGCTGAAGACTACCCCTTGCATGGTCGGGGGTTGTTGGGGAGCTTGCTCAATATCCTCAAGGATCAGACGCTGATTCCTCCCGCCATTCAGGTGGATCGGCAACTGGAACTCTGTTTGGGACGGGGTACTGATCGGGAGGAAGTCGAGCGGCATAAACGCAATGCCCTGGATCGCAAGGCCGGTTTGGCCCTGCGGGAAGGTGATGTGGATCAGGCCATTGCCTGTTATCAACAACGCTGGCAGGAAAATGCGGCGAAACCGGACGAACGGGCCTTGTACTGGTTGTTGTACATCACGGCCTGGCATCCGGTACGGGAGGATCGTCGTTATTTGCAAAAGGCAATGGATTTGCTGAATACAGGCGAAAAAACCGATGTATACCTGTTGCGTGCCCTGGCCGCGTGGGCCTGGTGCCGGTCAGACGCGACTGTTGCTGAACGACTCGCGGCAGAAATTCCCGCCTGTGAAGCACGCCTACGCGATAACTCCCAGGATGCCGGGCCGCCGGGCTTTGTGCTGGCCTATCTGCACCTGTACGCCCGGCAACATGCCCCGGACTGGCAGGATCAGCTACCGACCCGGGAATTCGTTCTCACAGCCCTGAATCAACAGCGTTATTATCTGGAAGAAACCGCGTTTTGCCATCTGTTCGGTGATTGCAACAAGGCAGAACGCCGTCTGCAAACCTTCCAGCAGCAACGCCGGGATGTGGTTGCCGAACTGCGTGACTGGCAACCCGACTGGTTCAAAAACGACTGGGATTTGATACTTCAGCAACAGGAGGAAAAGGAAAACAGCGTTTTCCTGACCGTCGCGCCGGATCCCGTCCGGCATTTGCTGGAGAGCGGCTTGCTGCCGTTATAACAGGGAAATTGGATGGCAGACCACGACCGCTCATACCGGCACATTTTTTCCCATGCCTGTGTCGTCGAGGATTTGCTCAAGGGCTTCATTCATGAAGACTGGGCACGGCAGCTCGACTACACGACACTGGAGAAACAAAACAACAGTTACGTCACCGAAGACCTCCGCGACCGTATCGACGATGTGGTGTGGCGCATCAAACTGCTGGATGGCCGCTGGCTTTACCTGTACCTGCTGATCGAATTCCAAAGCAGCGTCGATCCGTGGATGGCGGTGCGTATCATGGTGTACGTCGGTTTGCTGTACCAGGATCTCATCAAGTCCAGCACGCTGAAGGGCGGCGAAAAACTGCCAGACGGCAAACTGCCACCGGTGTTTCCCATCGTCATCTACAACGGTGAAGGTCGCTGGACAGCGAAACGGGATATTGCCGACCTGATTGAGACGGTTTCCGGGCCGCTGGCAGGTTATCAACCCCGGCAAAAATACTGGCTGCTGGATGAAGGGCGGATTCCCGATGAAGCACTACCGGATATTCACAACACCATGGCCGAGATCATCCGCCTGGAAACCAGTCCCGAGCCTGAAGACATGCGACGGGTCATCGCCCGGCTGGTGCAAAATCTGGCCGGGCCGGAGTACGCCAGCCTGCGGCGGGCGCTGACGGTGTGGATGAAACGGGTGTTATTGAAACGACTATTACCGGGCGAAGAAGTCCCGGAAATCAACGACTTGCAGGAGGTAGAAACCATGCTGGCAGAACGGGTAGAACAGTGGACATCGCGGTGGGAACAGCGGGGGATGCAGCGAGGAGAAGCAGCCGTTCTCGAACGCCTGCTAATCAAACGGTTCGGTTCGCTGGATGAATCGGTACGACTACGGCTCAACACCGCCACGCTGGAGCAACTCGAAGTCTGGACGGATCGTATCCTGGATGCGGCTCGTATCGAGGATGTGTTTGAAAGCCACTGATGGCATGAAGGCGGGACTACCAATACCCTGATAGCCCCGCCTTTCGGTATATCAGTGAAAATTGAAGGGTAGAACGCGGGCCAGCATGTCCAGAGGATTCTGGCTTGCCGGTTCCTGCAGGTACTGACGCAGACCGTCAATACAGGTTTTGGCCGCAGGCAACCGGGATTCCAGTTCATCCAGCCGTTGCTGTCCTTCAGGCCAATCCCGCCCCCAACTTTGGGCAACAGCCCGGCAACAGCAGCCAATCAGACGTACCGTCGGGCCTTGCTCAACATCCATTGCCAGTTGGTAAGCGCCTTCAGCCAAATCTGCCGCTGCCTGTGGATCAAGCGGATGCAGCAACACCCCCCGATACAGTTGTATCAGTGGCCAGGGATGACCGTATTCGGTTTGCCATTTGTTTCTATAGCCGAGATAGCTATCCCGTTCAGTTTGATTGCCCCTGTACGCCAGCCAGCGTACCAGCAGGTGATGCAGATACTTGTCATTGCTGGCGTTGCTGACAGCCAGTCGATGAATGGCATCGGTAATACCACTCCCCATCACCTGTTCCAGTGAACGCCTGGCGTCCTCATCACTGCCGTGATCCATCTCGACGATGGCAAGATAGGTCGCCGTCTGGGTGATGTTTTTCTGGCGCATGGTTTCTTCACTCAAGCCGGCAAAACCATTCAGTGCCGCCTGAAAACCCTCTTTGGCCATGACATAATTCCCGGTGAAGGCCGCATGTTGCCCGAGGCTGGAACAGGCTTGCGACCAGTAACGCAAACCGGGTACTGAACAGGGAACATCCCGCCAGCGATTGAGGCAACGTGAGGCTTCGCCAAAATCAAACCGGTTGGTGGCATTGACTGCCAGATGCAGGTCAGCCCAGCACACCAGTGGCGCATCTTCCTCCATCAGGCGATTGGCCAGCACTTCAATTTCACGCATCCAGGGCTGCTGCACGGCACCCAGATGATTGGCACTGGCCAGTTGGGTCGTCAGCCACAACAGGCGTAAACGGGGAGACATCACCTCATCGCCAGGCCGGTATTGTTCCAGCCACTCGACCTGGCTTCCCAGCGCGTACAGATCGACGGCCTTGCTGTCCAGATGGCGACGCACTTCATCGGCAAAACCACGCCAGACACCCACATCCTGGCGGCAGGATTCACCCAGACGTTGCAGTATGGTGGCCGTCAAGCCTCCTTCCACCTGCACATCGGGTTGAGCCAGCAAGTGTGTCCAGTCTTCAGGACGAATCCTGATACCCCGATCCAGCCATTCCCAGGCATCCAGAATTTGCCGGGCATTCCCCTCAAGAAAGCAGTGCCCCAGTAATTTTGAGGCAGCCAGGCGGAGTTTTGAGGACTCTGCCGGACTGCCCCAGGTAAAGGCCAGAACATCGACATAGCCGTTGCAGGGTTGTGTCCATTTATCTTCCACTTTGATGTCCATACTGATTCGGCGGGCGCGTTCAGGATAGGCGATGGACAGACGGCGCAAGGCATCCCGGGCCAGGGCGGGCCATTCCATTTTTTTGAAACTGTCGCGGTTCTCGATCGACACCTGGATTTTGGCCGGCCCGTCCAGAGGCAGCAGGCGGAGCACCCAGTCGATCAGATTCAAAACTCCCGTTGCCCATAATTCGCCGGTTGTGGCGGAAACCTGTTTGACCGTCAGGCCCAGTACCCCCACATTGGCATCGAGAACGCACTGGAAAACCCGGTCGATTTCATCCAGCGAACCCTGTTCAGTGGCATGCCAGCCGGCCGGTAACCGTGGCAACCCGTGTCCACTGGCTGGAATCAGCAGTCCTACCCAACGTCCCAACAATCTGTCCCGCGTATTCAGTTGCTGGGCACTTTCTCCAAACGCCTTACCCGTTTCATCGATGATGAGCGTCCAGTTTGCGGCGGGTTGCAGGCCACGAATATCCTGGGCATGCAGTGGCGACGTCCGAATGGCTGCCGGTGTTTGGGGTTTACCGGGCGCAATGCGGGGTGTGGTGACCCGATCCCGGGGAATCTGGCGGGGTGTGATTATTGGAACAAATCCGGACTGTTGACGCTTTACATGCTCCTGATTGCGCCCCCGGGCCTGATGGCCGTTGGCCACCTGGTTATGGGCCTGTTTCTCATGGCCTTGATGCTGCTGACAAAATTTATGCAGGGCATCCTTGACCTGCGCTGCGTCCCGGCCGTGTTTTCTGGCGAGATGGTACAGGTTATTCAGGGCATCCAGGATGGACTGACCCTGTTTGCGGGCATTCTGGGCCGCGTCTTTCATATCGGGATAGAAATCCAGCATCTCCCGTATCAGGCAGTCCAGATCTTCAGGAGTGGTTTTCCGAGACGCCTGTTTCTTGATGTCGGCCAGATAAGCCGCTGCGGTTTTGGGCGGCTGGATGACAGGGACTGGCTCAACGGTTGATTCCTGCATCGGCTCAACCGCTGCCACGTCAGGTACCAACGGGGTATCCGTCTGGACAGTGCCACCGTCATCGTCCGTAACCGGCAATGGCGGTGCGGGTGTAGTGGCCCGGCGTACTGTCAGCAGGGCTTCCGCGATCCATAATGCGGTTTCCTGATCCTGAAGGCGCCTTTTCAGTTCAGCGTTTTCAGTCAGTAATTGGCGTTTTTTACGGCGGGTTTTGGTCGTGAACAAGGAACAAAGCCGGGGAAACAAGGCTGACATAACAGAAACTCCAGACAAGGAAGGAAGAAAACCGGGTTAATCCTGAACGAGCCGAAAGGCACCACACCCCGCCGTGGCATGGCCTCCCGCATGAAGGTACTGGCCCCATTGTAGCAACGAGCGAGCGGACTCAGTGATGTGGCTCAGGTGCAAACGGTAGTGATGGCCGCGCCAGACCCGACCCGGCAGGTTGAGGGTGACCGGTTGCTGTGTCACCGTGCTACAAACCCAGGGTTGTTGTTCGATCGGGAGCCGGGTACCGTCTCCATAGAGTTGAATCAGGCGTTGCAGCCGGGTGCGTAACGGCCCGTACAGGGGATCACCGCCGTGCTTGCTGATGAGGGGCGTGATCGTATGCAGATGGCAGGTAGCAGACGGGATTGCAGGGGGACTGATGGGAGTCAGGGCATCAAGCCTCAGGGTACGACCGGCAAAAACCGGCACATCATGGCCAACATTCCCCACTCTCAGTGTGCCGCCCTGATGCTGCTGCCAATGACGTTGCAGACCGTACAGCCAGGCTTCCAGATGCGGCAACGCTGCTTCCAGCATGAACCAGTGATATTGCAGACGATCTTCCACAATATGCCAGCCATGCAGCCAGTACGGCGGCAGACGATCCGCTGCGACCGGCTTGAAAGCCTGCGGATACGCGCAGCGGGTTTGCAGCGTACACCCGGCACACGCCGTATCGTGCCCTCCCTGCCGGGCATACAGACACACCGTATCGAACAGGGCGCGTCCCAACACCCCTCGGAGGTGATGACCGTAAAAACGCTCACCGGAGGGGATGGGGCATTCGAGCTGCAAACCATACACTCGCAAGCCATGCCAACTGGCACAATCCGGGGCTGCCGGTGTGGAATCAAGGGTAATGACGGTTTTTTTCATGATCTCTCCGGGAGCGTGATGTTAGGAGCGCGGCCAGATGCGAATGGGGTATGGCGAATGGCGAATGGGGCATGGATGACTGGTTGGTAGGCCCAAAGCCGCTAATAGGGCCGCACTCCCGGCATACCACTCGCTATTCACCACGACCATTCACTCGATCCTTAACCCGAACGGACGTTCACCATAGGGGCGTACCCAGCATCAATTTTTCCTTGGCGTGCCCCAGAATCATGCGGGTGTAGTGATAACCGTCAGGGTTCAGATCCAGAATCGGTTTGCCGGTCAGAACCTGAGCCTCGCGGTTGGAAATACGAAAATTTGCGCCGCCATTTCGCAAGGCAAATTTCTCCGCCTTTTCAGAGACTTCCAACCAGGCCGAACTCCATTGATCCCGCAGCAGATTGCCAAGGGTGATGATGGCCGTATCGCGCTGTTCTTCCCGGCAATCGGCCGCCAGAGCCACAATTTTGCGTCCTTTTTTCGGTTCCAGCACCAGAGCGGCAATAACCTCATCCTGACAGACGCCCAGCAACCATTCATGGCTGGTAGCGAGCAACTCGCCAGGATCGCGGTAATGCAGGCCACCCTTGACGTTCTGGTAAGCCCGTTGCAACAGGCACCATAACCGGGGCAACCAGGCGTTACGCTGCTGAGGCTCAACCAAGGCCAGGGTCGTTACGGCAACGGGGAAGGAAAAAGACGGATTCATGTTATCGACCATGTAAAGGGAACACAGTCTTAATAACGAGGCAAACCCGCGAATTTTACAGGTGGGAGGGCGACTGCTGAGTGCAGTTTTGCCGGTCGGAGCAACCCTGTTGGTACTGAGCCTGGGGTTGGACGGAGCTGGCATCCGGCAACGGGGAGACGGGTTGGGTAACCCGTGAGGGTGATGAGTCACAAATCCCTGTCAACGAATATCCCGGTCGGGCAGCGAAATTCTTTTTTTCAGCACCCGCTTTTGTTGCGATTATTCATCCAGACCACTTACTCCAATGTCACCAATCCATCTAATATCTGAATGCCTGACTCCATCCAGAAACTCTTCCCATAAATAATCGCCACTCACCAGATCCATCTCCGGCTGTTCGACAGGAGTTTCCTTGCGATATTGAAAATATAGTTTTACCGCATCTTCAACAGAACCGTTAAAGTCATTCGGTAAAAGAAAATAGCCATGTAAATGTAAAACTTTCATTGGTGTAATTAACGATAGTGAAGTCATAAACCCCTATCAACGGGGAGACCGGTCGGACGAGTAAACCCGTAGTAGGATAAAGAGAGCCCATACTGGTCACAAACCCCTATCAACGGGGAGACCGGTCGGACCACTTCACCCTTTTCGCTCTACTAGTCTGCTCGGCGTCACAAACCCCTATCAACGGGGAGACCGGTCGGACCGGATATGTAGCGTCATATCCAGGAATATGCTATAAAGTCACAAACCCCTATCAACGGGGAGACCGGTCGGACCCTGTCCTCTGCAACCCGCATCCGACGCGGCCTGTAGAGGCTTTCAGGCGGAACTTGTCGCCCAACAGCCGCTACGGGGCGCATTTTAACCGTCCGTGCCCAAAAAAACAGCGGGAAGCCGCATAAAATGAGGCTTTTTTTCCAGGCGAACCTTTTTGGTGCAAACA
>SXGU01094469.1_pt1 | contig 11720 bp, 6 predicted proteins | sample 3174531 | NCBI WGS metagenome assembly SXGU01 (sample SAMN11356863, study PRJNA531348) | freshwater metagenome | isolation source: freshwater sample F1-140 | place: China: Fuxian Lake, Yuxi | collected 2017-12-25
GCCCGTCGCCATCACCGCCTTCGCCTTCTGCGCGCCAAGCGATGCCGCGATCACCGGCTGATCGAGGTTGTAGGTGCCGGCGCTGCCGCAGCACAGATGCGCCTCGGGGATTTCCAGGACCTCAAAGCCGGCCTCCTGCAGGAGCTGACGGGGTGGAGCCTTGATTTTCTGGCCGTGCTGCAGGGAGCAGGCGTCGTGGTAGGCCACCCGCAGTCGCGGCACCCCGCTCAACTCCCCCAACCCCAACTGAGCGATCACCTCGCTGATATCCCTGACCAGGGGCACCACTGCGGCGGCCTTGGGACCCAGGACTGGGTCGTGGCGGAAGAGGTGGTCGTATCCCTTGATCGCGGTGGCGCAGCCCGAGGTGCTCAACACGATGGCGTCGAGGGGGGCGCGCCCCAATTCGCGGTGCCAGCCCTCCACGGTGTTGCGCATCATCGCCAGGCTCTGCGTTCGTTCCCCCATGTGAAAGGTGAGGGCGCCGCAGCAACCCGTGTCGGCGGGGATCACCACCTCGGCGCCCAGTCGGGTGAGCAGCCGCAGGGCTGCGTCGTTGATCTGCGGCCCCAGCACTTGCTGGGCGCAGCCGGTCAAGAGCAGCACCCGGGCGCGGCGCTGGCCCTGGGCAGGGTGGATGCCGGGGGTGGCCAGGCGGGCGGGGGCGGGCAGGTGGGTAGGGGCCATTTCCAGCAGATGACGCCAGGCGACCGGCATCAAGGGCCGGGCCAGACGACCCAGGCCGGCCAGGCGCAGGCTCAGGCGGAAAGGGCCCGGGTAGGGCAGCAGCCGGACCAGCAGGGCGCGCAGCAGGCGGACGGCCAGGGGGCGGTCCACTCCTTGCTCCAGGCGGGGCCGGGCTTCCTCTAGCAGGCGTGAGTAAACCACGCCGCTGGGGCAGGTGGTCTCACAGGCCAGGCAGCCCAGGCAATTGTCCAGGTGGTCGAGGGTCTGCTGGTTGGGCGCGAGGCCCCCTTCGAGCAGGTTCTTGATCAGGTAGATCCGGCCCCGCGGACTCTCCAACTCGTTGCCGGTGAGCAGGTAGGTAGGGCAGGTGGCGTTGCAGAAACCGCAGTGCACACAGGTGCGCAACACCTGCTCCGAAATCTGGACCTCGGGGTCCTGCAGCAGGGCGGGGGGGATGGTGGTTTTCATCCTCGTGGTGTCTCCTGGGCACATGACTTCATCAGGGGGACAAGATACCGCCTCTGCGGCCGCCGGGTCAACCTCAGGAGGCCCTCTTCTTTGACGATTCCCCGGCCTACACCTATCTTGGCATAGATGAACAGTTTGCAGCCGACTATTGTCTACCCAGGATGAGTATGGAACCCCAGGAACGCGAAGTCGAACTGATCGACTATATCGAGATCCTCCTGAAGCGGAAATGGCATATCCTGGCGGGCACCCTGCTCTGTGTGGTAGCGACGAGTGGGTATCTGTTCCTCAAGGCTCCAGACCTACCGCTCTATCAGGCCTCTGCCCAGATCTTCATCGTTCCCTCCCAGGCCCAGGCCCAGCTCAAGGAAACCCAGGTCGAGTTGCCCACCCTGACGCCTGCATTCTACCAGGCCGTGGCTATGGCCGACGAAAATGTCCTGGCCATGAACCAGCTCCAGCGCGCCCTTATCGACTCGCTCGGCCTGACCTTGGCACAGACACCTCTCTCCCTGGAGGCCGAGGTGGTGGACAACGTGCGGATGGTGATGCGGGTCAGCGCTGCGGATACCTTGGTGGCACGGCGGGTTCTCTATGCCTGGGTCGATCTCTTCCTGGACCAGAATCAGGCGCTGAACGCCACCGAAAGCAAACGCTATTACCGCGACATTGCAGCTCAGTACGAGCAGGCCAGAGAGAACCTGGAGCGGGTGGACAGCGCCTTTATGGCATTGAGTGCGAAGAGTATGTTCAGTTCGGTGCTAAGCCAGCAGGAGCAATATAAAAAGATACTGACAGCCGCGCAGGACTTCTTTGTCGCCGCCGAGTTTGAGTTAAAAAAGAAAGAAGACAGGCTCACGAGATTGCGGGAGATGATGCAGGGATTGGAGCAGGATGGAAGCCCGATCTACACCTTGAGTGCCGCTGAGCGCGAGCATCTAGAGCATAGCTTGTTATCACCGCCGGCGCAGCAGATGCTCGCCTATGTGGGAACCCTCGACACCCTGAAAGAAGCCCTGGGGCAGGCCAGGACACAGTACAACCTTTCTCTCATAGAGTTTGAACGCGAGTATAATTTGCCCCAGCTTGCCCGTGAGGTCGAGGAAGTAAAAGAAACAATGGACGGGTACCAACAAAGCTATCTGCTGGCCCGCAGCCAGCAGCTGACTGCCAGCGTCAAATTGCAGGCCATCGAGGAGGAGATAAAGAAACACCGCCCGGTGGTGGGGGATGTCGGCAAGGCAGGTGCCACGCCAGAAGGCGGCGTGGGCAGTGGAAAGGTTGTTCGCGAGATCAATCCGGTTTATACCGAACTAGAGCAGCAGCAAGCTAAGGAAGGGGTCACCTATGAGATGGCGCGGGTCTACGCGGAGCGAGGGGAAAAGGAACTAAGGGAACTGCTGTTGCGGTTGGAGCAGGTCCAGAGCAGCCTCTTCGCGGTACAGCAGAAGCGCCAGGTGCTCGTGGGCGAACTGACCAGGGATACGACTTCGATAGGGGAGCAGGTAAAATTTTTCCAGGACGCCTTCGACGCAGCCCGGAGGACCTATCTGGAAAATAAAAAAAGACTGAGTGGCCTGGAATTGGAAGTGGCCCTGGAAAAGGGGCAAACTGAAGACCAAAAGAAACAATTGGGCGAATTGGAGCAGTCGGTTATCCACCTTCAAGAGAGTATGGCCGTAGAACTCGCCGAAAGCGAGCGCCTGAACCGAGAAAAGAAAACCTTTACGGCCACCTTCGAACGATTCAGCCAACTTGCCGAGGAAGCGCGCATCGCTCAGCAGAAGGCTGCCCACTCAGCCACCAACCTGCGGCTGATCACCCGCGACGTGATGGCCAGGCCAGCTGGGGGCGCAGAGCGCTCCCAGAAGATCCCCACCAGTGCAGCGCTTGGGTTGCTTTTGTCCACGGTCCTGGTGTTTTTGGTTGAGTATATCCGCAAGGCCCGCCAACGCAGGTCCGTGGGCCAGTTGAGACGAAGCGGGGATACTTGACGAGGGGTTCTTAATGGCGCCCGCCGGTAGGGCGGTAGTCTGGCAGCAGTTGCTGGAGCAGGCGGATCAGATCCGCGCGGCGACATTGGCGGGCCGAATTCCTCAGCTCCCCGAGGAGGTTCTCGCTCAGACCGGCGTGGTGGTCATTGCCGTGGCAGACCAATAACTTGCCGACCTGCCGCACCTTGCGGGTCTCTTCCTCGGAAAACATCTGTTCCTCGAGCTTTTCCCCCGGCCCCATGCCGGTGTAGACGATGGCGACCTCTCCCTGGTGGCGGCCATTCCTGCGGACCAGGGCCTGGGCCAGATCTAGGATCCGCATTGGTTCGCCCATGTCCAGGATACACAGATCGCCATTCTGGCCGGTAGCCCCCCCCTGTAGAACCAGATGTACGGCCTCGTGCAGGCTCATGAAATAGCGCCGCATCTCCGGATGGGTGAGGGTCAGGGGGCCGCCTCTGGCGATCTGCTGCTCGAAGAGGGGCACCACGCTGCCGCGGCTGCGCAGGACATTGCCGAAGCGCACACTGACAAAAGAAGTGTCGCTATTGCGGGACAGTTCCTGAACGATGAGTTCGGCCAGCTTTTTGGTCGCCCCGAGCACACTGGTGGGCGCAACGGCTTTGTCCGTGGAGATCAATACGAACTTCTCGGTCTGGGAGCGGCGGGCGACCAGGGCGATATTCTGGGTGCCGAACACATTGTTCAGCACCCCTTCCTCGGGGTACTGCTCCACCAGATGCACGAATTTGTGCGCTGCCGCGTGAAAGACGATCTGGGGGCGATAGGTGTGGAAGAGTTCCTCGATCTTTTCGCGGTTGCCCACATCGCCGATGATGCCGACGGTAGATTGACTGGGATGGGAGATCGAAAGCTCCTGCTGGATCTGGTAGATGGGGAATTCCCCGCGGCCCAGCAGGAGCAGTTGCTTGGGTCCGCAGATGCTGATCTGCCGGCATAGCTCAGAGCCGATGGAACCGCCGGCCCCGGTGACCAGCACCGCTTTGTCCCGCAGGTACGCGCCCACCTCCCGGGGGTCGATCTCCAGTTCGGAGCGGGCGAGCACGGTGTCGATATCGGCGTGGGAGCTATTTTGGGCCTGGGGATTGCTTGCCATGGGTTGCGAGAGCCTTCCGGAGCTGTTTATCTGATTGGTCCTGATAAAGATAGGCGAGAGTATGGCAGCGGAGCAACACGGTGCGCTTCGTTTTTCCCCAATTTGGCATTGAGGGAGCAGCCTGGATGCGGCTGAGATTTCGGGATCTGTGGGTGCTTGTGGTTGCCGCCGGCCTCTGGCTGCCCGGGATCTGGGACAGCCATTTCCTATCCGATGACTTCAATCTGATTCAGACCTGGGGCCAGGCACCGGTCTGGACCTGGTTCTCGACCGAGACCGTCGGTTACTACCGGCCATTATCAGCGCTACTTTTCCGGGTCGACTACCTCCTCTGGGGGCAGCAGGCATTTGGATATTACCTGACCAACCTACTGATCCACCTGGGTTGTGCGCTGATGGTGAGTCACCTCGCCGCCTCGTTGGGGCCCAGACATCGGCACACAGCCTTGTGGGCAGGACTGCTCTTCCTTTTTTTGCCAGGCCATATATTCGCGGTATTGTGGGTGTCGGCGCGAACGGGCCTGTTATGCACGCTGTTTTACCTCGTTGCGGTGAGCCTTTTCCTGCGGGCCCGTTCCGCGGGTGGATGGCCATACGAGGTGCTGTCCCTGGCCGCGTTTGCGGCTGCGTTGCTGGCCAAGGAGTTGGCGGCCTCATTGCCCCTACTGGTCCTGGCGTGGGAAGCCGCACTGTCGCGGTTTGACTTCAGGCGTTTGCCGAGGGCCGTCCTCCCGTACGCAGTGGTCCTCGCTGCGTACGGTCTGTTCCGCTACCTCCAGTTCGGACATCTGCCCGAAAGCATCCTGCACACCAACACCGATCCGGCGCGCTTGTTCCTGAATGCGGCGATCTATGGCGCCAAACTCTTCGTCCCCTGGGGGCTGGAGGGGCTGAAGCCGCTTTTCCGGGCGAATCCGGCCTGGTTGTGGGCTGCGGTGCTGGGGGGCGCAGTACTGGTGGCCGGGTGGTTCTGGCACAGCCGCCGCCGCCTCGGCGCGGCGCAGCTGTTGGGAGCACTCTGGGTCGCCATCACCCTGCTCCCCGTCCTCCGGCTCTATTCGCCCTGGAGTACCTATCTGTCCGCTGTGGGAGCAGCCCTGCTGATGGCCTTTCTCCTGGACAGCTTAGAAAAACAAAAGATGCAGCGCCTCGTTTTTGGAGCCTTGATGGCGCTGTCGGCGGTCTATTCCATCAGACAGCAATGGCACTGGAAACAGGCAGGGCTGCTGGGTGAGAGGATGGTCACCGAGGTGATACGCACCGCTGCCGCGTCGCCCGGGAAACTGTACCTGGCCAACCTGCCAGTGGAGTTGGGCGAAGCGCCGGTGTTCGGCGGCGACTGGGGGTTGACTGGCGCCCTGCGCCTGCGCGGGTATCCAGCGGAGGTCGAGGTCTTGGTTGGGGTCAGCAAAGCAGAGATCCGAGAGCAGCTAAGGGCCACGCCTGTGGACGAACAGCGGTTCGAATTGGCGCTGGGATCGCCGGGTGAGTTCTTTCGCCTGGAGACGATCGAGGTGCTCTCCAAACAGCTGCGCCCCGGGCCTGGGTACTCCTATACCAAGGGCAGTGCGCGCATCACTGCCGTGGGCTTCAATGACCAGAACGAACCCAACCGACTGGAGATCGATATGGGGACTCCTGAAAGGCTTAAGCAAGTGAGGGTCTGGAACGGCGAGCGCTTGGTTCCGGTGGTCCAATGACCAGTTTGCCCAGATCGAGGGATCGGGCCTCCTGGCACATCGGTTTGGGATTGGTGGCAGTAGGGGTAGTCATCGCCTATCTGCCGGCGCTTGGGGCTTTCTTTGTCAAGGACGATCTGGCGTTGCTGAGCAGCGCCAGGCTGGAGGTCCCGGAGGCCTTTGGACATTCCTGGCCAGGCGGATTTTTTCGCCCAGTGGCGGAGTTGCTTTTCGGTGGCCAGTACGCCCTGTTTGGATTACACCCCTTGCCCTACCATCTGGTTTCCCTGGCTGTTCACACACTGGCCACGATTCTAGTGTACAAGATCTTCAAGCTGTTCACCGAGCACCCGCAAAAGAGCCTGGCGGTTGCCGGCGTATTCGCCCTACATCCCCTGAATACGGAATCGGTGAGTTGGATCGGGGGCCAGATGAGTCTTTTCTCTGGTGCGGGAGGGTTACTCGTCCTCTACTTGCTCCTCAGGCAGCCACCCCTGGCCGTCCCGTTGCGGATATTCCTGATCCTTGGTGTCTTCTTGGCCAGTTTGGGCTGTTACGAGAACCAGGTCGTTGTGCCTTTGATGTGGGCGATGATTTGTATGGTGTACAGCCGCCTGAGGCCGGTGCCCCATGCCCATGGGATACTATTCGCCCTGCTCTTCGTGGGAAGTATCGGCACCTTCCTGTACTGGCGCTCGGCGATCCTTGACTTGGGGGGAGGGTATTACGAGGTCAGCATTTCGATCAAGAGCGGGGTGACCAACCTGTTCTACTACCTCTATCTGCTGTGCGGTGGCAGTGCGGTGGGGGGACGGATCCTCAATTACCGCCCTGGGGAGATCTGGTCTGGCGCGGCCTTCGAGGTTTTCACGCCGCTCTTCATGCTTGCCCTGTTGTTGTTTGCGGGGGCTGGTGCCTACCTGGCGGCTGGCCGTTTCGGGAGCAGCGGCAGACAGGGGCCCAACAGCGATATCCTCAGGCACGTCCTCCTGGCGGGGGGGTGGACCATCATTGCTCTGGCTCCTGCCCTGATACTGAACGAGCGGCCCAGACGCCTGGGCTACCTGGCCGCGCCCGGGTTTGCGCTCCTAGGGGTAGAGACCCTTTGCTGGCTGAAACAGAAAACCTGCCCCAGCCCCTTGGGGGCCAGAGCAGGTCTGATTGGCGGAATCCTTCTGCTAGTGGCGACGCTTCATCTCAGGAATCAGGACTGGCGGCAGGCTGGCGCTTTGGAGGAGGGGCTGCCAGCCGCAGTGCAACCGCTTGCCTGTTCCCACTTGGCCTTCGACGTCCCCGATCTGCTGGGAGATGCCCTATTCTTCAACAGCGCAGCGGTTGCGTTTTGGCTGGAGCGGCAGACCGGGAAAGGGGGATGGCGGGTCTATACACCACATGAACTGCCAGCAGCGGGAACCTTGCCGGCAAATACCTGTTATTTCCGCTACCACCAAGGCCAGATCCACGCTTTGGCTGCCACGCCCACGTCGTCTTTCCCCACCTACCTAAAAGGGCAGAACTGGGTTGTGAGCGGAGACTAAGTTCTCAGTATGCCCCTTTGCCCCAGAGTATCGCCGGGACCGTCTTGAGCAGGATCTGCAAATCCTGCCAGGGCGACCAATTCTCGATATAATAAATGTCCAGCCGCACCATTTCGTCCAGACTCAGATCCTTGCGGCCACTGATCTGGGTCAGGCCGGTGACGCCCGGTAGGACATCGAATTTCCGTAGCTGCCAGTCTTTGTACCGCGCCACCTCGGATGGCATGTGGGGGCGGGGTCCCACGATGCTCATCTCCCCCTTGAGCACGTTGATGAATTGGGGGATCTCGTCGATACTGAAACGGCGCAGGAACCGGCCCAACGGGGTAACCCGGTCGTCCCGCGGCAGTCTGAGCAGGGCGTCGGCGTGCAGGTGGTCCTTCTCCAGTTCTGCACGGCGTTTCTCGGCGTCCGCGTACATCGAACGGAATTTGAGCATAGAAAAGACGCGCTCCCCTTTGCCCACCCGCGCCTGGCGAAAGATCACCGGGCCTTTTGACTCCAGTTTGATCGCCAGCGCCACCAACGCCCAGATCGGGGAAAACAGCAAGAGGATCGCCGATGAGACCCCGATGTCCATCAGGCGCTTGACCAACCGGCCCCACCGCTGGAAGATCCGCTCTTCGAGCTGGAAGACGGGGATGTCCGCAATCTCCTCGATGCGCATCTGCCGGGTGAGGATCTCGAAGAAACCCGGGATCATGCTGAACTGGATGTCTGTCCGTTCACACGCCTTGATGAGTCGGGCTACGGTCTCGCGGTCCACGTCCATGGACGCCAGGACGATTTCGTGGACCGGATGTGTTCTGAAGATCTCCGGGAGATCCTGCAGTTGGCCCAACACCCGGAGCCCTGCTATCTCCTGCTTGGAAAGAGTGTTGCCAGGATCGACAAAACCCAGAGGGCGGTAGGCGAAATCCGCACTTTGCTGAATGGCGCGGAAAAAACCTCTGGCGACCGGATCGGTACCCACGATAACAACATTCCTCATTCCTCGCCCGCGCCGGCGGAGTTGTCTCAGGGCCGTCGAGATACCCCAGCGCCACAGAGAAAGGAATACCAGACTCAGTCCCCAGGAGATGAAGATGATCAGCCGGGAGTAGGTTTCGACATCGTACCGGGTGACGTATCCCCGCAGGACGAAATTCATCGCCATGATGATCAGGGAGGTGAAGGTCACAGCCCGCAGGATAGAAAAGAAAGATTCTAGACCAAAGGAGTGGCGTTGCGGGCGATACAACCCCGAGGAATGGAGCATGAGGACGCCGATGAGGGCCACCAGGAAAGAGAATTGCGAGTACAGCTCGAAAGGGGGAGCCGGCCGGTCGGGGAGGAAGAGCAGTTGAAAGCGCAGCTTGTAGGCGAGTTGAAAGGTCCCGGCGAGCAGGACCAGGTCGCCGGCTGCCATGACCGGCCCGAGCAGCAGGCGCTTTCTCATCGGGAAACCTGGCACTTAGGCGAACAAGGCAGTATCATCCACGCACAGAATTTAGGGAAGCCCGCTGTGAGTAACAAGTGCTGACCGCGAATACTTAAAACGAGCCGCTCACCTGCTATAGACAGATTTCATCCACTCAAGAGTTTGAGCGATACCCGTCGTCAGCGAGATCTGGGGCTGGTGGCCTAGGTCGCGGGTGGCTTTGTGGATATCAACTTTCTTGTCGTGGGTAGTCCACGGCTCCTGCTCAATGTAGCTGACTGAGTCGTCCGCCTTGCCCACTAGACCGAGGATGAGGTCGGAAACCTCTTTCATGTCGTGGTACTCGGAACCGCCGATATTGTAGACCTGCCCAGGGTGGAAGTGGTCGACGATGTTGCTCAGAGTACATACCGCGTCTTCGATGAAGAGCGAAGTGCGGTGATGTCCCAGGTAGACCTTATAGGGCAATCCCATCAGCGCGCAATAACAGAAAATGCAGATCGCGCTGCGGTAGGGGGAATAGTGTTCCCCGGGTCCGTACACATTGAAGAGGCGGACCCGCACGGTTTCAGTGCCGTACATCTGGGCGGCATTCACCACTTGCATTTCGTTGACCCACTTGGTCATGGCATAGTCGTTCAACTGGCGAATGGCGTGATGCTCCATGACCTCCTCGGCCATCACACCAGCGTAATCCCCGTAGACCTCGGAACTGCTAAAAAAAATCAGCCTGAACCGCCCTTCGTTCTGGAGGCGGAGCAGGTTTTTGGTGCCGATGACATTGGTCGACCAGAGGTTTTCGTAGTAATCTTCCCCGTTGTGCCGGCCAAATTCGGCTGCTAGGTGGTAGACATAGTCAAAGACATGCTCGGTGAGCAGTTCACGAAGCTGTCGGGCATGCGACACGTCGCACCGACGGTAGCGGGCATGGCCGTGCTGGTGTAGATCACAGGTCCATACCTCATGGCCCCGGCGTTCCAGTTCCGCAGTGAGTGGACGGCCGAGAACGCCCAGCCCACCCGTGACTAGAATTTTCAAGCGCTCAACTCCTTAGGTAATTCTTGCAGGGAGATGCATCTAAGAGTAACTTTGACCACTTGGGAAACCTCCCCTAATCCTTCCTGCTCCATGATCGACTTTCTCAGAGATCTGCCTTATAAGACGTACACGGGTTTGTTCCTGTGTAGCTTGTTCGCCACCTACTGGCTGGTGCCCAAGGTGGTCTGGCTAGCGCGGGGACTCGGCCTTTTCTCCGGCGTGAAGTCCAAGGATGGACACCATTCGCCCACGTTGGGAGGATTGGCCCTGGGAGTTCCATTTATCGTTGGTATATCCCTACTGCTCCTGCTCAGGAATCAGGTCAGCGAGAATATGTACATGGTTCCGCTGCAGATGAGGGGTTTGTTCCTCTGCTCCTGCCTGATCCTGGTACTGGGCTTCACACAGGACCTCCTGAACCTCAACCGGATTCTGCTGCTCGGCTTCCAGGGCCTCGTCGCAGTTGTTGCCCATCATTACGGCTTCAGGATGGAGATAATTCCTGTCGCCGATGGCGTTTTTGCCGGCTTGGGAGTTTTGGCTCTTACACTAATCTGGATTGTCGGGATAGTCAATCTCGTCGATCTGTTCCACCGGCTCAAACACCTCAATGACCTGTGTATGAGTCTTGCCGCCTTGTTGACTCTTTCCCTGCTTTCCGCTGCCTACCTCCTGGACCAGTACCGCACTATTGTGGTGTGCTGCCTGCTGATGGGAAGCATCATAGGCTACCTGTCCCACGATGTTGGCTTGCGCCCTAGTGTCGGTAGTTCAGGCACGTATTTTTTGGGTTTTGTCCTGGCTATTACTGCGCTGCAAAGCCAGATCGCCAATGGGCCTTCAGGGATTGCGCTCCTAGTGCTTGGTATGGGGCTGATCCCTTTCGTGTTAGTGGGGGGCATGCGGCTGCGCGGCGCTCCACTTCCGAGACACAGGGAGCAGTCGGATCTACGCCTCCGAAGCCTGCACCATTTTGGGCAAGCCTTTGCCTTCAAGATGGGGGCAACCGCTGATCGAGAAAAGCGGTGGGCTCTCCTCTGCCAGGCGGCAGGTGAGTTCGACTACCTCGGGCTGGTACAGCAGTCTAGTACTGGCCAGACCATCAGCGAGTGGGGACAGCCAGCGGGTGCCGGGCAGATATCCACCTTCCAACTGCGCTGCTCGGGTGGGGTCCTTTTGGCTTGGGGCGAAGGCCCAAAGTCGGATCCCGAGCCTTTGGGGCAATCGCACTTCTTCGCGGCCTTGGTCGAGGTGTTTGACCGCAGGCAGGAGAGCGCAGTGATGGCCTCTGTGGCCGAAAGGAAAAGCAGCCTGCGGGTGCTGCTGGTAAACCGGTACTTCGCCGGGATGTCGGCGACGGGTCAGATGCTCAGCGACCTTGCTGAGGACCTGGTCCAGCATGGCGCTGCAGTTACGGTCTTGACCGGCGGGCTGAGCTACGAGGCGGCGGCGCCGCTCGCCGGGCGAAACGAACTGATTAAAGACATCCATCTCTATCGCGTACCCGCTACCCACTTTGGCCGCACCAATGCACTGAACCGAACCATGGATTTCGTGTTTTTCTACCTGTTCGCGGTGGGTTGGATATTGAGGACTCCCTCCCAGAGATACACCCATATTGTCGTTTTCACCGATCCCCCCTTGGTAGCCATCGCTGGTTATGTCGCCAAGAAGGCCAAGGGGTGGCAGTTTGTCTACGGCATTCAGGATCTCTACCCGGAGTCTGCTCTGGCGCTGGGCATCCTGAAGGCGGGGTGGTTTTTCAATATCTGCGACTAC
>SXGU01485027.1_pt1 | contig 11719 bp, 10 predicted proteins | sample 3174531 | NCBI WGS metagenome assembly SXGU01 (sample SAMN11356863, study PRJNA531348) | freshwater metagenome | isolation source: freshwater sample F1-140 | place: China: Fuxian Lake, Yuxi | collected 2017-12-25
ATCTATTAATTATTGCATGGTTAGTAAATAACGGCAGCACTGGTGTAGTTATAACTTTATTTGTTTTAGTTGCTTTTGGTGTGAACCGATTAATTTTAGCCGGCCTTTCCGCTGGCCTACCGTTGTTAGTTAAGAAAGATGAACTAATCGCTGTAAATGCGCTAGCTGTAACTGGTGGAACTATCTGGGTTGTAATCGGTGGCGGAATAGGAATTGCAATTAAAAACTTTGTAAGTGCTACATATAGCGCAGATTTTGCAGACTCTATTGTGATTTTGTTATCAGCAGCTTTTTTCACACTTGCAGCTCTAAGTTGTTATCGATTAAGTAAATTTGAAATTGGACCAACTCAGAATGAAGGTAAATCTGAAAATCAAGGATTACGCGAGATGGTTGAAGGATTTAAAATTTTGCGCACTCACTCTGATGCTCTTCGTGGGATATTTTCGGTTGGTATCCAGCGCGGTGGAATTACAGCGCTAACTCTTATGGCGCTGTTACTTTCACGAAATAACTTTAATGATCCAAATGATCCAGATACTGGTTTGGCGGGTTTTGGTATTGCGCTAGCAATTGCTGGAATTGGCATTGGTCTTGGCGCAATTATTTCACCTTTTGGCGTTTTAAGATTTGGTCGCCATCATTGGATGCGCTATTTAATGTTTGCCTGCATACCACCACTAATTCTCTACGCGTTTAATATCAATGAATTTACTATGACAGCTAGTGCTTTTTTAGTTGGTTTATGTGGTCAGGGAATTAAGGTTACAAATGACGCACTTGTTCAATCTAAAATTAATGATGCCTACCGAGGAAGAGTGTTCGCTTTTTATGATGTGGCGGTAAATGCTGGAATTATTACTGGCGCAATTGGCGCTGCTTTACTTCTGCCAGATAATGGCGCAACTTATTTGTTGCCGGTTTTAATTGCTATTGCATATCTTTTTGCAGCGACAGTATTAATGCGAAAAGCTAATTTTGCTCCTTCCACCAAGTAAGCAAAGCTTCTCTGGCTTTTTCTTCACCGGTTGGGCCATTTTCTAAACGTAGCTCAAGTAAAAAGTCATACGCCTTTCCAACTGCTGGAGATGGCTTAATACTTAGGATCTGCATTATTTGCTCACCTGTTAGGTCAGGGCGAATCTTATTAAGCTCTTCCTGTTGCATTAATTCTTTAATTCGCTTCTCAAGTTGATCATATGTACTAGCGAGGAGCTTCGCCTTTTTTTGATTTCTAGTTGTGCAATCAGCTCTTGTTAGTAGGTGTAAGTGCTCTAGTAACTCACCTGCATCTCTGACATATCTGCGCACAGCTGAATCTGTCCATTCCCCACTTCCATAGCCATGAAAGCGAAGGTGTAGGAAAACTAACTGCCCAACATCTTTAACAATGTGATTATCAAATCTAAGAGTTCGAAGCCGTTCCTTTGTCATCTTTGCCCCAACTACCTCATGATGATGAAAAGAGACACCACCACCTGGGATTAACGCCTTTGTTTTTGGCTTACCAATATCGTGAAGAAGGGCTGCAAGACGTAGCGTTAAGTTAGCCGCGCCTAACCTGGCCTCTAATGCAATTGCTTGCTCAAGCACAGTTAGTGAGTGTTCATAAACATCTTTATGGTGATGGTGTTCATCTATTTCAAGTTTTAATTTTGGAACCTCTGGCAAGAAAATATCTGCTAGCCCGCATTCAACTAATAAACTAATTCCAAGGCGCGGATTATCGCTCATAATTATTTTTATAAACTCGTCCCTAACTCGCTCACTAGAAATAATTGATAATCTGTGCGCCATCTCTTTAATTGCCGTGATTACTGATTCATCAATTGTGAAATTTAATTGGCTCATAAATCTTGCAGCTCGCATCATTCGAAGTGGATCATCGGTAAATGAATCTTCTGGTTTACCCGGCGTTTTAATTACCTTATTTGCAAGATCACCCACGCCATTAAATAAATCAATGAAGGTTGGCTCATCCGTTGTTAATTCAAGTGCCATGGCATTAATTGTGAAATCACGGCGAGATAAATCACCTTCAATATTTTCACCAAACTCAACAGCGGGCTTACGTGAATCTTTTTCATAATTTTCACTGCGGTAAGTTGTAATCTCAACAGTTATTTCACCTTTTTTACCAGCAACAGTTCCAAAGGCTGCGCCGATATCCCAAACAGAATCTGCCCATTTCTTTAAAATCTTTTCAGATTCTTTTGGGTGCGCGTTAGTTGTGAAATCTAAATCATTACCAAGTCGGCCCAATATTGCATCCCGTACTGGTCCGCCAACTAGCGCTAATTTAAATCCAGCTGCTTTAAAGGCGGTTGCGAGTGAGGTTGCAGCCGGTGCTTGCTTTGTCAGTGTGGTGATCGCAAGTTCAGCGGCAGCCTTATTTGGTGTTTTCACGGTGGTACTAGGTTAGAGCAGAGCGGGTTAGAGATGAGGCAGTATCCTTACTCTTATGACCCCAGCATCTAATGCGGGTGGCAATCAGGATTCAAATACTGCTCGCAAGGGTGGGCAAAATAGTGGTTCTGGTAAGCCCGCTAAAAAATACAACTCCGGCAACCGCAAAAATCCTAAGTCAAACTCTGGTGGAAAAAATTCTCGATCAAGGTATGCCAAACGGGTGGATGAGGTAAGTGCTGGTGGTTTAGTTGTAGATAAAACTGGCACCAAAGGTTTACTTATTGGAAGACTTGATCCTAAAGATGCTTCGCATGAGAGATTACTTTGGTCTCTTCCAAAAGGGCATATTGAAGATGGTGAATCACCTGAACAAGCAGCAATCCGCGAAGTGGCGGAGGAGACTGGAATTAAAAGTGAGATTACTAGATCACTCGGTGTAATTGATTTTTGGTTTATGGCAAGTGGTAAACGAATTCATAAAACAGTTCATCATTTTTTATTTACTGAAGTTGGCGGCAAGTTAGCACCACAGGTAACTGAAGTTGATGATGTTGGTTGGTTTCCAATAGATGAGATCGTTAGCAAGTTAGCTTATCCAGATGAGCGAAAGCTAATTGCAAAATCTGGAAAATTAACCCCGTGAGAAAGTTTTTAACTTTATCTGTAATAATTTTTTTATCTAGTATGTTTTTTATTCCGAACACAAACGCCGCTCAAGTTGTAAAGATATCCGAGCCGACACATAGATTATCTGATGGAGTTTTCTTTAATGATTTATTTGCCCAAAAACTTACCCCCACAGGAAGCCTTGGCCAAGTGGTTTATTCAAATACGTTTGGCGTTAATAACTGGCTAGTTGATCCAGCAACCATTGATGAAATTATCGCTATGAGTAATGGTTATGGGATTGCAGATGGCTGGGAAATCAAGGATGCCCAATTAAGTGGGCAAGAGGTTGCAAGGGCATGGCTAGCTCAATTTATTAAGGTAACTAAAAATAAAAAGGTAACTCCTATTACCTATGGAAATCCTTCAGGTTTTTGGGCAAATGAAATTATGGCCGATCAGATTGAGTATTTAAATGCAATAGGTAAAATTAGATTAGAAACACTTTTAAGACGCCCGGTTGAAGAAATTAGCTCAACTGAGGTGGCAAAGCAGAAGTTTAATAAGGTATCATTAAGTGTTTTAAAATATAGTCAGCGTCAGATAAATTTATTATCTACTCTACTAGAGAAAAAGCAGTTAGAGGATAACCAACTACGGCTTTCTCAGTTATTAAATCCTGATTTAGAAGAGAAGATTTTTTTAGATTTACTTAAAGATTATGATAAATCTATCTCAGCTATGCGTAAAAAATTAAATATAAAAAATACTAAATTTACAGTTACTAGCTCAAAAGAGGAGCTACCAATTACTGTAGTTAATGATTTTGACCAAATTGTTAAATTAAAACTAAGTAGTAGAGCAATGAACAGCAAGATATCTGTCGCCCAAATTGAAGAAATTGAGTTAGCAGGAAAATCAAAAAAACAGGTGTTACTTCCAATTGAGGTCTTTGCTGCAGGTGATTCAAGGTTGCTGGTGCAACTTACTAATCTTGAAAATAAGCCAGTGGGATATCCGGTTTATATAGATCTAAAACTTTCTGTAATTAGCCCAGTTGCCACCTGGATTACAACAGCTGCTGCGGTACTTTTGATCATTGGTGCAATAGTGCAGAGTTGGCGTCGGGTAAAGAGGGGTAGTCGTGACTGAAGAAAATTTAATTAGATCCTCTTCGGTTATGGCTATCGGTACGGTGTTTGCTCGAATAACTGGATTAATCCGTGGGCTATTAGTTGTCGCTTTACTAGGTACCGCAATTTTAGGTGACACTTTTAATGTTGCTAATACTATGCCAAATATTTTATACAACCTTCTTGTTGGTGGTGCATTAACTTCAGTGTTCATGCCACAGATTGTTCGCTCACTTCGTGATGTTGATGGTGGAAATGGTTTCATTTCTCGCCTTTACACAATATCGCTGTTATTTTTACTAATAATTACAATAATTGGTGTTGTTTTTTCGCCTTTATTGGTCAGAATTTATGCACCAGAATATTTAGGTCGCCCAGAGTTTGATATAACGGTGACCTTAATGCGGTTCTGCTTACCTCAAGTATTTTTCTTAGGCTTATTTGCTGTTCTAGGCCAAATAGCAAATGCGAAAAATAAATTTGGCCCGATGATGTGGGCTCCAGTGCTTAACAATTTAACATCAATTTTATTTCTTGGTTGGTTGCTAAGCACGAATGGCAAATTGTCTATTTCCACAATTACCTATGCTGACTTAACACTTATTGGATTAGGCACAACACTTTCGTACGCACTGCAAGCATTTATTCTATATCCGGTCGTTTTAAAAACTGGGGTTAAGTTAAAATTTATTTTAGATTGGCGAAATACTCAAATTATAAAATCCTTAAAACTGGCTGGCTGGAGTTTTGTTTATGCTGGTATTTCACAACTTTCATTTTTAGTGACAGTTATCATTTCAACTAGCGCAGCTGTAAACGCATTAAAAAATGGAATCAGTTATGGTGTTGGGTTTACTCCTTACTCAAACGCATATTTAGTTCTATTGGTCCCTCACTCAATTATAACTGTATCTGTTGTTACCGCTATGTTGCCTAAATTATCTAATTATGTTTTGGATCAAAAACTTGAAGAGTTTAATAGCTACATTTATAAATCTATCAAGTTGGTTGGAGTTTTTACTATCCCTGCATCAGTTACCTTCTTTTGTTTCGGACCTTTAATTGCTAATTCTATTTTTCTAGGAATTAATACTGAGGATTCAAATTACATTGGTTTGGTGTTGTCGGCTTTTTCATTAGGTTTAATTCCAGTCAGTATAAATCTGGTTCTTTTACGGGGATTTAATGCATTTGAGGATATAAAGTCCCAAGTTTTTGTGAACTTAATAATGAATATTATTTCTGTTATTTTATCAATTGTAGTTGGTATGGTTGTAAGCCCAGAGTGGGTGACTTTTGGTTTAGCAATTATTTTTGCTTTTCACTACTATGTTGGAATTGCAATCTCGGCTCACATGATAAAAAGGCATGGAGTGAGATTGAATATCAAAGGATTACTACTTTTTTATACCAAAATTTTGACTATTGCTTTGCTGGCCGCTACCCCAGCTTGGTTTAGTAGAAATTACTTACCTGGCGGGAATATTATTGACTTGTGCATTGTTTTAATTATTACATCTCTTTTATTTGTTTTGTTGGCTCGAATACTTAAAGTAAATGAAGTTGCTGCATTAATAAAAGCGATTGTAAATAAAAAGGAATAGGGTGGGGCAGTGAGTGAGATAAATGATCTAGTAATTGTTGGCTCAGGCCCTGCTGGTTATACCGCGGCAATTTATGCAGCCCGTGCGCAATTAAAACCAATTATTTATGAAGGATCAGTTACCGCAGGTGGTGCGTTAATGAATACAACTGAGGTAGAAAATTTTCCAGGCTTTGCAGATGGTGTGATGGGTCCTGAGTTAATGGAGTCTATGCGCAAGCAGGTAGAAAGATTTGATGCAAAAATTATTACCGATGATATTGTGGAGATGAAATTAACCGGTGATGTAAAAGAATTAACTGATGGCTCAGGTAATACTGTTAAAGCTAAGGCAGTTATTTTGGCGATGGGTTCGGCGTATAAAGAAATCGGATTAAAAAATGAAAAACGCTTATCTGGTAGAGGTGTCTCTTGGTGTGCAACTTGTGATGGTTTTTTCTTCCGTGATCAGGTAATTGCAGTAGTTGGTGGTGGAGATTCGGCAATGGAGGAGGCAAACTTTTTAACTAAGTTTGCCAGCAGGGTAGTTTTAGTTCACCGCCGTGATTCATTTAGAGCATCAAAAATTATGATTGAACGAGCTAGTAACAATCCAAAAATTGAATTTTTATTTAACCATGAGGTAGTTGATGTGTTAGGTGAAGATAAGGTCACTGGGTTAAAACTTAAGAACACTGTAACTGGCGAGGAAAATAGTAAAGATTTCACTGGTTTATTTGTTGCAATTGGTCACCTGCCAAGAAGTGAATTAGTGGCCAAACAAGTTGAATTAAATTCTGAAGGCTATGTTCAAGTTGAGGGAAGAAGTACTAAAACTAAAATACTTGGTGTATTTGCATGCGGTGATCTAGTTGATTACACCTACCGACAGGCTATTACTGCAGCTGGATCAGGTTGTCAGGCAGCTTTGGACGCAGAGCGGTTTCTATCTGGTCATTAATTTTAGATTTTAAAAGTAGGATAAGCAGATAATAAAGGAGAAAAATGGCAACGACGAAGGTAACCACCGCTGATTTTGAATCAGTTGTTTTAAAAAGCTCCACACCGGTATTAGTAGATTTTTGGGCAGAATGGTGTGGTCCATGCCGGGCAGTTGGCCCAATCTTGGAAGAAATTTCAAATGAGTATGGCACCAAACTTAAAATTGTTAAGTTAAATACTGATGAAGAGGGCAGTATTGCTATGAAATATGGCATTTCCTCTATTCCAACAATGAATGTTTTTGTTAATGGTGAGGTAGTAAAAACAATTGTTGGAGCTAAACCAAAGCCAGCATTACTTAAAGATCTTGAAAGTTACATTAAGTAATATTTTAATATAATAAATTTAGGGCCTATATGAGTGATCAATTAAAAATCGGTGATCGCTCAGATGCGGTTGCAGTAATTGCTAACACACTAACTAGGCTTGGTATTCACAGTAAGCCAACTGACTTATTTGATGAAGGATTAGCTCAATCAATAAAAGCTTTTCAACAAGAGCGTGGCTTAACTGCAACAGGTTTAATAAATGAAATCACTCAACGTTGCTTAGATGAGGCCAGGTGGAAACTTGGTGATCGAATATTAGCTCTGCAATCTGACTCACTAATGCGTGGTGATGATGTTAGTAATCTGCAAGATCGATTAATTCAAATGGGTTTTAATTGTGGCAAAGTTGATGGTATTTATGGCAGTAGAACTGAGGCTTCGGTAAAAGAGTTTCAAAAATCAGTTGGGGTAGTAGTTGATGGTAAGTGTGGTCCGGTGACATTAATTTCGTTGATTAGATTAGTAAAAACTGTTTCAGGTGGTGCACCCACCGCACTGCGAGAGAGTGTGCGCCACGCGATTGCCTCCCCAGCACTTGCAAGTAAGGTAATTGTGATTGACCCAAGCTGGGGTGGTGATTTCACAGGAGAAAATCAAAACGGTGTTATTGAATCTGAGGTAGTTTTTGATTTAGCCCAACGTTTAGAGGGAAGATTAATAGCACTGGGTGTGAATGTGGTTTTAACGAGAAGTGCTAAAAATTCACCACTTGAGAAGGATCGAATTGCTACTGCAAACTCAGTAAATGCTGATCTAGTCATCGCACTTAAGGTTGATAGTTACAAAAATGAAAAAGCAAATGGTGTTGCTACCTATTACTACGGCAGAGATGGCGCTGGTGTGCACTCAGTTGTTGGTGAACGCTTTGCTAATTTAATTCAGCGAGAAATTTGCGCTAGAACTGATCTATTAAATTGCAGAACTCATGGGAAAAGTTGGGACTTACTTAAGTTAACTACTGCGCCCACTGTTCGCCTTGATCTTGGATATCTATCTAACCCACAAGATGCTAAACGGCTTGGCTCCCCTGCTTTTCGCGATCAATTAGCGGAGGCGATGATTGTGGCAATTCAGCGGCTTTATTTATCATCCGATGATGATGCTAAAACTGGAACTCTGCGGATTTCTGACCTAAGGCGGGCTGGGCTCCGTAATTAGTTTTATCAACGGTAGTTTGTATGGCAAAATAGGTTAATGAAATCAGGTAGAGATTTAAGAGTTGTGCCACCTGTTGATGCCACTCGCGTTCAAATCGGTGAACCAGAGAATCTGCCAGAACGTTTTGCTCATCGCGCCCAAGGAATGAAAGCGAGTGAGATTCGTTCTCTATTTGCTGTAGCAAGCCGGCCAGAGATTGTTTCCTTAGCTGGTGGTATGCCAAATCTTTCTGCTTTGCCAATGGAGATGATGGCTTCTGTTACCCAAAAACTTATCTTAGAAAATGGCGCAGAGGCTTTGCAGTATGGAAGCGGGCAAGGTCATCCAAAGCTTCGAGAGCAGATCTGTGATGTGATGGCGCTAGAAGGAATTAAAGCTCACCCAGATGATGTAATTATTACAACCGGTTCCCAGCAAGCACTTGATTTAATATCTCGAATATTTATTGATCCTGGTGATGTGGTTTTAGTTGAGGCTCCGTCCTATGTCGGCGCCCTTGGCACATTTAAACAATATGAAGCCCAGGTTGTGCATGTGGGTATGGATCAAGATGGCTTAATTCCCCAAGCACTAAGGGATGCAATTAAAACTACTAAAGCAACTGGTCGAAAGATTAAGTTTTTATATCTAATTCCAAATTATCAAAACCCAGCTGGGGTGTTGCTGCCGGCGGATCGGCGAAGTGAGATCCTTGAGATTTGCCGAAGTGAAGAGATATTTATTGTTGAAGATAATCCATACGGCTTACTTGGATTTGATAAACCATCTCCAAATGCAATGCGGGCGAGTGATTCTGAAAATGTTATTTATCTTGGAACCTTTTCAAAGACAATTGCGCCAGGCCTTAGAGTTGGTTGGGCGCTAGTCCCCCAATCATTAAAAGATAAAATGGTAATCGCATCTGAATCCTCAATACTTTGTCCCTCAAATTTCACTCAACTAGTTATTTCAAGCTACTTAGCTAATCAGCCTTGGCGAGATCAAATAGCAAGCTTTGCTAAGTTATATAAAGAGCGCAGGGATGCTGCCCTGGCTGCTTTGGATAAGTATTTTCCAAAAAATATTACTTGGACTAAGCCAGCGGGTGGTTTTTATATCTGGATTACCTTGCCTCCTGAAATTGATACCAACGCATTAGTTCCAAAAGCAATTGCTGCCAAGGTAGCGTATGTGCCGGGCACAGCCTTCTACGCTGATGGTTTTGGCTCTTGGTCTCTTCGTATTTCCTACTGCTACCCAACAGTTGAACGCATTACTGAAGGTATTAAGTCTTTAGCGGGAGTTATTAAAGATGAAATGCAGTCCCGGCAAATAGAGTATCGTTGATATGTTATGAGTAAAAATAAATTTTTGTTTATTGGGATAATTTCTTGCTCAATTGTAATTAACTCTAATTTGGCCAGTACTAGTGCGTCTGATATTCCAGCTAATGGTCAATCAGATCCTTCGCTGTCTAAAATTTTGATCGTAAACCCACTTGCAAATACTGAAGAGGTTAGTAAGGCAAAAGAGAATTATGTGGAGTTTTCAAAACTATTAGACACTTTGTCTAAACAGGAAACTGCTGCTGCCTTAGTATATTCTGATACAAACGTTCATGTAGCTACCAGGTCTCATGATGGATCCACGCACTACGTTGTAAATGGTGTAGTTATTTGGAGTGGGTGCGCTTTTATGTCGTGCATTGTAAATATAGTGCCAGAAAAAGAGCTTGGAGGTGTAGTGGTAAAACCTCTCGGGAATGAAAACTTGGACAGTTCTATGAATGTTCCATTAAGTGAAGAGATTTTGGCCCTAGAAAAAGAATTGTCTAAGATTTCACAACAAATAACCGCAGTTGAATCTAGTAAAGATACTTCAGGTGTCTCTAATGCTGAGGTTTTAAAGTCACTGACTTCACTATACGCATCTGCTAATAAACAGATACAGGCTTTACAGAAGAAACAACTACTGCGTGGCTTAGAAGATTTAAATGAAGGCGATTCAGGGATTTCAGGAATTTCGTCTAGCTCGAATGTTCCATTAAGTGAAGAGATTTTGGTGTCTAACAAAAATGATAATGGAATTTTTATATTTAAATCGGTAAACTGGGCTTCTAAAAAAGTAAATATAGTTTATGAAAAGAAGGGAAATAAATTCACACTTGCCGGAAAAGTAGATAGTAAAGGGGTATTGCGATTAAATAACAAAAAAGTGAGAGAAATTAGGGGTAAAACTGTTGTTGTCGCTTCTATTGATGGTAAAAATCGTAAAGTAACAAAAATAAAATAATATACTATCTCTGATTCGTAGTTATTTTATGGTTTATCCGTTCTAAATCCTCAATAGTTGCAAACTCAATTACTATCTTTCCTTTTTTCTTACCTAGCTCAACACTTACTCTGGTGTCTAAATGATCTGCTAAATCATCTGAAATTTGTTTAAGTTTGGGCGCAAGAATTTTTCCACTTCGAACTGAGCCAGTTCTTACCTTAGCCCCACCACTTGCCACGATCTCCTCAACCGCTCTAACTGTTAAACCTTCAGCCACAATTCGATTAGCTAGATTTTCAATCTCTTTTTCATCTGTTAGTGATAAAAGCGCTCTGGCATGACCTGCTGAGATAACACCGGCTGCAACTCGGCGTTGCACTGTTACAGGTAAATTAAGTAAGCGCATGGTGTTTGTAATTACTGGACGAGACTTACTTAGCTTTACCGCTAACTCATCATGGGTGTATTTAAAATCATTTAATAATTGTTGGTAGGCAGCTGCCTCTTCTAGTGGATTAAGTTGACTTCGGTGAATATTTTCAACTATCGCCTCCCGCAGTAATTGATCATCACTTGTTTGCCTAATAATTACTGGAATAGTTTTTAATCCCGCAAGCTTTGCTGCTCGAAAACGGCGCTCACCCATAATAAGTTGATACTTACCATTTCCAAGTGATCTAACTACTGGTGGTTGAAGTAGGCCTACTTCTTTAATTGATAATGCTAACTCGGTTAATTGATCTTCATCAAAATTAGTTCTTGGTTGTTTTGGATTAGCGCTAATGTTATTTAGCTCTATCTCATCCCTATTAGCAGTAATAACGCCACTGCTTGTTTTAATCTCAGTTGGAATTACTGATTGCGGAATTAACGCATCAAGACCTCTACCTAAACCACCTTTGCGGGCGCTCATTTAATTAAGCACTCTCATTCTTAATATTAATTGGCGCACCACCCCTATTTGCAAGCTCTCTTGCAACTGACATGTATGCAATAGCACCTGGTGAGGATGCGTCATATGTCATAACGGTTTGTCCATAAGAAGGCGCCTCTGAAACTCTAACCGCTCTTGGAATTGGAATATTAATTAACTCGTTAGGAAAGTGTTTTTTAACATTATCTGCAACATCATTTGCAAGTCTGGTTCTACTATCAAACATAGTTAAAACAATTGTAGTTAAGGATATCTTTGGATTTAATCGCTTTTGCACCTCACCTAATGTTTCAAGTAATAGTGATAATCCTTC
>SXGU01032550.1_pt1 | contig 11717 bp, 7 predicted proteins | sample 3174531 | NCBI WGS metagenome assembly SXGU01 (sample SAMN11356863, study PRJNA531348) | freshwater metagenome | isolation source: freshwater sample F1-140 | place: China: Fuxian Lake, Yuxi | collected 2017-12-25
AGCGCACCGAACAACAGGCGTATCGCTGGCTGGTGAGGATGAATCAGCATTTACCAAAGTGCATGATAATAACTTTATCAAGGGCAAAAAACGCTTATATATGACGGCAACCCCTCGCCTATATAGTGATGATACCAAGAGCAAAGCAGCACAAGCCGAAGCTATTTTATGCTCAATGGATGACCCAAAACTATATGGTGAAGAAATTTACCGCATTGGTTTTGGTGAGGCGGTGGAAAGGGATTTGCTAACTGATTATAAGGTTTTGATTTTAACCCTTAGCGATAAAGATGTTCCGCCCGCCGTTCAAAGGATGATTGCGGATGATGAAAGCCAAATCAATTCTGATGATGCCTCAAAACTTATTGGTTGCATAAACGCCCTTTCAAAACAGATTTTGGGCGATGAGGGAATAATAAAAGCCACTGACCCAGAGCCAATGCGAAGGGCAGTTGCCTTTTGCGCTAATATCGCAACTTCTAAAAAAATCACCAATACCTACAACACGGCAACCGATGCCTATATCAGCTCATTACCTGCTGATAAAAAAGAACAAATGGTTTCAGTCGCTTCCAAACATATTGACGGCACAATGGCAGCACCGCAGCGAGATGAATTGCTTAGCTGGTTAAAAGCAGATACTCCCAAAGGCGAATGCCGTGTGCTAACCAATGTTCGCTGTTTGAGCGAAGGGGTGGATGTTCCCTCGCTTGATGCTGTTATGTTTCTTTCTGCTCGTAATTCGCAGGTTGATGTGGTGCAGTCAGTTGGGCGGGTAATGCGAAGGGCGGAGGGCAAAAAATATGGTTATATCATAATTCCTGTGGTTGTGCCGTCGGATGTAGAGGCGGATAAAGCCCTAGATGACAACGAACGCTATAAAGTAGTGTGGACAGTGTTAAATGCGTTAAGGGCGCATGATGACCGATTTAACGCCACAGTAAATAAGCTAGAGTTAAACCGCAAAAAACCACAGCAAATACTGGTGGGCAGACCCGAAACCTCTTTTGGTTTAGATGGGCAACCTGTTTCTGGTGATTATCAAGGTTTTTCTGAAAATTCCAGTGAGAATATAAGCTATCAGTTGTCTATACAATTTGAGCAACTGCAAAATGTTATCTTTGCTCGCATGGTTAAAAAGGTTGGTGACCGCCTGTATTGGGAACAATGGGCAAAAAGCGTGGCAGAAATTGCCACAAGGCAAATTAAGCGAATTACGGATTTAATCAGTAATGATAAAACACACCAAGAAGCATTTTCTAATTTCCTCGGCGGTTTGCAGAAAAATATCAACCCGAGCATAACGGCTGGCGAAGCGGTGGAGATGTTGTCGCAACATATCATCACCAAACCCGTGTTTGAAGCCTTGTTTGAGGGTTATTCGTTTGTAAAAAACAACCCAATTTCCGTTTCTATGCAAACCATGCTGGATTTGCTGGAAGAACAAGCCTTTGATAAAGACGCTGAAACCTTGAATAAATTCTATGAATCTGTTAAAATGCGTGCCTCGGGCATTGATAATGCCGAAGGTAAACAGCGTATTATCATAGAGTTATACGATAAGTTTTTCAAAACCGCCTTCCCTAAAATGGTGGAAAAATTGGGGATTGTTTATACCCCTGTGGAGGTGGTGGATTTTATAATTCATTCGGTGGCGGATGTGCTGAAAAAGGAATTTGACCGCAGCCTTGCCGATGAAAATATCCATATCCTAGACCCCTTCACAGGCACGGGAACTTTTATAACTCGCTTGCTACAAAGTGGCTTGATTGATAAGAAAAACCTCGCTCGTAAATACCAAAGCGAAATTCACGCTAACGAAATTGTGTTGCTGGCTTATTATATCGCAGCGGTGAATATAGAAAACGCTTATCACGATATAACCCATGATGTGGAATATACCCCATTTGAGGGCATTTGCTTAACCGATACTTTCCAGCTTGGTGAAAGTGATAATAGCGACAAATTGTTTGATATGTTTCCGCAAAATTCCAAAAGGGTACAAGCCCAAAAGAAAGCCCCTTTGCGGGTGATTATTGGCAATCCGCCATATTCCATTGGGCAAAAATCTGCCAATGACAATGCCCAAAATCAGAGCTATCCAAAACTTGATGCAAAAATTGCCAACACCTATGCCAAAGAATCAACCGCAGGGCTGAATAAATCTTTGTATGATGCTTATGTAAAAGCTTTCCGCTGGAGCAGCGATAGGCTAGACCCAAAACATGGCGGGATTATTTGTTTCGTTTCCAATGGGGCTTGGTTGGATGGCAACAGCACCGATGGTTTCCGTAAATCATTAGAAAACGAATTTTCTTCTGTTTATGTGTTTAATTTGCGTGGAAATGCCAGAACACAAGGCGAATTAAGAAGAAAAGAAGCTGGCAACGCATTTGGTGGCGGTTCACGCACTCCGATTTCAATCACTTTACTGGTAAAAAATCCCAAAGCCAGCAACCAAAAAGCAACTATTCATTATCACGATATTGGCGATTATTTAAGCCGTGAAGATAAACTTTCTATAGTCAAAAAATCTCATTCCGTAGCCAATTTGAAGTGGCAAACCCTATCACCAAACGAACATGGCGATTGGATTAGCCATAGAAATGCTGGTTTTGAGGAGTTTATTCCGCTAGCAGCAGAAAAGAAATTTGATGTAAAGACACAGTCGTTTTTTGTTTCTAATTCACTTGGTCTTGCAACCAACAGAGACGCTTGGGTCTATTCAAGCTCAACAAACTCTGTTTTGAAAAATGTAAATAAAACCGTGAATTTTTATAACGAGCAAAGATTAAAAATACACAATTTACAGCTTAAGGATTTCAACAGTTTAGATACTTTACTTAGTTTTGATTCAACACACATCAGCTGGACTGACCTGCTAATTAGAGATTTATCTAAAAACATTCCGTATGATGTGAATCAATCAAATATAAAAACAGCGTTGTACAGACCTTTCTTTAAGCAAAAGGTGTATTTCTCACCTGCGTTGAATCACAGACCAGCCCAGCTACCAAAATTTTTCCCTGATAGAAAATTATCAAATAAGGTTATATGTTTAACTGGTACTGGAAATCTAGGGTTTTCACACATAATAGCCGATTCTATACCAGACTTATGTTTAGCTAAAACTGGAAATGGTGGATGTCAAACATTCCCACTTTATTACTATGAGGAACAGCAAAAACAAAGCCCGAATATGTTTGATGTGGAGGATAGCGAATATATCCGCAGGGATGGGGTTAGTGATTTTATCCTTGAACGAGCAAAAGCGATTTATGGCAAAACAGTGAGCAAGGAAGATATTTTTTACTATGTTTATGGCTTCCTGCATAGCCCAGAATATCGCACTATGTTTGCTAATGACTTAAAAAAAATGCTCCCTCGCTTGCCACTGGTGGAAGATGTGCGGGATTTCTGGAAATTCAGCAAAGCAGGCAGAAGCCTAGCCGAGCTACATATCAATTATGAAACAGTGCCAGCTTATGAATGCGTAAATGTAACAGGTGCGGATAGTGGCTTTTACACTGTGGAAAAAATGCGTTTTCCTAAAAAAGACCAGAAAGACACTATTTTGTTCAATAGCAAAATCACTATTACGGGTATTCCTGCCAAAGCCTATGAATATGTGGTAAATGGTAAATCCGCTATTGAGTGGATTATGGAACGCTACGCAATCACCACCCACAAAGAAAGCGGAATAACCAACAATCCGAATGATTGGGCAACCGAAGTCGGCAACCCTCGCTATATCCTTGATTTATTGCTTTCAATTATCAATGTCAGCGTGCAAACTGTGGATATTGTGGCGAGCCTGCCAAAGCTAGATTTTGAGGGTTTGGCTTTATGAAATTCAACCTCATTAGAACTTTCTTTCCGAAGTTTTTTACCCGTAGAGGGATGGAGCTGGATAGAAAAAAGTATGAACAAAAACTAAAAACAGTCAAATCAAATGAAGAGCGCATAAACCTACAATCAGAATTCATTCAATGCACATTGAGAGAATGGCAGGAATGGCTAATGTCTATAGAAGACAGGGAGCTTGTTAACCGAGCAAAAAAGGCTGGTGTCTATTTAGATGACATTGCCTATGCTGAGTATGATAAAGATGATATGCGCTCTCTTAGAAACTCGCATTATTATTTGGGTGAATTTGCCGATATGCTTTTAGACCCTATCGTTAAAAGGCAGCTTACCCAAGCGTACAGGAAAAGACTTCCTGAATATCGTAAAGAGCGTATAGAGCTTTGGGGGCTATGGATGAAAGCTGGCGGGGTACTCATAGGTATTATTGGCGGATTGACTGGTTTATTTGCCGTTTACAATAAATGCGGGCTAGGTAATTAATGTTCACCAGCAAAAGCCAATTTTATAACAATTCCGAAACCGAGCAAAAACCAAATCAAGTGGTTGATGTTTCGGATTGGTCTATTGGTGATTTGTCGCCTTATAGGGAAGGCACAAGGGATAAATCTTTAGTTGTTTCACCTGTTGCTATAAATTCCAATTATCCTTTTATACTTCCAGAACATTCTTATTTGCTTAAAAAATCATATCGTGTGGAAAAAACAGGAAACATACTACATTATCAATTTTGGAATGAAATTATCGCATATAAGCTAGGCAGGGCTTTAGGTGTTAAAGTGCCACCTGCCTTTGTTGCTAGATATAATAAAGCTGGTAATGAATCTTTTTATGGAAGCCTTATTGAGTGGTTTTATAATTATGATGATGGCGTGAAAGATAATGTAAAGCGAGGCAGTGAAATAATTATATGGTATATTGCAGGCTATGATGTAGAAAAAGGCGAAGCACATAATCTGCAAACTGTAATGAAAATTTTTGAAGATGAACAAGTGCAGGATTGGCTTAAAGACTTAACCGAGATGCTCACACTTGATGCAATTATCGGCAACACAGACAGGCATCAAGATAATTGGCAAATTATTGACTATGCACTTGCCCAAAAAAGACTACTATCACCAGCATTTGATAATGGCACTTCTTTATGTTATAACATAAGGGAGGAACAAGTTGATAAATGGTTAGGTAATGACTGGAAAAACAAACAGGCAAGCCAGATAAAAAATGGTTATCACCATATGAAATGGCAATTGTATGATAATAAACCAGCTAATCATAAACCAGATAATCATTTCACATTATTGCAAAAAATGGTTGGGCAGTTTCCTGAATGTTTAAGCACAATACAAAATGTTATAAATCAAGATATAAGCGGATTTCTTGAAGAAATTGATAGTTTATGTGAATTTGAAATACTTGACGAGCGGTATAAATTATCTAATAAAAGGGCGGATTTTATAAAGCGAATTATAGAATATCGCTTGCAACACGCAAAAGAATTATTTGGAACATGAAGCTAATAAATAACATAGTTGAACCGAAAGAAATAGGCATTTTGTGGCAACCATCTATTGATGGTAATACACAAAAACCTGCTGGTGAGCGGTTTATTGTTGGAAAAATAACCAATGCTGGCGAGCAAGCCGAGCTGGTTTATTTTAACAGTTCTGATGTTGAACAGGCAGAAAAGCAAGGCTTTACTGGTTTGACAGCCTATCCTTTTGACTCAAAAAACAATACACATAAAGGCGGAATTGAATCTGTATTGTCTAGGCGTTTGCCACCTGATTCTCGTGGAGATTACGACTATTTTTTGCGTTCCTATAGGATTTCACCTGATGCCGCTAAATCAGCTTCACCACTTACCCTATTGGCATATACTGTTGGCAATATAATGGGTGATGGATTTAGCTTTTATCCTATATATGAGGAAAATATATTTCCGTCTGAATTTTCTTTTGAAATTGCAGGATTTCGCCACAATGGAAAGCTGCATTACCCAGAACCAAAAGTTTTGCAAGATAAAGAAATATCCTTTGAGCTTGATGATAGCAACGCTTATGACAAGTCTGCAATTAAGGTAATGCTTGATGGTAAAAATCTTGGTTATGTACCTAAAGGGTTAAACACCTTAATTCGTAACATCTTACAAGCAAAGAAAATATCTGCTGTGATAGAAAGAATAAATGGCACTCTTGAACGCCCTAGTGTGCTGGTGTTCTGCACTGTTGGCTAAATTTGCCTAATGATTTCGGTAAAAAGGAACTGCATGGCGATACAGATTTTTGTTGATAGTGATTCCTGCCCTGTAAAAGATGAGGCAATACGAGTTGCAACACGCTATAACCTAAAAATTACTTTGGTTAGCAATCAAGGAATGCGTCCGATAAATGCACATAATGTAAAGCAGGTGGTGGTTAGTGCTAGTTTTGATGCTGCTGATGATTGGATTGTTGAAAATTGTAATACTGGTGATATTGCCATCACTGCGGATATTTTGCTTGCTGCCCGTTGTTTAGATAAAAAATGCAAGGCGTTAAGCCCAACAGGGCATATTTTCACCGCGCAAAATATAAGCTCCACTTTGGCTATGCGTTCGTTAAATGCTCATTTGCGAGAAACAGGGGATATAAAAGGGCATAATCCAACCTTCACCAAAAAAGACCGCTCACAATTCCTGCAATCATTGGATATGCTTATTCAGAAATAAATAACAACATATTAAAACACCTCACCATAAGCGACAACATACACAAGTTTAGATTGTAACATATTGTAAAATATGTTATTTTCCTAATTATTTCGGTAAAAAGGAAAAAGGCTTATGGGTGGTTGCGGTTCTGGCAGTTGGTATCGGTGGAGTACAAAACCCACAACGGCGAATTTTCATTCGTTCAAAATATCACGCTTAAAAGAGCTTGGCGTTATTGGTGATTGCGTTCACAAAAGTGGTGGCTGGCAATGGACTTGTAATGATGAAGTTGTTAGCAGCATAAGCTACGAATCAAACACTATAAACCCAAACTACGCTTGGATTAGAGTTTATTATACGAACACTAGCACACAAGAAAAACAAGATTATAAAATCAGATTATCCACCACTACACCACATTACGGCGGTCAGCGGTGGTGGTTTCATTGCCCTGCTGCTGGATGTGGCAAACGAGTTGGTGTTTTATATCTAGCCAAAATATTTGCGTGCAGGCATTGTCGTAATCTTGCCTATACTTCACAAAATAAAGCACCACACGACCGCTACACAGACAAGGCTTTTGCACTAGCACAAAAACTTGGGCATGATGGCAATGTTATTGATGGTTTTTATGGTAAAAAGCCAAAGGGTATGCACTGGAAAACATACAAGCGCAAAAAGGCAATTCTTGATAATGCAGCCGAGCTAGGCTTATCGCTCGCAAATATCAGGTTTAGAGATTTGTTTAATTGGTAAAAAGTTATTTGAATTTCAGTAGTTACGAATTAATAATTAGTTTTTATATCGCTAATGCGTTTGAAAGTTTATAGAAATAATGACAACAAGTAAAAAGAGTATAGAATGAAGTCATTAAATAAGGATTCACGAACATTATAAAGGCAAAGTTGCGTATTCACACAAAACAGCAATATTATATATGGATTTTATTTAGAAACTCCGAAATCTATTCACAGTAAAATACAAATACAAAAAGCAATCTTTATAGAAAATTTAATCTAATCAAATATCTCAACTGATAAGATTTTTCTAAACAATCTATAAAACAAAAACAATCACTCACTATCTTCAAGAACCTTTTCCATATCTTTATTGGAATTATTTATAAAATCATTACCAACTTTAGGTTCTATTCCCATGGCTTGCCTTTGCCAAGATTGCCAACTTCCAGCATCTTTTTTAGCTTCCTTCATACTATCACTTAGGTAGCTTGTAGCTTTCATATTTTTTAACATAAAACCAGCTCCTGTTTTTCTAATTATTAGGTGCGACCAATCTATCTATAATTTCATTAAATATAACAGTTTCTGCAACCTCCGCAACAATATATCTGTTATTAGCAGATTTAAATCTTGGGCGCGCGTTCTCAGGATGCCATTTAACTATATCACCATTTTCCTCTTTACGCTTCAGTTTTTTAAAGAAAGAAAAATATATTCTTGGTGCAATTCCTACAAATGGTTCAAACAAAACTGCATTTTGGTCAGCAGATTTTCCATCATCAATTTGTACGGAATTACCATAAAGTGCTTTTGTTAGGCTTTTAGGATAAGGTTCTACATATATTACCTTGCTAATACCAGCAGATAAAATATGCCTAGCACACATATGACAAGGAAAGGTTGTGCAATAAATAGTAGCACCATTAACTGATAAACCACGCCGAGCTGCTTCTGTAATCGCAGACATTTCAGCATGTACTATACGACCATATTCTATGACATTTGCTATTCCCGAAGATTTTAGAAAAGGGTTGTTGGATGATAAACTTTTATTCGCCAATTCTTCTGATGACAGTTCCATACATTCTGCGGACAACAATTTATTTTCCTTAAGAATTCTAAAAACTTCAATAATATTATCATCTCTAAAAGCTGCATTAGTATCAAATTCTTTTTTGTAATCCCTATTATCTGAGCTTGATGATTCATTCCCTTCCCAAAATGCTCCACCACCAGCTTTTGGTACTTCATTACATCCAGCAGCTATAAATTCTCCGTCATCAGTAGCAATTACAGCCCCCACTTGCCTAGAAAGGTCAGCAGAACGAAGTGCTGCAGCATTAGCTGCAAACATACAATATTCAACAACTGTTGGAGTAATAAAAGGATAGCCAAATAATATTTTAATAAATCTTCTTATTTGAGCTGCTAACTTTTCTTCATCTACTTCTTCTTTAATAAAGAAATCCGCCAGTGGAAAAGCATCGCTTACATTTTGCCCATAACTTAACCCCTCTTGCTTTGAGTCTTTTTTTATTAAGTTTTGTGCTGCTTGCCTATAATCATTTGTTTCTTTTATACCATGATGGGATTTTTTGATTTTTTCTAATAATCTATGCTCTCTAATTTTTTGTGGTGAGAAAAGAGAAATAACAATAAAATTATCGCCATACACATCCCTCAGTTTAGCAACTTCTTTGGGGTGCTTGAGGGAATGAAGAATATATGCTTGTGAGCCTAATGCTGTTTTAGATTTATCTTCTTCTAATTCTATGTGTACATTTTTTTGCTTACGATAAGCATGAATAGCACTAATTGCTAATATTGATAGAGCATCCGCTCTACCTGTTTTTTTCCTAAATTCATTTCCAGCGTCCATTAAACCATCTATACGCTTCTCTTCAAATACATTATCTTTAGGAGGGCATGGAATCTCTAGTTGTGGAGAAAAATCTCTTAAAAGCTGACTGAGCTTAATTTCATGGCTACTATAATTCACAGTTCGCAGTGACTCTTTTAACAAAGTAATAGCTTGTTGAAGATTACTTCCGACAGCCCCTACAAATGCAATTATTATCTCTGGTCTTTGTTGTGGTAAACTCATAAAATCATTCCATTAATATTTTTAATCTCATATGAGACTTATCATATATGTAGCGAATTTTATATATAAAATTCATGGGGCAATGGTGGGGCAGTTGATAGTCAATAATGGCAATTTTGTAGAATAAGCTATAATAACAAAAGCAAATCAACCCATTGATTTTGCTGCTGTAGTTTGTTGTGATTTATTATTGACTATCAAATGGTTGCGTATCATAATCCCTTGGTCGGGGGTTCAAATCCCTCTCGAGCCACCATATTTTTCAATAGGTTATGAATTAAACTCCCTATTGTTTAGCCACTTATGATGCCCAATATTAACCAAATCTTCATCAAATCTTAATAAAAAACAGCGAATACTATGATATGATGAGCCTATTAATTTAAATATTGAGGTTCGTTTATGTCTAAAGATTCATTGCCAAATTGGGTTAATTTGCCAGAAGGCTATTCTGGTGAAATGGCGGGAGATAGGGTTATTGTCAGGAGCGATGAGCATCCTGAGTTTTATATGGATATAAGAATAAATGATGGCGAAAGAAATCCTGCCGCAACATTTACTAAAAAATTTACTGAATATGAAGGTGGAATATTGCTATATTCCGAGGCTATTGATCACATAAAAAAAGAATCTGATTTTGAATTCACTCATGAAAACCAAAATTTGATAATTAGCAAGCCAGATTGTGATTTCAAAATGAGCTTTGCGCCAACCAGTAACGGGGAGCTTGCTTTTCATAACCTAACTGTTGCTGGAGAGGCTATAGAAAATAAGGCACTAGCAGCAGTTGATAAACTGGAAGAGTTGAAAAAAAACGGCTTTAGTATTGAAAAACTTGAAATGGAAGCTGGATCTAGTGATGTATCAATGAAAATATATCACGATAAATTAGAAGAACCAGTGCAAATCACCCTTCGTGGTGAGCTTGAGATTATCAATGATGTTGATATGAAAAAGCTGGAAAACGCATTGGTTCTTGTCAATTCTCCTCCCACGATTAAAAAGCAATTAAACGTAGCCGTTGGAAAAGATTTTCCTATTGATAAATTAACAATATTTGAACCAGAGTACACACCAAAGCCAGAATTAGATGGAAAAGATAAAGTTTCGCTGGTTTTTGATGCTAATCCGATTTTTAATTTGGCTTCTTCACGAAATGGCGGGCGTTCTTGGTTGGATTTATTACCGATAACCGCCGATTTACCCAATGTGGAAAAGATTTATATACCAGCAGCAGTTGCGGATTGGGAGTTATGTGGTGGAGCAAGCTATTTAGATCAAGCAGGTAATCTAAAATTTCAGCAAATTCGTGATGATACAAATGGTGAAAAAAATATCACAGGTGCACTTGTTCCTGCAATCAAGGAATTTATGAAGGATGCTAGTCACTCGGTGCTTGATGATAGTGGGAATAGACATTGGATAGAAGGCAAGAACCCAAATATAGTTATCTATGAAACTGAGTTTGACCACAAGCTTCTGAAAGGTGTACGCGATATTGATAATCCCGAAGAGTTTATAAAAAATAAGAAAAAAATAAAATCTGAACTTGCGTCTCTAACAGGTATAGAAAATTGCGATATTGGTGAATACGCAATGGAGCAAGTTGCTAAGGAAGTGCGAAAAAATAGCGATGTTTTTCTGGTATGTGACGATAATAAATACTTGCAAAACAGAGATTCAGCTAAATCTAACTCAATAGCCAGCAACCAGATTGGTTCTAATGGTTTTTTAGTTGGAACTACTGGCACTTATGGATTGGTTAATGCCGAGCTATCGGTGCGTGGGCAAGAAATTCAAAAGAAACTAGAACAACAACATGGTTATATTGGTATTAAAAATCTTACATGGAACACTATAAAAGGTGATATTGAAGAATCTGGTCAGCACGGTGGTAATTATAGCGAGGAACTATGCTTTGGGGGCACGGCAGGAAGAAGAGGTATGGAGCATGGGAAGTCACTTGAGGATCATATAGCTTACGGCTTATCCTTGGGTAAAAGTTCCGAGATATCGGAAAACAGATTGATAGAAACAGAACAGAAAAACATGGTAAATAATGCACCAGAAATTCCCTACCAGCAAACTTTTGGGTACAAGGTAGGGTTTCATAGAATAGAAAGAAAAATGTCTGAGGATGATCTGGCAGAAGCCGTTAAGGAGATTGCCGAAACTCAAGATAAACAGATAGCAAGCAGGGATTATCTAAATGCTGATACAGTAAAAAATTGGGAGAGAAATAGGGTATTACCAGATAAAGAGCATTATGAGGCTATTGTTAAAGTGCTAGTTGATGAGAATGAACACATAGCAGAAA
>SXGU01406330.1_pt1 | contig 11717 bp, 12 predicted proteins | sample 3174531 | NCBI WGS metagenome assembly SXGU01 (sample SAMN11356863, study PRJNA531348) | freshwater metagenome | isolation source: freshwater sample F1-140 | place: China: Fuxian Lake, Yuxi | collected 2017-12-25
CGGCTACAGCTCAGATGACGATGAACATGACGATGACCAAGACGACAACGAGTAACAGGGGAACCGTCACTCGTACAACGGCAACGACGAAGACGATGACGACGACGACGACGAGTACCAGGGAAACAGCTACTCCGATGACGATGACGATGACGACGATGACGACGATGACCACGACGGCAGGGGCGGCTTCGGATCATTCGTCACCGATTTCCTCGCCAACAACCAGGCTGAGGTCATCGCGGTCACCGCGATGATCCCGGTCTTCAACCTCGGCCCGGTTGCGGTCGGCAACTCATTGCTGGCTAACGCCTACTACGACGGCTACAACGGCTCGGCTACCGGCGTGGACGGTGTCGTCAGCTACGTCACCAGCCAGATCGGCGTTCCGCCGGCCGACTTGGTGCAGGGCCTCGTGCTGGGCGCAACGTCCCTGATCCCGCGGTTCAACCTCGGCCCGGTTGCGGTCGGCAATTCGCTGCTGGCCACCGCCTACTACAGCGGTTACAACGGTTCGCCCACCGGGATCCCCGGCCTGGTCTCCTATGTCACCAGCCAGCTCGGAACTCCGGCGGCACCGGCACCCGTCGCTGCACTGAAGGCCAGCGCAGTCAAGGCCGGCGCTGCCGCCGCGGTGAGCATTCCGTCGGTAGCGGCAGCTCGCTCCGCGGTAGATGTCGCCGAGGCCGGCGACAACAGCGCCGCGGGTATCGCGAAAGCCGACAGCGTTCGCGCTGAGCGCTCGGTCAGTGGTCGGGTGGTCGCTAAGGCCGCTCGTGCAGCCGGCCAGGCGAAGGCCAGTGCCGCCCGTGCGACAGCCGGTTCGGCCGCCGACGCGAGCTGAGCACGGCCAGCGCGATAGCTGACGCAAGAAAGCGAGAGAGCCCCGAGCCGAACGGTTCGGGGCTCTCTCGTATCGCGTCGTGCAATCGCGTCGTGCACAACGCGTCCGTGCCCCCGGCATGATTCGAACATGCGACACCGGCTTTAGGAGAGCCGTGCTCTATCCCCTGAGCTACGGGGGCGGACCGGATGGCAGCTTACCGCCCTCTTGCCCAGCGTCCGATCGCCCAGCGTCCGATCACCCAGCGTCCGATCACCCAGTGTCCGATCACCGTTGCGCTCATCGCAGTGCGCTGATCGCCTGCGCGAAGTATGGGCCGTGATAATCCTGCACGGTGAAGTAGGTGACGCCGTAACTGTCGCGCAGCCTGCGAAGCGTGTCGATGATGTCGGTCGGGGTTCCGCTCAGCACAGTGGGCATGGCCATGAGTTGCTCATCGCTCGCGCCCGGGAAGTAGGCCCGGGTAAGCGTGAGATCCGGGATGCCCGAGGAGTCGGTCGGCACCGCGGTGATCGCGAGGTTGAGTTCGAGGTCGGCGAACCGCGCACCGGCGGCGCCGCGAACGAAGTCCACGCGTTCGGCCATCGGGTCGGTGCCGGAGCCGTCGGGTAGTCCGCCGCCGGTGAATCCGATGATGTCGGCGTGCTGCGCGGCGATCGTGAGTACCTTGTCACCGTTGCCGGCGATCAGCAGCGGAATAGTCGGTGCGACGCCGTTGAGATAGGTCGTCACATGACGCAGGTGCGCAACCCGTTCCCCCGCGCTGGGATACGGAATTTCGGCGGCCTCGAATTCTTCCCGCACATACCCGGTTCCCAGGCCGAGTTCGAGTCGGCCATCGGAGAGCAGATCGGTGTCGACCGCGTCGCGGGCAAGCAATGCGGGCGAATAGAACGCGGCGTTGAGTACAAAGGTGCCCACCCGGATGGTGCGCGCTGCTTCGGCGGCAGCCACCATCGCGGGAAAGGGCGCGGGCGCCCCGATGTGATCGGGGAAGTGAACAACATCGAATCCGAGACCCTCGAACTTGCGTACCTTCTCGCGCAAGCGATCCGCCGATTTGATCGACCGCAGTCCGATACCGAAACGGAAATCTTTTGCCATCGGCGAATCAGAGCAGCGGCAGTTCGGCGATGAGCGGGCCGGTGGGCCGGGTCGAACCCGATCCGGGCTCGACGGTGAACGCCAGTTTTTTCGAGTCGCCGAGGTTGTCGAGTACGGCTGTCGTCGACGGAGCCACCGCCTCAGCATCCATGGTCCCGGCGGAGGTTGTGGCCCCGTCGCTGATCAGCCACATCTGGTACACGGTGCCGGGTGCGGGCGGCGGCACGTCGTTCATCACCAGCACGCCGGCATTGCGATCCCGGGAGAACACCACGGTCGCGGTGCCACCGGCCGGGATGGCGCCGGAGATGGTGCTGACGTCGGCAGCGGCGAACACCTGCTGCGCGGTCGACGGCTGTGGTGCGGGAGGCCGAATCCACAGACCGATTCCCGCGGCAGTGATACCGATCGCCAATGCGGCCGCCGCCGACATCCATGCGGTGCGGCGGCGCGGTTTCGACGGCAGCACCCGCACGTTGTCGTCGGCGACTGCGGCAAGCAGTCGACGGCGTAAGTCGGCAGGAGGTTCCGTGGCGTCGGCTCGCGACACCACGGCCATGGTCTCGCGAACCGCGCGCACCTCGTCGTAGAAGGCATCGGCCACGGCCGACCCGGCCGCGACCACCCGGCCCTCGATCCCGTCCCGTTCGTCGTCGGAGAGCGCGTGCAGTGCATAGGGCACCGCCAGTTCCAGTAGGTCTGCGCTGGGGGAGTGGGGCTGACTCATCGCGGCTCCCTCATCCCACACCCAGGCAGTTGCGAAGGCCGCGCAGCCCGTCACGCATCCGCGACTTCACCGTGGCCAGGTTCGCCGACAGCCGTTCGGAGACTTGCACATAGGTCAGACCTTGGTAGTAGGCGAGTTCGAGGCATTCGCGCTGCAGATCCGTCAGGCCTTCCATACACGCGGCGACCCGTTGGCGCTCCTCTCCGGCGATCACCTCGTCGCTCACGTGGTCGGAGGGCCGGTCCGCTGTCGCTGCCCCGTAGCGTGCATCGCGTTGGCCGGCGGCTTGTTCCGCACGGACGCGGTCTACTGCGCGGCGGTGAGCCAGCGTGAGCAGCCAGGCCAGTGCGCTTCCCGATGCGGGGTCGTAAGCCTCGGCCGTCCGCCACACCTGGAGATAAACGTCCTGGGTGGTCTCTTCGCTGTATCCGCGGTCGCGCAGCACCCGGGTAACCATGCCGTAGACCCTCGATCGGGTGGCGTCGTAGAGCGCGGCGAACGCCTCGGCGTCTCGGTTTCCGACGCGGCGAAGCAGCACGTCGAGGTCGACAGTCGTCACCGGCCGGGGCCGCTCGTCATCGAAGCCATTGCCCGGAAGCGTAACCGCACCATCGGTGACGCGGTCAAGGACTTGCGTCACAGCGGTGCCAGCGAGCGGCCGCCGGTGGTCCATCCGGTGCCTTGAACTGCCGGGGTGTGGACGGTCTGGGTGCCGGTCCGCGGCGTCACCGGGATACCTCGAAGGCGCATCACGATGGCTTGGAAGCGCAGACCGAGCGCTGCCATCTGCGGCGCCAGCGGATTGGTGAGCTGCATCAGCAGAATCTGGCCTACGGTTGCGGGACGTCGGGCGCCGCGCCAGGTGGCGACCATCGCGGCATGACTGTCGCGGTGCTGCGACACCGTGAGATCGAGCTGTTCCCCGGGCTCGGGCACCCGCACCAGGAAGTAGCCGTCCTGCAATCCCGCGTTGCGGGGTGCGCCGACGACCGGCACCGGCCCGTCCTCGCCCGGCGGAACCAGGTACGCGGTTCGCTCACCGCGGACGTTCTGCACCTCGGCGACGACGCACCGCAACGCGCCGCCGGCGTCGTGGCACCAGAACAGGCTCAGGGGGTTGAACGCCCGCCCGAGCACCCGGGGCATCAGCATGGCGGTGATCCGGCCGCCGGGAAGGAACACCCCGTGCTCGGCGAGGACGGCGTCGACCCGCTGGCGGATGGTGTCTCCAGCATTGCCGTCGAAGTGATCGGCGCCCTCGAACCGGGCAAACGGCCGCAGCCAGCGCGGCAGTTCGGGGAGATCATCGAGATCGACGTACCAGGTGTAGCTGCGGTGCTCGGCATAGTGCTGAACCGGCGATCGGTGCAGGTGGGTGACCCTGGTGGGGTAGAGCGCGGTACTCGTCGCGATTGCCATGACCGTCATTCGGAGCGGCCCGCCGCGCGGATGGGTGGGATGTGACGCCCATCACCGGGCGGTCAGGTACCCGTCCCCGACGGTCAGGTACCCGTCCCGGACAGTCAGGTAACAGTGAGATAGATCAGCGCAGCATTGAGCAGCGTGATGACCCCGGCCACCGACCAACCCAGCACCGAGGTCAGCGTCGAATTCGCATCATCGCCCATGAGGTCTTTGTTGGCCGTCAGCCGCATCAGGGGCACCAGCGCAAATGGAATACCGAATGACAGCACCACCTGGGAGAGCACCAGGGCGCGGGTCGGATCCACTCCGCTGGCCAGCACGGCCAGCGCCGGAAGCAGGGTGACCAGTCGGCGCACCAGTGCCGGGAAGGATCTGCGCAACAGGCCCTGCATGATCATCGCTCCGGCATAGGCGCCCACCGACGCCGACGCCAGGCCCGAGGCGAGTAGTCCGATGGCGAATAACAGCGCGACCGCGGGGCCGAGGGTCTGCGCGACCGCGGCATGCGCGCCCTCGATGGTGTCGGTGCCACCGCGGCCGCGCAGGTTGGTCGCCGCCACCAGCAGCAGTGCCAGGTTCACCGCGCCGGCAACGAGCATCGCGATGCCGACGTCCCAGCGGGTTGCCCGCAGCAGCATCGCCCGCCCGGGACCCGGCGCCGGGTGGCCGTGCCGTTCGCGGGCCAGTCCGGAGTGCATGTACACCGCGTGTGGCATCACTGTCGCTCCGAGCATTGCAGTGGCCAGCAGCACGCTCTCCACCCCATCGAACCGGGGAACCAGACCGCCAATCACCGCTGCGGCCGGCGGCGGGTTTACCACCAGAGAGGCCAGGAAACCGATGGTGATGATCAACAGCAGTCCGACGATGACCCGCTCGAAGACCCGCGGGCCATTGCGGTCGCCGATGAGCAGCAGTAGCAGCGACACCGCACCGGTGATGACGCCGCCGAGGATCAGTGGGAGCCCGAACAGTAGATGCAGGGCGATCGCGCCGCCGATGATCTCGGCAACGTCGGTGGCGATGGCGACGAGTTCAGCCTGTGCCCAGTAGGCGATTCGGGTCGATGTCCGGGTCCGGTCGCGCACCGCTTCCGGCAGCGTGGCACCGGTGACCAGGCCCAGCTTGGCGCTGAGGTACTGCACCAGGCCCGCCATCACGTTGGCCGCGACGATCACCCACACCAGCAGGAAGCCGAACTGCGCCCCTGCGCTGACGTTGGCCGCGATGTTGCCCGGGTCGACGTAGGCGATTGCGGCGACGAAAGCCGGGCCGAGCAGGGTCCAACCGGGTCTGGGCAGCCTAGTCTTTGCGGCCAGCGTACAACCCTCTGCCGGTGATCAGTGGCAGGTCAAGGGTGGTGCGGATGCCCGGCTCCGCGGCGATCACAGCGGGGATCGCGTTGACGATCCGAGTGGCGGTGGCCAATACGCCGGCGTAGTTGTGGTCGCCGTTGGGGCTGCTCAGGCAGATGTCCATCGCGTAGCACGGTTCGCCGGTGATCTCGATGCGGTAGTTGCCGCCCTCCTGGGCCGGCTGCGGCCAGTCCGGGCACATGTCATCGCGTAAGCGGGTGATGTGCTCCAGCACCACCACCGGCGCTCCGTTGACCATGCCGAGCACCTCGAACCGCAGCGCGGCCGCGGTGCCCGCCGGGATGTGTCCGGACGCGATGTCGAAGGCGTCCGGTGCGGGCACGCGAACGCAGGTCTCTTTCAGTTCGTCGAGTTCCACGTCAAGCCCGGCAGCGATCTGCCGCACCACCGAACCCCATCCGATACTGAGCACTCCGGGTTGCAGCAGCATCGGGATCTCGTCCATCGGCTTGCCGAAGCCCATCACATCGAACATGACTGTCGCGCTGTCGTAGGTGGCGTAGTTGACAATCTCGATACACCGCACCTGCTCGACGCTCTGGCAGGTACCGGCGAGAGCCATCGGGAACAGATCGTTGGCGAAGCCCGGGTCGATTCCGTTGACGAAAAGACTCGAATTGCCTTCGCGCGCAGCATCTTCCAGCGGAGTGATCATCTCGTCGGGAATGACTTTCCAGGGCCATTGCAAAAACACCGGCCCGCTGCCCACAACATTGACGCCGGCGGCCAGGATGCGGCGATAGTCCTCCAGTGCCTCCACGATCCGGTTGTCGGCCATCGCGTTGTACACCGCGCAGTCCGGCTTGGTGGCAAGCACCTCGTCGAGGTCGTTGGTGGCTTTGATACCGGTCGGCGTGTCGAGCCCGGCGAGTTCGGCGGCGTCCATACCGGCCTTGGCCGCCGAGGACACCCACACCGCCGTCAGGTCGTAGTCGGGATTGGCGATCAGCGACCGCAAGGCGTGACCGCCGACGTTTCCGGTGCCGATCTGTGCGACGCGGATGGGCATGGGGGCTCCTTCGATAGGGATTCGGGGAAACTACAGATCCGGGATGGGCAGGTCGAGGTTGGGCACCGTCAGGCCGCCGTCGACTTCGATCATCTTGCCGGTCAAGTAGTCCGCAGCGGGCGACGCGAGGTAGACGGCTGCGGCGGCGATATCGACGGGGTCGCCGAGGCGTCGCATCGGGGTGGCCTTCTCCATCGGCTCACGCAGGGCGTCGTTGGAGGCCACCACGTCCAGCGCAGAGGTCATGATGGAACCCGGCGCTATCGCGTTGACCCTGATGCGCGGGCACAGATCTAGGGCGGTGAGCCGGGTGTATTGGGCCAGTGCGGCTTTCGCGGTGCTGTAGGCCGCGAATCCACGGCCCGCGGTACGGCCCATCGTCGAGGTGATGTTGATGATGTTCCCGCCGCCGGAGTGTTCGAGCATCAGCGGCACCGCGGCCACGGTCAGCGCGTGGGCGGTCAGCACGTTGAAAGTGAACGCGTCGCGCATCTGCTTGACGGTGGTGGTCAACAGCGTGTTGGGCATGCTGCCGCCGACGTTGTTCACGACGATGTCGAGTTTGCCGAACGCCTCAACGGCCTGCCCGGCCAATTCGGCCGTGGCTTCGGGTTGGGCCAGATCGGCGATGACGATGTGCGCTCGGCGGCCGAGTGCCCCGACCTGGGCTGCTACCGACTCCAGTTCGGACTTCGTCCGCGCGGCGATGAGAACGTCGGCGCCGACTTCGGCGAACGCGACAGCGATCGCGGCGCCAAGTCCACGTCCAGCACCGGTGACTACGGCCACTTGTCCGTCCAGGCGGAATCTGTCCAGGATCACATCGGCTCTCTTCCCTTGTCGCGGTTCACCGTAACAAGGTAGACGGGTGCTCTGAGCCGAAATTTCGAACGTTTTTGTAACACGTTCTACTTTTTGGCGGGCACCTTCCGCGCGGGTGCCTTCTTGGCAGGTGCTTTCTTGGCGGCTGCCTTTTTGGCAGCAGCGGCGGACATGGGTGCCTTTTTGGTGGCTGCCTTCGTGGCGGGCGTTCGTGGCGGGGCGTCGGAGTCCTTGTTGGCAGACTGTTCGCGTCGGCGGCGCACGCTGGCCTCAAGTTTGGCCAGCAGGTCGGAGACGTCTTCGGTCTCGTCGAGCTTGGCGGGAGTCTCCGCCGTGGCGAAAGCCTGCCCACCGGCGAGCTTCGACTCGACGAGCACCTGCAGCTGTTCCTGGTAGGTGTCGGTGTACTGCTCGGGATGGAAGTCCGATGCCATCGACTCGACCACCTGCCCGGCCATTTTGAGTTCCGGGGCCCGGACATCGACGTCTCCGTCGAGTGCCGGGAAATGCGGTTCGCGGATCTCGTCGGGCCACAGCAGGGTGTGCACCACCATCACCTGGCGCTTGCCGAAATTCTTGATGCGCAGAGCCGCCAGTCGTGTCTTGTTGCGCAATGCGAAGTGGACGATGGCGACGCGGTCGGTCGAGGCGAGCGCTTTGGCAAGGAGCACATAGGACCTCGAGGACTTGCCATCCGGTTCCAGAAAGTAGCTGCGGTCGTAGAGCAGTGGGTCGATCTCGCTGGCGGGAACGAACTCTAGGACTGCGATCTCGTGGCTGCGCTCCTCCGGCAGCGTGGCGATGTCCTCCTCGGTGATCACCACCATCTGGCCGCTGTCTGCCTCGTAGGCCTTGGCGATGTCCCGGTACTCCACCACCTCGTCACACTCACCGCAGACACGCTGGTACTTGATCCGACCGTTGTCTGCTGCGTGCACCTGATGAAACTTCAGGTCGTGGTCCTCGGTGGCGCTGTAAACCTTTACAGGCACGTTGACCAGACCGAACGCGACAGATCCCTTCCAGATGGAACGCATGAGTCCAGTATGCCGAAGACCGGATAGCCCGGGTTAGATCGCCGGGACTAACTCGGGATTCAGGCCGAGGGGTATCTCGGGATTGGCCCCCGGGGCGTCGTCGATGTAGACGCTGTTCGGCGCGGGCAGGCACTCCCCGGGCTCCGGGATCTGACCGGCAGTGCAGAACGGAACCCAGTCGTCGGGATCCGCAGCGGCGATCGGTGCGCCCACCAGTGTGGCACCGGCCAGTGCTGCAACCATCGTTGCTGCGAACACCAGTCGAGGGGCCTTCGAGCACCTCTTCATTGGTTTAGCCTATCAGCGAGTAATACGTTGGCCTTGTGATTGACATTTGGCCGCCGGGCGCCACCAAGGGACCGTTGGTCAAGCTGACCAACCCGGACAAGGTGCTCTATCCGGCGACGGACGGCGTCGGGCCCACCACCAAAGCCGACGTGTTCGGGTACTACACGTCGATCGCCGAGGTCATGCTGCCGCATCTCGACGGACGACCAGCCACCCGCAAGCGCTGGCCGGACGGCGTCACCGAACCCTCGTTCTTTGAGAAGGACCTGCCCAAGTACGCCCCGGACTGGCTGGTCCGGGGCACCCTGGTGCACCGGTCCGGAGCCGCCGTCTACCCGATCATCGACAGTGCGACTGCCCTGGCCTGGATCGCTCAGCAGGCAGCGCTGGAAGTTCATGTGCCGCAATGGCGTTTCGGCCCCGACGGCCGCCCCGGTCTCGCCAATCGACTGGTGTTCGACCTCGATCCCGGCGACCACGTGACCATGGAGCAACTCGGTGAGGTCGCGCACGCGGTACGAGAACTCGTCGGCGACATCGGCCTGAGCGTCTATCCGGTGACCAGCGGCAGTAAGGGCCTGCACCTCTACGCACCACTGAGCGAACCGCTCAGCCCCGGCAGCGCCGCGACGCTGGCCCACCGGGTGGCCCAACAACTCGAGGAGTCCATGCCCTCGCTGGTGACGGCCACTATGACCAAGAGTCTGAGGTCCGGCAGGGTTTTTCTGGATTGGAGCCAGAACAACGCCGCCAAGACCACCATCGCGCCGTATTCGTTGCGCGGGCGCGAGATGCCGACCGTCGCCGCGCCGCGAACCTGGGACGAGATCGGCGATCCCGGGCTCACCCAGCTGCGCTACGACGAGGTGTTGGCGCGGGTTGCCGAACACGGAGACTTGCTCGAGGGTCTGGATTGCGATGTGGCTCCCAAGCGCACCAGGGTCAGTCGCACAACTGCCACCGACTCCGGGCTCCATCTTTCCGGCGTCGCGCCGATGCTGGCTACGTTGGGATCGGTCGGCAAGTTGACCGCCGAACGGTATGCGTTCGAGGGCAAGTTCGACGGATACCGGCTGCTGGTCGAGATCGACGACGGTCGCTTGTTTCTGCACTCCCGCAACAGCATCGACGTGACCGATCAGTATCCGCAATTGCAGCCATTGGCGACGGCGTTGGCCGACCACCAGGTAATCCTTGATGGCGAAGTGGTCGCGCTCGACGCGAGTGGAGTGCCAAACTTCAGTCAGATGCAGAATCGGGCGCGCGCCACCCGTATTGAGTTTTGGGCGTTCGACATCCTGGCTCTCGATGGCCATTCGCTGCTGCAGATGAAGTACCGCGATCGTCGGCGGCTGTTGGAGACTTTTGCGGCAGGAACAGATCTCGTCGTGCCCGCTCTGCTCGACGGTGACGGCCCGCAGGCGCTCGCTGCCTCGCGCAAACACAAGTGGGAAGGCGTGGTCGCCAAGAAATGGGACTCGACCTACCAACCGGGCCGGCGGTCTGCAGCGTGGATCAAGGACAAGAACTGGAATACCCAGGAGGTGGTGATCGGTGGTTGGCGCGCGGGCGAGGGTGGGCGCTCCAGCGGGATCGGCGCTTTACTGTGCGGCATTCCCGACGCGGGCGGCCTGCGGTTCATCGGCCGGGTCGGCACCGGCTTCACCGAGAAGGATCTGGCGAAGGTCAAGGTCCTCCTGGCGCCACTGCATACCAGCGAGTCACCCTTTCACCCGGCGCTGCCGCGTCCGGAGGCCCGCGGCGTGACCTACGTCCGACCCGAAATTGTCGGCGAAGTCCGCTACGGCGAGATGACCTCTGACGGTCGGCTGCGTCATGCGAGTTGGCGTGGTCTTCGCCCGGACCGGGCGCCGGCAGACGTGATGGTGGAACGAGAGATCTAGCCGGGTTCGCCCTCTGAGCTGTCGTTCAGGAATCGTTCGGGGTGGTGGTAGTCGTTGGTGCCGCCGCGTTGGGGTGATCGGGGTGGGGGGATCCATTCGCAGGTGCCGTTGGGGCGTTTTCGGGTCTGCCAGCCGCCGGGTGTGATGAGGCCGTGGTCGGGCTTGCAGGCGAGGGTGAGTTTATCGATATCGGTCGCCCCGCCATCGGCCCATTCGTCGGTGTGGTGAACCTCGGTGAAGTAGCCGGGCGCGTCACAGCCCGGTGCGGTACAGCCCCGCACCAGGGCGTGCAACACGATCCGTTGATCGGCGGTGGCGATGCGTTTAGTCCGGCCGAGATACAACGGCCGCTCCGTATGTTTATCGAACACGCACAGGTAGTGGTAGGCGTGGCTGGCCATCCGGATCAGATCCCGCATCGGCAGCAGGGTTCTGCCGGCGGTGACCGCGACGCCGGCACCGGTCTGCAATTGCTCCAGGGTTGCAGTGGCGATGATCGTGACAGGCAGCCCGTTGTGGGTGCCGAGTTTCGGGTCACCGAGTTGCCCCCGCAGCAGTGCGGCCAACGCGTCGTGCTGGCGCTGGGCATGACTGCGGTCGTCGCGATCGGCGACCTCGGGCGCGGGTTCCCCGGCCACGGTCGGGGCGTGGTCGGCAGGATTGCACATCCCGGGTGCGGCGAACTTCGCACACCACGCCTCGACCATCGCCCGCAACTCCGGTGTGGCGAACAATTTCCCCACACTCATCCCGTCGGAGCGTTGGCGGCCACACCAGGTGAAGCCGCGTTTGCGGGCCCGGTCCTCATCGGAGAACACCCCGTCGGGGTTGACGGTGATAGCCAACCGATCAGCCACCACCTCCAACTGATCGGGACGCAATAGCGCGGCCTTCTCGGCCAGCAGGGCTTCGCTGCGCTCGGCCACCCCCACTGCGATGTGGTCGGGCAGCTCCCGCAGGAACTTCTGAATCGTGCGCAGATGCTCCGGATCCAAGACCCCGGCCGCCCAGGCGGCCGCGGTGGCCGGCAGCACCGGCGGCAACGGCTGCCCCGTCAGACTCCGGCGCGGCGCCAACTGTTCGGCATCGCGCTCCCGACGGCGTGCCTCGCTGAGGCTAATCCGCAACACATCGGCCACCACCACCGCCACCGGCGCCCCCAACTCCGCCGCATCAAGACC
>SXGU01107098.1_pt1 | contig 11715 bp, 12 predicted proteins | sample 3174531 | NCBI WGS metagenome assembly SXGU01 (sample SAMN11356863, study PRJNA531348) | freshwater metagenome | isolation source: freshwater sample F1-140 | place: China: Fuxian Lake, Yuxi | collected 2017-12-25
AAATCGATTAGTTACTCAGATTGCGAATCATCTCAAGAGTCCAAAGACTGTCGAACAGTGTCGACAATTATTGATCGCTCGCGACAACCTCAGCGAAACGCAACATCTTGCATTGATCGAAATAATTACCGGTGTTCAAGAAGTTCTCGCACACCCAGATTTGATTGACTCAAGTTCAAATAACCCGCTCGAAGTACGATTGCGGACAGCACAAGCCCTGACCACGAACATGAATATCCACGCGCGAATCTCAAATGCTCCTGCGAGCTACGTGCTGACACATTCGCCAGAAGAACTCGTTCGTCATGCCGAGTTGGTTGAGCCTCTTCCACGCACTGGGCATGCTCGGGTCGCGGTCCGTAGAGCAACGACTGATGGTCATCAATGGGTGATCAACATCGCCACAAAAGACCGCTCGGCGCTATTGGCAAGATTATCGGGGGCGCTGTCATCGCTTGAGTTGAATGTAATCAACGCCGACATTGCAACGTGGCCAGATGGAGCGGTTCTCGACACATTTATAGTGAGTAGCGCACAAAACCCAAACTTGGTCGCATTGGATGGTGCAGTTGTCGACTCGTTGCGCGGTCGAATTTCAAATGTTCAACGCGGCTCGTTGAATCTCTCGGTGGCGATAGACCAAAGTGCGCACCCGTGGCATTCGATCGTGCGCATCGAAGGTGCCGACCGCCAAGGTTTATTGCGGGATATCACCGCAGGCTTGGCACGAAGCAAAGTAATCATCCACCATGCCAAGATCTCAACTGTCGATGCGCAAGTGCACAACGAGTTCGAGGTTTCAGATCGTCTTGGACGAAAAATTTCGCCTCAAGCCTGCGAACGAGTCAGACGCGCACTTCGTTAGGTTTCGCTTCATTAGAGGTATAGCCTGCCCGACAGCCTAAAGTTCAAGCATGACTTTGACGGACAACCCACCCGCGGCGACTGAGCGCTGGACACATCAATGGAAAGAACTTTACAACGAAGTGATCAACACTGGTTTGTGCACGGGGTGCGCTGCGTGCGTCATTTCTTGTCCGCATGATGTAATCGGCTACGAACACGAAGAAGGTAAGTACAAACCATTTCATCTAGAAGAGGATCTTGGTCTTGACAATTGCGGGCACGGCGAAAAAGGTTGCACAAGTTGCACACGAGCATGCCCAAGATTTCGTGCCTGGGAGCCCGAGGCAGATATGCACCTGTTTGGTCGCCAACGCAAAGATGAAGAAATGTACGGGCAGTACAGGCAACTTCTAATGGTGCGTGCCGCCGACGAACAGACTCACAAAAGAGGTCAAGACGGTGGATTCGTTGGTGCGATGTTGATCTGGTTGTTGAAAAATGATTACATCGATGCCGCATTGACGAGTTTTGTTGAAGGTGATGGATCTTCTTGGAAGGCGTTGCCCGGTCTCGCGAGAACGCCTGAAGAAGTGCTCGCATCTTCAGGGAGTCGCTACACATATTCCGCGAACACTTTGGCGATTCGTGATGCCGAAAAAGAAGGATTAAAACGTATCGCTCTCGTGGGCATGAGTTGTCAATCGTCGGCGTTGCCAATCATGTGGAAACGCAAAGCCGGAAAAATCGGTAAGCCGTTTTTGTTCAACATCGGTTTGCTGTGCTCAAAAACTTTTGACGATGCAATTTTTGAAGAATTGTTCTTGGCGAAATACGGTTTGAAAAAAGAAGAAATGGTCAAGATGAATATCAAGGGCGTATTTCAAATTTGGATGAAAGACGGCTCGTATCACGAGATCGATCTCAAAGAATGTCACAAATGGACTCGCGAGGGTTGCAAGATGTGCCCCGACTTCGCTGCCGAGCACGCAGATATTTCAACTGGTGGAATCGGCGAAGACAACGACTGGACACTTTGTGTCGTGCGAACTGAACTGGGCGAAGAGGTTATGACCCGAATGATCAAAGATGGTTCGATAATTGCTCGTCCCGCAGAAACAGATGCAACAGCAATGAAACTGTTGCGGTTATTGAGCATCGTAAGCCGTCGACGCTGGCCCGAGTTCGCCAACAAGGCCGTCAGTGTCGGTGTACCACCGCCCAAGAAAAAAGCCGATGGCACATTGCCCGCGGCGCACTAGCGGGCTGAAACAAGTTTTTGCCACATGGATACGGGTTTGTTGCGTGACGCCTTAACGCTGATCGCAGGCGTTGCTACTGGTTTGATGTCAGGCACTTTTGGCGTTGGAGGTGCAGTTATCTCTACCCCTGCGATTCGCGCTCTGGGTTGCTCGGCCGTGCTCGCCGTTGGCACAACCCTGCCGTCGATTTTGCCGGGCGCCATCAGTGGTTCGTGGCGATATCGGCACGGCGAATTGATTCAATGGAAAGTTGTCGCGTTTACCGCTCCCAGTGGCATCGCTGCAGCGATTCTCGGCGCATGGGTTTCGCCACGCGTACCCGGCGACGGTCACTTGCTGATGGTGCTCACCGCATTGTTGCTGATGTGGAGTTCGCTCAACATGATTCGTAGCGTCACACCAAGTGCAGTAGGCGAACCTGCTGGGGCTAAAACAAATCTGCGATACTCGCAAAGTCTCTCGGCGACTCTGACCGGTCTTGTAGCCGGTCTACTTTCTGGTTTGCTCGGCGTAGGAGGCGGCATCGTGATGGTGCCACTCTTTCGACGCTGGCTCAAACTGCCGATGAAAAACGCGGTTGCAACTTCGCTGATCTGCGTCGGCGCCTTCGCGATACCGGGCACGATCACTCACGCGATTGAGGGAGGCATCGACTGGAGATTCGCCAGTTGGCTGACTCTTGGTGTCGTTGCTGGCGCGCCATTCGGGTCGAAAATGGCCCTCAAGATGAGCGACAAAAAGCTTCAGCGCGTTTTCGGTTTGTTTTTGGCTGCGGTCGCCGTTGTCTACGGCACGGGTGAACTTCTGGCTTTATGACCTCAGCGAAAAACTTCAGCGCGACAGTTTTAACGGGATAATTTTAGCGCTGTTTTAAAAATACTGTCAAACATTTTTTCGGTGAGTTTGCCCGTAAACGTATTTTGTTGACTCGGGTGATATGAGCAGACAATTTTATATTTTGCATGATCAACGACGACGCCGTGACCGAACCTGGGCCTCGGGCGAATCACTAATTCGTCGCAGATTGCCTGAAACGAAAAAGAGCCGAGGCAAATTATCACCTTGACATTGGTCAGCATCGAGAGTTCTCGTGTGAGAAATGTTGAACACTTTTTTCGCTCACTAGTTGTCGGCTTGTTGGCGGGGGGAGCACAGCGAACCGCCGATGTGACCCATGCGTTGTTCAAAGTCAAACCATCTGTTCGCGAAATCGATTCTGGCTGCGACGCCAATCCAGCCTTATACATCGCACGATATAACCAGTCGCCACTGCGGTCGCCGGTGAATACTCGACCAGTGCGATTCGCGCCATGCGCACCTGGAGCCAAACCTAAAACCAAAACTTGGGCTTTCTTGTCGCCGAAGCCAACAATCGGTTTGCCCCAGTAAATTTCCGTCACATAGGCGGCTCGCTTTTCGACAGAAACTTTTTCACGCCATCTAACAAGGCGTGCGCATTTGTGGCAGTCAGTTATTTCTTTCGCTAAATCATCCAGCTCATCGCGTTTTCGCACAACATGAGATTAAGCGGTGTGCCGATAGTTTGAAGATCTGACAATGAAAAGCAAAAAAACTCACCCCCCAAAGTCGACGTTGATAATTATGGTTCGGCACGGCAAAACGCCGAGTACGGGCAAGTTGTTGCCAGGTCGAGCAAAGGGCCTTCACCTCAGTGATACGGGCACACAAGAGGCCAACGATGTCGCCCAAAGGCTTTGCAACCTTAAAAATGTCTCTGCGATCTATGCGTCTCCTCTAGAACGGGCACGCGAGACGGCCGCACCAACCGCAAAACTTCTGAAACAGAAAGTGATCATTGAAAAAGGTCTGCTTGAATGCGATTTCGGTGACTGGACAGGCAAAGAACTCGGCAAACTTATGAAACTTCCTGAGTGGGCAACCGTTCAGCGCGCGCCAAGTACTTTTCGGTTTCCAAAAGGCGAAAGTTTCACCGAGATGCAAACTCGTATGACTTCAACACTTGATGCATTGCGCACTAGACATCAAGGTGGCGTGGTGATTTGTTTCTCGCATGCCGACCCGATTAAAGCCGCGGTCGCCCATGCAATGGGCACGCATCTTGACTTGTTTCAACGAATCGTGATCAGTACTTGCTCTATTAGCGCAGTTTCATATTCGTCGTTTGGGCCGGTAGTGCTCACCGTCAACTCGACTGGTGGCGATCTATCCGAATTGCGGATGTCGTGAGTTCATACTTCGAGTTTGATACGACTGACGCATTCACGACCGGTGCGCTCGGCGAACCCGGCCAACGAACATTCGTTCTGCAAGTGCGTGCGGACGGTCAACGAATCACAATAAAGTGCGAGAAAGAACAGGTTGCGGCGATGTCCGAATACTTGCGCAAACTGCTGGCAGACGCGCCTGATGTTTCGCAGCGACCAATCAAAGACGCGATGCAACTGTCAATGCCCGTTGAACCTGAGTTTGTATTGGGCACCGTCGGCTTGGCATACGACTCAATCAGCGATCGATTGGTGATTCAACTGGACGAGATTGACATCCCCACAGACGACCAAAACAACGTCGAAAACAAAGATCAACAGGATCTTTCAAGAATTCGTGCCAACATCACCCGTGGGCAGGCTGCGGCGTTCTGCGAGCACGCAGATGGAGTGATTGCATCTGGTCGACCATCTTGTGTTTTTTGCGGTCGGCCAATTAACAAAGATGGCCATTCGTGTCCGCGAATGAATTAGAACGCTCTTCAGAAACAATCAGTCACTTGCTTCGCGGCGAGATGACTATTGAAATGCGCATGCCATACAGCAGCAACGCCACTTTTCTAGTTTCGATACTCGATCAAGAAAAAATATTCAAGGCAATTTATAAACCAATGCGTGGCGAGAGACCTCTCTGGGATTTTGAGCCAGGTTTGCACAGGCGTGAGGTAGCCGCTTACCGCTTGGCAGAAGCAATGGGTCTGCATTTTGTGCCACCAACAATTCTGCGCGATGGGCCACATGGAGAGGGTTCGGTGCAACTTTTAATCGAAGCCAATCCAGACGAACACTATTTTACGATTTTTGAACAGCGCCAAGAATTGCACGATCAATTTCGGGCGATATGCGTTTTTGACATCTTGGCAAATAACACCGACCGAAAATCTGGCCATGTATTGGTGGACAAAGATGCACGCGTGTGGGGAATCGATCACGGCGTGTGTTTCTCGAAGGATTTCAAACTTCGAACTGTAATTTGGGAGTTCGGTGGCGAGGAAGTGTCTGAAACTCTGCTCAAGGCTGTCGAACCGCTTACTAAGACGGTGCCACTTGATGTCGCCGCTCTGTTGAACGAACAAGAAGTCGTGGCAATCACCGAGCGAGCCAAATGGTTGCTCGACGGTGCGCAGTTTCCGGTCGACCCCTCAGGCCGCCACTACCCCTGGCCTCTTGTTTAAATGAGAATTTTGTTTTTGAGTTTTGTGGCCAGCACTTCGTCAACTACATCTAAAAGTCGTTGCGCATAACTGCGCTCGTCGACGAAAATATTTTCACCCGAATTGTCAGGTTCTATGCGCCTTGGGTTGTTGAGAAAGTCTGTAAGAAGTTGCTCTAACTTGATTTCATCTTCAGCGATAAATACACCAGTAGTGGTGCGCAACCCCTGTAAATGCTCGTAACCCGATAAGTTGCACCACTGCGAGCCAATCACAGCATCTTTCTTGAAAGCGGGCAAGATCACTGGTATCCCTCTGGCGCGAGAGTCGACAATCGCCGAGGTTCCCTCCGATACAACCACTACCGCCGAGTTGAGCAGTTCGCAATATCTGAAGTACGCCGCACAGACATCATCAAAAGAAATGCTCTGGGCACGATGCGACATACCTCGTTTGATGTCATCGTCAAGTTCGATTTCGCTGTGCGACGCTACAACATTGTTCATGAAACTTAAACTTTTCGAGTCACCAGTCGGATATGGACGCCAGATTGTTTTGATCAGATTTTCTGACTGAGTAGTTTGAGAAAGCAAATTGCTGATGCAGTTGAGCCATGGCGCCGAACTTGACGAATCAGCAGTGCTGCCAATCAGTACCAAGTTTTTTGGCTTGCTCATAACTGTGCTTGTTTTTCTGGCACCAACCTCGACACTGCCGACAGCAATTATTGCGCTTGCCGGCATCTTGTGCATCCGCGAACAAACTTCAACAAGTTGCTGGTTGTAAACCAACATTCGAGTCGGCTTTTTTACTAACGGGCTCTTGGAGGATGCGTTATCCCACTTGACTGGTATCAACAATGTCGGAATGCCAGTACGGGCACCGGCATCAACCGCCGCAACCACGAAACCAGACTGTCGCTGCATGAGGATAACAATCGCATCCGGTGATTGCTGCTTTGCAACTTCAGCCAGTCCGCAATTTTTACAAATTTTTGCAACTGCAACTCGGGACCAGAACCAAAAAACCAATTTCGTGCCACGTACGAAGGATGGAAACTCTTTAGTTATTCTTCGCCAAACCTCACCACGATTTCGAAATAATACGGCAAGTCCCAAGAAATTTTGCCACCGATCCGGAACTTGCAGACCAATAAAAAATTTATTTCGTAAGCGTGTTCGGTAGCCAGAAGCAAGGTCTCTGAACCTAAAAGTTAAGGCTTCGCCCAACTGCGAACCAGTTTTTTTAGATTGTGATTCATACTTATACGGCACGACTTTGTCAAAACTGCTCTTGAAACCATCCGGGAGTTTTGCCCAACGCTGGCCTTCAAACTCTGATTGAGGCAACGCCAGAATCACCCGAGCAGAATCTGATAACTCTTTGAACATCCCATGAATTACGAACTGATCGAGATGCGAAAGGTTTCCGGTGACAACGAGAACTTTCTTTTTGTTTGTCACGTTAATAACTTAAGTCAAACCAATCGGCAGTTACGCCACAGGTCGTTTTTTATGAGCGAGTCTTGAGTGCTTCAATAAGTTTTGGTAATACTTTGTGAACATCGCCAACAATTCCCAGGTCAGCGATTCCAAAAATTGGCGCTTCCTTGTCTTTGTTTATCGCAATAATGCTCTTTGAACCTTTCATGCCGACCATGTGCTGCGTGGCACCAGAGATGCCGGCGGCGATATAAACGCTTGGCTTGACGACTTTGCCAGTCTGACCAACTTGATACGAATATGGCACCCAACCCGCATCAACGATGGCTCGTGATGCACCAGGGGCACCTTTAAGAAGTTTTGCGAGGTCTTCGATCATCGAGTAGTTGCCGGCTTCACCAAGCCCACGACCACCCGAGACGACAATCGCTGCTTCATCAAGTTTTGGACCAGAGGACTGTTCGGTGTGGACCGCGACTACACGTGCACCACCTTGTGTGCCCAAATCAGGAACAGCAACGGCAACTATTTCAGGAGCGCCACCCGAGGCAGATTCAGCGACAAAACTTTTTGGTCGAAATGAAACTAGATGTGGCCCCGACCCGGTGAAAGCAGCCGCAACCAAAACATTGCCACCAAAAATTGGTGTCGTTGCAACAACCCCATCAGTCGAATCGGCGATATCAACATTGTTTGTTAGAACAGTGCAATTAAGTTTCACAGAAAGACGGGCCATCGTGTCGCGACCCTCATAATTTTGTGGAAACATAATCACATCGGGCGAATCCCCGCCGTCAATGATCGATTTCATAGTTGCAGCAAGCGCGACGCCCGGCATCTTGCCGGCGAGGTCACCAGTTGTATAAACCTTTGTTGCTCCATGCTCACCGAGCGATGCCGCAAAACCACTTGCATCACCACCGACGAACGCAGTGACTTTGTTCGAAAGAGAGCGTGCCTTGGTCAGCAACTCAAGTGTGCCTGTTGTTGCGACAGAGCCCGAGCCCTGAGCAAATACCCAAATGTTGTTTATCGTCATAAGTTTTCAGCCTTCTGTTCTGGGATCTATTTCAAATCAACTTTAAATTTTCGAGAAACGCAACAATTTTGCCAAACGCTTCGCCATCGTCTTCGATAACTTCGCCGGCCTTTCGCGCTTCGGCTTGCGTGACGGTAACGATCTTCTGACCAGCCCCTGCCCAACCAGTTGGTGTCACTGCTAGATCACCGGCGGTTACGACATCCAGCGGTTTCTTTTTCGCATCCATGATTCCTTTGAAACTTGGATAGCGCGGTTCAACTACACCCGCGGTTACGCTGATAACTGCAGGCAACGTGCACTCGACTTCGTCATAACCAGATTCGCTCTGTCGATCGACTTTCAAAACTGACCCCTCAACTTTGACTTTCTTGGCGAAAGTAACCGACGGCAAACCTAAAACTCCGGCGATTTGTTCTGGCACCGTACCGGTGTAACCATCTGATGATTCGGTTGCTGCTATCACAAGATCAGCACCACCAAGTTTTGTGATTGCCGCCGCCAAAACTTTTGCGGTGGTTAATGCGTCCGAACCAGCAAGCGCTGGATCACTGACGAGCAAACCTTTTGCAGCACCCATTGCAAGCGCAGTTCGCATGCCAGATGTTTCGCCATTTGGCGCCATTGAAACAATGTTTACTTCTCCTGCACCAGCCGTTGCGACAAGTTGCAATGCCATCTCAACACCATAGGCATCCGACTCATCGAGAATTAGTTTGCCTTCACGCTTCAACGCATGTGTCGAGGCGTCTAGTGCGCCTGGGCTGGCTGGGTCTGGGATTTGCTTTACGCATACGACGATATTCATGACTTATATTCTTACCGCTAATCACGCCAACAACCACGCCGAAATCTAATCGCAAATCGCTGATACCGTGAACGCTCTTGCAGATCTTGTTGATTGTGAACTCGTTCGCATCCAGTGTTACCCCACGTAACACTGTGTCGGTGCACCAATATCTTTCACGCCACCACAGCGTGCAAGTCGTAGAGACCAATGAACGCGGTCACGCCACACGATTCGCCCAAGACGCGGCTGATCGCGGTATCGAATTGGTGGTCGCTTTTGGGGGTGACGGAACGCTCAACGAAGTTGCGACGGGTCTAGCGGGTAGCAACACGGCTTTGATGATGTTGCCTGGCGGATCAACAAATGTGTTTGTGCGTAGTCTCGGCGCAGCCAATGATCCGGTCGTCGCTTTGCAGCAATTCAGCTCGGGTCTTGACCATGGCAATATCCACCCTGTAAGTCTGGGCCACGCCAACGGTCGCTACTTCTGTTTTCACGCCGGTATTGGCTACGACGCCGCGGTAGTCGAACTTGTTGAGCGCCGCGCCTCGCTCAAGCGGATTGTTGGCCAGCCGTTATTCGTCTTTTCGGCGATGCAGGCGTGGTGTGCAACTTACGACCGCAAATTTCCACACTTCAATGTCGAAATCGACGGTCGAAAAATACCGAACGGCTACTTCACAATTGTTCTCAACTCAAACCCATACACATATATTGGAAAAAAGTCGGTGAACTTGTCGGCTGCGGCATCTTTGGACAAGAAACTTGTCGCCATTACATTCAGAAAACTAACAACTCCACACATGATGAGCACGATGCTGCAGGCAATACGCACCGAAGGCATAAGCGCCTCGTCTGGGATCGACATTCAAACAGAAGTTGAAGATATAAAAATCAGCTTTCCGGCACCGTTTCCATACCAACTAGACGGTGATTATCTCGGTGAGCAAACTTCGTTGCACATCGAACACTGCCCCGACGCACTGCGCCTTGTAAAACCAATAATCGTCTAGTCGCCTAAAACTTGCCCACAAACATTTGGACCAAGTGCTCAACCGGCGTTGATTATCGCAAGAGCGAGGTCGGGCACGTTGGTGCAAATGCCGTCGACTTGCCAGTCAATTAATTCTTTAATCCGCGACGGGTTGTCGCACGTCCAAGTATTGACTTTTAAGCCATGCTTGTGAAAAACGATAACAAGTTTTTCGGTCAACGATTTAACCCACGGGTGAATCGCATAATGACCTTGGTACGCCATTTGTTTGGCAACAATTTCAAGTTCTGCATTATCAATAGTCATCACCAGCCACGCTGTTTTAAGTTGTGGCATTATTTTTCGAACCTCATCAACTGTTTCGCGCCTAAATGACGAGATCAACCAGCGATCGATCGAGCCTCGCTGTTTCAAAAATTCGACTACGTCGCGCGTGATTTGTTCGGTCGGATCGAAATCTGGGTCACTTGAGTCGTTTTTGATCTCGATATTCACCCACATCGAGCCGCAAGCGTCCAATGCCTCATCTAGGGTTGGCACGTATTCTGGCAAATCACTTATTTTGGTTGAAATAATTGTGCGTCCATCACTCAACTTTGCGTCGTGGTGCACGATGAGTTCGCCATTCGCACAACGACGCACGTCGAGTTCGACCGCATTTGCCCCCATTTCAAGGGCGCGACGAAATGCCACCGTTGTATTTTCTCGTTCGACCTTAGAAGCACCGCGATGTGCCATAACTTGGGTCACGCCCGCAGGCTACAAGAAAAAGTTTGCCAGATACTCAAAATAAAAAAATTAAATATTTGATTTTTTCATTGCTAACGCGATATCTGCTCTCTAGTCTGAGCACAGGCAAACACGGATTTGTAAGTTTCTTAATGCAATGGGGGATAAATAAATGTCTTTTCTCGCAACAAGCCTCGCCCTTGGATCGGCAGACTATTCATGGAGGCGAGAGGCTTCTTGTAAAGACACCGACCCAGAATTGTTTTTTCCGATTGGCACCACAGGTCAAGCACTGGTACAAATTTCAGAAGCCAAAGTTGTTTGTGATGATTGTTTGGTTCGCGGAAAGTGTTTAGATTTTGCTCTAGAGACAAACCAAGATTGGGGAATTTGGGGTGGCATGTCAGAAGATGAACGCCGAGACATTCGACGCCAGCGTGCGGCCGAACGACGAAATTCTCGACTTCTCGCCTAACTTGTTAAAGGCAAAAATCTAAACACAGAAATAAATTATTTATTCTCCTGTGAACGGAATCATCAAATCAACGACGGTTCCAGCTCCGTTGGTCGCAATTTTTAGCGCGCCAACTGAATCATCGACCAAAGCAGGTCGCATCTGAATTGTTCCTGCTAATTCGGTAGTCACAAGTGTTCGAACAATCGACAAACCAAGACCAGTGACTGCTTTGATTTCAAAGTCATCACGCAGTCCACGACCATTGTCAGTCACACGGACATTCAATGATTCTTCATCGTGACTCAGCATCACAAGGACTAATCCTCCCGCACTTCCCTCGGGAAATCCATGGTCGACTGCATTTTGCAGAAGTTCAAGAATCACAACTGACAGTGGGGTCGCAATCGTGGCCGGCAACCGCCCACCGTCGCCTTGAACAGAGAACTTCACAGGTCGATCAGAGGATTGTAGCCCTTCTTCAACAAGTCTTAATAATGGGCGCACGATTTCGACGAACGAGATATCTTCACCAGCCTCATGTGACAGAGTTTCATGAACGAGTGCAATCGTCCTGATTCGCCGCACCGATTCGGCAATCGCAGAGATAGCCTCTTCACTTTTCAGCCTGCGTGCTTGAAGACGCAACAACGATGAAATTGTCTGTAAATTATTTTTCACACGATGATGAATCTCACGAATGGTCGCATCTTTGGTGAGCAACAATCGATCGCGTCGTCGTAATTCTGAAACATCACGCAA
>SXGU01318636.1_pt1 | contig 11713 bp, 9 predicted proteins | sample 3174531 | NCBI WGS metagenome assembly SXGU01 (sample SAMN11356863, study PRJNA531348) | freshwater metagenome | isolation source: freshwater sample F1-140 | place: China: Fuxian Lake, Yuxi | collected 2017-12-25
GTCACTTTATGTTTCTGGATAATTTCCCAGAAACGCCCGGCGTTCGGATAGGTGGGGATGCCTTCGAAAATCACTTGGGTTGCGCCCATCGCCAGCGGCCCATAGGCAACGTAGCTATGCCCGGTGATCCAACCGACATCCGCCGTGCACCAGAAAATATCCGTCGGCTTGTAATCGAAAATCCATTGCATGCTCAATTGTGCGCCCAACAAATAACCCGCACTCGAATGTTGCACACCTTTCGGCTTTCCGGTCGATCCGGACGTATACAGCGTAAACAACGGATGCTCGGCGCTGACCCATTCGGGTGCGCATTCCGTACCGATGCCTTGGGTAATTTCATGCCACCAGACATCTCGAGCGGGATCAAACGAAATTTGCGCACCGGTGCGTTGATACACCACCACGCGTTTGACCGTACCGGTACCGCCCATACCCAGCGCCTCATCGACGACCGCTTTTAGCGGATTATGCTTGCCACCGCGCACTTGTTCGTCGGCGGTAATCACGGCAACGGCACCGGCGTCGACGATACGCTCGTGCAAGCTTTTGGCGGAAAAACCGCCGAACACCACCGAATGAATGACGCCTAAGCGTGCACAAGCCTGCATCGCAACCACCGCTTCAATGCGCATCGGCATATAAATCACGACACGATCGCCTTTGCCGATGTTTTGCGCTTTCAACGCATTGGCGAATTGGCAAACACGCTGATGCAAATCGCGGTAAGTCGACCGGATGACCTGCCCGTCATCGGACTCAAAAATGATCGCCACTTTTTCGGGTTGCGTAGCGAGATGGCGATCCAGACAGTTATACGAAACATTCAATTCGCCATCGGCAAACCATTGATAAAACGGTGCCGCCTGTTCATTCAGTATTTGGGCAAAAGGCTTATGCCAGAGAATATGCATACGCGCTTGCTTAGCCCAAAAATTCCGAAAATCCTGCTCCGCTTCCGCGTACAGCGCCTGATAAGCCTCCATGCTGGGAACATTCGCTTGACTGGCGAAAGCAGCGGAAGGCGGAAATACACGCGTTTCGTGCAAAACGGATTCGATGGTCGTCGACATGCAATTCCTCCGGCATTTCATTGATTCATGACAATGGGCAAGATTGTATCACCGGCATTGGTCGCGATTGACACTTCTTGCGCTTTACGGCATGCCGGATATATACCTTCAAAACTTGAGATCGATCAATGCGATTGAATTTTTTTGGATTACAATGCCAACTGTTCATTTAGGTTTAGGAGATCTCTCATGGGAACAAAAATGACTTATCCCGGCTTTCATCCCGTTGCCCGTCACGACGGCGTTTTTCAGGAAAAAATCCACGATGCCTACAAAATCAAAGGCAAGCTCGCGGAACCGACAGTATGTCCAGTATGCAACGCGGTATTTCATGACGGACGCTGGCGCTGGAGCGCCGCGCCGGTCGATGCGCATCGGCATAATTGCCCGGCATGCCAGCGCATACATGACCATTATCCGGCCAGTTTTCTGACTCTGGAAGGCAACTTTTTCTTTTCCCATCGCGATGAAATCATGCACTTAGTTCATAACGTTGAAAAAAAAGAAAAACCTGAGCATCCGCTTCAGCGCATCATGGCGATTGAGGAAAAAGACAACGCCACATTGATCACAACCACCGACATTCATCTTGCGCGCAGCATCGCGGAAGCGATTCATCATGCTTATCAGGGTCACTTGGAGTTTCACTACAATCCGGAAGAAAATCTGCTGCGTGCACATTGGTCGCATTAACAGCCTGTTAAAGTCGAAGGTTTAATCGTTTTTCCCATCGATTGAGGAGAAAAAAATGACTATCGGTGAAATTTGCAATCGCGAAGTAATCGTCATTCAGCGCGACGAGACAATCCAAGAGGCAGCCAAGCTGATGCGCCAATTCCATGTCGGCGCCATCATTGTAATCGACAAACCCAATGGCGGAACGGTGCCGGTTGGCGTGATAACGGATCGCGATCTGGTGGTCGAAGTCATGGCAACGGAACTGGATGAAACGGTGATTACCGTCGGCGATATCCTGACGCCGGAGCTCTTCGTAGTAACGGAAAATACCGCAATCGACGAAGCCATTGAGTTAATGCGCAAGAAAACCGTCCGGCGTTTGCCGGTCGTGGACGATTCAGGAGAATTGATCGGCATTCTAACGCTCGACGATGCTTTGCAATTGCTGGCGGAACAATTGCTGGATCTTGCCAAGCTGGTGCGCTACGAACAGAAAAAAGAAGAGCGGCATCGCCCATGACCTGATAGACCGTTGAGTCAATCATTCGATTTGCGGAGAGAAAGCGCCGTTATGGAGTCGCCTACTATCCCTGCCCTACACGCCCGTCGATGTCATTGCGTTGGTGCCAATGTTGTAACGTCGCGGCGCAGCGTACGGGCCTGAAAACAGTGCTACTTACTGCCCGTATGCAATCAAAAGGATTACGCGATGTGCCGAAAACCACGCGCACGGCAATGCAATTTATCCCGCTAAAAACTGTGGATGAAGCCATTCAAGCGGCATTGCGGCAAACCAACACATCGCTGCCGCCACCGACATTCAAGCTTGTCTGATAGACTATCGGGAATCGTTGCTTATTTTCCGTTTAACTTATCCAAGTCTTGTATAGCAATCAAAATGTCATTACTCACGCAATCGCCTGTCTGGCATGCATTACAAACACATCATAAGGTCATGGCACAGCGTCATTTGCGCGAATTGTTCCAGCAGGACGCGCGTCGGTTCGAGAAGTTTTCGTTATTGTTTAACGACATGCTGATGGATTATTCCAAACAACCTGTCGATCAAGAAACCATCGATCTGCTGCTGGTGCTGGCACGCCAGCAAAAACTCGAAGACTGGATTGCCCGTATGTTTTCGGGAGACAAAATCAACATCACCGAACATCGCGCCGCATTGCATGTCGCGCTGCGTAGCGAGCAAAGCATGCTCATCGACGGCGCAGATGTGATGCCCGAGGTCAAGCGCGTGCTGAAGCAAATGGAACATTTTTCGGTTGCTGTCCAAAGCGGCATTCGCTGCGGCTATAGCGGAGAAACCTTTACCGACATCGTCAACATCGGCATCGGCGGCTCCGATCTCGGTCCGGCCATGGTCACCGAAGCGCTAAAACCCTATTGGATGAGCGGCATCACACCGCATTTCATTTCCAACGTTGACGGCGCTCAACTATCGCAAGTCTTGCAGCGATTGAATCCGGCGACAACGTTATTCATTATTTCATCGAAAACGTTCACGACGCAGGAAACGCTCGTCAATGCGCATTCCGCACGACAATGGTTTCTATCTCGCGGCGGCAGCGAAAAAGACATCGCCCATCATTTCGTCGCCGTTTCGGCCAATCGCGCCGCAGTCGAAAAATTCGGCATCGATCCGGAAAACATGTTCGTATTCTGGGATTGGGTCGGCGGACGTTATTCGCTGTGGTCGGCAATCGGCTTGCCGATTGCATTGACGGTCGGCATGGGTAATTTTTATGCGCTGCTCGCCGGTGCGCGGGAAATGGATCGGCACTTCGCCACCGCGCCATTGGAAAAAAACCTGCCGGTTATACTCGGTCTGATCGGCATTTGGCAAATCAATTTCTTCAACGCCTCATCGCATGTAGTGCTGCCGTACGATCAATCCATGCATCGCTTCCCGGCTTACCTGCAGCAATTGGAAATGGAAAGCAACGGCAAAAGAATCGCACGCGACGGTAATACCGTCGATTATGCGACCGGCCCCGTCGTTTGGGGCGAGCTCGGCGCCAACGGTCAGCATGCGTTTTATCAATTGCTGCATCAAGGCACGCAGCCGGTTTCAGCCGATTTTCTGGCACCTTGCCAGAGCCATTATCCATTTGGCGACCATCATCGGGTGGTACTGGGCAATTTCCTGGCGCAAACCGAAGCGCTGATGAAGGGAAAAACCGAACAGGAAGCGCGCGCGGAAATGACATCGCAAGGTATCGATACGGAAACGATACGACAACTGACTCCGCATAAAATATTCCCCGGCAATCGCCCCACCACATCGATTTTATTTAAAAAACTGACTCCAAAATCATTGGGTTCGCTGATCGCGCTGTACGAGCACAAAGTTTTCGTTCAAAGCGTGATTTGGAATATCAACCCTTTCGATCAGTGGGGCGTGGAACTGGGCAAGCAATTGGTTGGAAAAATCCTGACCGAGTTAGAAAACGATATTCCAGTAACTTCTCACGATTCATCCACCAACGGCTTGATCAATCACTTAAAAGCCAATCGCTAGCACCTGCCATTTTACTTTCAAACAGCGTTTGATTGCTGCTACACTGCAGCCACCATCAACCGTAAAAAGGAAACAACGATGAAATCCGCGCTCGCTGTTTTGATTGCAGCAATGCTTTCGGCCTGTATTTCTCACCCGCTGGAAGCGCCACCGCCGCCTGCGGTCGTAAACGCGGTTCCCGAGAACTGGCCGCAAGCGCAAGCGCAGAAACAACAGCACAAAACCGCATACCTCGAATCGCATCGGGTAGCGTACGATTGGTTCGGCAATTTCGCGTTTAGCGAGACCGACGGCATTCCTTATATCGCGTTGAAGCTTTTGCCCAAGCTTGCACCCGAACTGTGGGGCAGCGATGACAACTTTCTCGATGCCGTCGGCTTGTTTATCGACGAGCGGCAAAAAACCTATCCGGTCGCACGCGGCATCGGCTTCAGCGGCTTATCCCGAAGCGATGCGCAAGGCAATATCGATTATGCTTCATTTACTTGCGGCGCATGCCATATCGGACGGGTGCGGCTGGAAGACGGCGCCATCGATTATCTGGACGGCGGCATCAATACCACGTTCAATATCGTTCAGTTTCGCGTCAAGGCGTACCAAACCTTGCAAAAAGCCTATGCAGGAGAAACCGGCAGCAAACGATTCGATATATTGACGCAAAAATTGCTGGCGGCATTGGATGCGACGCACCGGCAAAATCCCAATTATTTCTATAACGATTATCGATGGGCGGGCAAAAGTTTCGACGCGGATTATGAAGCTGCACAAATTGCATTATTCAAGAAAACGGCCGGGCAAGCGATCAAGCAATTCGCCGAGCGCACCGAAGCCGAATACGACGGTTTCAGTGCGCTGGTCGGCAAAAACTATGCGGGGTTCGAATCCGAGATGACCGCCGGTTTTCCCGGCATGGCGGATGCAACGGGGTTAAGCGCCATCAACGGTTACATCGGACTGCGCAAGAACCCGTTATTGAAATGGTTCGCCGGCATCGTCCTGCCGCCGGAACCCGGCATCACCGATTTCATGTCGGTATGGGAGCAAGACAAGCGCCGCGCAAGCTGGGATGAAAGTCACAAACGATTGATCAACGGCGGCGGACAATGGAACGGCAATGTGCCGATACCGATTTACCGCAATCTGATCGCAATGCTGACATTGGGCTTGGATAACACCGATGTGCGCGTAGCCGCATTTGCCGACGAATTGCTCGACGGTCTGCCGGCCAGTCCTTATCCTTTCGCAGTCGACATCGAACTGGCCAAGCGCGGAAAGGCATTGTTCGCCGAGCATTGCGCCGATTGCCATCAACCCAAAAACGGCAAAGTTTACGATACCGGCACCAGCATGAAGCGCGCTTACGTGGTCGGCGCGCTGCTCAATTATGCCGCGCACCAGGAGTTGTACGAAAATTGCTCGCCGGAAACCACAATCAATCTGCATGGAAAGGATATCAAGCCCTGTGCGGAATTCGACGGTATTTCGATGGCTGGCAAGAAAGACGCGCTGATGTCGCCCAACAACGAGCATCACGGCTACAACGCCCGGCCTTTGAGCGGCATTTGGGCGCAGGCACCGTATCTGCATAACGGCACCGTACCGACGGTTTACCATTTGCTGGTACCGGATGAGCGTCCGGAAAGCTTTATCAAAAGCCGCCTGGATTACGATCAAAAGCTGCTCGGTTTTTCTTGGGACCCGCAACAACCGGGTGATCGCGACGAAGGTTACTCCTTTAAGGTCAATACCATTGCCGCAATGAGCAATAAAGGGCATGATAAAGATATCACGGAAGGCAAAAAAACCTACCGCCTCGATTGGTCGAACGACAAACAAGGCGCATGGGCGATCATCGAATATTTAAAAACCCTGTAATTCCGCCGGAAGTCATGCGTTTTTCCAGAAAACCGAACCGAGGCCGCGCTAATGTTTGATATTCGTTTATGAATTCAGTACAATAGCGCTCCTTTTAACCTTGTCTCACCGGCAACCGTTTTCCGGGAGGCTTTAACCCATAAGGAATCTATGCGACATTACGAAATCGTTTTTATTGTTCATCCCGATCAAAGTGAGCAAGTACCGGCAATGATCGAGCGTTATCGCGGTATTGTCACCGCGAGAAACGGCAAAATCCACCGCCTGGAAGATTGGGGTCGGCGTCAACTCTCCTATTTGATTCAGAAAGTACACAAAGCGCATTACGTGCTGATGAATATTGAGTGCGATCAACAAGCGCTGGACGATTTGGATCACGCATTCAAATTCAGCGATGCGGTACTTCGGCATTTAACCATTAAAACCAACGGCCCGGTTACGGGACCATCCCCGATGATGCGTCAAGAAGAAAGAGCCATTCCGGTCGTAGCGGATACTGCCGATGAATTGGTTGCCGATGAGTTGACCGAAGAACCTAGCGCCCCGGCGTAGACTGCCAGCCATTTTGGAATGCAATCAAACCGTTATTTGTGGAAAAATCGCTAAGCCGGGCGCAGTGCGCTATACACCGGCCGGGATTGCGGTGATTGAATTTACCGTCAATCACGCTTCGAAACAAAAAGAAGCCGGTGTCGTTCGGCAAATAATCTTTGATCTTCCAGCCATGGCGATGGGGCAGGCAGCACTGGCAATTGCCGAATTGAAACCGGATAGCGCGGTTAAACTGACCGGTTTTTTGAACAGAAAAAGCCGCATGAGCCAACAGTTGATATTTCACACCAATCGGATCGAATGTATCTGATTTACGAATAGGAATGAATATGACAGCACGTTTTACACGACGCAAAGAAAGCAAAGATAAAGAAAGAGAAAAGAAAGCCAATCGTCCGCTATTCAAGCGCAAGAAGTTTTGCCGCTTCACTGCGGAAGGCATCAAACACGTTGATTATAAGGACATCGACATCCTGAAAGATTTCATCAGCGAGAATGGCAAGATCATTCCGGCACGCGTCACCGGAACCACCTCTTTTTACCAACGCCAGCTCAGTACTGCGATAGAGCACGCGCGCTTCCTGGCTTTGTTGCCTTATACCGATCGTCACTGAGGAGTCACGCGATGCAAATTATTTTGATGGAAAAAGTTACCAATTTGGGTCAATTAGGCGATGTCGTCAACGTTAAAAGCGGCTTTGCGCGTAACTTTCTAATCCCGCAAGGAAAAGCAAAACGAGCAACCGAGCAGGCAATCGCGGAGTTTCAATCCAAGCGCGCCGAACTGGAGAAAAAACAAGCCGCAGCATTGGCTGCCGCACAGGCTGTAGCGGCAAAATTGGACGGCTTGCTGGTACAAATTACGCAAAAAACCGGCAGCGATGGAAAATTATTCGGCTCCGTATCCAACGCCAATATCGCCGAAGCGCTGGCAGGACTTGGTTTTACGGTGGAAAGATCCATGATCCGCATGCCGAACGGGCAATTGAAACAAGTTGGCGATTATCCGCTGACGGTTTCATTGCACAGCGATGTAACGGCCAATATCACGGTATCGGTGCTGGGCGAAGCGATGCTCTAATCGCTGTTCGTTATTTTGTCCCACGAAAACAAGGCTACTTCGGTAGCCTTGTTTTTTTACCCTCTCAGCAATGATAGAATTCACTTCCGATCAACCATGATTTCTATCACCCATGGCGCAATCACCCATCAGCATTCACCAGGATCAATTCGCTGATCCATTGAAAACCCCGCCGCATTCCATCGAAAGCGAACAATCGGTTTTAGGCGGCCTGATGCTCGATAACAACGCCTGGGACAAGATCGCCGACATCGTCACCGACAGCGATTTCTACCGCCACGATCATCGCCTGATTTATCACCATATTTGCAAACTGCTGTCGCACAATAAACCGGCGGATGTGATTACCGTGGCCGAATCGCTCGAAACATCCGCAGAACTGCAATCGATCGGCGGGCTTGCCTATATCGGCGCCATCGTGCAAAACACGCCGTCCGCCGCCAATATCAAACGCTATGCGGAAATCGTGCGCGAACGCTCGATCATGCGCAATCTCGCACAAGTCGGCGCACATATCGCCGATTCGGCATACAACCCGGCCGGACGTTCCGCAGCGGATTTGCTGGACGAAGCGGAAGCGAAAGTTTTTGAAATCGCCGAAGAAGGCGCGCGCGGCAAGGAAGGATTCATGGACATTCAACCGCTGCTGAAAGAAGTGGTGGAAAGAATCGAGCTGCTCTATAGCCAGGACAACCCCAGCAACGTGACCGGCATCGCCTCCGGTTTTCACGATCTCGATCAAAAAACTTCCGGCTTCCAGCCGGGGGATTTGATCATCGTCGCAGGCCGCCCTTCGATGGGCAAAACCGCTTTCTCGTTGAATATTGCCGAACATGTGGCGCTGGAATTAAACAAACCGGTTGCCGTATTCAGCATGGAAATGGGCGGCACGCAGCTTGCCATGCGTTTGTTGGGCTCGGTCGGCAAATTGGATCAACACAAAGTGCGCACCGGGCGGCTGGAAGACGAAGATTGGCCCAAGCTCACGCACGCACTGGGCAAATTGAGCGAAGCGCCGATTTTTATCGACGAAACCGCCGCACTGAACGCCCTGGAACTGCGCGCGCGCTCCAGACGCCTATACCGCCAGCATGGCGAACTTGGACTCATCGTGGTCGATTACTTGCAACTGATGTCATCCACCAGCCAGGGGGAAAACCGCGCCACCGAAATCTCCGAAATATCGCGCGCCTTGAAAGGATTGGCAAAAGAACTCAAAGTACCGGTAATCGCATTATCGCAGCTTAACCGCAGTCTCGAGCAACGCCCCAACAAACGCCCGGTCATGTCGGATCTGCGCGAATCGGGCGCCATCGAGCAAGACGCCGACGTAATATTGTTTATTTACCGCGATGAAGTTTATAACCCGGATTCCCCCGACAAAGGCATCGCCGAGATTATCATCGGCAAACAGCGTAACGGCCCGATCGGCAAAGTGGATCTGACCTTCCTCGGCGAATATACGCGCTTTGAGAATCATGCCCGCTCCGGCTATTATTAAGAATAATGCTGAATAATTCAGCGGCTCTTCAACAAAAAGGATGGAACAAGCGGTGAAATATAACACCCTGCATTCGCACCGGGAAAAACCTTTACGGCGATTGTTGCCGTATTTGCTCCTCCTCGTCCTTCTCTCCGGCTGCATATCGCCGATAGCGCTCAATCGCGCCGTGACCGTATACGACGAAGCCGTTACCGACGCCATATCGCAACAACTGCTAACCAATATCGTACGCGCGCATTACCGCCAGCCGGTGCATTTCACCGGCGTGTCCAATATTGCCGCTACCTTTACTTTTGCCGCCAATGCCGGAGCCACGCCCGCTTTAGGCGGACTCGCCGGTACTACGCTCATGCCGGTTTTCGGCGGCAGCCTGGCGGAAAGCCCAACCATCAGCATCGTTCCCATCGAAGGCGAAGAGTTTACCAAGCGCCTGCTGACGCCGTTTCCGCAAAGCAAGCTGACACTGCTGCTGCGCCAGCATTTCGATGTCGATATGCTGCTGCGCATGATGGCGCAGGAAGTGCGCATGATGCACCCCGAGCAGCAAATCGCTCATCGCAACAGCCCATCCGATAAAGCGGGATATGAAATGTTCCGCCGCATAGCGCTGCATCTATCGGCAATTCAGGATCACAACCAACTGTATGCCGAACCGCTGTCGCTGACGCACACCTGGACCATTCCCGCAGCCTCGATTGCGCCCGATAGCTTTCAGTCGCTGCAAAAGGAATTCATCGTGCGTTACAACCCGGAAACCGATACTTTTACCTTGCGCAAGCAAATCCCGGGGCCGATTCTAATCACCAATTACAACCCCGATACGCTCTCCGAAGAAGAACGCGAAAAACTGAACGAACACGCGCGGGAATGGGATGTCAGCGACATCGCGTTCGATATCCGCGCGGACTATTTCGGCGGCGAATGGCCGATGAACGGTTTCTTCCGGTTGCGAAGCTTCCACGCGATTCTCGGTTTTCTCGGCAAAGCGCTGGGGCAGGAAGCGGGCTACCGTGTCGAGAAAGATCCAAGAACGCCGCCGATCCTCAACAACGAGAACCCCGATCTGACCATGGAATTCACGGTTTCCGATTCCTCTCCGCCCAATGCCGATTTTTCCATTCGCTGGAACAACCGCCATTATGCGGTAAACACCACCGGCCCGCATGCGCGCTGGAATCGCGATGCGTTTCAATTACTGTTCCTGCTGTTTCAAATGACCGTCACCGATTTGCCGCGCGTCGGCGTGCCGAGTATCACGATCGCCAAGTAACAATCACCTGACGAGGTTATCTTATCAAAACCGGCAAAAACGCACCGCTCGATCCCAAGCAGCTCGGCAAACCGTGCGATCCCGCGCGGTTTGAATTCGAAACCACGGCGGAACTGGAAGATTTGACGGAAATCATCGGACAAGCGCGCGCAATGGATGCCGTGCATTTCGGCGCCGGCATCCGTCACGACGGTTACAATCTTTTCGTGCTGGGCCCGTCGGGCATGGGAAAGCGCAGCCTGGTCAAACAATTGCTGCAAGACAAAGCGGCTCAAGAAAGCGAGCCCGCCGATTGGTGCTATATCAATAATTTCTCTCAGCCGCACAAACCTTGGATGCTCAAACTGCCTCACGGGCGCGGCGAAGAATTGCGCTTGCACATGGACGAATTGATCAACTACTTGCGCAGCGCAGTACCCGCAGTATTCGAAAGCGACGAATTCCGCGCCAAAGCGAAAGCGATCCACAAAGCATTCAGCGAGCAGCAAGAACATGCGTTGCTCGATCTCCGGTCGGATGCGGAAAAACGGGGCATCGAGTTATTGCAAACGCCGGACGGCTTCGTCTTCTCGCCGATTCACGGCAATGAGGCGATTTCGCCGGCCGAATACGACAAACTGCCGGAAGAGGAAAGAACGCGCATCGAAGCGACCATCGCGGAATTGCAAGAGCGATTGGAAAACATCTTCAGCCACCTGCCCCAGTGGAGAAGGGAGCGCAGCGAACGCATGCGCCAGCTCAGCCGCGAAACGATGCTGGCGGCGGTCGAACATCCACTCAACGAACTGCGCAGCCGGTATGCCGATCTGCCCGATGTGCTGCGCTATTTCGACGCCGTGCAGCAGAATATGGTTGAGCATGTCGACGATTTCCGCAAACAGGAAGAATCCGTCAGTATTTCCGGCATATCCATCATCACGCACCAGACTTTCCACAATTACCAGGTGAATGTGCTGGTTTCCAACGGCAAGGCAACGGGTGCACCGATCCTGAGCGAGGATAACCCGACGTACAGCAACCTGATCGGACGCGTCGAATACATCGCGCAAATGGGCGCATTGGTGACCGATTTCATGCTGATCAAACCGGGCGCATTGCATCGCGCCAATGGCGGTTATCTGCTGCTGGACGTGCGCAAGGTGCTGAC
>SXGU01016026.1_pt1 | contig 11712 bp, 7 predicted proteins | sample 3174531 | NCBI WGS metagenome assembly SXGU01 (sample SAMN11356863, study PRJNA531348) | freshwater metagenome | isolation source: freshwater sample F1-140 | place: China: Fuxian Lake, Yuxi | collected 2017-12-25
ATGTTACATCTAATTGAAGTTCTATTTGCGTAAAAATTAGCAACAGGATTACCCTTAATGGTAAACATTAAAGAGTCAGATGTTCCTCCCAAACCTAGTGCATTAGCAATATTTGTGATTGCAAATTTTCTTGTTCCTAATAGCGCAGAAGAGCTAATAGAAACATTCAAGGTTAAAGTGCTATCATTATTTACTGTTGTTGAATTGATTGTTACACCAGCAACTGAATTAACGCTACTTACACCACTAATAAAACCTTTTCCGGTAAAAATAACATTTGAAGTATTTCCAATATAGCCATTATCAGGACTAAGTGAAAAAGCCAATGGAACAGGATTAAATACACCTATCTGAACACAGCCAAAGGTCGTAATATTTTCTAATGAAATAAAATCAGTTGAAGAGTAATTTACTAAGTGTTCGGACCAAGTTCCTGAAGTTGAATAAATTTTTACTCCTTCATACATTTCAACAAAACCCATATCCTTATCTGCTGAAGCATAAGTGATATCTAAATTGTAGTAATCAAAATTCAATCCTCCATTCACAATATTCCAATAGCGGTTAACTGTTTTAGATGAATTAAATCCTGAAGTAGAAATAGAAGGATGATCTGTGGAAACTGTATTTATTGTTAAATAACCAGCAGTTAAAACCTGATTAAAATAAATAGAAACGGGTGTGTAAGCCGAACTGCTTCCTATTTCAAATGATTGTGATGAATAACTTCCTAAGTCAAAGTATTTTTTTAAATTCCCATTTATATAACCATTTGTTCTTGCCAGAGCTGATCCATTGGAAATTGTTACAATACTAGATGATGTTGTTAATACCCCATTTATCAATTGCAATAAATTATTTATTGAAATATTAGATGAAGCATTTAATGTTAAGCCGGAAGTATTATTCAAAACAAGCTCATAAAAACTACTTACTCCGATTAATGTTTGTAAAGAACTTCCATTGAAACTCACCACACCTCCTATTGCATTGAAGGTGCCAGAATTATTCCAATTTCCTTTTACATTCAAATATGAACCTGAACTCATTGTTAAATTTCCACCAGAATTGATTGTAAGGTTTTTACAAATTGCTCCAGAAGTATTGATAACTGGCATATATACTGAACCTGCAGAAATTTGAACATCAGTAGTTGCTGTTGGAATACCTGAACACCAATTTGAAGCATTAAACCAATCATTACTTACACCACCTACCCAGGAATTAGTTGAACCAGCAACAACTGTTACTGTGAAAGAACAAGTAGATGATCCGCATGAATTGGTTGCAGTTGCGGTAATTGTTTGTGTTCCGGGATTAAATACAGAACCTGAATTAACTGAATATGTAATTACAGGTGTTGGAATTCCAGTTGCAGTAGCAGTATAAGTCACTACTGCATTGCAAGATCCTGCAGGTGGAATCACAGTGATATTTGCTGGGCAAGTGATAACAGGTTGGGTATTTATTACTGCATTTACTAATGAACTACCTGTGCATCCGGCAGGATCGGTAACAGTAACTGTATAGCTACCCGAATTTGCAGCAACCGAAGATAAAATTACAGGATTTGGAATTACAGAGCTAAAGGAAGCAGGACCTGTCCAACTATAAGAAACTGAACCTCTTTTAAATAACCAGCTCTCGTTTACTGATGTTTGCCAATAGGTTCCATTTCTTCCAGGAGCTACTGTAGCTATTGTACCTGTAGCATTTTCTATACCCAAAGTTTTCTGATGAGCGGTATTTGCGAAAGCTACCAGATTCACAATAATATTATTACTTCCTTCAAATAAAACCAATTGACTTGTATCATTATCGACTGAGCCGAATAAAGGAGCATACCAATTGATAACAAATTTTCTATTAGGGCTAATTCCTGAAGTAAAATATTCAATTTTGTTACCAATTGTTATTGATGAATGATCCATGTCAACCCAGGGAGCACCAATATAATTATCAGGAACACCAGCTGTGGGAGCAGGACTTATTAACCAGGTTGTTGTTAATGCTGTGCCAAATTGAACATTTCCATTTGTCGAAATTGCTAATGATGTATAATTTGCTCCATAATAATTGAAATTAAATGGAAGGGAGATTCCTGACCAATAACCGTCATCCATATTTCCGGTAAAATTAGTTACAGAATTATTTATTCCATTTGTTGACAATTCGCTAGTTCCCCCTGAAGGAAATTCTTTTGAATATGGAATAGCGCTAACAGAATAATTGGTATCGGTAACCGCTGCTGTAGCCGAAAAATTTAAGGGTGCACCCTCACAAGCAGCAGTCGGACTGACAGCAGCAGTTACCAAAGGAGAAATATTAATAGATATAATAGAGGAGGATACTGTTGCTGAGCAACCACCTGAGGTGATTAACACATTGTATGCTCCTGAAACAGTTGCAGAATAAGTTGGTGATGTAGCGCCAGTAATTGCTGCACCGTTTAATTGCCATTGAAATGTTGGTGAACTTGCAGATGTAGTAACATTAAGAGCGGCTGAAGTTGCAGGAGAGCAAACAACTGCTGATGAAGGGCTAATTGTACCAGTTGGAGCTGTGTTTGTAAATAAAGCCTCAGATGAAATTGAACTTAATCCTGAAGCAGTGCAAGTAACAACACAACGGTATTTATTTGATAAATAAACGATAGGAGTTGTATAATTAACAGAAGTTGCACCAGAAATAGAATTCCAAGTTGCTCCGCCATTTGTAGAATTTTGCCATTGATAAGATATTCCGCTAACACCAGTTGAGCTTCCGGTTAATGTAACTGTTGTGCTTCCACTAGAACAAAATGTTGCGGGTGCAGAAGTTGCCGTTCCGGCAATTGGAGTTCCCGTACATGAACTATTAGGGGTAAAAGTGATTTTGGAATTTGATGCTGGAATAGTTGCCAACAAATTAGATGCAACATTTGAAAAAGTTGCACTATTTGCAATTTGCTGAGTATACAATTGAGTCGCTAAAGGAGGAGAAGAAATTGTTAAGGAATTCACTCCTGAAGTATATGAATATGATGCAGTTGATGCAGTCATAGTACCATAAACAAAATCTATTTTATTTGTAGTTTCATATAATTTGATTTGCAAATTCAAATTAGGGCCTATATTTCCATAAACTTCCATTCCCTTCCACTCAATTGTTAAAATTCTATTCGGGGATGTACCTGTAAGTTGATATCTAATTGAAGCTGCTAAACTAGCTGCTGTTCCAGGATTTCCTGCTGTCACCAAGTCATCATACATTGGAGCAATTGCACAAACTGTACCTCCACTTGTTGAAAAATTTGGATTTGAATAACCATAAGCACCTAAACCGGTTCCTGTCGCTGTTGTTCCGGTATTAAAAGTAATAAAGCCATTTGTAGAAACGGAAAAGGTGGTTCTATTGGCACCATCATAGAAAAAATTAAAACCGATGGCTGTAGAGTTGCTCAAATTGTCATCGGTACTTGTTCCGCTTCTCCACCCAGCTAAACTTAATCCAGTTGTTGCTATGGATGTAAAAGCAACGCCTGTAGTTCTAACAGCACTATAGTTCACCTGACCAAATACAGGAACTGCCATTGAGAAAAAAAGCAATAGAACAACTAATTGAAACAATTTATTCAGATGTGCAATAGATAATTCCAATTGATCTTCTTTTTGAGAATTTTTCAAGTCATTTATAAAATTACCTTGAAGGCTAATTTTAGACTTATTTATTTGTAATGTTGGCTGTTCAACATTAAAATAATTCTGAGAGTATGTTTTATTTTTCATGGGGGATATTTTTATAATTTTTTTCAAATCAGAGTGTGCCATTATATTGCCAAATAAATAAACCTAATATTAACAAGCCTTTCAAGGGAACTGATTGTTTTTAGCTTTCCAAATTTGGGAATCTCAATCTATTTTTGAGACAAATCCCAAAACAACAGGTATAGAATTGGGTATCATTTGTGAGCTTGAGATTTGTCCGGTACTACAATTTTTTTGATTTTGAACCTGAACTTTTTGAATAATGGGTTTTTTACAGTAAAACCTCCAACTTGATTATCGTAAACAATGCAATAATAGCCTGGGGTATAATCTGAAATATCAATTGATTTTCCGATGCCTTTTCTTATAATTTCACCATATGGGTTGTATACAAGAAAATAGGTTTCATTTGAAAATTCAACAATTTTATTTTTTTCTTTAATTGAATAACTCACAGCCTCTTTTATAGATTCAACAATAACGGGATCAGAATAACGAGTTTTGTTATCGGTTCCTTTCTGTTTTATCCTGAATTTATTGATACCACAGTTTAAAACTGTCGCGAGTGAATAGGCATTTGGCGCTGCCCCTCCTTTCCCTTGGACTTTACCAATAGTTACCCACCTATCGAATAAATATTGTTCAACACTATAAGTTAGGGAACCATTTTCATTAACCGTAACCCAGTTTACAAAACCACTCGCTGTAATATCAAACGACTTAATATCAAAAGATGAAGTAATTGGGCTATTATTAATTTCCTTGCTTTCACTATTGTCATTAGAAATCGCATCTGGTAAATAATTTGAATTTGAAATATTTACATCGTTTTGAACTTTAGCAGCGTTCTGGGTTGGGGAATTTTTAACAACAAATCCTTCACTTGAAGAAAACTCCTGTGAGAACAAGCTGCTATTAAAAAAAATACCTAATAAGCATAGGCAAGCAATTTTCCTACGGTTAGAAATTTGTTCGCATTTATCAGAGGCGAATTTATTTCTTCGCAAAAGCATCTGAGTGTTTGGATCTGTTTTCATTTTTTTTAAGTTTTAATTATTGTGTTTTCAGAAAGAATTTTCTAATTTGAATTATTTATAAATACTAAAAATTATAATACAAATTGTTAATGCAGCTAACGACAATGTTAAAACATCAAGTTTGAAATGATTCTCATTGGAGCTGCGTTTAGATTTTAAGTTTGATTTTTTCATGATTTCTTGGTTTTGTTCACTGCGGTAATTACAGACAAAATGCCAAAGCAAAAAAGTCAATGTTTACAGCCCATACAGAGAATATGAGGAAAATCAGCTTTCCCAAATTGGGAAACACAAGACGTTTATGGGAAATTATTAATCGGAAATGAGCTATCGAAAATAAATTAGATAGGAAAAAAATAAAAAATCCCAGCTGCCATCGGCAACCGGGATGAATAAAAAACCTACAAGCTAATTTAAGGTTTGTTCAGTAATTATTTATCTCTTGATGAACTTCTGAGTAGTTATTGTACTTCCTACTCTATTCTGAATAAAATAAACTCCAGCTGAAATTTCAGATAAATTCACTTCTGTTTTTCCTTTTTTAATTGATTGAGAATATACCCGCTCTCCAAGCACATTAAAAATAAACACTTCGGAAGCTTTATCAATAAACGATTCAATAATTAAAATTTCGTTAAAAGGATTTGGATAAATGTTAAAATCTGAATTAAAAGCTAAATCATTGATTCCTGTACAAGCTGTTACTATAATTGTACTTGAAACTGCATCCGAACATCCCACCGAATCAGTATATGTGTATGTAATATTGTGTATTCCCTCTCCTGCTGTAGCCGGAGAAAATATTCCTGAACTTACTCCTGTTCCCGAATAAACTCCGCCACTTGGATTGCCACCCGTTAAAGTAAATGAAGCAGCTGTATCACAAATAGTCACCACTTGATCAAACACAACTGATGGTGCTATGTTAATCGATAAGTTGGTAGTAACAACACTGTCGCATCCAAAAGAAGAAACTAAATTATCTGTGTAAACACCTGCAGCATTCTGATATGCCCCTGCTAAAAAAATACTGTCGTATGAACAAATGTTTATCGACTGACTTGTAGAATCGTTGGGATGAACTGTTAAAATAGATGATACAATACTATCGCAACCGGAAATTGAAAAATAATTATTAATATATGTTCCTGAAACAGATTCATACCCACTTCCGATTAATATACTATCGCCATTACAAATATTGAGGTTTTGAGCTGTAGCATAAGTTGGATTTACAATTAAACGGTGAGAATAAGTACTATCGCAACCTAAAAAAGTAGAATAATTATCAGTGTAGACAGAATCAATAATTTCGTAACCGCCAAATATCAACGCACTGTCGCCTGCGCAAATGGTTGTAGAGTCAGAAAAGAAATAAGATGGATTTAAACTCAATGTATGCTCAATTGTACTGTCACAACCTGTTACAGCAGATAATACAAAAGTATAAACTCCTGCAGTAGATTGATAAATTCCACCTAACAATGAACTATCTCCTTCACAAGTCACACTTGAAGTAGTTGTAAAATAAGCCGAGTTAACATTCAAAGAAAGATAAACCAAGGAATCGCAGGAATTGATTGTAGAAAAAATATTTGAATAAAATCCCGGTGCAGTTAAATTACTTCCACCAAATACAAATGTATCTCCTTGACAAATAGTTTCAGAAGTAAAAATAGAATAAGTTGGATAAATAATTAATGGGATTTCATAACTGGTATCTGCCGGAGAGCAAGCTCCTGTAACAATGCACTGATAAAGATATCCGTTCATACTTAAAGTCGGACTTATGACATACAAATCGTTTGTAGTAACGTTCATATAAGATGCTCCATCCACCAAATCAGTATACCCACTTCCTGAATTTACCTGCCACTGATATGTAATTCCTGTTCCCATTGCTTCTATCGCAATATGGTCACTTGTTCCTTCACACATTTCAACAAACGTTGGTTGAATAGTAACAACAGGCAAAGTATCAACACTCAAAGAAACAATAGAACTTGTGATAGAAGGCGCACATGCACCACTCACAATACATTGAAAACTATAACCATCAAAACTAAAAGTTGTTCCGGTAATATAAAGTGCTCCTGTTGTATCACCTGAGTATGGTGGTGCAGAAGGCACATTCACAAAACCTGAACCATCATCCACTTGCCATTGATAAGACAATCCTGTTCCGCTGGTTATAATACTAAAAGTTGTTGTTGCTCCTTCGCAAACTATTGCATTACTTGGTTGAGTAACAATGCTAGGTGCCACATTTACTTTCAACTGTGCGATAGCACTTGTATCATCAGGAACACAGCCATTTGTAACAATACAACGATAAACACTGTTGTCTAATGAAAAAGGAACAGTTGTGATAGTTAACAAATCTGTTGTAACACCTGAAAACGGAGTAACATTGCTCAAATCCACAAAACCTGCACCTTGATCAATTTGCCACTGATAAATTAAACTTGGACCGCTTGCTACAATTTGAAAAAAAGTGTTTCCGTTTTCACATACTACAACATTTGATGGTTGTGAAGTAACTACGGGTGGTGTGCAGCCACCAGCGAATAACTTGAAGGAAATTATAATGGAGAAAAATATTGTAGAAATTACTTTCATTTGATAATGGTTATTGAATAGTAAAAATAGCAATTAAATTCTAACATTGGTAGGAATGATTACTCTTGAATTTAGCAGCTCCCGATATGCACTGGGATAAACCTGTCTGCCGACAGGCAGGTCAGACTAATTTTTTAGCGAAGCTTGAATCTCATTCTATACTTTTAAATTAACAGATCCCGACTGTTGTCGGGATAAATCAGACTAATTTTTTAGCTAAGCTAAAAACCGAGTCTGATTAAAATTAAAAAAGCGCTCCACAGTACGGGAGCGCTTTTTTCTAAAAAACCATGGCGTGGGTTTTTAGATTTTGTATGCCGCGTAAGGCTTACAAAATATTTTAATCCCGATAGTTCGGGTTATTCAGACTTTTTAGTCGATTTTTTTTCTGTTGCTTCCATGTCTGCTTTCAGACTTGAAAGAACATCCATATCTCCTAGTGTTGTTTTTTCAACACTGTCTTTTACTTTTTTAACGGCCTTTTTCTCTTCTTCTCCGGCAGCTTTCTTTTCAGAAACAACAGCAGCTTTTTCAGTTGCAACTACTTCTTCATTGATTTTGCTGTGAGATACGATGATTTTTTTGCCTTCTTTGTTGAATTCTAAAACTTTGAAATCCAATACTTCTTCTGCTTTAGCTGAAGAACCATCAGTTTTTACCAAGTGACGGGTTGGGCAGAAAGCTTCAACACCATAAGGCATAGAAACGATTGCACCTTTTTCCATTACACTGATAATTGTTCCTTGGTGTAATGAATTTTCAACGAAGATTGTTTCAAACACATCCCATGGATTTTCTTCCAATTGCTTGTGTCCTAAGCTCAATCTACGGTTTTCACCATCAATTTCTAAAACAACAACATCAATCTTATCACCTATTTTAGTGAATTCAGATGGATGCTTAATTTTTTTAGACCATGATAAATCAGAAATATGGATTAAACCATCCACACCTTCTTCTAATTCAACAAAAATACCGAAGTTGGTAAAGTTGCGAACTGTAGCAGCGTGTTTAGATCCTTTTGTATATTTTGTAATTACATTGCTCCATGGATCAGGCATCAATTGTTTAATACCTAATGACATTTTGCGTTCTTCACGGTCAAGTGTTAATACAACTGCTTCTACTTCATCACCCACTTTTAAGAAATCGTGAGCAGTGCGTAAATGTTGACTCCAGCTCATTTCTGAAACGTGGATCAATCCTTCAACACCTTGTGCGATTTCAACAAAAGCACCGTAATCAGCAATAACAACTACTTTACCTTTTACTTTATCACCAATGGCTAATTCAGCTTTCAAACCATCCCAAGGATGAGCAGAAAGTTGTTTTAAGCCCAATGCAATACGTTTTTTCTCGTTATCGAAATCAAGAATAACAACGTTGATTTTCTGATCCAACTTAACAATTTCTTCAGGGTGGTTGATACGTCCCCAAGATAAATCTGTAATGTGAACCAATCCGTCAACACCACCTAAATCAATGAACACACCATAAGAAGTAATGTTTTTCACAGTTCCTTCCAATACTTGTCCTTTTTCTAATTTAGAAATGATTTCTTTTTTCTGTTGTTCTAATTCCGCTTCAATTAAAGCTTTATGAGAAACTACAACGTTTTTGAACTCATTGTTGATTTTTACAACTTTGAACTCCATTGTTTTTCCAACATATACATCGTAATCACGTATAGGCTTCACATCAATTTGTGAACCTGGTAAGAACGCTTCAATACCAAATACATCAGCGATAAGACCACCTTTTGTACGGCATTTAACATATCCTTTGATAATTTCATCGTTATTAAGAGCTTGGTTAACACTCTCCCATGATTTCATTGCACGAGCAGTTTTGTGAGAAAGAATTAACTGACCGCTTTTATCTTCTTGAGATTCAACATAAACTTCAACAATATCTCCGATTTTTAAATCCGGATTGTAACGAAACTCTGTTAATTGAACAACTCCATCTGATTTGTAACCAATGTTTACAACAACTTCTTTGCTGTTTTTAGCAACTACTTTTCCATCAATAATTTCGTTTGCTGCTACTGACTTAAGGGTTTTTTCATAAAGAGAATCGTATTTTTCACGATCTGCTTTTGAATAGGTTTCTCCTTTGTTTCCTACAGCATTCCAATCAAATGCTTCTAATGATACTGGTGTTTCTAATACTTCTGACATTTTAAATAATTCCCGAAAATATGCTTCGGTTTTTTTTGTATCCAATTAATTGATTATCAATTTAATTGAAGGGGTTAATACTAATTTTTATTTATTCCTTTTAAAAAGGGACACAAAGATAGGAAATTCCAACCTTGTAGCAACAATATTTAAAACTTTTTTTATTAACCTAATAAAGTCAAGTATTATAATTAAATAAAACTTTATTTAAATACTTTAAATTATTGATAATCAATATACTATAATTATATTTGGATATCAACTATTTAGAGGTTAAATTTGGGTATGCAATTGGATAAGACGTTTTTCAAAGGACAGTTTTTCATTTTTTTTCTTTTGTTGGGATTTGCAGAAAACTGCATTGCTCAAACAATTGATGAAACCGGAAAAATCGTAAAAATTCATCCTTCTATTGGAAATTCTATTGATTTATCGGAAAAAAAGGAGTTTCAGCTTTTTACCGAATACAACGATTCATTATTCGAATCGGCACATTTGGTGAAATATGGTGACGAAAATTATACAATACTGATCAAAACAACTACCGGAAAATCGTTTGAAAAACCAATTTCCATTAATGAACTTGATGCGATTTATGCCAATATAGAAAAAGTAAAACCAGCACCTAATTCTCAAGCAGATGAAGTATCAGAAAGAAAACTTTCAAAAGAAGAGCTGGAGAAACAACAGAAAAAAGAATCTCATTACGACAGTATAAGAACAATAGCAGAAATAAGCTTCCAGGTAATATTTGTTCTTCTAGAAATCATCGCACATAATTAAGCTTAGGTTTCGAAAATAACATTTTCAAAACCACCTCCTTATTAATGTCATTTCAAATTATTTTATTTTTATCTACTACAAATGACTTGTCATTAAAAGCTTTTGTTATTTTTGCGCTTTCAAAATATGATTATGACTAAAGATTTAGTAGTAAAAAAATCAAAATTAAAAGGAGCTGGAAAGGGCTTATTTACTAAAAGAGACATCAAAAAAGGAGAAAGGATTGTAGAGTATATAGGAGAAATAGTTACAGAAGCAGAATTAGACAGGAGAGCTGAAAACGATATTTTTGGCTATGCTTTTTTTATAAGCAAAAACAAATGCATTGATGCATATTATACTCCCAATGAATTAGCTCGTTATGCAAACGATGCCAGCGGTTTAAAAAGAATAAAAGGAATCAGAAATAATTCCTGTTATGACGTTTACAAAAATACAGGTTGGATTAAAGCAGAAAAAAATATAAAAGCCGGAGAGGAAATTCTTGTCAGCTATGGGGCTGAATATTGGAAGGACATACGCTACAACCTGAAGCTTGAAAAAGAAAAGGCTTCATCAAAGAAGAAAAATAAATAATTTTCATACATTTACGAGATACTCTCTGCTAATCTCGTTATGAAAAAATACATTCTATTATTATTTATTTTACTCACTTCCACTTTACTCCAAAAAGTTCAAGCACAAAAAAACGTTCAAGCTCAAATCGATAGTCTTGAAGGTGTATTAAAAATTTCTACAAGAGACACCGGCAAAGTGAGCACGTTACTCAAATTGTGTAGCGTATATCAACAAACAAATCCAAACAAAGTAGGTGCTTACTTAGATGAAGCAACTCAAATAGCAAACGATTTTAAATCAAACAAGCATATTGCCGAATGTCTTTATTCTAAAGGATTAAACGAATACGGGAAGGGGAATTTTTCGGCTGCCAAAAAGAAATATCAGGAAGCACTAGCATTATTTGAACTTGAAAAAAATCAAGCAAAAATGGCTACAATGATTTACAATATTGGAATTCAAGAAGTTTATACCGGAAATTATGCAAAAGCAAATGAAAGTTTTTTCAGAGCACTTAAAATTTATGAGATTCTTGACAAAAAAGATTTAATGAGCAATAGCTATTCTGCTATTGGCAATGTTTACGGGCGACAAGGAAACAGTAAAAAAGAGGAAGAGTTTCATTTAAAAAGTTTGCAGCTTCGATTAAAATTGGACGATAGTTATGGTGTTGCTGCAAGTTATATCAACATTAAAAAATCTAATTAAAAAAAAAAATGATATAGGACAATCTGAGACCCACAAAATGATGTCAATTCATATTAAGTAGGATTTTCTAGAATTTAAGCA
>SXGU01113121.1_pt1 | contig 11711 bp, 9 predicted proteins | sample 3174531 | NCBI WGS metagenome assembly SXGU01 (sample SAMN11356863, study PRJNA531348) | freshwater metagenome | isolation source: freshwater sample F1-140 | place: China: Fuxian Lake, Yuxi | collected 2017-12-25
GTCTCGCCGACCGTATTCTGGCCGATTCCGCGGGTCTACTCCGGATGGGTGCGCATCGACCGCTACGAGACCTCACCCTGGCCCACCGACGAGGCGTTCCGGACACAGGTCTTCGAACTGATCGACATCGCGTTCGCGCAGCGGCGGAAAACCTTGCGGAACGCCTACCTGGACTGGGCAGGCTCGGGTAACGCTTCCGCGGAGCGACTGCTCTCAGCCAGTATCGACCCGGCCCGGCGCGGCGAGACGCTCGGCGTGGCCGACTTTGTGCGGTTGTTGCAACGCTCCGCCGCACCTGTCGAGACGCGGGCTAGCGGCCAGGCGGCCGCGCAGTCGGTCGAATCGCGCTGACCGCCCCGATAAGCTGCTGCCGTGATGACCGGCAGCGCCGCTGCGGATTGGTTGCCAACAGGGTCCGTGACGGTGCGGGTTCCCGGCAAGGTGAACCTCTACCTCGAAGTCGGTGATCGGCGCTCAGACGGTTTTCATGAACTGACGACCGTTTTCCATGCCGTTTCGCTGGCTGACGACGTGACCGTGCGCGATGCGGACGTGCTCTCGCTGCGTCTCCTCGGGGAGGGCGCCGAAGGGTTGCCCGCCGATGGCCGCAACCTGGCCTGGCAGGCCGCAGAGTTGATGGCCGGGCATGTGGGGCGGGCACCTGATGTGGACATCACGATCAACAAGTCGATCCCGGTGGCCGGGGGCATGGCCGGTGGCAGTGCCGATGCGGCCGCCGTGCTGGTCGGGATGAACGCACTGTGGGAACTCCGTGTGCCGCGCCGCGATCTGCATGCCATGGCTGCCCGGCTCGGCAGCGACGTCCCTTTCGCACTGCACGGCGGGACCGCCCTGGGCACCGGTCGCGGTGAGGAACTCACCACCGTGCTGGCCCGCAACGTTTTTCACTGGGTGCTCGCCTTCGGTGCGGGTGGACTGTCCACCGCCGCGGTCTACTCCGAAGTCGACCGACTGCGCGAGGTCGGCAGTCCGCCGCGGCTGTCCGACCCGGAGCCGGTGCTGACCGCGCTCTCTGCAGGTGACCCCCATGAACTCGCCCCGCTGCTGGGCAATGACCTGCAAGCGGCGGCCCTGAGCCTGGAGCCGAACCTGCGGCGCACCCTGCGGGCGGGTGTCGAGGCGGGCGCCTTGGCGGGCATCGTCTCCGGCTCTGGCCCCACCTGCGCTTTCCTGTGCGCCTCGGCTGATGAGGCAGTGGCCGTCGGAGCCGAGTTGGCCGGCGCCGGAGTGTGCCGGACCGTTCGGGTGGCCAGTGGCCCGGTTCATGGAGCCCGCGTGGTTGCCTCAGCCGGACGGTGACCCGCGGACAATTGACCCGCGGGTTGGCGTGTTTCTTAAGGGAAGTTTAAGATACCGTACGGGGATATCACCGATTCGAGACCGAAAAGCTCCACAGTTCCACGGGCGCGCCGCCGAGCGGCTGCGGTGCGGTGGGCGGAGCATGAATATCCGGGCAGGGCGCTGTTCGCGACAGCGCACCGGATGCAGAGGAGGTCGACGTGAGCCGTTTCACGGACAAGATGTTCGACAGTGCCAGAACCAGCACCAAGGGCATGGTCACCGGAGAGCCGGTCGAAGCAGTCCGGCACACCTGGCTCGAAGTCCATGAGCGCGCCCGGCGGATTGCCGGCGGATTGGCCGCTGCGGGTGTCGGACCGGGCGACGCGGTGGGTGTCCTGGCCGGTGCACCGGTGGAGATCGCGCCGACCGCCCAGGCGCTATGGATGCGCGGCGCCAGCCTGACGATGCTGCATCAGCCCACGCCGCGAACCGACCTCGAGCATTGGGCCAAGGACACCGCCAATGTCATCGACATGATCGAGGCCAAGGCCGTCGTGGTCTCCGATCCGTTTCTGCTGGCCGTCCCGATCCTCAAAGAACGCGGTGTCACGGTCCTGACGGTGGAGGAGTTGCTCACCGCCGACCCCGTCGACCCGGTTGAGACGGGCGAGGACGACGTCGCCCTGATGCAGTTGACGTCGGGTTCCACCGGTTCACCGAAGGCCGTGGTGATCACCCACCGCAATATCCACTCCAACGCCGAGGCGATGTTCATCGGCGCGGAGTACGACGTCGAGACCGATGTCATGGTCAGCTGGCTGCCCTGCTTCCACGACATGGGCATGGTCGGATTTTTGACCATCCCGATGTACTTCGGCGCCGAGCTGGTCAAGGTGACCCCGCTGGACTTCCTGCGCGACACGCTGCTGTGGGCCAAGCTCATCGATAAGTACGACGGCACCATGACGGCGGCGCCCAACTTCGCCTTCGCGCTGTTCGGCAAGAGGCTGCGCCGGCAGGCCAAGCCGGGCGAATTCGACCTTTCCACACTGCGTTTCGCGCTCTCCGGCGCCGAACCGGTCGATCCCGCCGACGTCGAGGACCTGCTCGACGCAGGCAAGCCTTTCGGGCTCCGGCCGGATGCGATCCTGCCGGCCTACGGCATGGCTGAGACGACGCTGGCGGTGTCGTTCTCTGAGTGCGGCGCCGGACTGGTGGTCGACGAGGTCGACGCCGACCTGCTGGCCGCGCTGCGCCGGGCCATCCCGGCGACCAAGGGCAACACCCGCAGACTGGCCACTTTGGGTCCGCTGCTGCAGGACCTCGAGGCGCGCATCGTGGACGAAAACGGCACTGTGTTGCCGACCCGCGGGGTCGGGATCATCGAACTGCGCGGCGAATCGCTGACTCCGGGATACATCACGATGGGGGGCTTCGTCGCGGCGCAGGACGCCGATGGGTGGTACGACACCGGAGACCTCGGCTATCTGACCGAGGCCGGCCACGTCGTGGTGTGCGGCCGGGTGAAGGACGTGATCATCATGGCCGGACGCAATATCTACCCCACCGACATCGAACGGGCGGCAGGCAACGTCACGGGTGTGCGACCGGGTTGCGCCGTCGCGGTCCGCCTCGATGCCGGCCACTCACGGGAGACCTTTGCGGTCGCCGTCGAGTCCAACGAGTGGGAGGATCCCGCCGAGGTGCGCCGGATCGAGCAGCAGGTCGCGCATGCGGTGGTCGGTGAAGTGGGGGTACGTCCACGCAATGTGGTGGTCCTCGGGCCCGGCACCATCCCGAAGACGCCGTCGGGAAAGCGGCGCCGCGCGAACTCGGTTGCCCTGGTCAGCTGAGGGCGACCTGGCTTCTCACCAGCCGTGGACGAGGTTCTGCGCGGACTCCAGGCCGGACTCGATCAGAAGCTCGGTGGCATCGGCGGCCTGCTCGCAGATCGCCGGAACCTCGGCTCGTTCGGCGGCACTGAAGCTCTCGAGCACGAACGCGGCTGGGTCCTTTCGGCCGGGCGGGCGCCCGATGCCGATTCGAACTCGGTGGAAGTCCTTGGTGCCCAACGCATTCACCACCGAACGCAGTCCGTTGTGGCCACCCTCGCCGCCGCCGAGCTTGAGCCGGATCCTGCCGAAGTCGATGTCAAGTTCGTCGTGAATGACGATCACGTCGGCCGGTAACACCGAGTAGAACTTCGCCAGTGGGCCGACGTGGCGGCCGGACTCGTTCATGTAGGTCCGCGGCTTGGCCAGGATGACGGGACGGTTTCCCAGCCGACCGGTGACGATTTCGGCACCCGAGCGCTTATGTACCTTGAACGTCCCGCTTAGGCGTCCGGCCAGCAGATCGGCGACCATGAACCCGACATTGTGCCGGGTCTTTTCGTATTGCGGTCCGGGGTTGCCCAGGCCGACGACCAACTGGGGGCCCCGCCCGCTTGCGGGGGATGGCTCGGCCATATTCGTGACTGGGCTCGCCTTACTCGGACTTGCCTTACTCGGACTGGGTTTACTCGGACTGGACTTACTCGGACTGGGCCGACTCGCCCTCGGCGGTGCTCTCGCCCTCGGCGGCGCTCTCGCCCTCAGCGGCCTGCTCCTCCACCGACTCGCCGCCGCCTTCAGCTTCCAGATCCTCGGCCGTCGGCGCCGCGACAACGTTGACCACCAGCATGTCGGGGTCGCTGATCAGGGTGACGCCGCTGGGCAGCTCCACCTGGCCGGCCAAGATCTGGGTGCCCTCTTCGACGCCCTCGACCGACACCGTCAGGCCCTCGGGGATCGACAGTGCCTCTGCTTCGATCTCGATCGTGGTGGCATCCTGGGTGACCAGCGTGCCGGATGCGGCCTCACCTTCGACATTGACGGCGACCTCGACGGTCACCTTCTCGCCGCGTCGAACCACGATGAGGTCGACGTGTTGGATGTTGCGGCGCACCGGATGTAGCGCGAGGGCCTTGGTGAGCGCCAGTTGTTCGGTGCCGTTGAGGTCGAGGCTGAGCACGGCGTTGGTGCCGGAGTGCCGCAACACCGCGGCGTAGTCGCGGGCATTGAGTTCGAGGTGCTGCGGATCTGCGCCGTGACCGTAGAGGACCGCGGGGACTTTGCCCTCGCGGCGGGCCTGGCGTGAGGCGCCCTTGCCGGTGCGGGTCCGCACCTCGACGCTGAGTTTGTTGGTGGTGGCGCCTTTGGCCATCGTGCGGCTCCTGCCTTCGTTGTGGTTGGCCACGGCGAAGACGGACATGAAACGCCAGCAGGACGCTTCTGCCTCGCCGATAACGGTGGATCGACCACCCTCGCCGTGACGCGGTGCCAGGCTAGCCGATGGAGCCTCTAGAGCGGAAATTCGGTGCCGGTGAGCTGCTCGGACAGTGTCCACAGCGCCCTGGCGGTCTTGGCGTCGCGGGCCAGCGGACTGCGGCCCACCTCGCTGACCGGACCGCGGGCGCCGAACTTCGGCCCGATGAAGCTGTCCGGCGGCAGATCCGCCGATGCCGCGTACAACGTCGGCCCGGCCCCGAATTCCGCAGTGGTGGCGAACACCCGATTGGCCCCCAGCCAGAACGGCGTGCCGAACCGGTTGCCGGTCCGTCCCTGCAGGTTGGTCGCCGAGTAGCCGGGGTGGGCGGCGTGCGCCGTCACCAGCGAACCAGCCGCGGCCAGTCGCCGCTGTAGTTCCCTGGTGAACAGCAGGTTGGCCAGTTTGGACTGGGCATAGGCCAGCCAAGCCGAGTACGGCCGTGCCTTCCAATTCAGGTCCTTGAGGCTGATCCGGCCGGCCAGGTGCGCCATCGAGGAAACCGTCACCACCCGGTCGCTGATCCTGGGCAACAGCAGATTGGTCAACGTGAAGTGACCGAGGTGATTGACGCCGATCTGGCTTTCAAAGCCGTCCCGGGTGACCGCGTACGGAACCGCCATGATCCCGGCATTGTTGATCAGCACGTCGACGACTGCGACGCTGTCGGCGAAATCCCGGACCGAGGCCAGGCTCTGCAGGTCGAGGCGGCGGACCTGAACGTCGCCGGACATGCTGGACGCGGCCGCGTCACCCCGATCGATGTCACGGCAGGCCAAAATCACCCGAGCCCCGACCCGGGCGAGTTCGCGGGCGGTCACCAGTCCGAGGCCGCTGTTGGCCCCGGTGACGATGACGGAACGGCCGGCGAAAGACGGAAGATCGGCAGATGTCCAACTCATGGGGGCAACTGTATTCGGCTGCCGTTCCGGGCCGTTCTCATCGGCCCAGCGGTTACGTCACCGCGACGTCGAAGCCGTTGATGATCTGCCCGACGTCGGGTGCCTGCTCCGCCGCCTGGTTGGCCAGCGTTGTCACCGTCAGTTGGATGAGATAGCGCGTGGGCTCGGGCGCGGGTGTGTCCGCGATGACGACACGGTTGTAGGAGTGCACCCGTGTTCCGTTCAAGTCGTAGCTGCCCTCGATCATCGACGACGGGAACCCCTTGAAGTCCGCTCTCGAGGAGTGGAGCCTGGTGAAGTTTTCCGACAACTCGGCGCTGTCGTCGGCGTGCTCAAGTGCGGCCGACACATCGAATTTGCCATCGAGTTTGAAAACCATGAGCAGCGCCGTCGGATAGTTGTTGTCCTTGGCGATCGCCTCGGTGCCGGGGGAGAAGTTCGGGTTGTCGTAGGTGGTCCACCCGGTTGGCCGGGGCAGCGTGACGCTGATGTCGGTGAGCTTTTTGATCGGAACCTGCTGACCGGTCACCCCGGCACTGGCGAGGTAGGCCGCGATGGGCGTCGGCTCGGTCGATTCACTGTCGGCGGCATCCGTGCTTGTCGCGCTGGAGGTCACGACTGACGAGTAGTCGGCGGTGCGCGCGCCGCACCCTGCAGTGCCGACGACCGCGGTCAGAACTCCAGCCGCCACAATGCATCTGATCGCAGCGCATCTGATCGCAGCGCATCCGATCACGATCAGTGGTGAATCAGCTCTGTTTAATGCCAGCGGCACTAGGCATCTCCGTCGAAAAGTCCTGTCACCGAACCATTTTCGAACACCGCACGGATGGTGCTGGCCAGCAACGGAGCGATCGACAGCACCGTCAACGCAGGGAAACGCTTTGACTCGCCGATGGGCAGGGTGTTGGTGACGATGACCTCGCGGGCACCGCAGGCGGCGAGGCGCTCGGCGGCCGGGTCGGACAGCACACCGTGGGTGGCCGCGATGATGACATCGGTGGCTCCAGCGTCGCGTAACAACTTCACCGCTCCCGCGATGGTGCCGCCGGTATCGATCATGTCGTCGGTCAGCACACAGGTCTTGCCTTCGACTTCGCCGACCACCCGGTTGGACACCACCTGGTTGGGAACTCGCGGATCGCGGGTCTTATGGATGAACGCCAACGGGGTGCCGCCGAGTGCGTCGGCCCACTTCTCCGCGACCCGCACCCGACCGGAATCCGGCGAGACCACGACGATGTTCTCGCACTCGTAGTTGTCCGTGATGTACCCGGTCAGCAGAGTCTGCGCACGCATGTGGTCGACCGGCCCGTCGAAGAATCCCTGAATCTGATCGGTGTGCAGATCCACGGTGACGATGCGGTCCGCGCCCGCGGTTTTGAGCAGGTCTGCCACCAATCGCGCGGAGATGGGTTCGCGACCGCGGTGCTTCTTGTCTTGGCGTGCATACGGGTAAAAGGGAAGGATTGCGGTAATGCGCTTGGCGCTGCCCCGCTTGAGCGCATCGATCATGATGAGTTGCTCCATGAACCACTGGTTCAGTGGCGCGGGATGGGACTGCAGCACGAAGGCGTCACACCCGCGTACCGACTCGTCGAATCGGACGAAGATCTCCCCGTTGGCGAAATCGCGGGCGGTCTGGGCGGTCACATGGACATCGAGTTCTTTGGCGACCTGCTCGGCCAACTCGGGGTGCGCCCGGCCGGAGAAGAGCATCAGGTTTTTACGGTTGTCGGTCCAGTCCGTGCTCACTGCGTCCTGCCTCCGCCCGTCGGGGGATCAAGTATGGGAATCATCGTACGTAGCTGTGCGCCCCGCGTGTGGGCGGGTCGCGGGGTGGGTCGGTGTCAGGAGTGATCCGGATCGGCCTTCGCCTCGGCAGCCGCCCGTGCGGAGTCGCTGTCCGGCCGGTTGCGCAACACCCAGTCCTCGATGATTCGCTGCTGACCGGCGGAGACCGCCAGAGCGCCGGGGGGGACGTCCTCGCGCAGCACGGTCCCGGCTCCGGTGTAGGCACCGTCGCCCACCGTGACCGGGGCGACGAACATGGTGTCGCTGCCGGTGCGGACATACGAGCCGACGGTTGTGCGCTGCTTGGTCTGGCCGTCGTAGTTGACGAACACGCTGGAGGCGCCGATGTTGCTGTGCTCGCCGATATCGGCGTCACCGACGTAGGTCAGGTGCGGAACCTTGGTGCCGGCTCCGATCACGGAATTCTTGGTCTCGACGAAGGCGCCGAGTTTGCCCCCGGCGCCGAGGCGGGTACCCGGGCGCACATAGGTGAACGGCCCGACGTCGGCGCCGTCTCCGATCACCGCCGCACTCGCGTGGGTGCGCACGACCGAGGCGCCATCGCCGACTCGGACGTCGACCAGCGTGGTGTCCGGCCCGATCCGGCAGCCGCTGCCGACGCGAGTGTCGCCGAGGAGCTGGCTCCCGGGCGCGATGACGGTGTCGCGGCCGACCGCCACGTCGACGTCGATCCAGGTGGTGGCCGGGTCGATCACCGTGACACCGGCACGCTGGTGTGCCGCGACAACGCGCCGGTTGAGTTCCTTGCCGATCTCGGACAGCTGTACCCGATCATTGACACCGGCCACCAGGGCTGCGTCGTCGACATGCCGGGCATGCACCACTCCGCCGTCGGCGCGCACGATTGCGACGACATCGGTCAGATACTGCTCCTGCTGGACGTTGTCGGAGGATAGCCGGTCCAGCGCCGAGCGCAGCGCGGCGATGTCAAAGGCGTAGACACCGGCGTTGATCTCACGGATCAACCGCTGCTGCGGGGTCGCATCGGTCTCCTCGACGATGGCGACGACCTCGTCGTCCTGAGTGCGCAGGATGCGCCCGTACCCGGTTGCGTCGGGCACCGTCGTGGTCACCACGGTCACTGCGGCCGCTGCGCCACGATGGGCGGCGATGAGTTCCGCCAGGGTGTCCGCGTCGAGTAGCGGGATGTCGCCGGAGGTGATCACCACCACGCCGCCGAAGTCCCCGGGTAGCGCTGACAGCCCGCACAGGGCGGCATGTCCGGTGCCCAACTGTTGGTCCTGCACGGCCACCTCAATGGGTTGGCCGAGTTGGGTTGCCAGGTCGCCCACGGCCGCAGAGATGCGGTCCCGGTCCTTGCCGAGCACGACCACCAGATGTTCCGGGGCGACCTTGGCGACGGCGTGCAGTGCGTGCGAGAGCATGCTGCGTCCGCCGATGTTGTGCAACACCTTCGGGGTGTCTGAGCGCATCCGGGAACCGGCTCCGGCCGCTAGCACCAGAACGGCTGACTCACTCGTCGTCGTCATGCGGCCTCCTGAGTGCGTGGTTTCATGCGCGACACGCGGATTGAGCCGGACGGAAGCGCACAATCGCGGGAACAGTTGACTCGCTCCGTCGCCAGGACTCGAACCTGAACTATCTGAACCAAAATCAGAGGTGCTGCCGATTACACCACGACGGATTGCCCGTAGGAGACTTTAACGCAGGGGATATACCCTGATAGCCGTGGCCGGACCGGGGAAAGAGCCGCGCGTCGCGCGCGCCCGAATGACCGGCAGTGAGCGTCGGCACCAGCTCATCGATATCGCTCGAGCGCTGTTTGCCGAACGCGGCTATGAGGGCACCTCGGTGGAAGAGATCGCCCAGCGCGCAGGGGTTTCCAAGCCGGTGGTCTACGAGCACTTCGGTGGCAAGGAGGGGCTCTACGCGGTGGTGGTCGACCGGGAAATGTCGGCCCTGCTGGATCGCATCACCTCCTCGCTGACCAACAATCGCTCCCGCGTCCGGGTCGAACGGGTAGCGCTGGCGCTGTTGACCTATATCGAGGAACGCACCGACGGGTTCCGGATCATGATCCGCGACTCCCCGGCCTCGATCAGTTCCGGCACCTACTCCAGCCTGCTCAACGACGCCGTCAGCCAGGTTTCCTCGATCCTGGCCGGCGACTTCGCTCGCCGCGGCCTGGACCCGGAATTGGCACCGCTGTACGCCCAGGCACTCGTGGGCTCGGTGTCGATGACCGCGCAGTGGTGGCTCGACGCCCGGGAGCCCAAGAAGGAAGTCGTGGCCGCCCATCTGGTCAACCTGATGTGGAACGGGCTCAGTCACCTCGAGTCCGACCCGGCCTTACCGAGTGAGCAATAGACTCATCGCCTCCCCGTCGCAGGGGCTACCTAGGATGAAACCCATCATGACCACAGCGGGGCATCATGGGGTCCACCTCCCGTTGCGGGGCCTGGTCGATGCGGCGTTGGAAGCACCGGCCTTTCGCGAGCTGACCGAGTTGGCCGGGCGGCGCCCCGACGAGTTGGCGTTGGTCGGGCCCGCCAGCGCGCAGCTGTTCGTGGCGTGTGCACTGGCCCGTAGTGGTCCGCTACTGGTCGTCACTGCCACCGGCCGTGAGGCCGACGACCTCACCGCCGAACTGCGTGGCGTGCACGGCGACGCCGCGGCACTCTTCCCTTCCTGGGAGACGCTGCCCCATGAGCGGCTGTCGCCCGGCGTGGACACGGTGGGCGCGCGGATGCTGCTGCTGCGCCGGCTTGCGCACCCTGATGATCCGGAACTGGGGCCCCCGCTGACGGTGGTGGTGACGACGGTGCGCTCGCTGCTGCAGCCGATGGCCGCCGACCTGGCCGAAGTTGAGCCGGTGACCCTGCGCGTCGGGGCCGAGTCGAGTTTCGGCGACTTGCCCGCGCGTCTGGTCGAACTCGCCTACACCCGCGTCGACATGGTGGGCCGCCGCGGGGAGTTCGCGGTGCGCGGCGGGATCCTCGACGTCTTCGCGCCCACCGCCGAACACCCGGTGCGGGTGGAATTCTGGGGCGACGAGATCACCGAGATGCGGATGTTCTCAGTCGCCGACCAGCGTTCGATACCCGAGATTGAAGTCGGCGCGGTCATCGCCGTGGCCTGCCGCGAGCTTTTGCTGACCGACGAAGTGCGTTCTCGCGCAGCCGCATTGGCGGCCGACGCCCCTACCGATGATCAGCACATCATCGGCCGGGTCGGTGACATGTTGGCCAAACTTGCCGAAGGAATCCCGGTCGACGGCATGGAGGCGTTGGCTCCGGTGCTGCACCCCGAGCGGCTTGGCCTGCTCGTCGACCACCTGCCGGCCGGCACGCCGCTGCTGGTGTGCGATCCGGAGAAGGTCCGCACCCGCGCCGCCGACCTGATCAAGACCGGACAGGAGTTCCTCGAAGCCTCCTGGTCGGTGGCCGCGATCGGCGGCGACGCCCCGATCGATATCGAGGAACTGGGCGGCTCGGGATTTCGCGCCCTCGACGAGGTACGGGAACTGGCCCGCGCCGGCGGCCATCGGTGGTGGACGATCAGCCAGCTCGGCGAGCCCGGCGCGATAGATCTCGGGGTGCGGGCCGCGCCGTCGGCCCGGGGCCAGCAGAGTGGCGCCGACGAGATCTTCGCCATGTTGCGGGCCCACGTGCTGACCGGTGGGCGGGCTGCGGTGGTGGCCCCGGGTATCGGGACCGCGCACCGGATTGTTGAGCAACTCGGTGAACGCGATACTCCCGCCGCGATGCTCGACGCCGGTGCGCCGCTGCGGCCGAGCGTGGTGAACGTGCTCAAAGGCCCGCTGCACGGGGGAATCGTTGTGCCCGGCGCCGAGTTGGTGGTGATCACCGAGACCGACCTCACCGGGAACCGGGCCACCGGGCCCGAGGGGAGACGGCTGGCCGCCAAACGCCGCAATACCGTGGACCCACTGGCATTGACCGCCGGTGATCTGGTGGTGCACGACCAGCACGGCATCGGCCGGTTCGTCGAGATGGTCGAGCGCACCATCGGCGGGGCCCGGCGGGAGTACCTCGTTTTGGAATACGCCTCCGGCAAGCGCGGCCAGCAGGCCGACAAACTGTTTGTACCGATGGATTCCCTCGATCAACTCTCCCGGTATGTCGGCGGTGAGCAACCCAGCCTCAGCAGGCTCGGCGGAAGTGACTGGGCGAATGCGAAAACGAAGGCGCGCAAGGCGGTTCGCGAAATCGCCGGTGAACTCGTCGCGCTGTACGCCAAGCGACAGGCCGCGCCCGGTCATGCGTTCGCACCCGATACTCCGTGGCAGGCCGAGATGGAGGATGCGTTCGGATTCACCGAGACCGTCGATCAACTGACCGCGATCACCGAAGTCAAAGCCGATATGGAGAAGCCGATTCCGATGGATCGGGTGATCTGTGGCGA
>SXGU01067543.1_pt1 | contig 11708 bp, 9 predicted proteins | sample 3174531 | NCBI WGS metagenome assembly SXGU01 (sample SAMN11356863, study PRJNA531348) | freshwater metagenome | isolation source: freshwater sample F1-140 | place: China: Fuxian Lake, Yuxi | collected 2017-12-25
AACGAAAATCAAATCGAAGACGGCGTGCTGACTTTTAATGATATCGCCGAATTTGCCCGTCAGAAAAATTACAAATGGCTGGAAATGACGGCGCTTTACTGGTCGGCAATGAGCCAAAATAATATCAAACAACTGACCGAAGCGAAAAGAACGCACGAAAGAGCGCTCGCGCTCGCTGAAGAAATTGACGATTCTTACGCGCGACAGAGAAATCTGCTCGGCTTGGCGAATCTCAGTTCGTTCGTCGGGCAAAAAAAAAAGGCGCGTGAATATTTGCGCAAAGTTCTGGAGGAATCGGCTTAGTCCGCCGCCGCCGACAGTTTGAGGCAGAAACATCGCAATTATGCCGACGCCGTCGAAATTCTCGCGCTCGCCAATCTATATGAAATCGCCGAACCGACCGCGCTCGAAGCCGTGCGTTTGGCAGACGGTTTAGCCGATCCAATGTTTATGGTCATCGCCCGCGCCAATGCCGGAACGGTTTATATTCGCGCTCGCAATCTGCCGGCGGCGCGAAAAACACTCGATGAGGCGAGCCGCATCGCCGACGGCATCGCCGATCAGTCAACGAGAGAAAAGATGCAGGCGTATTCCTTTCTGAAAAACGGTTATTTGGAAAGAGAAGCGGGCGATTTTCAAAAATCCGAAGCGGCTTACGCGGAAGCGCTGCGCCGCTACGAATCAATGAAAATGCCGTTCAATCAATACGAAGCGAGAAAAGGCGAATTGTTGACACATCTGGCGCTCGGAAAAAACGCGGAACTTGACGAAAAAATTCCGCCGACGCTTAAACTGCTCGAAGATTACCGCGCGCAGATCGGCGAAGAACAGGAGCGCATCAGTTTTTTTGACACCGAAGAAAACGTTTATGATATCGCCGCCGATTACGAATTCGGGCGCGGCAATCTCGAAAAAGCGTATGATTACGCGGAAATATCGAGTTCGCGCGCGCTGCTCGATTGGCTGCAAAAAGGAGCGGAAATCTCCGGTTTAAGCGATAACGCGGAGATTTTGTCGAAGAAAAACGGCGCGCCGCTGCCGCTTTCCGCCATTCGCGCGCAAATGCCGGACGAAGTGCAAATCGTGCAGTATTCAGTGATTGAAAACAAAATAATCGTCTGGCTCGTTTCCAAAAAAAGATTTGCCGCCGCCGCCGTCAAAATCGAATCAGCCGATTTGCGCGAAAAAGTCGAACGCTATTCCGAATTAATTCAGAGCACAAGCAGTGCTGCGCCGGCAAGCGCCGAACAAGAGCAGATCGAACGGCTTGGACGCGAACTTTACGATTTGCTGATTACGCCGATTCGCCCATATCTTGATGTTTCGCAGGAAGTTTGTTTGATTCCAAGCAAATCGCTGTTTTACCTGCCATTCGCCGCGCTCATCGCGCCGAACGGCGCGCCGCTGCTTGCGGAATTTACGGTTTCTTACGCGCCGAGCGCAAATATTTTTCTGCTTTGCACGGAAAACGCGCGGCGCAAATCCGCTGTATCAAACGAAAATCTCCTGAGCGTCGGAAATCCCGCATTTGACCGGCGCGATTTTGCCGAATTGTCGCCGCTTCCCGACGCCGAAAATGAAGCGCAGGAAATCGCCGGTTTTTATGCTGAAACGCGACTTTTATTAAGTCGTCAGGCGACCGAAAAAGCTTTTCGGCAGGCGATGAAAAACGCGGACATCGTTCATTTTGCCGGACATTACGTTCCCGTGAGCGATGTACCGCTGTCGTCGTTTCTGCTGCTTGCGCCAAACGAGAACGCGCCGGAAAACGAACGCGATAACGGAGTTTTGACCAATTCCGAATTGATCGGCGAAAAATTGCCGCGCGTGAAATTAGTTGTGCTTTCCGCGTGTCAAACCGGCGTCGAACATTTTTACAACGGCGAAGGCTTAATCGGATTATCGCGCACGTTTCTCGCGGCAGGCGCGCCGCTCGTCGTCGCCAGTCAATGGAGCGTCGAAACCGAAGCGACCGCCGAATTAATGAAGCGTTTTCATTATTTTCGCCGCCGCGAAAAAACATCGAGCGCCGCCGCGCTGCGCCGCGCGCAGTTGGAAATGCGTAACGCGCCCGATGGTCGCTTTCGCCACCCGGTTTTCTGGGCATCTTTCGCCGTCTTCGGCGGCTACGCAAATTTTTAAGCTCTACCAATCACAAAATAAAAAAGGAAGGATAAAAATGGACGTTGAAATTACAGTGAAAGGCAGCGTGATTTGTTATCTAAAAGATGATTTTTGGCATCTGATTTTTGTTACTGATGAAACGCATTTAGTTAAATTTTCAATTGACAACAAGGCTGGAGTTAAAGAATTACGTCATGCCGGTTTTAATCGCAGTATTACCTTTGATTTTAACGGCGAGGCAACCCCGAAAGCTGAAAAGGGAGACGATTTTGGTAAAATTTTAAATATCGCCAGAAAAGAAATGCACGGAAAAAACAAAATCAAAGTGGCTCGAAAATTTAAGAAAGGGCGTGAGATTATTCAAATGATAATTCCGGTTGGAACACTTGATTATGGAGACCCAACTTACAATTACCATTATAGAGAGGTTAAGCGTAATACCAAATCGGAGCCGCTCGACGGGGAAGTCGCATCTTGTATAAAAATCAATATAAAATCCAAATCAAAGAATCTCTCGATGATTATTGTAGATGGATCGGGAACCACAATTACCCCATTGCAGAGTAATACGAAGCTCTCGTTGAATTTTGATAATGATTGCGGTGATGAATGCAAGGGAGAAAACGATTTTAATTTGTATTATGATTGGCTTCAAGACGCTGATAACAAGCGCTTTATTGCCGGAAAAGGTCCGCAATTAATAGGCAAACAGGGAAACTGTGACCCGATCACGGTTGATCCGCCGCCGGAAGATTAATTACCGAAAATATTTTCGCACCTTATAGAATATGAAGAACCGAAGCCGTTGAAACTTATCGTTATTAGTTTCAACGGCTTTTTAGGGTAGAAAATTTGCTGAGTATGAAATCTGTTTTTCAACCGCTTGTCACGTTGTTTCGCTGTTTGTCACAAATTCGTTTGTCTTTTGGGGCGCTGCGCTTAAAATCAGACTTGTTTTCTGAACTCCAAAAAATCTGAGAAGATCAAAACGGATGAAAAATATACTGTTTATTTGGGCGTTTTTTTTCTGCGGCGTGATGACGAATTTCGCGCAAACTATCGCGTTTGTCGGCGCAAATGTGATTCCGATGGACGAAGAGCGCGTTTTGGAAAATCAAACGGTGATTGTCAAAAACGGTGTGATTGCAGAGATTGGCGGCAGAATAAAGATTCCGCGAGACGCGCAAATCGTTGACGGCAAAGGGAAATATTTGATTCCCGGACTCGTTGATATGCACACGCATCTTTTGTCGGACGGCGACGATTATCCCGATTCGATTGCGGAAGACGAATTGAAAGTGATGATCGCGAACGGCGTGACGACGATTCGCTTGATGATCGGCACGCCGGAACAGCTTGTTTTGCGGCGGAAATCAGCGCGCGGCGAGATTATCGCGCCGACGATTTATGCGGCGAGTCCGCATTTGACCGGAAAAGAACAGGGCAATAATTTTGTCGTTAAAACCGACGACGAAGCACGCGAAGCTGTCAGAAAATCGAAAAGTGCCGGTTACGATTTTATTAAAATCACGACGTTTATTGACGCGAAAGTTTACGAAGCGGCGATTGACGAAGCTTCAAAACAAAATATCCGCGTCGTCGGTCACGCTGACGCGCGATACGTCGGTTTGGAGCGCGCACTGAAAGCTAAACAGCAAATCGAACATCTTGACGGTTATTTGGAAGCCGTTCTTGCGGACGATGCGCCGAGCAAGAACTCGATTTCCGATTTGTATATTTACGATCCGAAAAACTGGGAAAGTCTCGATTATGTTGACGAAAAGAAAATCGCGGAAATCGCCAAAGCGACGGTGGCGGCGAATCCGTTCGTCAATCCGACGCAGCATTTTATGAAAAATACGTTCGGCACGCCGCGTTCGGAAGAATCAATCAGAGCGCAGCCGGATTTTAAGTTTTACCCGGCGAAAGTCCAGGAAAGTTTTATCAATTTTCATAAAAAACACCGGCTTTTCCAAATTCCGGCGGAAAAACGCGCGCGCTGGACGGAAATCCGCAATAAAATAATTAAAGCGATTTACGACGCGGGCGGCAAGATAATGACCGGTTCGGACACGCCGGAATTTTTGTGGCTTTACGGTTTCACGATGCACCGCGAGATGAAAGCGCTCAGCGACGCCGGTTTGTCGAATTACGCGGTTTTGGAAGCCGCGACAAAAAATGCGGCGATGTTTTTCGGAACTCTAAAAACGGTCGGGACGATTGAAAAAGGAAAACGCGCCGATTTGATTTTGCTCGAAGCCAATCCGCTCGAAAACATTTCCAACACCGAACGACGCGCGGGCGTGATGCTCAAAGGAAAATATTACGCGCAGACGGAGATGAATAAATGGCTCGATGAAATCGCGCCGAAAATTTCCGGCTCGATGATTGAGAAAACTGAAAAGAAATAATTTCGCTAAATAATTAAAACAAAAATTACGTTAAATGATTTATGAAAATATGAAAAAAACTTTGTGCGCGGCGATGTTCGCGCTTTCGATTTTCGGAAATGCGCAGGCGCAAACCGCGAAAGCGGCGGACGAAAAAGCGGCGGCGGACGTGGCGGACAAACTTTTTGCGGCGATGCGAACGAAAAACGCCGACGAAATCCGCGCGGTTTTTACGCCCGAAGGTCAGCTCGTCGCCGTTGACAAACCGCGCGGCGGCGAAGGTTTATCGAAAACGCGCGTTTCGACGGCGGACGGTTTTGCGAAGATGATTGCGGACGCGAAAGCGGCGGAATACATCGAAAAAATGCCGAACAAGGAAGTGAAAATCTCCGGCGATTTAGCGGTCGTTTCCGGTCGCTACACTTTTTTCGTCGGCGAAAAATTTTCGCATTGCGGCACGAACACTTTTAATTTAGTGCGCACGGAAAGCGGTTGGCGCATTGCGAACGGCGTTTCGACGCTCGAATTTCAATGCGAGCGCGACTTGAAAGCGGTGGAAATTCCGATTATTGAAGCGAATCCGCGAGATGTGGCGACGCTTGACGGCATCGTTCGAGCGTTTTACGAAACAATTTCCGGCGGCAAAAACGTCGCGCGGCAATGGTCGCGCGACAAAACTTTATACGCGCCCGACGTTCGCTTTGTCGCAATAAGCGAGCAAAACGGGAAAATTCGCGCCGACATAATGAATCACGAACGCTACGTGAACAATTCAAACGAATTTTTCGTCGCCGAAGGTTTCACCGAGCGCGAAATCAACCGCGTGACGCGGCGATTCGGCAATCTGGCGCACGTTTTTTCCGTTTACGAATATTCGACCGAAGACAAAAAACTCGCCGGGCGCGGCGTCAACAGCATCGAGCTTTTCTGGGACGGCGCGCGCTGGTGGATTTCCGCCGTGACGTGGGACGAAGAGCGCAAAAACAATCCGATTCCGAAAGAATTTTTGGTAAAAGGAAAAAACTGAAATCGGTTTCGATGGAATCAGTCTCATTTTTCGAGCAGCTTGAAATTTCTCTCTATTTAATCGCCGCCAGTCGGTAAACAATTAAATAACCGCAAAACGAACGAATTTAGAATGTCTTGTAATTTGCCGAGCGACGAAAAAACAAGTCATTTGTTAAATTATGATGTTCAGATTTTTATTGGCAGCGGTTTTTTTATTGTGGAATTTTTGCGCTTCCTACAATGTTTGCGCGCAAAATCCGAGGAATTTTTTGGGCATCAAACTTCGCCCGGAAGTGCTGGCGATAATCGAAGAAGTCGAAAATAAAACGGGCAAAAAAATCTATGCGGAATTCGTCGAACAGGAAAATTATACAATCGGTTCGAGTTTTATTGCTGAAGAAAACGGCGTGCCCGTCGTGCTGATTGATTACAAATTGGAAAACGACACCCGACAGCTCGAAGCCGTCATCGTTCACGAAATTCTGCATTTGCGGCTGCGCGTCAACAATTACCCGACTTACATCTTTTCGCCGACGATTCAAACGGCGAAAGGTCGCGCGATTGATGTTGAACAAAGCAATATTAACGATTTGAAGGATTTAATCGAACACCGAATTTTCAGAGCGGAAATGGAAAAATTCGGTTTGCACAAATTCATCAACATCGCGCGCGAAGGCATCGAAGGCGCGAGAAGCGACAAAGGAAAAGCCGACGGGCAGGACGATTCGATCAATTTCGCCCGCGCCGCGCTCGAATACGTCAATCAATCGGACGTGGACGAGCTGCGCAAAATCTACGCGGCGAACGGCTGGACGCGCGCTCTGCAAACCGGCGATGAAATCGCTCGCATCATCAAACTTGCAAATATAAAAACGCCGCAGGAAGCTGAAGCGATTTTTCTCAAATGCCTGCTCAAACTTTACCCGCCGCCGAGTTCGGTTTACACATTTCGTTTCGCGGCTGACCCGAAAAACAAAGTTTTTCGCCGTTTGATTATCAACACCAGCAGAAATCAGAGAAAAAGAAACTAAACCGCTTCAGGCAAAAACAGGTTTTTGATTCGTCAAAAATGCTGAACGAATGAGCGTATGAAACCTTTGATTTGCCCGCAATGCGGCGGAAAAATTACCGAATATTCGCAGTGGCAGCAGTTTGCGACGTGCGATTACTGCGGCTCGAAATTTCTCGTCGAACCGCACAAGCAAGTTGACGCGCCGATTTATCAGCCGGTTAAGACGACGAATGCGAATCCGAACATTTTTGTCGGCGTCATTGCGGCGGCGGTTTTCGTCGTCATCGGAATTTTTTTAATCGCGACTTTAGCCGGAAAAAAAGAGACGAAACCGGATCGTCCGATTGTTTACCAGCCGCCGAGTTACCCAACGCCGACGCCGCGAATTTCGCCGACGCCGACGCCGAATCCAAATTTGCTCGACTTCGGCGGCAAAGGAACGGCGAACGGTTTGTTTCAGACCGCCGACGCGCTCGCCGTTGATCGGCAAGGGCGAATTTATGTGGCGGACGATTCGCTGCGCGTTCAGCAGTTCGACGAAAAAGGAAATTTTTTGAAAGTCTGGCAGATTCCGTCGGCGACAAAACATTACCGCCGCGCGCGAACGATTCAAAAAATCGCGGTTGACGACGAAGATCGGCTTTACGTTTTGGTCGGCGGCGTCGTGCAGGTGTGGGAACAGAATACGATTGAACTGCCGGAAGTGACGTTTCACGCCGCGCCGGATTACATGGTTGATTTCGCCGTGCGCGCCGACGGCGGTTTGCTGATGGTTGCGGTGAATAACGACATCGAAACCTTGATTTATATGAGCAAATCGGAAAAAGTAACGCGCCGCGTTTCAGGATTTCACACGGAAACCGCCGATGCCGCGATGTCGCCGCGCGAAACCGGTTTGGCTGCGATTCGGCTCGCGGTTGACGGCGCGGGCAATATTTTTTCGGTTTACGCGTTCGGCGATTTGGGCAGCTATCAACTTTCGTATAATTCCGAAGATTTGATGATTTTTCGGTTTACGGCAGAAGCGAAATACGTCAATAAATTCGTTCAAAGTATGAATTCGTGCGGCATCGCCGTTGACAATCAAACGCGTATTTACGTGTCCGACAACGATTCGATCAATGTTTATTCCGCGCTCGGCGAACAAGTCGGAACCGTTTCCGGCGTCGGCAACGCGGACGCGTTCGCGCTCGACAAAGAAAATTACATTTATATTCTGCGCGACGACAAAGTGATTAAACGCCCGAAAATCTAACAAATTTTATCGTCCGGCGCGAATTTCACTTCCGAAATTCGCGCCGGATTTGCCGCGCAAAGAAAAATCTTGCTTTTTCGTCTTCTTTTTATTAAACTCTCGGAAAACTTGAATTGCCGAAGTCGCTTTCAATCGAGAAAAGCGGCGCGGGGGAACCAAAATTTTTGCTTTGTGCAAAAACGGGGCGCATCTGTCGCGAGACAGAAGAAGATTCTTCGCTTCCAGCCCGTCAGCTAACTCCGTAGGCTTACCGAAGAAGGACACGAAAACCGTAACCGGAAAAGAGGTTGTGAAGTGTGCTTCACAGCCTCTTTTCCTATTCGGCGCGCGGCTTTCGTTTTCTTCGCAGTCTTAACAATGAGTTGAAGAAAAAAGGAGATTAATTGTTATGAGTCGAAGATATTTCTGGCAAATTCCGGCGTGCATCAAATTTCGCACTGTTTTTGAAGATCGGGAAACGATTCTCGGCGTCAGCGAAACGAACGAGCATTGTTTATTTCGCAAAGACACGGGAAAAATCTGCTTCAGCGAGCGCGAGGCTTTGCAGTCGTTCGTTGAAACGTTTCTGGAAAAAGAAATGGTGAGAGAGGAAATGGTCTGCGTATGAAAAAAATTACGATTATCGGCGGCGGAGCGAGCGGTTCACTGCTCGCCGCCAATTTGCTTCGGCACAATAAAGATGAAACTCTGACCATTAATTTAGTTGAAAAAAAAGATCGCATCGGGCGCGGCGTCGCGTATTCGACGACGAGAGATTGTCATCTTTTAAACGTTCCGGCGAGTAAAATGGGCGCGTTTCCCGAAGATGTCGAGCATTTTTACAAATGGCTGCAAGAGAAAAACTACGCGTATCAGCCGAATGAGTTCGTGCCGCGCAAAATCTACGGCGAATATTTGCGCGAAGTCGTGTGCAGTACGATAGTTAATAAAGCGCCGAACGTTCAAATCAATATTATTGACGACGAAGCCGTTGACATCGCGCTCGATGAGCAACAGGCGCAGACGATTCTCAAATCCGGCGAAATATTATTTTCCGACCAAGTCGTGCTGGCGTTCGGCAACTTTCTGCCGCCCGATCCGACTGTGGAAAATCAGGCTTTCGCGCATTCGGAAAAATACTTTCGGAATCCGTGGAATTCCGAATTTTATGAAAAAATCAAGGCTGACGAAGACGTGTTGATTGTCGGCACCGGATTGACGATGGTTGATGTCGTTTTGAATCTGCACGCGTCCGGACATCGAGGAAAGATTTACGCTCTTTCGACACGCGGTTTGCTTCCCGCCGTTCATCAGCTCGGTCACGTTTATCCGTCATTTTACGATGAATTGCAAACGCAGACGAGAATCACGGACATTCTGAAAATCGTGCGCCGCCACATCAAAAAAGCCGAAGCCGAAGGCGGCAATTGGCGCGGCGTGATTGATTCTTTGAGACCGCACACGCAGGAAATCTGGCGCAATCTGCCCGATGCCGAAAAACGGTATTTTATGCAGCATTTGAGCCGTTACTGGAATGCCGCTCGTCACCGAATGCCGCCCGAAGCCGCGCAGATTCTCGCCGAAATGCAGTCGCGCGGCGCGCTCGAAATAACGAAAGGACGCTTGCGCAAAATCGAGGCGAATGAAAACGGAAAATTTGATGTTTCATACACTGCCGACGGCGCCGAAAATCAGCTTTCCATTGATGCGATCATCAACAGCATCGGCTCGCAAAGCAATTTTCGTAAACTCGACGCGCCGCTCCTCGTCAATCTTTTGGCGAGCGGAACGATTAACACCGATTCGTTGCGGCTCGGTCTCGACGCGCTGCCGGACGGTCGAACGCTGAACAAAATTGGCAGCATTTCGCAAAAGATTTTCACGCTCGGAACGGCGCTCAAAGGCATTTTGTGGGAATCAACGGCAATGCCGGAAATTCGCGTTCAGGCAAACAGACTGGCTCTGGATTTGCTCGAACAACAAAGTAATTAACGACAAATTAATAATTTTGAAAGGCGGCGAAAATTTGCAAGCTTCTTAATAATCAAGAAAAGATGCGCAACCGGAAGCCGCATCTTTTCACATTTTTGCTCGCAATCGCCAAAAAATTGAAGTTGTTTTAGGCGGCGCAGTATTTCGCTTCGTAAGCTGTAATTTTCGCTTCGTGCTGCAAAATTAAATCAATATTATCCAGTCCGTTGAGCAGGCAAAAGCGCGCAAACTCTTTGATTGCAAAGTTTTCAGAGAAATCTCGCTCATCGTAAATCGTGCGGTTTTCGAGATCAACAGTTATTTGATAATTTTCGGTTTCTTCGCATTTAACGACGAGTTCGGCGACTTTCGATTCAGGTAAAACGACAGGCAAAAGTCCGATTTTTAAACAATTGCTGTAAAAAATATCGGCGAACGACGGCGCAATAATAGCGCGAAAACCGTATTCGGCGAGCGCCCACGGCGCGTGTTCGCGCGAGCTGCCGCAGCCGAAATTTTCCCCGGCAAGCAGAATTGACGCCACTCGGTAGCGCGGCTGATTCAAAACAAAATCGGGATTCGCCGTTCCGTCATCCAAAAAACGCCAATCGTTAAAAAGATTCGCGCCGAATCCGGTGCGCGCGATGCTTTTCAAAAACTGCTTCGGAATAATCTGGTCGGTATCAACATTCGGCTGAAAAAGCGGCGCGACCAAACCTTTATGTTTTGTAAATTTATCCATCTTCTTTCTCTAAAGTTTGCAGGAAATTTCAGAGTTGCAGAAAGTTCCAGATAGTTGCAGGAAGTTCCGGTGTTCCAGATAGTTTTACGAAATTCGATGGTTTCAAAAAGTGCGCAGACCTTTTAATTTCAAAAAATTGAAATCTCTACAACAATAATTTCGACTTTTCCGAAACAAAACTTCCGAAATACTTTCTGCAACTATCTGGAACTTTCTGGAACTACCTGCAACTTTCTGCTAACTATGTTTTAAACTCCCAATTTCTCACGTCAACGAATCGTCCTTCGATTGCCGCCGCCGCCGCCATCGGCGGGCTGACGAGATGCGTTCTGCCGCCGCGCCCTTGTCGTCCTTCAAAATTGCGATTCGATGTGGAAGCGCAGCGTTCGCCCGCATTTAAAACGTCCTCGTTCATCGCGAGACACATCGAACAGCCGGATTCGCGCCATTCAAAACCGGCTTCGCGAAATATCGTGTCCAAGCCTTCGCGCTCGGCTTCTTTTTTCACCGTTTGCGAGCCGGGAACAATGATCGCGCTGACATTCGGCGCGACTTTGTAACCTTTGGCGACGCTCGCCGCCGCGCGCAAATCTTCGAGTCGCGCATTCGTGCACGAACCGATGAAAACGCGGTCAATTTTGACGTTTTCGATTTTTTCGCCCGCGCGTAAATCCATATATTCAAGCGCGCGCCGAACGGCTTGGCGTTCGGTTTCGTGCGCCGTTTCATCGGGCGACGGAATGTTTTTTTCAATTGAAACGACTTGTCCGGGATTTGTTCCCCACGTCACGAACGGCGCGAGTTCTGACGCGTCAATTTCGACAATTTTGTCGTAACTTGCGCCTTCGTCGGATTTTAAGCTGCTCCAAAATTCGACGGCTTTGTCCCAATTTTCACCCGTCGGCGCGAATCGTTTTCCTTTCAAATATGCAAACGTCGTTGCGTCCGGCGCGATCATTCCGGCGCGCGCTCCGGCTTCGATGCTCATATTGCATAAGGTCATTCGTCCTTCCATCGAAAGCGCTTCGACCGCTTCGCCCGCGTATTCGATAACGTGTTCGGTTGCGCCGCCGATGCCGATTTTTCCGATTATTCCTAAAATCAAATCTTTCGCCGTCACGCCGATTGGCAAATTTCCGTTTACTTTAATGAGCATTGACTTCGGCTTCGACTGCGGCAAACACTGCGTCGCCAAAACCTGTTCGACTTCCGATGTGCCGATGCCGA
>SXGU01203069.1_pt1 | contig 11707 bp, 7 predicted proteins | sample 3174531 | NCBI WGS metagenome assembly SXGU01 (sample SAMN11356863, study PRJNA531348) | freshwater metagenome | isolation source: freshwater sample F1-140 | place: China: Fuxian Lake, Yuxi | collected 2017-12-25
CCAGCGTCCCCTCAAGACAGGCCTTGTCATTTGGATCAAGGCTGTTCACGACGGTTTGGTTGAGCGTAAAAGCATTGTCTGACGGTGTGTTGTCATTTGACGATGGCGAAATGTTGGCGACGAACGATATCACGTCGTCGGCATTCACCGGAGGGGTCTCGGTTGGCGAGTTGAGGTTGAAAACGATATTTGCCGATGCGGTTTGGTTAGGGAACAGGTTGGTGAAATTCCAACTCGCGCTTCCAGAGGCCATCGTCGCCGTTGGCGATGACGACGCGTAGTCCATGATGGCATCGTCAAACTGCAAATTCACGATGCCGGACAGGACCTGGTTGCCCTTGTTTTTGTACACTACCCTGTAGGTCGAATTGAACCCCGGCCTGGCCACTATCAAGGGGATAACCATGACTTCCAGGTCAGGATGGACGCCCAACGCCGAGATGCAGAAATCCTGCGTCGCCGCAATGCCGTCCTGCGGAAAATTGACCGTGAATGCCGACGGGGCAATGGATTGGTAGCCCGCATTTTCAAATACCGGCGTGATCGTGAAAGTTCCCGGGGGAAAGGAGATGGAATACGCGCCCGTCCCATTGGTTATGAAATCGCGGGAGTTGGCGCCCCAGGTCACGCGCATCTTGAGGTTGGCATATGCGGGATCGGTGGGGGTGCAGCCATCGTTGGCATTGTCGTATCGGATATTTCCCTGGACCAGGTGCGCGTCGCCACCCAAAAGGCGCACGATCCCATTGGTCCACCCGCCGTTGTATCTGGAGAAGCGGCCCGCAGCCAGGATCTTACCGTCGGGAAGGGCCACGATGGACCTGACGTCCTGGTTGAAGCCGGGAAAGGTGTCAAATGCGGGGTCGATTGAACCGTCGGCGTTGAGCCGCGCCAGTCTTTGGGCCTGTTGCCCCGCGGCATTCTGGAACGATCCGCCCACGATGATCTTGCCATCCGCTTGCACCAAAAGGCTCCGGACCGACATCCCGAAGTTGGCTTCGGTGAATGTGTTGTCCAGGCTGCCGTTTGGATTGAGCCGGACAACATGTGTGTAATCTGCCAGAATGATCTTGCCGTCGGGCAGCAGTTCAAAGGTGGAGGCTTCCAGGGTATTGATAAATGTTAAATCGTCCGATCCGTTGGCGTTGAGGCGTTTGAGCGGCCCGTACATCTGCGCCACCAGCAATTTACCGTCGGGTTGGGCGACAATCTTTAAAGCATGGGATGCCGAGCATGAAAACGAAGGATCGATTGCCCCGGCCGATGTCAGCTTCATGAGGCCGCCCGCCACGGCAATGCCATTGTACGAGGTGAAATTCCCCCCGACCATGATTCTCCCGTCCTGCAGAACGGTAATGGCGCTCACGTGGGTCCCGGCATCGGCAGTGAGGATGCCGGTACCCGTGTTAAATGAATTGTCGATCGAAAAATCAGCATTCAGCCGCACGAGGTGTTTCTTCTCGGTTCCGTTATACGAGGTGAAATACCCACCGGCAAGCAGTTTGCCATCGGCCTGCACGGCAGCCGCCATCACCGATTCATAATAGCCACCACCCACCTGTGAACTGAAACCATCACGCAAATTTGAGTTTGGCGAAAGCGTTCCGTCGGCGTTGAGGAGCTTGATGCCCCGGTGGTAAGGTTTGGTGGAGTTGCCGATAAGGGCAATCTTATTGGTGGGCAACCTGACGATCTGTTGGGCCGCAAACTGTGAACTAAGGTCAGCATTGGCCAGGTTACCGCTTGCATCGGTCTTGAAAACATTGTCCACAAACAGGTTCCTGTAATTCGCCTGCTGCTGGATCCCTTCCACCGAAGACGGCGTGGTACCCACCATCAGGCCTCCTGTTCCCAGGCGCGTGAGCGCGATCACTTCATCAGAAGCCCCGCCGGTAAAAGTGTTGTCCAGCGTTCCGTTGCTGTTGAGGCGCGCCAGGTTCTTGGTGGCATAACCGCCGTAATCCGGAAAGCGCCCGGCAATGATGATCTTCCCGTCCGGTTGCAAGGCCGCGACGTTGATGGTAGGGCCGTTGCAATTGGCAATCTCCAGCGGCGTCGCCGTGATGGGCATGGGGTTGAAAGTGGTATCGTGGCTACCGTTGGCATTGAAGCGGACAATGTTGTTCTGGCCGGCAATGCCTGCGTAATCATAGAAAACGCCCGTCATCAGGATTTTCCCGTCTGGCTGGACCGCGATGGATTTTACCTGGCAATTGGCCGAACCCGTATTGCTGAATTGTGCGGTGGGAACCTGCACGCCGGCGCTGGAAAACTTGCGCAGTTTGGTGGTAAGCGTTACGATCTCGCCCGATGGCAGGAGTTTGTAGTCCCGAATGGTCTCTATGCCGGTGAGTATAATTTGGCTGAATGTATTGTCTGGACCTCCGTTTGCGTTAAAGCGGTACACCCAGCTCCCGATCGCGACAAGGATCCGGTCGTCGGGCTGGACGATGAGCCGCGTTTGTTGGGAGAAGAAGCCGCCGCCCGCCATGGTGGTGTCGCGGGAACCGTCCGGGTTGAGCCTGACCAGGCTTCCCGAAAACGCGGTGCCGTTAAAGTTCGTGCTGTGCTGGGCGCTCACGATGATTTTTCCCGTGGACTGCAGTGCAATGTCATACACATAGGCACTGAAGCCCGTTCCCATGTCAAAAGTGGGGTCATAGGTGAGGTCGGCGTTGAGGCGGATGATATGCTTGCGACCGCTCTCGCGGGTACCGTAGTGCGTGACCTTGTTGAAATCGCCGAGGATTAGGTATTTGCCGTCCGGTTGGACCACGATTTTCCTGATCGGGGCGCCGAAGATGGGCTTTTGGTCCTCCGTGTTGAACGTGATGTCGGGGGCGGCGGGATTCTGGCAGATTGCCGCCATGGAGATGACCAGCAGTACTAAGGTGTAAAGTTTTTTCATGTGGTTGATTGTGCGTCAAATGTAACCCATTTTATTTGGCGCCCTTAATAATTTAATGGATTGTGTTTTAGGGCGATGCGCGTGAGCGATGGAAGCGGCAGCCTTTGCCTGGAGACCTCGAAGGTTTTTAAAACCTTCGAGGTCTTGCAAAGCTACAGCGGACAGCGCGGCCCGGGCGGCGGAAGTTCCTCATTTGAAGAAAGCATCGCCGCCCGCCGCCCGTGGACACGCCCAAACCAATTCCAAAATTTACCCAAAGCCTTGCCGCAACGCGCAACTTATGCGTATTTTAGCGGCTATGATTTCTATGTTTGTTCGGTATCTGTCGCAAATGGGACGTTACTTCCTGATGTGGAAGGAGATTTTCAGGAAGCCAACCAAGTGGTCGGTGATGCGCGGGCTGATATTCAAGGAAATCGACGACCTGGTGATCGGGTCGCTCGGGATCGTGTGCTTCATCTCGTTCTTTGTGGGCGGTGTGGTCGCGATCCAGACGGCGCTCAACCTCACCAACCCATTGATCCCGCGCTACCTCATTGGTTTTGCCACGCGCCAATCGGTGATCCTGGAATTCGCACCCACCTTCATTTCGATCGTCATGGCGGGGAAAATGGGCTCCTTCATCACCTCCAGCATCGGGACCATGCGCGTCACCGAACAGATCGACGCCCTCGAGGTCATGGGCGTGAACGCCGTGAATTATCTGGTGTTCCCCAAGCTCATCGCGCTGCTGCTCTACCCTTTCGTGATTGGGATTTCCATGTTCCTGGGGATCTTGGGCGGATGGATGGCGGCCGTTTACGGCGGGTTTGGGACCAGTGACGAATTCATCGGGGGCATCCAGGGCGATTTCATACCCTTCCACATCGCATACGCCTTCATCAAGACCTTTGTCTTCGCGCTCCTGTTGGCGACCATTCCGTCCTTCCACGGTTTTTACATGAAGGGCGGCGCGCTGGAAGTGGGCAAGGCCTCCACGGTATCGTTTGTCTGGACATCGGTCACGATCATCCTGCTCAACTATGTATTAACCCAATTGCTGCTAAGCTGATGATCGAAGTCAAGAACCTGGAAAAATCGTTTGGCGACCAAAAGGTCCTTAAGGGAATCTCGACGGTATTCGAGGCCGGCATGACCAATTTGATCATCGGGCAGAGCGGATCCGGAAAGACCGTCATGCTCAAGACGTTGTTGGGAATCCACAAGCCCGATTCGGGGACGATCTCCTACGATGGGAGGCGCTATTGGGAGATGAACGAGGACGAGAAACGCGATCTCCGCACCGAGATCGGGATGGTCTTCCAGGGAAGCGCCCTTTTTGACTCGCTCACCGTGGCCGAAAATGTGGGGTTCCCGCTCAAGATGTTTACCCGGAAGACAAAGGCCCAGATCGCCGAGCGCGTATCAATCGTACTGGAACGCGTCAACCTGACCGAAGCGCACCGCAAACTGCCGTCGGAACTTTCGGGCGGGATGCAGAAGCGCGTCGCCATCGCACGCGCCATCGTCAACAACCCGAAATACCTGTTTTGCGACGAACCCAACTCGGGGCTCGATCCGAAGACTGCGATCCTCATCGACAACCTGATCCGCGAGATCACCGCCGAATACAACATCACCACGGTCATCAATACGCATGACATGAACTCGGTGATGGAAATCGGCGACAAGATCGTGTTCCTCAAGAACGGGCTCAAGGCATGGGAAGGCGACAAGGAGCAGGTTTTCAGGACGGATAACGAGGCCGTCGTGGACTTTGTCTATTCTTCAGACCTTTTCAAGCGCGTCCGCGAGGCCTACCTGCGCGACGATGCTACTGCTCGCGGATAACGTGTACCCAGCCGGTTTCGTGTTTCCCGCCGGCAATCCGTACCAGGTAGTAATAAGTTCCCGCCGGTAGCGGCCGGTCCTTGTAATCCTGCCCGCGCCATTCATTGATGTAATTTGCGCGTTCGTAAACCGTGACCCCATAGCGGTTGAATATCTGCAGGTTTTCCACTTCAAAGCCTTCCAGGTCAAAGTCGTCGTTATTACCGTCGCCATTGACCGAAACGCCTTGCTGTATCATGCACTTGACATTGGATATCGGTGCCGATGCCGTTCCCGAACAACCCGACGGCGTGGTCACGGTGACCGAATATTCGCCAGGTGATCCCGCGGCGATACTGACCGGATTGCCACTTGCCGAAAATCCGTTTGGCCCGGTCCAGGCGTAGGCAACATCCGAAGAATCGAAAGTGCCGTCCACGACCTCGGCCGTCAACCAGCGCACGGCCCCGTCGCAAACATTGGAGACGGTAACCACGGGAAGCGTCTCGAGCGCCACCGAAACCGTTACGGGTACGCCATTACAGGATCCAATGCCCGCGACCACCGAATATATCCCGGCGTCCGAGAGCTGGGCATCGTCGATCTCGAGGGTTTGGCCTGCGGCCGATGTCCCGTCAGGAAGTGTCCATGTGTACGTGTATGCCGTATCGCCCGTAGCCGTCAGTATAATCCCGCTGCCCACGCAACCGCCACCCGAAAAAGCCGCGGTAATGGGTTCGGGCGCCTCCAAAATCGTCACGCTTGTCTGTACCGATTCACTGCCGCACGGGTTGGTGACCGTGTAGCTGAACAGATAGGTGCCCGGTGGCAAGCCCGACGGATCCCAGGTGTTGCCCAGGAGCGTTCCGCCAGAGAGCGCCGTCCACGCGCCTCCTGGATCAAATGGCGCAGCCAGCAGCGTGAAGAGGTCCAACGGAGCGGCTGAACAACTGTTGATGGCCTGCGGGGTTCCCGCCAACGGTTGTGGTGTCCCGGCCGGCACGGTATAGTCCAGTATCTCGCTCATGCAGGATTGCGGATTGACCGATGTGATCGCCACGGTGTAGTTGCCCGAATCGGCATTGGTGAAGGCGGGGAAGGTCAGGGTAGCCGATGTGGAAAGGATCACCGACGGATTGGCAGTCTCGTACCACTGGTAATTCAGGAAAGGGAAATTGGGCACAGAAAGCACCACCGATTGCCCGATGCAGAATTGCCCGGCCGAAATCTGGAACTGGATCGGCTCCACGATCTTGAACAACCGGTTCACGATGTTGTTGCATCCGTCGCGCACCTCAAAATTGTAGGTCGCCGGCTCCAGGCCCGTAAATACGTTGGATGTACCGTTGTTGACCACGAACGGAGCGCCGTCCTTTTGCGTGATCCGGTATTGCAGGGTTGGCAATCCCTCGGCCTCCACGATCACATCGAAGTTGCCATTGGTACAGGCAAAACTAAAAACATTGGTAATTACCGGCATGTTGTCGAACGTAAATTCATGGATCACATCAAAACAGCTTATAAACGAGAATGATCCGCCGGCCAGGGCAAGGTACTTTTTCAAGATCCTGAACTGCCCCATGACCGAAAAGTTCAGGTTGTTGGCATTGTTGGAAAGCTGGAATGCATTCCCCACAGTGGGATCCGTTCCTTCAACATAAACCGACAACGGATCGTAAGGATGGCCCCAAACTCCCGTTGCAGGATGGAATTTCTGTAGATAATACAAGGCGCCTACGCCATTGGAAACATCGTTGAAAAACAGGTTGAAAGTGCCGCACAGCTCGGTTACATTGGCGGTTGTCGTCGAGGTGTAGCCCGGAACGTTGGCCGTCAGGGTCGCGGTTCCGCCGCATTCACCGGTAACGTCAAATGAGTAGGCGCCCGCCGGGAGGTTGTTCACTACCAGCATGAAATTGAACGGGTTGATCTGGTTTGTGAAATCCTGCGGAAGCGCCACGGGATAGCCCGCCGGAGCCGATGTCAGGACCGCGGTCTGGATGCCGCCCTGCAGGGCAAGCCCGCCCATTCCAACGGCGCACCCCGGAATGACCACCGAGCCCGGATTGAAACCCGAACCCGTGCCTTTGATGACCACGACTTCAAGTTCATGCTCAACCCCGCAAATATCTTTCACTATAAAGACGTAGGTTCCCGGAGGCACATTGGAAATGATGAGCATGTCGTTCATGATCTGCGGCGTAAAATCCTCGGGAAGCGTCCCCTGGTAATCGGCAGGCGCTTCGGTAAGGATGACCTCCGACACGTTGAGCACGGTAATGTTGTATTCGTCGCACCCCGACGAACCGGCGCTCGCGGACGGCTCGATCTGTTCGGGTGTAATGGTTTGGTTGATCATCAACTCGTTGCCGCAACTGTCGGTGATGTGGACCGAATAGGTAAATTCATCGCCGGGAAAAAAGGGTATGGTGGCCTGGAAGTTGACGTTGCCTGAAGGGTCGTCCGGGCCTGTAAGCACCGAATTGACCAATATAGGATCGCCTTGCGGCGGAATGATCGTAATGACGACGGTCATGGGATACGCGGCCTGGAGCCCCGGGCCGGGACCGAGATTGAGCGAGATCGTGAGCGAGTCGCATTCCTGGTCGGTGGTTGCCTGGTTGATGAGCGCAATGCCCGACTGCCCTTCCAAAAGTGTGTAGGTCTGGACCCATCCTTCACCGCAGATATCGATCACCCGTACTTCGTAAACGCCTGCCACCAGGCCCGTCAGCGTATTGGAAGCCTGCGGGGCCACGATGACGGGACCCGAGATGATCTCAAAAGTAGCGGCTGTTCCCTGGACGACATTGACGATGATGGACCCCGGCTGGTTGCAAACGGGCCTGATTTCGTTAAAAGTATAGGTAAGGTTTACGATCTGGCTGGCCACAACCGCGTCTGATGATATCGTTTCGGTATTGCCGCCCACATTGATGTTGGCAAAAACACGGTAGGTCCCGGCCGTAAGCCCGCCAAGCGTGTTGCCGGTCTGTGTCGCGATGTCGTTGGTGAGATCGGGCAGTTTGTATATCGAATAGATGATGCTGGCACCCGCAGGTGCATCCTCGACATTAAAGGTCAGGGTTCCATTACCCGCGCACGTTTCGGGCGTTGGCGTCACTACGAGCGTGGGTATGGCCTCGGCACCGCTCGCCACGGCGATCAGGAACAAAAACAGGATGGTCAGGTAATGTTTTGGCATGCTTGGCTTTTCAAGCCAAGATAGCAGAATTTCCGTAAGGTTGCGCGACCAATTAGGAATTCGATGTCGCGAGCCCGGTTATCCTCTTGATTTCCTGCTCCTTGCCTTTTGGATAAATGAGCAAAACATCGTCCCGGTCCACGATGATGTAGTCGTGCAGGCCATCGATCACGATGAGTTTGCTGGCGTCGGTCCTGATGATGTTGTTGGAGGCGTTTTCAAGGTAAACACGTGCGTTGACCACCGCATTATTGTGCTGGTCCTTGGGCAGTTTTTCGTGAAGCGAGCCCCAGGTACCCAAATCGTTCCAATCAAATGTGGCGGGAAGGACATACACGTTGGACGCGCGTTCTAGAATGGCGTAATCGATGGAAATGTCTTCGGCCTCCGCATAATGGCGGTCGATGAAAGCCTGTTCGCCATCGGTATTGTAAAAGGCCTCACCGCTCTTGAACAATGCCGTCATCTGCGGCGCATATCTTTCAAACGATGCAATGATGCTCCCGGCGCTCCAGATAAAGATCCCGCCGTTCCAAAGGAAATGGCCGCTCTCGACAAATTCCCTTGCAGTCTCGTAATCCGGTTTTTCGCGAAATTGCACCACCTTCATGATGGACTCCGATCCGGGTTCGCATTCAATGTAACCATAACCCGTATTGGGAAAAGTGGGGCGGATCCCCAATGTCATGAGGGCATCGTTGGAGGCGCAATAATCAAAACACTGTTGCAGGTCATCGCAAAAGGCCTGCTCGTCCTCGATCCAGTGGTCGCTCGGCGCCACAACGATCAGCGCATCGGGATCGGCCTTGCGGATTTTCAGGGAGGCGTATAGGATACAGGGTGCCGTATTCCGCATGGCCGGCTCAAGCAGGACCTGATTGCGGTCCACCTGCGGCAATTGTGCAAGTACGATGTCTTTGTAGCGTTCGTTGGTGAGGATCAAAATATTTTCTGCGGGTACGATCTTGGCCAGCCTTGAAAACGTCTTTTGTATCAACGTCTCGCCCGAACCCAGCATGTCGTGAAACTGTTTGGGAAAATCGGAGGTGCTCACGGGCCAGAACCTCGAGCCTACGCCCCCTGCCATCAAAACCGCGTAATAGTGTTTGTTCATGTTATCCGGGAATCAATTCTACTTCGGCGTTGGGGTTGAAAAGATAGACCCTTCCGCTGGAAATTTCCTCGCACTCGAAGCGTTTGATGCGTTGCGCGCCCTTGCGAAAAATCCTGCCGTTATGGATGCGGAACAGGCTTCCGTACGGGACCTCAAAGATATAATTTTTATCGGTGCGAGGGTCAAATTGCTTCAGGGCAAGGGCAAGCGTCGCGTCGGTGTCGCTGCTGGCCGACGGATTCCTGAAATGCCGCGCCAAAAGCGGAAGCAGCCCATGCGGGAATATTTCGGGCCGGATGAAAGGCAACATCAGCGTCCGGAAACAAAGTTTCCACTCCTCCCCATGCGGTTTGATCTGCCGGCCGTACTTCTCAAAGGCGACCAGGTGGCTGATTTCATGGACCAGGGTAATCAGGAACCTGTATTTGTTGAGCGTGCCGTTGACCGTGATCTCGTGCCGACCCTGATGGCTTCGGTAGTCGCCGTGGCGTGTCACGCGCTGGTTGACGACTTTCAGGTGGACCTGGTTGGCAACGATCAGTTCAAAGACCGGTCGCACGGCATGTTCCGGCAGGTATTTTCCCAAAACGTCGTTCACGGTGCAAAATTAGGGATTATGGCGTGGTGGCCGATACGGGAAGCACCTTCCCATTGTAAAATTTATGTCCTTCCAACGCGAACTGCGCGATGTAGCCCGCCATTTCCGATGCCTCGAGCGGCGCCCTGTAACCGGGGAAAGCCTCGGCGAGCATTTCGGTATTGACCGATCCAAGCGCCAGCGCATTGAAGCTGATGCCCTTTTCGCGATACTCCTCGGCCAGGAGTTCCATCAGCGTGATGACGGCGCCCTTGCTGGACGAATAGGCAGAGAGCCCTGCAAATTTGGCGCTGCCTTGGATACCGCCCATGCTGCTGATCGCCACGACATGGCTGCCTCGAACCAGGTATGGCAGTGCGGTTCGGGTGAGTTCGGCAACTGCAAAAACGTTGACGCGGTAGATGGCCTCAAAATTCTCAGGAGTGGTTTCGGCGAAAGGCTTCAGTGCGAGCGCGCCCGCGTTGTGGATGATCGCATCGACCGAATTCCAGCTTTCCAGCACGGCTCCGATCCTGACAAATGATGCCGCATCGGCGACATCGGCACTCAGGCAGGTAATGTTGGCGTTCCCCAGCAGTTCCGACGGGACTTTTCGCGAAATCGCGAGGATCCGATGCCCGGCCGCGGCAAGCATAAGTGCGATTTGCAGGCCGATGCCCCTGCTGGTACCCGTTATGACGATGTTTTTCATGGCCCCAAATATAATCAATCCGACCGGCGAACCAATTCGCGGATCTGGACAACCGCCATCAGGAAAAAAATTATTGGCATGATGCGCGAGAGCAGCACATCAGCGAATGATTGCCAAAAAACGGTCATTTGCGCCAGCGCATGGACGATGGCCAGCATCCCGCAAAACGTCCCGGCCGCGGCGGCAAGGGCAAATGCAACATGGCGCCCGGGCGGGAGATACCGACGCTGCACGAGATACAGGCACCATCCTACCCAGAACGGCACCTGCATGATATTGGCGGCGCTCATTGCGATCCCCATCCAAAAAGCCCCGTGCCCGTCAAAGTGCCAGGCGCCTGTTGATGGCGTTTTTTCATGCCAGTAGAAAGCGGCTGCAAGCATTAGCAGGAATATTACCGACGCCCACCTGATCCTTTTCATCAATCCGGTTTTCCGCGCCAACTGCACGACCGAGGCGCAAATGGCCAAAACGAGCAATCCCTCCACCACCACCACGCCGGCGAGGAAGCCTGACAATGCATAAAGCCCCGAAGCCATATGGATTTTCCAGGCCGCAACGTTCAGGTAGCCCATCGGGAGCGACCCGATAAAACTCACCGCAAAACCCGCCGCGATGGCCCTGACCGATTTCAAAATGTATTGATTTTTTTTGATTGTTCCCGGTGTTCGCGATAGGCGCGCCATCCTTCCCCAAAGGAAAGGTAACGGTGTCCGGCGGCGACATTGGCCCGGCCGGTTTGGTACATCCACCGGATATGCCGGATAAGTTCGGACCAGGCAAAGAGTATCGAATGAGCGGGATCGTAGATATGCGTGGGTTCGCTTGAACTCCCGTTGACTTCCACGACCATGAATTTCGCTCCATTTTCAAGGTCTGTCCAATTGTCGTACATGATGTCCAGCCTGCCGAAATAAAATCCGGGCATTTTTTTGCAGATGGCGTCCACGACTTCTATAAGTTTTTCCGACGCCAGATGCGTGGCATCGGTGAATTTCGCGCCCCGCGCGTGATTGCCGTAGGGGACAATTTCGAGGGATTCGCCGTCCTTGGGAATTCGTGCCAGATCGACATTTTCCCTCTTGATCGACGCCAACTGCATCTCATGCCGCGCATCCAGCCGAAGCAATGCCTCCACCGTCGATTTCCCGTCACCGGTGACCCGAAGGAACTCCTTGGCCACGATGCCGGTGATCGTGCCGCGGGTACTGCCGGGCATTCGCACATAGAATACGCCTGCCTCATTCTTGAACGGAATGTGTTCCTGCAGCAGGAAATCGAATTGCGCGCGGCCGATATAATTCTCGAGGTCTTGCGGTGTTTGCAATTTCTTCACCGCCGAACCGCGCAGGCCAATGTCGGGCTTGGCGATCATCGGGAAA
>SXGU01063159.1_pt1 | contig 11706 bp, 7 predicted proteins | sample 3174531 | NCBI WGS metagenome assembly SXGU01 (sample SAMN11356863, study PRJNA531348) | freshwater metagenome | isolation source: freshwater sample F1-140 | place: China: Fuxian Lake, Yuxi | collected 2017-12-25
CTACCCATTTTGAGAATCGGAATGCGTTCCATCGATTAAGCCCTCGTCTCGCGCTCGCCCAGCCTCGCGCGGCCGATGGTTCTCCCGGTTCTGTTTAATGCGAGAACAAACGCATCGGCGAGAGTCGCCTTGGTCGCGACGTTTCCGAGATCCACCCCGAGATGGACGATCGTCGCCGCGATTTGCGGGCGAATTCCGCTGATGATGCACTCGGCACCCATGAGGCGCGCGGCCGTGACGGTTTTAATCAAGTGCTGCGCGACGAGCGTATCGACCGTGGGAACTCCGGTGATATCGATAATCGCGATCTCGCTCCCCGTTTCCATGATTCGTTGAAGAAGGCTCTCCATCACGATTTGGGTACGGCTGCTATCGAGTGTCCCGATCATCGGGAGGGCGAGAATGCCTTCCCAAAGTTTCACGACGGGCGTTGAGAGTTCGAGCATTTCTTCTTGCTGTCGCAGGATAATCTCATCGCGAGTCTTCTGGTACATCTCGGTCGTGAGAAGCCCCAATTGATCGAGAAGTTCCGTTGCAACCCAAGTTTCATTTGCCAGGGCACTCGGGTTCGCTTCGAATTCACGACGGATGATGGAGAAGAGCGGGCGCTTCAATGAAAAGACGAAGATCGCCGTTTCGCTGGGCGTGAATCCTTGAAGACCGCGCGAGCGCGAAATTTCGCCGAGAAAGCGTTTTGTGCCATCCCAATCGGAACCCTGAAGGTTTGAAGAGTTTCCCGACTGAAGAGCACTTGTAAGGAGACGAAGGAAATCTTCGCATTGCGTTTTGAGTTCTGTCTGCGTGATTCGTGAACCGACTGCTCGGCTCTGTTCGCTCACCCATTCGGTTAAAATGGCTGCTTCATGTTTACGCAAAACGGCTGGTAATTGAGACGACTGCTCGGGCAAAAGAGCCTCCAGATTTTTTAAGAAAAAGTAGACTCAAGGGAGTACTCGATAGTGACGCGAAAGTCCATGCGAGAGGAGCCTTAACCGGCTCCCGCCTTAGATAATTAGAAATCTCCACAACTCGAGGTCGTAAAAACTAGTTTATATCCCCATCATTCGGAGAACCTGGGAGTCCCCAGGCTGCTCCTCCGTAAAGACTTCACGGCTAAACGGATAGACAGCCGCGAGCCTCAGCTTCTCGCCAGGCTTTAAGAGACCTGATTTTCGTAAAGCGAAGCCGTAGAGTGCCATCTGCTGAAAGGCCTTCGAACGGTATTCTGGCGTCCCCGTTTTGTAGTCGACGATCCAGGCTTCGCCGTCGTTTGTGCGACCCCAAAGGTCAATCTGACCCTCGATGAGGACCCCATCGTGCGTGACCGCGAAGCCCCATTCGACCTCGCCGTTGGCGATGATCTCAAGCAGGGCTGGCGACCGGCAACCGCGAACGAAGTCAACTGCGGCGAAAATTCGCTCTTCGCCACCTGGGAACCACTTCGAAATGAGCCGCTGCATTCGATCTTGCGATGGGTACTTTAAGAGTTCCATCAAACGATGAACTGCGGAACCTTGCGATGCAAGCTTCAGGAGTTTGGACACTTGAACATCGGAGCCCGAAACGAATTGTAATCCCGCCTTCCGGTCGAGGATCTGCGTCACCGAAAGCGCCTTTTCGTTCTCGGATCCCGTGGGAATCTCGAGAGCCCCTTGAAGCGCCTTGGGTTCACGAAAGTGAGCGCGAGGTTCAAGCTTTGCTTCTTCCGCGAGATGGGTTTGGCTCGTTTGCGGTTCGCCCATTTCAACAGTGTAAGTGTAGCTCGGTGTCTCATGCAGACCGAGGTCAAGATCCAGTCGAACCATATCGGCCCAAGAGTTGCGGTTCGCCGTCCCCGTCCAACTTAAAAAAACGGTTTCAACCGCGCGCGTGAGCGCGACGTACAGCACTCGCGCATGCTCCTCGAGTTCTTGTTGGCGGAAAACCTCAAGCCATGAAGATTCGGGGAGACTTCCCGTCATCGAGCGGTCCTCGCCGAAGGGAACACGCATCGCCCAGCGTCCCGATCGCTCATCGAAGGTGAAATCCTCGAAATACGTCACACGCGGCTTTTGTTCCATGCGCGGAAGGACGACGTGGTTGAACTCCAAACCTTTCGAGGCGTGAATTGTCATCAAGTTAATTCGGTCGGGTTCGACGGCCGCGACGGCATCACCTTCGGCATTCCCCTCTTCGACGTTGATGTCGATCCGGCTTGAGGTGACGAACGCGAGTGGATTAAAGCCGGGCTTGCACTCCTCTTGTTGGAGTCTCGCGAGGAGCTTCCAAATATTTGACTCCCTTCGCCCGCTCACATCGTGAACGTGCGAGAGGTCAACGAACCCAGCTTCGATGAGTCCGCGCCTGAAAACTTCCGAGAGTCCGTCTTCGCGCGCGGCTTGAAGGAGCGACTGAAGTCTCAAGACCGCTTTGAATTCGTCGGCCATCGAGAGGTCTTTTAAGAGGCTCTCCCAAAGCGACTCGGGCCGCTTTCGCGCGAACTGAATGAGCGCGTGATCCGGAACCTTGAACCAGGGTGAACGGAGAACCTCGACGGTATTAAAGTTGTCGTGCGGGTTGACGAGAAATTTTAAAAGCGCGAGGGCATCTCGCGTTTCGCGTCGGTCGTAGAAGCCGGAGGCCACGTGCACGTGGGTCGGAAGATGCGCTCTCCCCAAGTGGGTCGCCACTTGTTGAAGTGTAACGTTCGTGCGCGCGAGAACGCAGATATCCTCCGGCCTCGCTCCCCCGCTGAGAAGTTTTTGAACGTGCGCTACGATGGCCCGCATTTCTTGATCATTCTTCTCTTCGCCTTCGGCAACTTCTTCAGGCTCGGTGCCGAGAAAAAAGGTTGCGACTTGGCGCTTCGGATCGAGCGTGGAGCCCTCTTTAAAAAACGGCTCCATCGGTTGAAACGGAGGATTCAGGCGAGAGAAAAAATCGTTCAGGAACAAGAGAAGTTCCGGCCGCGAGCGGCGGTTCACGGTGAGGAGCTTTTGGTTTCCTCCACCGTCGAGAATCTGTTTTTCGCGGGCACCGAAAACTTCGCTGCGCGCGCCTCGGAAGAGATAAATACTCTGCTGGGGATCGCCGACCACGAAGTTCGGGCTCTCTCCCGCGAGGTGCCTCAAAAGCTCGACTTGAAAGGGACTCGTGTCCTGATATTCATCGACCAACCAGTAGTCCCATTCTTTCCAAAAAGCCTCCGCGGTCGCGGGATGCTTGCGAATGCAATTCATAGCGAGATGCTCGAGATCGGAAATCTCGAGATAGCCCTTATCGAGTTTCGCCTGCCTGAACTCTTCGTGAAACTTTCGGCCGATCAACTCAAAGCGCTCGTAACTCTGAGCGAAGATCTGCCACGCCTCGGGATCAAAGATCGGTTCGAGAAATTCATCAGCCGCCTCGCGAGCGGCCTTGGCGAATTCGATTGTCTCCTCACTCACGGGAGGAGTCCCCTTCGGTGGCTTTCTTGCGATCTTCATCGTCTCTCGAGCGGAGATGAAAAAGGGTCGATTGACGCTCCAGCGACCGCGGGTGAGGAGTGCCGCCATACCTTCGTAGACTTGGGCCATCTCGACCCACGCCTCTTTTTCGGTCTCCTCACGAATGCGCGACGCCGACTCCTGAAGTTGGCTCGCGACTTCACGCGCGCGGTTTGCGTAGAGTGCTTCGAAATCCTCAAGGCGAAACGGCTTTGCGTCGGGGTTCTCGTTGTAAAGAGAATCCAGTTTCCGGGCGAGACTCACGACTCGATTGAACGGATAGGACTCAAGGAGATCCGACATCGACTCGTCACCGAGCAGAATTTGGCGCATGGTTTGGCGCGCGATCTTGCCCGCCTCGGGCCCGCCGATGATCTTGTAACTCGGATCAATGCAAATGTTCGCGCCGTACCGTTTGAGATAGAGATCCATGATTCCGTGGATCGTGGAAACCACGAGGTGCGAACGCGAATTGACGAAATCAACGAGCGCAGGTTTCTCCTCAAGCGCCAGGATCATTAAACGCTCACGGAGTTCACCCGTGGCCTTCCGGGTAAAGGTAGTCACGATGACCCGCGGAAAACGTCCGTGAAGTTTCATGTGAGCATCGGCAAGATCCGTCACTTTATGCGTGAGCGTATACGTCTTACCGGCACCCGCGCCGGCGCGTACGATCTCGTGAGATTTTAAGAATTCAGGTGAGGCGCTCGGCACACGGCACTCCATAGGCAAGTGGGACAATCATTACGATCCCGGGGACTCGGCTCGAACCGGCCCTCGCTGATTCCGTCGATCGCGCGTTTGACCAAAGTCTCTCCCTCTTTGTAGAGGGCAAGCTTCGAATCCTCAGTGAGACGATTGCGTTTACGCCTGTCGGTGACGTCGAAGAGGCCTTGATCCGCGTCTTCGACTTTGAATCCGCTATCGCAGCTGAGGGGACGAGAGACGTAATACATGGCACTCTGCACAGATTGAGGCTTGAATGATGTGAGACCCTTCTCGACCGCGATCGCGTAGAGGAGAAGTTGAATTTTATTATTCTTACACCACGATCCAAACTGCGTTGCCGTCGACGCGGTTGATTTATAGTCGAAGATGGCAAGATTTCCGCGCCGATCCGAATCGATTCGATCAATGCGCCCGACGAACTTCATCGCGCCCGGCTCGGGATTTGCGAGGAGCTCTCCCGTCGAGGGACGAATGTACCCGGCAATATCGACTTCCCGACCGATGGTCTTCGTCTCGGGAAATTTGGTTCGGTTCTCCTTTTCGAATGCCAGAAATCGTCGAGCGAGATCCACGTGCCGTGCCTTGAGCGGTGGCCAAAGTCGGAGATCCGCGAGTTCGAGTCTTGATTGCTCGCGCGCGCTCTCCACGACGTTTCCGAGTTCTTCCTCGCTCAGATCAAACCTCATCGGCTCTTTCGTGAGGATCTCGAAGAGTTTGTGCATGAGACTTCCCCGGCGACTCGCATCGACTTCGAGATCTAGCTCGGCGACATCAGAGAGTCCCATGAGTCGTTTCGCAGCGAAGATGAATGGGCAGTTGAGATAGTCCTCGATTCCTGAGGGCGAGAGTGTCTCAACGAGGTTCTGTCCGAAGGATTGAAGCTTTTCTTCACCTAAATCTTCGCGGAAGGACCGCTCAAGATAACGACGTTGTACGGCTGACCAGCGCCGCGCGACCGCGATCGTCTCGAGATCCGAACGCTGCAGTTCATCCCAGCGAGTCTTCTCAGGGATCGTGAGCGTTTTTCCGTCACCCGCTTCTCGCGAACCCCGAACCCAAAGCCACGAGGGCGCTTGAGCTCCGCCGTTAAAGTCGGTTTCGGGAACGCAGAGGACGAGTTCGCGGGCGTTCGCCTCCGTGACCCACCTCGCTTCGAATTCCAACCGCGCCTGGTCTTCGCTCGCGAGATGAAATCCAAATTGTTGGGCAAGACTCCAGATATCGGAGAAGAGAACTGCCGTTCCACCCGACTTTCTCAAAGCCATCTCGGTAAGGCCCAGCACCATCATCTTTGTCGCCGCCGAATTATCCGCGGAGGTAAGATTGATGCACGCGACCCCATCGGGATCTCCGTCCTTCACTCGACACTCGACCTTACTGGCGAGCTGCTCAAGGTAAGTGAGCCAGCGTTTTACGGTCAGTCTCATCGACTGTGGAACTTCGGAGAAGAGCCGCTTAAAGAGCGACTCAACTCTCTTCAGTTCGGTTTCCGCGGGGAGTTGGCGGAGACTCCAGCTGATGAACTCGTCGCGCGAGACTTCATCGCTCGCACGAAGCTCCACCGAAAATTTCTGAGAAATCGCCTGCGCGCGGTTCATGTCCTCGCGACTGTAGAGAGTCGAGTACAACATTTTAAACCGGTCGTACGGGATCAGCTTCGGTCCACCGTCATCGACGTCAAACAATGCGAGCTCAACGTCGGATTCACTGAACGAGCCCGTGCGCAGTCGCAGGTTCGCCATGAATCTCGCGATGTCAGGGTAAGAGTGAAGGCGACGTACGTGATCTTTTTGGCAGGGAATGCCCTCTTCTTCAAGATAACTCGCGAGCGCCGGCCAATAGCATTCAATATCGGGAGCGACGATCGCAATTTCGCTGGGCCTTGCTCCCGCATTAAGCCAACGGCGAGCTTCGGCCACGGCGCCCTTCACCTCGGCGATCATGGTCGTGTACTTGCGGTACGAGCGGGGCGCGGCCGTGATCGGATTTTCGAGGCGTTCCTTTTGAATTTTGAGTTTTCTCTCGAAGATCTCGTAGGCGACGAGTGTTTTAGGATACTCAGCCACCCAGCCAGGCTCGGGCCGCAAAATCGAAATATCCAGCGTCTCCGAAAGTTGAATGAAGAGATCGGCTTCGACTTGACTGAGTTCCGCGCCGAGATCCACGAACAAGGGCTTCGACCAAGATTCTTTTAGCGAAGGTTCGTTGACCAGAACGCCGCTCGCCCATTGAGGAGCGACGAAGCCATCAACGAGAAACTCTCGCCAGAGCTTGAGCGAGAGATCAAACCATCGGCCCCAACGCGCGGCGCTCGTCGGATTTTCTTCGAGCCATTCGCGCATCATCTCCTCGCCATCGGGGTGCGCGAGGATCGGCATGAACTGGGTCAGGTAATCCGAAGCTGCCTGAGCCGCACCGGGAGCCTTGGCCCAGTCGAGATCACTTAAGGCGAGTTTCTGCGCGATGAGGGTGACGACGAATTCCCGCGAGACGATTTGCAGATCGGGGCGTAAGCGCGACAGCAGTGATTTCCAAAGTTCACTCGCACGCAATACGCTGTCGCCCGGAAGAAACTCGCGAGTTTCAAGGAGACTGCGGTTGAGATCGAGTTTGGATTTCAGATCAGAGAAGAGCCAAGTCGCCTGCGCGGGATCAAAGCGTTTGAAAACTTCGTCTTGATCTTTCGGTGACGTGATGGAAATGACGGTGATCATGCGTGCCCCAAGCTCGATGTTGAGTTGCGGGCCCGTTTACGTCAGGAATTTAACGTCGTTGCTTGAGCCTCCGGCGCTCACCGGATTTGCCGCCAGCTCCTCCTCCACCACCACTGCTACTTCCTCCGAAGAAGAAGAACGGGTCGAATCCGATTTCGAAAGTGAGCTGAGCCATGTAGCGACGGTCTTCGCGTTGACCGGGATATTCTCCGAGCTCGACGCCCCAAGTGGCCACGTCAGCCCGCAGGAGAGCGAAATCCAGCCCGACGCCCGCAGTGTAATAACCTTGGTGCAGCCCCACTCGCAAGTCAAGGAGCGGGAGATCCACCTCGACGCCGAGATTGATTTTCTTTCCGAGCTGGACGTCAGAGCGATTCAGATAGCGGAAATCAAACGCCGGCGTGATCGTGATGAGCGGTGCAGAAATTTGGAGCGAGCCTCCGATCACCATCTCGGGCTCCGATCGCGGCGGAGGCCCAAGCCCCTCTTCGTGCGTGAACGCCGTGTAACCGATATCACGCATGACGAATGTCAACGCCGGGCTCACGGGCCCGGGGAGTTTGAACTTTGCCCCAAGATCCAAGCCGTATCCGGTTCCACGTCGCTTGAACTCTTGTTTTAAACTTTCCCCATCTAGGGATGCGAGTGTCCCGCCGCCGAGAGCCTTCGTGGTTCCCGTACGGTTGATGCGTTTTCCGACGAGCCCTATCGTTGCGACCTTGGGGATGAGCGGAACCGCGAAGCCGATCGCACCGCCGTAGTCGACGATGAAGTTAGGCTGAATCATCGGATTTGGCGGATTGCTCACGACGACGCCGGCATCGGCATGGCCGAAGACCGCCGCGGCAAACCCAGGAACGCTGATGGCGCTCTTGGCTCCCGCTCCCGCCCACGTTCTCTTGCCGTAGAGTTTCTCGACGGTGCCGGCAATATCGTCGGCGATTTTTTCCGCGAGCTTCGCGTTGTCGATGGCCTCTTGTCCATTGAGCCCGCCGTGGATGTCAAAGACGGTCCAGTTGACACCGCTGATTTCCTGAAGAGCCGCTGGATTGTAGAAGAGCGCATCGGCATCATCGACGACCGCCGTGTAGGCATTCCCCATTCCGAGCGCACGCGTGCTATACCAGTTGTTTAGGAGCTCAGTCGAGTTCGCCGTCGAGACCGCGAGCAAGAATAGCAACGCGAGCACGACTGCAGCGTGCAATCTTGCCTTCGTGAGTTGCCGGTTTTCTCTCGTTCTCTCGTTCATCTCATGAGCCTCAAAATTAAAAACATAAGCATGCGGGGCTGCTTCCCGTGGCGCCGCCGCAAGTTCCGAAGCCGAGTTCATTTCCTTTGATCATCGCCCGTAACGCTAAGACCTCGGGCGCTGTGAACGCGCTCGCCGTCGTCTTCGTGCAAACGCTCGCGCTTCCCGCCGCGGCCGCGATTCGCGTGCACACAGTTGAAATCGAACTCGTCACGTCGCCCAAGAGCGCGGAACCCGCCCGCGCGAGCGCAAGGATTCCAATCGTCAGACCGGTTCCGAGTTGTCTCGTGTCAGCGTCCGAAATCGTCGAGCAAGAATTAAAGGCCGGCGCCGCCGTATCAACATTGCCGTCATCATTCTTGTCGGCGACCCGCGCGAGGTACGTTCCGATTTTCGCGAACTCCAGAAACGCGAGGAAAACCCAATCGTCGCTCGTCATCTCGGCCGTCGGAATCGCGAGGAGACTTTGTTCCGCCGCGAGGCAATCCTCGGGCCGCGTCGACACCGTCGGTACATTGGCGAAGGCGCGAGTGAGAACCGTGAAGACGGTCGTCGAGCCCATGTCTTTAAGTTTCTCGGCGAGTTCGATCAGGTTGAGACCGCAGCGCCCGGCGTAGGCGACACCTTTGATGAGTCGCCCGTCCTTGGAGGCCTGACCCTCGGTCGTCATTTTCTCAATCGTCTGGATCGCGGCCGTGTACTCCTGATTGTCGATCGCCATCTGTGCGGCATAGAGGAAGGCGTCATCTGAATTTTTGTCGGCCATCTCTTCAAACGCGTTCGGGCACCCGGAAACTCCGAGCACCCATGGCGAGAGCAAAATGAGACTAAGAATTTTTCGCATCCTGCTTTCCCCTCTCAAAACCGAAGTGAGAATTTGCCAACCCATCGCCGGTCCTCGCGAGGTCTGGTATCGGTTCCGATTTCTTCTCCGTATGTCGCCGCTTGAAGCTGAAAGCGCTCGGTCGCAAGTTCGATTCCCGTCGTCCAATATCTCTGATTCATCCCGCCCCTCAGGAAGAAGAAGTCAGCGAAGTTAAACTCAAGACCCGCATGAAATCTCCGCATGTGATCTTTCTCTTCACTCGCCGTCTGGACGTTGTGATATTCCGCGGTGACTTGCATTCGCACCCGGTTCGAGAGAATCGGGGAAACCGAAAATCCCGCATCAATCGTTTGCTTGGTATCTTGTGGCCGCGTTTGCGTGTTGTAGAACATCCCGCTCTTGAGCGTGTACGACGTGTTACCCGCGTCCCGCACAACACCCGCGAGGGATGGCAGCCACGCAACCGGAGCCGTGAGAATCATGCCGACATCCGCCGCGACTCCCGTGCCTTCGCTCGATTGATTTTCCACCGTGATATCCGGCTGAGACTGCGGGATGTCCTTGTGAATCTCCACGCGATTCACCGCCCTTCCCGTCACGCCGATCTTTACGATCCCGCTGAAGAGTCGAAAGCAATAACCGAGGACGAGTGCATAATCGTTCGTGTAATCCAATCGGAAATCGTTCGTCGCCGATCGCGCTTCCGCATCGTTGGAGTATTTCGCATGCAGACCAATCCCGAAGTTCGGAAGGACCACCGAAGGAAACGCCTGAAACTTCGTGTGCCAGTGTTTATCCTTACTGCGGTTCAGAGTTTCCCTGAGCCCGTTCAAGTTCCAAATTTTGCTGAGGTCGCTGGCCGTCGCGGAAGCCGTGTTGTTGAGTCCCCCGGAGATCTCGGGATCCGCTAACGTAAAAGTCGCCTCGCGGAGCTTTCCCAACCCCGCCGGGTTCGTGAGGAGTGACGTCTCATCGTTCACCACCGCCGTATAGGCACCGCCCATTCCGAGCTGTCTAACTCCTGTATAGAATTCGAAGATTTCCGCCGAACGCACGCGTTGCGGGCCACTCACGATCGCGAGGGCTACGGCAGTCGCTATTCCGCATTTGAGATTGAATTTGTTGGCCATTCTTCGACTCCATCCGTGGGTCATACTGAGACATCGGCCCAATTACGAATCGAGTTGAGACAGGCTCGGCAAATACTACCTTAAGTCGGGCTTCCGGCCTCACCTCCAGGACGAAGGTACCGATAAGTTTGAAGGACATTTTGGAAGGAACCGCAATGACATCGAAGACACCTGTACGTTTGTTGAAAGTCACTGCTCTCGCTCTCTTCGCGCTCCTCTTGAACGTCGGCTGCGAGTCGGCGGACGATCGTCAGCTCGCCTCCGCTCAATCTTGTTTAGATGACGCGCGAACCGAAGCCGACGCCAATCTCTGCATCGAAAAGGTGGCGGGCATCGAAACGCCCGCAGCCTACCTCGTTCGTTGCTCGGCGAATTTCATCGCTCAGGGCTTCACCGGAACGCGAGTCGCTTCCGCGTTCGAACGGATGAATGACGACACCGGCACCTCAGGCTCCGACCCGATGATCAACATCATGGGGTACCTCGTTTTCACGGGGAACAGCTCGTACCACAACGTGGGCGCCACTGTTCTGAATTGCCAAAAGTCAGGCGTACGCTCAATGGAGCGCCTCGCCCTCGTCGCGCAGCTCGCGACCGAAACCGCGAGCCTCGGCGGAATCACGAACCTTGAGGATCTTGATCCTTCCACCATCGATCATGATCAACTGATGCAAACGATCAAGACTGCGATCGACGCGGTTGCCGCCAAGACTCCTGCAGAACTCGCAGCCCTCGGCCAAGTCGCCATCAATCTGAATTCATCACTCTGCGGTGCGGGCAGCTCGTTCGAGGGCGAAGAAGTCTGCAACTATATGTCAGACGCCCTCGCCCAAGCCGGCTCCAACGCCCCCGGCCAACTCGCAAAACACCTCTTCGCCATCCTCGAACAGAAGTAGGGGGTACGCCGTACCGCAGGCGGTACGGCGTACCTTTTGCTTTGCGCGCCGCGGCCCTCCGCCGCTCGGATACTTTGCGCCGGGCAAATCCGCCAATACAGGCTTCTTTGCTTCTGGCGGTGAGCATGAGAGTTGCCAGGGTATCCGCTCATGCCAAGAACAAAACTGATCATCAATCCCGACTACTATTACTTCGCTACCGCTCGCTGTTCGAATCGTGAATGGTTCGGACTTCCGATGGAAGACACGTGGTCCCTCATGTCGGACTATCTATTTCTCCTTCACCACGGATTTAGATTCGAGATTCAGGCTTTTGTCCTGCTCGGCAATCACATCCACATGATTGTGAAAGCTCCGAAGGGAAATTTGAGCGACGGAATGGCTTACTTCATGCGTGAAACGAGTAAAGCGATCGGCCGAGCTCGCGGTCGGATCAATCAGATATGGGGAGGTCCATTCCACAAGAGCGCAATCACCTCGACCGCGCATTTCAGAGCGGTGAGAAGATATTTGTACCGCAATCCTGTTGAGGCTGGCATCGTTGAGCGAATTGAACAATATGAGTTTAGTACGCTTCGTACCCTTTTGGGATTGGATCGCGGAATCATTCCGCTTGGCGAAGACGTTCACCTCTTCGAACATACAGAGGCGGAACTTGCGTGGCTCAACACCCCTACCGCAAAGCACATCACCAAGGC
>SXGU01387137.1_pt1 | contig 11706 bp, 7 predicted proteins | sample 3174531 | NCBI WGS metagenome assembly SXGU01 (sample SAMN11356863, study PRJNA531348) | freshwater metagenome | isolation source: freshwater sample F1-140 | place: China: Fuxian Lake, Yuxi | collected 2017-12-25
CACCGGGGCCACAGAGCGGCGCATCGGGCGGTTTGAGCTGGCGCACACGGGAACATTGTTGCTCGACGAGGTGGGAGACCTCGGTGCCGAGGCGCAGGCCAAGCTCCTTCGCGCTATCGAGGCGAAAGAGATAGAGCGCGTTGGTGGCGGAAAGCCGATTCGGATTGATGTGCGAATTGTGGCTGCCACCAACCGCGATCTCACGCGCGCGGTGCGAGAAGGGCACTTCCGAGAGGATCTGTACTTCCGCCTGAATGTGCTTCCGGTTGACGTGTCACCACTCCGTGAGCGGCCGGGAGACGTCCCGTTGCTGGTCCGCCACTTCGCCGAAATGCTGAGACGGAGGTCGGGGCAGCTCGCACCCCGCTGGACCCCGGAGGCCGTACAGGCGCTGGCACGGCACCGGTGGCCGGGGAACGTGCGCGAACTGGCTAACATCGTCGAGCGTCTCTCCATCCTGTTTGCGGGCCGGGAGATCACGGCGGCCGAGGTCGCGGGAGTCATCCCGCCGAATGGTGACGGACCATCGTTGCCGAGCCTTCCTGACGCGGCATCACCGAACGCGCCACTGAGCGATGCACTGGACGACTTTGAGCGATTGCTGATCACCCGCGCGCTTTCGTCTGCCCAGGGCGTGGTCGCCGAGGCAGCGAGGCGGCTACGCACGGATCGTCCAAACCTGTACCGTCGCATGAAGCGACTTGGGATCATCGCACCGTAGCGTTGTGGAGGTTTTCGACCATGCGTATCGGTGTGGCACGGAATCGGGAGCGAAATGACACAGACGCACGCGTCAGCAGGGGCTATGTGCGCGAAAATCGAACGGCACGGACTGTGCATAAGCAGGAAGGCACGGAGCCAACCTCAGGAGTGATTCGGATGCGACGTTTGATCGGAATGTCTCGATATGCAGCGATGGCGGCCGTGATCGGCGGGCTGCCACTCGACGCCGGCGGCCAGGGCAGCACTACGGTCGCGCGACGCGCCGCTGATGTGTGGAATGCCAGCGGTACCACACGCGCGAACGGGACCTATGACCTGACTGCCGGCTCGACGGTGGACGGCAGTGTGGCGGTCGTGAATGGACCCGTGACGGTGGGCGGGACAATTCGCGGCTCTCTTGTGGCGATCAATGCTGACGTTCGCCTGCGCCCCGGCGCGCGGGTGGAACGTGACCTCGTGGTGATTGGCGGGACGGTCACGGGCACTGACTCCGCCACTCTGGGGGGCGAGATCCTGCAGCAGGCCGAGTTGTTGCGCTACCACCTTGCCGGCGACGTGCTCGAACTGGATCGCGAACCGGAATACGACGACAGCTGGTGGAAGCGGCGTCGGTTTCGCCGCGCTCCGACCCGGGAGTGGTCGCGCGATCCGGGGTATGCCGATTTCTTCCTCGCATCGCGGACGTACAACCGAATCGAGGGATGGTCGCTCGCGGTGGGCCCGCGGATTCGGCGGCCGACCTCGTGGGGCGCATACAACTTCGAGTTCTTCGGTGTTGCGCGCACGGCGCCGCCGATGCGTTGGGATAACGAATCCGTCGGCCACGACGCGAAGGCTGAAGTACTCTTTGGAAAGCCGATCGGGGTCGCGCTCGGAGCCCGCGCATTCGATGTCGTCACCCCGACGGACGAGTGGTCATTCGGCGACGGTGAAGTGGGAGTCGCGTCGGCCCTGCTGCAACGGGATTTCCGAGACTACTACGTCAAGCATGGTGGCGCGATTTACGCGCGGCTTGTGGCTGGCCGTTCGGTGGACCTGACCGTCTCGCTCAGCGACGAGCAGTGGCTGAACCGGGAGGCGCGGGACCCCTGGTCGGCTGCGCTCAGCGCGGACGAATGGCGGCCAAACCCCAAGATGGATGCGGGGAATGTGCATCTGCTCACCACGCAGCTGATGATCACCACGCGAGACCGCGAGTCGTCGCGCGTGGGCGGATGGTACCTGAACGCCGAGCTGGAACAGGGCGGCGGCAGGATCACGCGGTTTGGCGCGCCAATACTGACCTTCGCGCCGCCTTCGCCGGAAGACCTCTGGTACTCGCGCGCGTTCGTTGACCTGCGCCGGTACAATCGCGTTGCTCCGTCCACGTCGCTGGACATGCGCGTTGTGGCTGGCGGCTGGGTGGCGGGCGATCCGCTGCCAACGCAGCGCCGGCTGGGCGTCGGTGGCCCGGGGTCGCTTCCGGGATATTCGTTTCGCGAAACGCTGCCATCGTCTGACGTGCTCCTCTGCACAAACGGGATCGTGCAAGGCGGCACGCCGCCCCAATGCGACCGGATGGCACTGGCGCAGGTGCAGCTACGCTCCGGGTTCCTCTTCGGCGGCTGGCGCAACGACAGTGACGACGACTGGTGGCGACCTGGGTTCAACCATCGATCGTCGTTTGTGCTGTTCGCCGACGCCGGGCGCGGCTGGATGGTGGACCATGGCGGCAATGCACACGACCCGATGTATGCTGGCGCGCACACGCTGCCGCCTCTCGAGTCGTTCAAGGTGGATATCGGCGCCGGCGTCGACTTTGGAGACTTCGGGATGTACTGGGCGAGGGCAATGAATAACGGCAATGACAATCCGGTCCGGTTCAGCGTTCGCCTCCAGCGTCGCTTCTAGCGGGTGACCGGTCGCGTGTCGGGGATGCAGGGCGTACGCATGATCGCTGTGGCGTTGGTCGCGTGGCTCGCGATCGGCGCCGCACCGGCGCGTTTGACGGCGCAGGCAGCTGTCGAACCCTCGGCCCGGCCGACTCTTTTGATCGCGCTGCCCGCGGACACGCTCCTTGCCCAGCGTGGGCCAACGGTGCAGGCCTTACACATGTTGATGAGCGAGCGGATCCGCGAGCTGTTGCTTGCGGGATTTCCGGCACGCTTTCACTTCCGGGTTGAACTCTGGTCCGAGGGGCGGTTCTTCTTTGACCATCTCGAACGGGCGACCGAGTTCGACATGTACGCACGATACCTGCCCGTGGAGCGCAGCTACGAAGTGTTGCAGGTGCAGGACGACCGCGCGATGTCGCTTGGGCGCTCTGCAAACGTCGCCGATGCGGAACGGGCGCTCGCGCGACCGATTCTCGCGCCGATCGTGGCGACCCGCCTCGGAGTCACGATGTACTACCAGGCATCGCTGGTGGTGGAGGCGCTGTCGGCCCGCGACCTTGACGAGGTATCGCGCTGGCTGCAGGGGGACGTTGAACCCGGTATCACGGGCAAAGCAAACCCGGCGTCGATCGTCTCACGAGGGCTGCGCACGCTCGCATCGCGCCTGCTTGGCGGCGAGAAACTCGAATACGAAACCACCACGGACCGTTTTCGCGTGCGCTAGGGCGCGCGCGGGGCACCGAAACTCAGTGGTCCGGCTACGCGCGCCGCGCGGATGCGCCGCCGCGGTGTTCGAGCGCGGCAATCTGGTGCAGCACATTCGCTCCGTAGAAGAGGCGAATGTACTTCGCCTGAATCGGCGTCAGCCGCCGCACGGCCCAGGAGAGGTGCACGAAGTGCGGTTCGCCGGGCGCGTGCAGCAGTTGCATCCCGATTTCGTCCGGGAGGTGGTGTGCCTTGCGGGTGTTACAGCCACTGCATGCCGTGACCACGTTATTCCACGCATTCGTGCCGCCACGCGAGAGCGGCACCACATGGTCGCGGGTGAGTGACTCGCGGGTGCGCAGCTGCCCCGCCGTGCGCCCGCAGTATTGGCAGGTGTACGCATCGCGCGCGAACAGAAAAGTGTTCGTCACCTGGCGCCTGAACCGGCGCGGCACGTGGATGAAGCGATTCAGCCGGATGACAATCGGGCGAGGAAAGGCACTACGGGCCGAGCGCACGAGGCTGTCGCCGTCGGCCTCGACGATCTCGGCCTTGCCATCAATGACCAGCCGGAGTGCCCGACGCAAAGGAACGAGCGTCAGCGGCTCGAAGGACGAGTTGAGCGCGAGGCAACCCGCGGTCATCTGCCCCCGGCGGCCGCAGCGGCCGGAACAGGCGAAAGCCAACCGTGTACGTCGTCGGTACGGCCGGTGGCAATCGCGAAGAATCGCTCCCTCACGGCCGTGCCGATGGGGCCGGGCTTGCCGTCGCCAAGCTGATATCGGTCGATCGACACAATGGGGTTGATCTCAACGGCCGTGCCGCAGAAGAAGGCTTCGTCCGCGAGGTAGAGCATCTCGCGCGGATAGTCCATCTCTTTCACCGGAATGCCGAGGTCGGCTGCGATGGTGAGCACAGAATCGCGAGTGATGCCGTGGAGGATGCCGGCCGTGATTGGCGAGGTGTAGAGCGTGCCATCACGCACGATGAACAGGTTCTGCCCACTGCCTTCGGCGACGTTGCCGTTGATGTCGAGCATGATGGCTTCGTCGAACCCGTTACGCATCGCTTCGGCCTTGGCGAGCTGGGCGTTGAGGTAGTTGCCGCTCGCCTTGGCCATGGTCGGAAACGTGTTTGGAGCCGCGCGGCGCCAAGTGGAGACACACACTTTGGCACCGCCCTCAACCGCTCCGTGGCGGAGATACGACTTGCCCCACTTCCAGCAGATGATGAAGGTCTCGACCGGTGCGTTGGGCGAGTGAATCCCCATCTCTTCGCCGGTGCGCATCACCACCGGGCGGAGATAGCAGTGCACAAGATCGTTTGCGACCAGCGTGTCGATGGTGGCCTGACAGAGTTCCTCGGCTGTCCACTTCAACGGCAGCTCGTAGATCTTTGCCGAGTCGTGCAACCGGCGCATGTGATCCTTGAGGCGGAATACCGCGCCACCCGTAGGCGTTGCATAACTCCGCATACCCTCGAACACCGCGGAACCGTAATGCGCGACGTGACTGAGGACGTGGATCTGAGCATCCGCCCAATCCACCATCTCACCATCGCGCCAAATCTTCTCGGTGGGGCCGTCACGCTGCGCCATACTGGCTCCGGAAAGAGGCCTATGCTGCGTAATTAGGTGCGGGTAACGCGTTGGCGCCACTCACGCAGCTGTTCCGCGACAGCGGCGTTACGCGCGCGGATGCCGGCCGCGTCTCCAACCAACTGACCACCGCGCACGCGTTCGACGCCAGCACCGACGGTGAGTAGCGCCTTCGGGCCGACACGGACGTTCGTCGTGTTGGTCGTGCCGGGAGGAACGGAAAAGGCTGAGAGGTCGGCCTGTTTTCCCGCATCCAACGTCCCGATTCCATCGGCCAGCTGCAGCGCCTGGGCGCCCGTCAGCGTGGCGCGCCGCCAGACTGAGAGGGGTGTGGCGTCGGCCGGGAGTTCGTCTGCCGTGCGCGCTTCGCCAAGCAGGTCCATCGCGCTGTTGCTCGCGAGCGAGTCGGAGCCGACAGAGACCGACGCGCCCGCGTGGCCGAAGTTCGCAACGGGAGCTGCGCCGTGCCCGAAATAGCGATTTGAGTGTGGGCAGGTCGCGACAGAGGCACCTGCCTTTGCGATGGCGCGAATGTCCCCTTCGTCGCAGTGCACGCAGTGGATCAGCAATGCGTTCTCCGCGAGCAGCGCCAACACACCAAGTTGGTCGAGGAGTGCCACGGGCGTCCGTGCCCGCGGAGAGGCGTCAATTCCGCGCGCGGCGAGCATCGTTGCAAATGGCCCGCTCCCACGTGCGATCAGGTCGAACTCGGCCTGACTCTCCGCGAGATGAGTTGCCAGGGGGAGACTATGGTCGCGGGCGAATTGCGCAGTCGCCCGAAACAACGCGTCGCTCACGGAATAGGGCGCGTGGGGAGATACGCCCACCTGCACACGAGCCGTCGCCCGCGAACGCGCGGCGGCGACGCGGCTGGCCAGCTCGGCGAGGGCCGCATCGCTCTGTGCCGGATCGGGGCCAAACACTTCGAGGTACCCGATGCCGCGCAAACCCAGCTCGAGCATGGCGTCGAATGAGGCCAGCGTCGGCGCGGTGTCCGCGACGGTTGTGATTCCGGATTCGAGTGCTTCTACGGCGCCGAGGCGGGCGCTGTCGAGTGTTTGATTGGGCGTCAGCATGGCCCGAAGGGCAATGATGCCGCGGATCCATTCGAAGAACGGGAGACCGTCCAGCAGCCCGCGAAGGACGCTGAGATCGAGGTGGGTGTGGGCGTTGACGAGGCCGGGGGCCAATACGGCGTCGCCCAGTTCGACAACGCGTGCCTGGGGCGCATCGGGGTGCGAATCGCGGGGGCCGACCCATGCGATGCGGTCTCCGTCCACCAGCACTGCGCCATCGACAATTGCCTGGGCCCCAATCGGCATCACCAGCGACGCGCGATAGGAGGTCAGCGAGGCGCGCTCGGGCCGCTCCGACACGCTCGCGACTTACGGCCGAGGCGGCGCCGGCGCGCGGCGCGGGCACTCGCGCGTTGGCTCAGTGCCGGGGAGGTAGTGCTCCGTATATGCATCTGCCGTTGGGCACTGAGCTCCGTGCAGCAGCCCGGTGATTTCGTCGATATAGCGGGACGTAAGCGCCGGCGGCCGTGGCCAGTCGGGCGGCGCGGGTTTTCGCTCGTAGACCTCGCGCATGAAGGTGGTGTACGCCGGCGCCGCGAGCCGCCCACCCTGCGCATTGGCCATGATCTGTTTCGGTTGGTCAAAACCGACCCATACGCCGGCGACGAGGTCGGCGGTGAAGCCGATGTACCAGACGTCGCCGCCGTCATTCGTTGTGCCGGTCTTGCCGCCTGAGGGAATTCGGAAATGCTGGCCCACGCTTCCGGCGGCGGTTCCCCGTCGCACCACGTCCTTCAGCATGTCGACCATCAGCCATGCCTCTTCGCGCGCGAGCACCTGAATGCGCTCTGCCTCGGCCGAAAAGATGGTGGCGCCGCGTTCATTTTCGACCCGGACGATCGGCGAAATGGGAACGCGCCAACCGAGATTGGCGAAGACCGAGTAGGCCCCGACCATCTCGAGGGGAAAGACATCAGCGGACCCGATGTGAATTGACGGAAACGGCGGCACCGGCGTCGAAATGCCGAACCCGGCCGCCATTTCCACGACGCTCGCTTCGCCAATCTCCATTCCCAGGCGAATGGCGATCATGTTGCGCGAATCCTCGAGGCCGCGCCGCATGGTCATCGGTCCGAGGAACTTGAGATCGTAGTTCTGCGGCGTCCACGGTTTTGTGGAATCGAGCTGCGGCAGGATGAGCGGCGCGTCGTCGATCAGGTAGCTCGGTGGGCGACCGCTCTGGATGGCCGTGGCGTATGTGATCGGCTTGAACGTGGAGCCGGGCTGGCGCCGGGCCTGCGTGGCCCTGTCGAACTGCGAATCCTCAAAGTCGCGCCCGCCTACGAGCGCGCGAATGGCGCCTGAGCGCGGGTCGATGGCGACGAACGCACCCTGCAGGTAGGCCGACTGGCCACGGGGGTTGTCTCCACCGCCTGCGGCCCGCGCCATGATCTGCTCATAGGTGCGGTGCGTAAAATCGCCCACCTGCCCGCTCTCGACGATTCGCAGCTGGCGGTCGAGAGCGCGTTCGGCCGCGCCCTGCAGGTCGAGGTCAAGCGTCGTGAAGACCTTGAGCGGCCGATCGTACAGACGCTTGCCGTACTTCGCCTCGAGGAGGCGACGCACATGCTCCACGAAGTACGGAGCTGTTTCGGCAGGGCTTCCCCGGCGCCGCGCCAGCCGGAGCGGATAGGCTTTGGCAAGGGACGCGGACGAGTCCGCGACAACGCCTGCGCGGCGCATCAACTCGAGTACCGTGTTGCGGCGCTGAACGGCACGCTCGGGAAAGCGGCGCGGGTTGTAGCGCCCGGGACCCTTCGGGAGCGCGGCGAGCGTGGCCGCCTCGGCAAGCGTGATCTCGCGCACGGACTTGCCGAAGTAGCGTTGGGTGGCCGCCTCCACGCCGAAGGCGCCGCTCCCCAGCGGAATCTGGTTGAGATACAGCTCGAAGATCCGGTCCTTCGAATATTTCGACTCGATGGCGCGAGCGATCTTCATCTCACGCAGCTTGCGCGTGAGCCCGCGGTCGCGTGCGTCGAGGCGCTCGGGAAAGAGGTTTCGCGCGAGTTGCATGGTGATCGTCGAAAACCCCTGCGCCACGCCGCCGGCCCGGGCATTGGCGAGGGCAGCGCCGAATGCGCGATAGTAGTCGATGCCACCGTGCGAGTAGAAGCGCTTATCCTCGACCACGAGGAAAGCGTTTTTTACGTCGGGCGGGATCTCCTCAAGTCGCGCGAGGGTGCGGCGCTCCTGTCCGATCTCTGCGATGAACCGCCCGTCGGCCGCATACAGGCGCGTGGCCTGGCGCGGCTGGTATTGGTCCAGGCCGGCGAGCGACGGACAGGTGTCGCCGCTGCAGACCATTGACCAGCCAATGCCGGCAGAAATCGCGCCGATGACCCCAAAGCCAACAGCGACAAGCGCCAGAATCGTGACGACCCGGCGCAGCCGTGACTTCGGCTTGCTAGCCGATGCCGTGCCGCTCGGTGCAGGCTCTGGGGCGTTGTCGGGTGCGCTTGTAGCTGCGCTCGTGGGTCCGCTGGGCTTCGCCATGGCGTGAGAGCGGAAGGTAGGGAGGGACAGAGGGGTGGGCAACGCAGCTCCCGCGCTGCTGCGGCCAGCCTGGGGCACCCGGCTCGCGAAGCACGGTGACTGCGGGGGCCCGAGCGTCTAGCTTTGCATGATGGCCGACGGAACAGCGTTGTTCGAAGAACTGGATTGGCGCGGGCTGCTTCACCAGCAGACCGAGGGCGCGGGTGCGTACCTCGCGGCCAATCCGCGGGTCGTGTACTGCGGGTTCGACCCCACCGCGCCGAGTCTGCACATTGGCAACCTCGTCCCGGTGATGCTGCTCGCGCACCTCGCACGCGGCGGACACCGCGTGGTTGTGCTTGTCGGTGGCGGCACGGCAATGATTGGCGATCCCGGCGGCAAGTCGGTGGAACGTCCCGTACTTGCCGTGGACGCGATCGACGCCAATGCGGCAAGGATTCACGCGCAACTGGACCATGCGATTCGTGCCGCCGGCGCGTCGGGCGCCACGTTGGCGAACAACGCCGTCTGGCTGCGCGAGATCCGGATGGTGGACTTCCTTCGTGATGTGGGCAAGCATTTCAGCATCAACTACATGCTCGCAAAGGACACGGTACAGTCGCGACTCGACACCGGGATTTCGTACACCGAGTTCTCGTACATGCTGTTGCAGGCCCACGATTTCACCGAGTTGCACCGGCGGCACGGCGTGACCGTGCAAGTCGGCGGCGCCGACCAGTGGGGCAACCTCACGGCAGGCGTCGAGCTGATGCGTCGGTCGGGGGGACACGCCGCCCACGCACTCACGGCACCATTGGTGACGACGTCGAGTGGCAAGAAGTTCGGCAAGACTGAAGCCGGTGCCGTCTGGCTCGACGCGTCGCTCACGTCGCCGTACCAGTTCTACCAGTTCTGGGTGAACACGGATGATGCAGATGTGATTCGATACGCGCGGATGTTCACCATGCTGGATCGCCGCGCGATTGACGCACTCGAAGAAGAACTGAAACGCGCACCCCACGAGCGCGCAGCGCAGCGCGCGCTGGGGCAGGCGGTGACTACGATGATCCATGGCGCCGATGCGGCGCGTGTGGCCGAAGAGGCGTCGCGGATCGTGTTCGACAAGCGGGTGGAGGCCGGAACGATTTCGGACGACGTGTTCCGCACGCTCGCGCACGAGATTCCGTCCATTCGCGTGACGACAGAATCGCTCGACGTGCTTGCAGTGTTGGAGACGGCCTTTGGCCAGTCGCGAAGCGCCGGGCGAAAGCTCCTGCAGCAGGGCGCCGTGACCGTAAATGGTGCAAAGCTCGGAGCAGACGGGGTGACCGTGCCAGCCGATCAGGCCGTGCGCGGCCGATGGTTCCTGGTGCGCAAAGGCGGCCGTGATGTGGCCGTGGCTGAGCTGGCGCACCCGGCCTAATGCCACGGCGACGCGTTCACGGCGGACTCCAGGTACATCAATGAGTCACCCATGAGCGTGCCGCTGGCACCACCGGACCGCGAGTTCATCGACTTCCAGCAGGAAGTCGCAGGGCGGTACTCGCTGGAACGCGAGCTCGGGCGCGGCGGGATGGGAATTGTCTTTCTCGCGCGAGAGGTGCGATTGGCGCGCCCAGTGGCAATCAAGGTGTTGCCGCGGGCCCTGGCCGAGGCGCGCCCTGAGCTGCGTGAACGGTTCGTGCGTGAAGCGCAGATGGCCGCGCAGCTCTCGCACCCGAATATCGTGGCGATTCATCAGGTGGACGAGGCGGGTGATTTCGTCTACTTCGTGATGGCGTACATCGAGGGTGAGACGCTCGGCGAACGACTGCGAACTCGTGGCGCGCTACCGCCCGCTGAGGCCGCGCGGGTGTTGCGCGACGTAGGTTGGGCCCTGGCCTATGCGCACCTGCGGGGCATCGTCCACCGCGACGTGAAGCCGGACAACATCCTGCTGGAACGTGGATCGGGACGTGCGCTGGTCACCGACTTCGGAATTGCGGGCGACGTTGCCACACCGAGCACGGCGGATGGCGGATACGTGCGCGGAACCGTCCATTTCCTGAGCCCCGAACAGGCGGCCGGGTCGGCGGTGGATGGACGCAGTGACATCTATTCGCTGGGTGTGACGGCGTACTACGCGCTGACCGGGCAGTTGCCGTTCGACGCCAACAACGCGATGGCGGTGATGGTGGCGCACGCGTCCCGGCGCGCGCGGCCGATCATGGAACATGCGCCGCACGTGCCGCACCGTCTGGCGACTGCGGTGGAGCGATGCCTGGAGAAGCTTCCCGAGCGACGCTGGGAGAGCGGCGAGCGGTTTGCTGAGGCGGTGGACGCGGCATTTGAGATGCCGAAAGAGCTTCCTGCTCCTCTGCGGGCGTGGCTAACGCAGGGAGACCGTTCGCGCGGCGCGCGATTCGTCATTGCGTTTTACGGCACGATGGGCGCGGCTGCTGGGCTGGCGGGTGGCCACCCGGGTATTTCGGTTGCGGTGGTAGGCGCCGTCGGGGCGTTCATCGTCCTTCCGATCATCGCGAGCATCCGCCAGCTCGTGCGCGCTGGCTTTGGACTGGACGACGTCCGCAGCGCTGTGGCCACGCACGTATTCCGCAAGCGGGAAGAAATGGAGTATGAGGCCGCCAGCACCTTTGCGCTCACGCCGCGCCGACTCTGGATAGCCGCGGGCATCGCCGCCGGCACCACGCTGGCCGGAGCAATCGCCGCCGCGACGATCTGGCCGACGGTGCAAATCGATCGCCTGATTGCGATGGGGGGTGTGATCGCCGTCAGCACCAGCGTCACCGCGCTGCTGCGCTCAGCGCAACTCGGCAAGATTAACTGGCTCGGCTCACCACGACTCGCGTTCTGGAAGGGCAAGTGGGGTGAACGGCTTTTCAGACTCGCGTCGTCTGGCCAGAAGCGCGTCGCGACGCAGGGGTCACTGCCCCAGCACACCGAAGTGGCACTCGGCCGAGCACTGGACCACCTCTTTGCGTCGCTGCCGAAGGCCACGCGGAAGGAACTGAAGGATGTCCCGGACACCGTGCGCCGCCTTGAAGAAGAGGCGCGCAAGCTTCGCGAATCACTCGATGCGCTGGACCGCGCGGCGTCATCCGCAGAGCGCGCAGGCCATGCAGATGAGGGACGCGAACTCCTGGCTGAGCGCGAAACCGTGGCGACTCGGCTCGCCAACACCGTGACGGCCCTCGAGACGATCCGCCTCGGCCTGCTGCGCTTGCAACTCGGTGCAGTTCAGGTGTCGTCGGTGACGGAA
>SXGU01144347.1_pt1 | contig 11700 bp, 9 predicted proteins | sample 3174531 | NCBI WGS metagenome assembly SXGU01 (sample SAMN11356863, study PRJNA531348) | freshwater metagenome | isolation source: freshwater sample F1-140 | place: China: Fuxian Lake, Yuxi | collected 2017-12-25
CTGGTCGTCCAGCCCCAGCTTGTCCAGGTGCACGATGCCCTTTTGACGGTCGAGGATGCGCAGCACGATGTTCTCGCCGTGGATCGTCGGCTGGGAGGCGACACGAAAATCGACAGCACGGCCGCTGATGTTGATCGATATGCGGCCGTCCTGTGGTGCGCGGGTCTCGGCGATGTTCATGCCGCTGATCACCTTCATCCGTACGGCCATCGCCGCCCAGTAGGTTTTGTGCAGGGCGCGGATCTGTCGCAGGATGCCGTCGATGCGGTAGCGGATGCGCAGGAAGCTGGCCTCGGGTTCGAAATGGACGTCGGAGGCGTCGTGCTTGACGGCATCGGTGAGCAGCGCGTCGACCAGGCGCACCACGGGCTGGCTGTATTCATCGAGCGAAGCCGAGAGGCTGCGGTAATCGATTTCGCCGGTTTCGATCTCGTGAAGGATGCCGTCGATCGAAAGCTCGTGGCCATAGTACTGGTCGATGGCGCGGGCGATCTCCGACTCGCCGGCGATGAGGGTTTCGATCAGCAGATCGGGGTGGATCAGCGTGCGCAGCTTGTCCAGCGCGACGATGTCGTTCGGATCGGCGATCGCGATCTTTAGGCGCTGCTCGCGCCTTGAATAGCTCAGGGCCAGGAACAGGTGGCGCTTCGCCAGCTCGCGCGGAATCAGGCGCAAGGCGTCGGCGTCGATGATCGATTTGGCGAGGTCGACCGCCTTGTGGCCGAGGGATTCGCCCAGTGCGTCGCGCAGGGTTGCCTCGGAAACGAAGCCCAGGGCGACCAGCAGTTTGCCGACCGGCTGGTTGGACTTCATCTGCTCCAGCAGGGCGATCCGCAGTTGATCCTCGCTGATCACGCCTTGCGTGATGAGGATCTGGCCTATCGGTCGGCGGGGACTGGGCGAATTCATACGAGCGTGATTATCCCGCATCTGCCACTGAGGGCAAGCCCCGGTGGGGGCATCAGGGTTGCAGCGTTTTCAGTCGCGCGGCGACCTGGTTGCGGTCGAAGCTGGCCGGGCGGTTGGCGGCGGCCGCCGCGGCCTGGGCATAGTACTGGGCGGCCAGCTTGTTCTGGCGCAGATGCTCGAGGCTGATCGCCAGGTTGTAGAGTATGTCGGGATTGTCGGGCTCGGCATTGAAGGCGCGGAAGTAGGCTTGCTGGGCGTCGTTCCAGCGTCCCATGCGGGCATACAGGTTGCCGAGCGCGAAATGTGGTGCGGCGAGGTCCGGTTGCGATGCCGCAAGCGACTTCAACCGGCTTTCGGTGGTTCCTGGATCGACATGGCCGCGCTGATTGAGCAGTGCGGAGATCGCCACGGTGTCCTGCGGGTCGGATTCGATGATCTGGCGGTAGAGCGCTTCGGCCTGATCGTTGCGCCCCTGGCGCAACGCAAGCGCCGCGAGTCCGTGAAGGACGTCGGTATTGCGCGGGTCGTTCTTGCGCGCCCGCTCATATTCGAGCTGCGCCAGCGCCAGTTCGCCGCGATTGTAGGCCTCGTAACCACGACTCAGCGCGGGATCGACGCGCAACGGCTGCCGCGTGACGCGTATCTCCCTTTCCTCATCGTTCGCCTCGGTCGCCCGTGCCGGGGCGCGAGACTGGCGTGCCTGGGGGCGCGCCGCGGGCCGGTCGTCGCCATCGTCGGCATCCACCGCCGTCGCTACACGCGGCGGGTTGGCTGGGGCCACCACATTGCCGGCACTGCCCTGGCCAGCCCCGGGCGTCGGGTTTGCCGCAGGAGTCGGCGCTGGCGCTACGGCGATCGCGACAGGGGCGGCCGGTGGCGGCGCGGGTGGGGCGACGGGCGGAGCGATTGGCTTGGCCATCATGCTGCCCTTGGGTTGCAGTTGCCACCAGAAATAGCCACCGATGCCGCAGACGGACAAGACGGTCAGAACCCCGATGGCGATGGCAAAACCCTTGCGGCTTTCCTTCTTTTCCGGCTGCTTGGCAGCGAAGAGATTTTGCGCGGCAGCTTTTACCGGGGCATCGTCAGCCTCTCTCGGCATGCGTCGTACCGGCTCCGCGGGCGGCGGGATCGGATTGACGACATACTCCGGCGGAGCGGGAGGGGCGGCCGGGGGCGGCGGCGCTGCAAAGCCATCCTCGATCCTGGCAGCGGACGCCACCGGCGGCGGTACATGGCGGGCGGCTGCCGCAGCTTCCTCGAGAAAGCGTGCATCCAACTCTTCAAGATGGGAAGACAGCGACAGCGCAGGCTCGGCGCGGCCATCTGCTTTAGGCTCGGGCGTCGATGACGGGGAAGTCACGGCCAGCGGCTCGAGTGCCAGGCCGCCAGGGCTTTCGGTATCGGGATTGTCGTCCGCGCCGCCCTCGGCCCCCTGGCGCTTTGCCAGTTCAGCCTTCTTCAGCGCGTCCATGAGCAGGCTCATTGAGCTCCGGCTCCGGCAGCGGCCCCCGCTCCGGGGCCGGAACCAGGGTTCGCGCTTCCGGAAGGCGGGTTTGCAAAGTAGGTCCTGCTCGGCAACAGGTCGCGGTAGGCCTGATAGTCGGTGTTTATGCTGGGATCGCGGATGATCGTCGGCTTGAGGAAAATGACCAGTTCCGTTTTCGACATCGTGTCGCTGCGATTGCGGAAGAAATTGCCGACACCCGGAAGGTCCCCGAGCCCCGGGACCTGGCTCGTGGTGTTGCTCAGCTTGTCTTCCATCAAACCGCCCATGACCGCGACTTCGCCATCCGACAGCCGCAACATCGATTCCATTTCACGGGTCTGGATCACGGGTACGTTGTTGACGGCGCCAAGGTTGGGCGTCGGATCCTGGACGTCGCCGGTCTTGCTCGAAATCGTCGGCCGCACATTGAGCAGGATGCTTCCGTTCTCGCTGATCTGCGGCGTCACGCTCATGACCAGGCCGACCGAAATCGACTTTGCCGTGGCGGTGAAATTGTTCGTGGTTCCCGTCGTCGTGGTGGTCGAGTCGTTCTTGACCTCGAAATAGACCAGGTTGTTGACCACCTTGAGCATCGCCGTCTGGTTGTTGAGGACGCTCAGCTTCGGGCTGGAAAGCACCTTCACCTTGCCGAAGGTCTCGAGCAGGCTCAGCGTCGAAGCCAGGCCAAGCCCGGGCGCGACATAGTTCAGGAGGAAGGCAAAGGTTCCAGGCGAGGCGCCGAAGGTCGGCGCCGTTGTCGAGGTGGCGAACGAACCCGCGGTGGCATTGAGCGGATTGGTCGCGGTTGTCGGGTTCTGGCCGAGCGAGAATCCCGCTTGGGGGTTTCCTGGACGCAGACTGCGCAGGCTTTGCCAGTTGATGCCCTGCTGATAGGCGTCGTTGAGGCTGACCTCGGCAATCGTCGCTTCGATGACCACCTGGCGTCGGGCGTTCAACAGCACCAGATCGAGGTACTCCTGGACCTTTTCGTGCTGCCTCGCCGTTGCGCGTACGACGATGACTCCGGCCTCCGGATTGACGATGATCGACGCCGCCTCGCGGAATGTGGTGCGCTTGACCACCGTTGTTCCCTGCTGCTGGACGCTCGCCGGATTCGGGCTGCCGGCGATGCTGCCTGACTGGGCGTTGCTGCGGCTCGACGCCTGGCCGGCGGCGGCGCCGGTTCCCGTCGTGGCCTGCTGATCGGAACGCTCGATCACGGTTTCGCTGGAACCTTCGGGAAGGATCTTGTCGCTTTCGCGCAGGAGGTCCTTGAGGTTCCTTTCGATCGACTGCCAGAAGTTGTTCTGCGCCGAGCTCTTGACCGACGTGGCGGAATTGTTGCCGGCTCCGGAGGCGCCCCCCGCGGCACTGGTGCTGGTCGACGCGATCTGGGTGTTGATCGAGACCGAGCCGGTCAGCTCCCTCGACATGTTGACGTAGTCGACCTTGTAGTTGCGCAGGAAGGGTGTGTCGGGCATGACCATCAGATTGGGACCGTCGAGTTCCCAGCGCATGTCGATCTGCTTGGCGACACGGGTCAATATCTGCTGCAGGGTCTGGTCGATGGCGTTGATCGTGACGACACCGTTGATGCCGGGGTGAACATCGACATTCAGCTTTGCGTCGCGGGCCAGGGCAAACAGCAGGTCCTGCACCGGGTTGTTGCGCACCGATACCGAATCGGACTCGGTCTTGGCGGCCGCGCGCGGCCGCGGCAATAGCGGCGTAGCCGCGACGGGATCCGGAATGTCCTTGTTGGTCGCGACCTGTGCTTCGGCGTTGATGTGTCCGACCGAGGAGGGCTTTTGCTGCAAGCCGCCACACGCCGTAAGGACCAGGCACACAGCAAGCCCAACAGGGAGCGGCGGAATCACGGTAGTGCGCAAACGAGTCCCCGATCAGTAGGAATGGCCATACTTAGCATAACACATTACATTTTCAGTACAACTCAATGATTTGATTGAGTACAAAACCCTTGCAGAAGTGTTGCGTCTGTCTAACGCAGGCGCACCGCCTGGCGCGGGTAGGGCTTGTTCGCCTGCAACTGTCTGGGTAGCGCCCGGATCGCTGCCGCAGCCGCTTCGCGGCTATCAAAGTCGCCGTAGATTACTCCGTAACGCGGACTGCCGCTGAGATCCGAGTAGTAGACACGGACTTGCAAGTTCTCGTCGCTTTTTGCGGGTATGCGGCGCAGCAGGGCCTCCACCTCCGCGTGGCGACCGGCGTCGGCGTCGAACACCTGAATGAACCAGCGTTCGTTGGGGACTTGTTCAAGCCAGGGGCGGCTGGCTTCAAGGCGTTCCCGCGTCAGGCGACCCATTTTTTTTTGCGCCGCCACGACCTGCGCCGTTGGTTTCGCTGAGTCTGCTGCCGGTGCGGCCTTCGCGGTTCCGGTCGGCAGGCTTTCCGCTGCCGGTACGCCACCCGATGCCGCCCCGGGACGCTGGCTGGTCGCGGGCAGTGAAGCGGCAGCCGGCACGGCCGTCACGGCGGCTGTCGCCGCCGGCGGCGAGGGGGCCGGGCGGTCTGACGGCCCCGGCTGCGTTGCGGTCGCTACGGGTAAGGCAGGAGGTGCAGGAATCGCCGTCTCCGGAGCGTTTCCGGGCGGAGTTGCGGCAGCCTGGGGCGCCGCGGTAGTGGATGGTGGCCGGGGTGGCTTCTCGACGACGACCGGAACGTCAGCGGCGGCGCCGGGCGATGGCGGCGCGCCGGACCAGGGGAACAGCATTGCCACGCCCGCCAGGAGTGCAGCCACGGCCAATGCGAGCCAGAGCGGGCGCCAGCGCGTGCGGCCACTGCGACGGTAGGTGGCATCGCTGAACTCGCAGTCACGGATCGCTGCCTGGGCTTCCTTGACACCGATCGAATGGGTGCCGGCGGAAAACGCGGCGAGCAAGGACTTGTCGGCGATGATGTTGATGCGTCGGGTCAGTCCCAACGAACTTTGTGCGATGAGTTTCAGGGCCGGCAGCGAGAATACGCTGGGGCCGCGATAGCCGGCGGCGCGCATGCGGAAATCCAGATAGCTGGCAATGTCGTCGCGAACCAGGGGTTCGAGGCCGAAATTGTGTGTGATGCGTTCCTTCAGTTGGCGCATGTCCGGCCGGGCCAGGGTGTCGTTCAGTTCGGGCTGACCGAACAACACAAGCTGCAGCAGCTTGCTGTGGTTGGATTCCAGATTCGAGAGCAGCCGGATTTCCTCCAGCGTATCCGCCGGCATGGCATGGGCCTCGTCGATCAGGACCACCACCTGGCGTCCCTCGCCATACGATTTGATCAATTGGTCCTGCAGCATCCGCATGACCACCGACGTGCGCGAGTTCTCCGGAATTTCCAGCCGCAGCTCATCGGCGATGGCCCAGAGGATGTCGTCGCGGGACAGCGAGGGGTTGGCGAGATAGACGATGGTTACGGTATCGGGCAACCGTTCCATCAGCACCCGGCACAACATGGTCTTGCCGCTGCCCACTTCGCCGCTGACCTTGACGATGCCTTCATCGTGGGTGATGGCATAGATCAGCGCGTCAAGCGTCGCGCCCCGATTCGCCCCGTCAAAGAAGAAGTCCGTGTGCGGGGTGATGCGGAAGGGCGGTTCGTTGAGTCCGAAGTGTTCCAGGTACATGGGGGGCGTCGATCCGGGGGCGTTCCTAATGCGCAGGCAGGCGTTTTTCCCGCGCCAGGGTTTCTATGCGATTGTATAGCGTGGTGCGATTCACGCCGAGCAGGCGGGCCGCCTGGCTCATGTTGTTGTGGGCGAGCTGCTGCGCGGCTTCGATGTAGGCTTCTTCCCACAGGCGCAAGGTGGCATCAAGGTTGAAATCCCGCCGGCTCTGGATGTCGTTCAGTGCCATCGCCACGAGTTCGGCCCGATTCGCCAGCGTGGGGGCGGTGATTGCGGCGCCGCTGCCGGCTTCGCCGCCCGGGTCCAGTTCGGCCTCAAGGTCCTCGAGTCTGACTTCCTGTCCGGCGAATTTGGTGGTCAGCCGTATCGCAATATTGCGCAGTTCGCGGACGTTGCCGGGGAAGGGGTAGGCCAGCAGGCGCCGGGCCGCTTCCTGGCCGAGGCGAAACTGGGGCAGGTCGACCTGGGTCGCGTAGAGGGCGCGAAAGTGCTCCAGCAAGAGGAGGCGATCCTCGCCGAGGTCGCGCAGCGGCGGTATGGTGACGGTGAATACAGAAAGCCTGTGGTACAGGTCGGCGCGGAAGCGCCCTTCGCGGACTTCCTTTTTCAGGTCGCGGTTGGTGGCCGCAACGATGCGTGCCGATGAACGGCGCGCCGTGGTTTCGCCGATGCGCTGAAACTCCCCGTTTTCGAGGACGCGCAGGAGTTTGGGCTGCAGGTCCAGCGGCAGTTCTCCGATTTCGTCGAGGAACAGGGTGCCGTCCGAGGCGTCCTCGAAATAGCCGGCACGCTGACCGCTGGCGCCGGTGAAGGCCCCTTTGGCATGGCCGAAGAGCGTGGCCTCGACCAGGTTGGGTGAAATTGCCGCGCAATTGAGTGCCAGGTAAGGGCGCTGGGCGCGGTCCGACAGCTTGTGCAGGGCTGCCGCTGCCAACTCCTTGCCGCTGCCTGATTCGCCCTCGATCAGGACGGGAAACGGCGAATTGGCAAACTGCCGCAACTGGGCCCGCAGCTTCTGTAGCGGCGCACTGGCGCCGATCAAACCGTCTTCGTTTTCGGTTGAGGTGTCTCTAAAAGACAACACCCGGCGAATCAACTGGCGGAGGAATTCCGGATCCGCCGGCTTGGCGACGAACTCGGTGGCACCCAGTGCCCGTGCGTGGCGTGCGTTGAGTTCGTCGCTCTGTCCGGAAAGTACGACGATGCGGGTTCCCGGCGCGTGGGCCAGGATGTCGGCGATCAAGGCGAAGCCTTCATCCGGGCGGTGCGGCGTGGGTGGCAGGCCCAGGTCGATCAGGGCCAACGCCGGGGAATGCCGGCCGCCACGCAGCAGGCCTACGGCCTCTGCGCGGGTCGATGCCGTGCTGACGGCGTATTCCCGCCCGAGGAAGAAGCCGAGTGCGTCGGCGATGAGGGGGTCATCGTCGACGATCAGCAATTCGATCTTGCCGTTCACATCGCTCAAGGGCGGTTCCGCAGAGCTGGTTCGATCCAGTGATCCTAGCCGATCGAGGGGTGGCCGCATTGCGGTTTCTACATGGCGTTTACCCCGTAGTTCAAGGCTTGCCCCCATTGGCCGGCCGGGGGTTCTGCTAGAATTGCGTACAGAAAACGAGCCGGTGATCCCGGTGCAAACATGTCCCTGGAACCCCTCGTCGAAATCCGAGATCTGAATTTCACGTACGACAGCCGGCCTGTGCTTACAGGAATCAACATGACGATTCCGCGTGGCAAGGTGGTTGCCGTCATGGGCAGTTCCGGCTGTGGCAAGACCACCACGTTGCGCCTGATCGGGGGTCAATTGAAGCCGACCTCGGGATCGGTCCGGGTTGCCGGGCAAACGGTGCATGAACTCGACGGGGACGGGCTTTATGGTCTGCGCCGGCGTATGGGCATGCTGTTCCAGTTTGGCGCCTTGTTTACCGACATGTCGGTGTACGACAACATCGCCTTCCAGATGCGCGAACACACGGACCTGCCAGAAACCGTGATTCGCGATCTGGTCATGATGAAGCTGCACGCCGTCGGCCTGCGCGGAGCCCACGACCTGATGCCGGCGGAGCTCTCCGGCGGCATGGCGAGGCGGGTGGCGCTGGCCAGGGCGATCGCGCTCGATCCGATGCTGATAATGTACGACGAGCCGTTTGCCGGCCTCGACCCGATTTCGCTTTCCATCATCGGCGAACTGATCCGCAAGCTGAACGACGTGCTGGGAGCCAGTTCCGTCGTCGTCACCCACGATGTGCAGGAGTCCCTGAAAATCGTCGATTACGTCTATTTCGTGTCCGCCGGAAAGATCGTCGCCGAAGGTACCGCCGACGAGATCAAGCGTTCCACGGTGCCCTACGTGCACCAGTTCGTCTGGGGCGAGGCCGACGGCCCCGTGCCCTTCCAGTATCCGGCGCGACCCTACGGCGAAGAACTCATGGAAAGGGCCGCGCGCCGTGGATAACGCCGTCCTTCGCGCGCTGCGCAACCTCGGCCAGAAGGTCACGTCCCGCATCTGGCGCCTGGGCTACGCGAGCCGCTTCTTCCTCGCCATGCTCCTGCATTCGGGCACCTCGCTGCGGCGCATCAACCTGACCATACGCGAGATCTATTTCACCGGCGTCCTGAGCCTGATCATCATTCTCGTATCGGGCATGTTCGTCGGCATGGTTCTGGGCCTGCAGGGCTACGACACCCTGCAGCGCTACGGTTCGACCGAGGCCCTGGGCGTGCTGGTTTCGCTCTCGCTGGTGCGGGAACTGGGCCCGGTGGTGGCCGCGCTGCTCTTCGCCAGCCGTGCCGGTTCCGCCATTACGGCCGAGATCGGCATGATGAAGGCCACGGAGCAGCTTTCCGCCATGGAGATGATGGCCGTCGATCCGATAGCGCGCGTCGTTGCGCCGCGTTTCTGGGGTGGCGTGATCTCCATGCCTCTGCTCGCGGCGCTGTTTTCCGCCATGGGCATCTTCGGCGGTTATCTTGTCGGGGTGCAGCTGATCGGTGTCGACGAAGGCTCCTTCTGGTCGCAGATGCAGGCCTCGGTCGATTTCCGCGAAGACATTCTCAATGGCGTGATCAAGAGCGTCGTTTTCGGCATCATCGTCAGCTGGGTCGCCGTTTTCGAGGGCTACGATGCCGAGCCTACCGCCGAAGGCGTTTCCGGGGCGACCACGCGCACCGTTGTAACATCCTCGCTGGCGATTCTCGCCGCCGACTTCATTCTCACCGCTTTCATGTTTACAGGGACATGACATGAGCCGCACGACATTGGACCTCTGGGTTGGATTTTTCGTCGCCGTTGGACTGGGCGCCTTGTTGTTTCTTGCCCTCAAGGTGGGCAATATGGCATCGGCCAGCAGCGGGGATACTTATGCAATTCAGGCCAAATTTGATAACATCGGCGGCCTGAAGGTGCGCGGTGCGGTAAAGAGTGCGGGCGTGGTGGTCGGGCGGGTGACGGAAATCCGGTTTGATCCGGAAGCCTATGCGGCAGTTGTCACCATGAACCTGGACGCCCGGTACAAATTTCCCCGCGACACCTTTGCGACCATCAACACCTCGGGATTGCTGGGCGAGCAGTACATCGGTTTCGAAGTCGGTGGCGACACGGCGATGCTGAAGGCCGGGGATACCATCAAGAAGACGCAGTCGGCGGTGGTGCTGGAAAAGCTGATCAGCCAGTTCATGTTCAACAAGGCCGCCGAGGACGGTGGCAAGAAGTAGTACATAGGTGCCTGAACAACAATGAAAACAAAGCTTCCAGCCCAACTCAGATCCCTTGCCCTGACGGCATTGGCGGCCGGCTTGCTTGCCGGATGCGCCACCTCGGGCAACCCGAAGGATCCCATCGAAGGCTTCAACCGCGCGATGTTCGCCTTCAACGAAGGTCTCGACACTGCCATCATCAAGCCGGTCGCGACGGGCTACGAGGCGGTTCTTCCGTCACCGGTTCGTACCGGCGTCACCAATTTCTTCAGCAACATCGAGGATGTGTTCATCGGTGTAAATAACCTGCTGCAGGGGAAACTGCCCCAGGCCGCCAGCGATCTGGGCCGCGTGGTGATCAACACGACCATCGGCCTGCTGGGCGTGCTGGATATCGCGTCGGATGCCGGGCTGGAGAAGCATGACGAGGATTTCGGGCAGACCTTCGGCCGCTGGGGCGTGGGCAATGGTGCCTATGTTGTCCTTCCGCTGTTCGGTCCGCGCACGGTGCGTGACACGGCAGGTCTGGTACTCGACTCGGCGGTTGATCCGGTGCGCAAACACGAACCGAGGGGCACCCGCAACGCGGCGGTTGTCTTGCGTCTGGTCAATAAGCGGGCCAACTTTCTTGCCGCCGACAAGGTGGTCGAGGAGGCTGCCCTCGACAAGTATTCCTACATGCGCGACGCCTACCTGCAACGGCGCCGCAACCTGATACACGACGGCAATCCGCCGCGCGAGCCGGAAGCTGCGCTCGATGCCGACATCACGCCGCTCGCCGCGCCGGGCGACGCCGCCGTCGAGCCGCGCGCGGATCTCGGCGCGCCTGCGGAGCCGTCGTCGCTTCTGCTTGCGAAGACCGACGCGAGCGTCTCCAGCCAGTAATCATTCGCGGGCCGGGGTGGTCTCCGGCCCTGGCCTCCCCAGGAAAGTCACATGAAATACCTTCTTGCCCTGCTCAGTTCCCTGCTGTTCGCCCTGCCGGCGACGGCTCAGGAAACCGCGCCCGACGCGTTGATCAAGTCCGTCACCAACGAAGTGCTGGAAATCGTCCGCAAGGACAAGGACATCCAGTCCGGCAATACCCGCAAGGCGATCGACCTGGTCGAGGCCAAGGTGTTGCCGCACTTCAATTTCACGCGCATGACGCAACTGGCGCTGGCTCGCGACTGGCGTCAGGCGAGTGCGGCGCAGCAGAAGGCTCTGACGGACGAATTCCGCACCCTGCTGGTGCGCACCTATTCCAAGGCGCTCACCGAGTACAAGAACCAGACCATCGACTTCCGCCCGTTTGCCGCCAAGCCCGGCGAGACCGACGTGCGCGTCCGGACCGAGATCAAGCAGTCCGGCGCCGGCAAGAACATCGAACTCGACTATTACCTGGAAAAGGCCCCCGGCGGCTGGAAGGTCTATGACATCGAGGTCGGCGGTATCAGCCTGGTCACCAACTACCGCGAGTCCTTTGCTTCGGAAGTGCGCAACAACGGCATCGATGGCCTGGTGAAATCGCTGCAGTCGAAGAACAAGTCGGGCGAGGCCGCGTCGGTCAAGAAATGATCCGCATTGCGGACGGTCGCGTCGAAGTCTCGGGTCCGATGACCATGGCAGGGGCCGCCGTGCTGCTCGCCGAGGGCGAGGCCGCGATTGCGGCGGATGCCTGCGCCTTCGATCTCGCTGCCGTCACCGATCTGGACTCGTCCAGTTTGGCCGTGGTCTTCGGCTGGATGCGCGCCGCCCGCGACGGGGGCAAGGTCGTCAAACTGCTCAATCCCCCGCAGAACCTGCTCAGCCTGGCCGAGGTCTACGGCGTTTCCGATCTGCTGCCGCAGCCCTGACTACGGCTTTCCGCCAGGTCTTGCCGAATGTCTCCCGCGATCCGCATCGAGCAGGTCTCCAAACGCTTTGGCAGCGTCCAGGCGCTGGATTCTGTCGATCTTGAAGTGCATCCGGGCGAGTTCTTCGGCCTGCTCGGACCGAATGGCGC
>SXGU01079499.1_pt1 | contig 11699 bp, 11 predicted proteins | sample 3174531 | NCBI WGS metagenome assembly SXGU01 (sample SAMN11356863, study PRJNA531348) | freshwater metagenome | isolation source: freshwater sample F1-140 | place: China: Fuxian Lake, Yuxi | collected 2017-12-25
GGCAAACCTGACAGCGGAAGCCGAGGATTATCAGCGGACGTCCCCTGTGGATGCGGATGCAGAGCCGATCCCGGAACTGGAGTTCGATCAGACGTCGGGTTGGTAATCCTGCGCTGTAGTAATGGCACACGCGGCGCAGCGTGAGTAGGCGTGGTGTGGCTGCTGGCAGAGCAGACTGAATGTTTAGGGCTGCCATAGCTGGCCTGTCCAAATCGGGCCATTTCCGCCTGTTGCGCTGAGCGTACCTCTCGGAATATCCAACAAAAGTGATCGTTGACCACTAGCAATGGCGGGGTGGAAATTCGTGCAAATTGGGACTTGACAAATTCAGGTCAAGCGCTTACACTTACAATCAAGGTTGGATAGTGGGAATTTAATTGAGAGGCGATCATGCCGTCTAATTACGTTATCGGTTGCGATCTTGGCTCCCAGAGCGTAAAAACTGCTATCTTTGATCTTCAAGGTCGCCTCATTGCTGAAGCCGGACACCCAATTTCTGCAACCTACCCCCATCCCGGTTGGGTGGAACAAGACCCATTAGCCTTTTATAGGGCAACACTACAGACGATTAAACAGGCGCTATTGAACGCCAACATTACGTCCGCACAGATCGCTTGCCTTGCGCTGGATAGCCAGCTGGGTAGTCCGGTTCGGATCGACGATGACTGGAATGCGATTGGTCCAGTCGAGTGCGAAATCGATATCCGCTGCCAACCACAGCGCGAGTGGATGATGCGCGACTTTGGCGATCTAATCCTAGAAAAAAATGGCATCTTTCCCTACGTCGCGCCTAAATTGCTGTGGTGGAAGCAAGAATATCCAGCAGAATATCAACGTACCTCCAAAGCCATCCCCTTAGCAAGCTACGTTGCTGGCAAGCTGGCGGGCTTATGCGCCGATCAAGCATTCACCGATCATACTTTTCTGGGTATTTACGGCATCTCGAACGTACGAGAATACGCTTGGTCGGCTGAATTGATCGCGCTGTCTGGCATTGATGCTAATAAATTACCGCGCATCGTCATGCCATGGGACATCATCGGTAAGGTGACGGCTGAGGTGGCTTCAGATACTAGCTTGCTGGCTGGCACACCGATTGCCGCTGGATTGGGCGATGCGATTGCTGGCTGGCTCGGCGTGGCCGCGGTAGAGCCTGGGATCCTCGTGGATACCTCCGGCACTTCTAATCATCTCGCTGCCTGCGTCGATACCTATCGTCCCGATCTCCGTGAGCGCGTACTAATGCATTATCCCTCCGCGATCCTCGGACAATGGTACGCCCTCGGCTACACCGCTGGCACTGGGCGCACACATAACTGGTTCGTTGATGAATTTTGCTTGTCCGAGGATGAACGTGCCAGCGCCGACAAAGCAGCAATCTACGACAGGCTGGAAGCTCAGGCCGCCGAAGTCGCAGCGGGATCAGAAGGCATGATGTTCATCCCCCATCTAGCGGGGCGCGTCTGCCCACCGCTGCCCAATGTTCGAGGCACTTGGATCGGTTTCACATGGAAGCACAAACGCGGGAATTTCTATCGTGCCGTGTTAGAGGGTATCGCCTACGAGTTCAATTCCTATCTCAACGCCGCGCGCCGACTCTATCCTGAGTCTACATTTGGTCAGGTGTTGTGCATTGGTGGTGGCGCAAAAAGCAAGCTGTGGACGCGCATCAAAGCGGACGTCTTGGGGCTTCCCCATGCTATCCCGCGAGAGCGTCAGGATTTTGCGCCCTTGGGCAGCGCCATTGTCGCTGGACATGCTGCTGGTTTGTTCCCTAATCTGGCAGCGACGGCGAAACAATTCACGCAAGTGGACAGCTTGGTGCAGCCGGATGCCGAGAACCACGCCATTTATCAACGCTATTCCCGTTTTTACGACGATTTCTTCGAGCGTACAGAGGACCTCTACGCTGACTTAGTTAACCTACTGGAAACACCGCGTGTTACCGCCCAGGAAGAAGGCGGGTGCGAGAGCGCAGGGGGAGGTGATAGAAAATGATAGGTTTATGATCATGTTTGTGATTACAGCTAATGTCGCACCATCAATAAAGTACGGAACTCAAAAAAAATTTAGGAGATAAAAATGAAACAAAAAATAGAGCGGTTGTGGAGTATTGTTCTGGCTGTTGTACTTGCCGTCGCGTGTTCGGCGGAGCCAGTCCGATCACAAGACCCTGTTTATACGGCGAACTCTATCCGTAGTCTTTCTAATCCTTATCATGCTGGTTGGAACGAAGGTGGCAAGTTATTTGCTGGCTCTGTGGGACTTACTAAGACCTACCAAGTGCTCCTCTACGAGGGTGACAACACCAGGCAGCTAGACGACATCAAGGCGTTGCTGGCGAAGGCGGGCAAGAACGTCGTATTCAACATCGACCCCAACGAAACCGCCAATGCTCGTCCTATTGCGGACATGCTGGAAGAAGCTGGCGTCTACTTCGTGACCCAGTGGAACAAACCCACTGACCTGCATCCGTGGGACTACAAATACTACGTCGCGCACATGCAGGCTGATGACGTAGCAATGGGCTACCAGACTGCCAAGGCGATGTTCGAGAAGCTAAGCGGCAAGGGCAAGGTACTGCACATTCAGGGAATGTTGGGCAACTCCGCCTCTGATGGACGCTTGAATGGCTTCAAGAAGGCGCTGGCGGAGTATCCCGGTATCGAGTTCCTCGAAGCGCAATCTGCCGATTGGGATCAGACCAAGGCACAGCAGTTGGTAGAGAACTGGCTGATCAAATACCCGGAATTTAACGGTATCCACGCTGCTGGCGATATGCACGCGCTGGGCGCTGCCGCCGCGATCAAAGCTGGACGCCCTGATCAGCTCGGCAAAATCCTGATCACGGGCTGCGCTGGTGACGAGCCGACCACCAAGGCGATCATCGCGGGCGAAGTGTTCGCCACCGCAGGCATCGATGCCAAGTGGCAGGGTGGCATCGGGCTGGCGCTGGCATATAACGCCATGAAAGGCAAGGTTGATTTGAGCGCGGAACCAAAAGAGCACCGCGAGTTCTACTTCGACACCAAGCTGGTGACGGCGGAGAACGCGCAGCAGTGGCTGGACGAAGTGATCAAGGGCACACCAACTTACGATTGGAACGATCCGTGGAAATTCGCCATCGGCCAGATCACTTACTAAGGTGCTTAAGCGACACCGGAAGCAACACCTGAATAGGTAACTTTCTATCGTCAATCTGTTGTGCCTGCGTTGCCCACAATATCGCAACGCACTTCCGGGCAATATACAGTGTGGGGACTTAATGGTAGCGATGCCTTTGAGTCTCCACTCTCAAATCGTGTATAATAATATACACCGATCAATTGACAAGAATTCTCGTTGGTCATGGAAATAACTTCTTCTTCCTCACCATCACCGATAGCAGCCAACGCCAACAACCGCAGCCAAGTGCGCGAAATATTGGTCAGCATCGCGCCACTGCTCGGCTTGATCGGCTTGTGCACGATCTTCACGCTAGCGAGTCCGCACTTCCTCTCTTGGGCGAACGCCGTCAACATCTTGCGGCAGAGCGCCATTCCGATGATCCTGATGGTCGGACTCACCTTTGTGATCATCACTGGAGCCATCGATCTCTCCGTTGAGGGCAACATGGCGCTGACGGGTATCGTCACCGCGCTGCTGATCCCCAATGACCGCAACAGCAATGATTTTGGACTTCTGGCTCTGATCGCGGGAGTCCTTGTGGGCGGTTTAGTCGGACTGCTCAACGGCTTCACCCAAGTACGCGCGCGCATCCCCTCTTTCATGGTCACACTAGGGACGTGGTTCTTCACGCTTGGTTTGGCGGTTGTTTTATATAAGGGCTACACCTTTCCGCTGCGCGACGAGAATTTCCTGGCGCTGTACAGCGGACGCACCGCTGGACTGGCAAACGTGTCCATCATCGCGCTGTTGATCGTAGCGCTTGGCTGGCTGATCCTGCGCTACACACGCTTTGGACTTTACCTCTACGCCATCGGCAGCAACGAGGATTTGGCGAAGATGTCTGGCGTTCACTTAGATCGCTACAAGCTGATGGCCTTTCTGGTTGCTGGCTTGTTTTTCGGCATTGCGGGCGTGCTCAACATCGCGCGCTTGAGACAAGGCACGGCTTTGGTCGGCAGCTTCTTATTCCCGACGGTGGCGGCGGTTGTGGTCGGTGGCACGTCAATTTCTGGTGGCACTGGCGGCGTGATCAACGGTGTGATCGGCGTGCTGATCGTCATAGTCACGCAAAATGGCATGATCCTAATCGGTTTGCACCCCTTCACGCAGAGCATTGTGCAAGGACTGGTTTTCATCACGACGGTGTACTTCACGCTGGATCGGCGCAAGATCACCGTGTTGAAATGAACAACCTAAATATTAGCAGCCCAACGCGCAAGCCCGTCTTTGAACTGCGTGGCATCTCCAAATCGTATCCCGGCGTCACGGCGCTAGATAACGTCTATCTAGCGGGTGGCGAACGCGAGATCGTGGGCTTGGTCGGTGAAAACGGCGCGGGCAAATCGACCCTGGCCAAGATCATGGCCGGCTTCGTTGCCCCAGATCGGGGTGAAATCTGGCTGCGCGGGCAGGTGATCACGCCGCGCAGCGTGAAAGAAGCGGCTAGTTACGGCATCGGTATGGTCTATCAGGAGCGAGCGCTGCTGGATAACCTGACCGTCGCTGAGAATATTTATCTGGGCAATGAGGAATCTTTCATCCAGTGTGGCCTAATCCGCTGGAGCAAATTGAATCGCGCGGCTAAAGCACTGCTTACCGATCTCGAAATCGACATTTCACCGACCACCTCGACACTCAAGCTGACCTTCGCGCAAAAGCAGATGGTGGAATTGGCGCGGGTGGTGGCGCTGTCTCATCGTTCGCAGCAAGCGCCCGTGATCATCTTTGATGAGCCAACGACGGTAGGCACGGAGGAAGATATTGAGCGCTTGTTCCGCACCATCGCGCACTTGAAGGAACGCGCCTCCATCATCTTCATCTCCCACCGCCTTGAGGAAATCCTGCGAATTTGCAATCACCTCTATGTGCTCAAGGATGGTAAGAGTGTGGCGGATATGCGCGCAGCTGACACCACCACAGAGCAATTACACAGCCTGATGGTAGGACGCCAGCTTAGCGTCGAGTATTACCGCGGGTCGGAGCAAACCGCGCCGACTTATGAAGTCGTGCTCCGTTTGGATAAGGCGAGTGTGGCTGGCAGTTTCAACAATGTCTCGCTTTCGCTGCGCAGAGGTGAGATTTTAGGCATTGGTGGCGTACTGGGATCGGGACGTGAGGTGCTGTGCCGCGCACTGGCGGGCGCAACCAGGCTCACCAGTGGGCAGCTTTTCATCGAAGGCAAGCAAGTCAAGTTGCGTTCGCCAGTCGATGCCTCACGCTTGGGCATTGGTTATGTGCCCGTTGAGCGCAGCAAAGAAGGCTTGATCCAATACTTCCCCATCGCCTCCAACATCTCGCTCGCTAATCCGCGCAATGTGGTGCGTAACGGCATTCTAAGCCCCAAGTTGGAGCGCGATCTGGCTCGCCAATGGATGCAACGTTTGGGCATCAAAGCGCCGAGCGAGCAGGCTTCTGCACGCACTCTCAGCGGTGGCAATCAGCAAAAAGTGGTGCTGGCGAAATGGCTGGCGGCAAACGTCAAAGTGCTGATCCTCGATCATCCCACGCGCGGCATTGATGTGGGCGCGAAATCGGAAGTGTACATGCTGATTCGCGAACTGGCCAAGCAGGGGTTAGCGATCCTGATGATCTCGGAAACGTTGGCGGAGGTGATCGGACTAAGCAACCGCGTGCTGGTGATGAAAGACGGTCACAGCGTGGTATCTTTTGATGCGCCTGCTAACGCTAAACCTCAAGAACTTCAACTCATCGAACACATGATGTAGATGTACTTGAAATCATAATGGCTGAACAAGTACAAGATGGCTCTTTGATCCCTCCAAGAGCGGAGCTGTGCACTCAACGCCAGCAAGACAACAGCTGGATTGAGGCTGTGCGTGCGCTTTCCCCGATCCTCACGCTGCTGGTCGTCGTGATTGTCATGACGCTGGGCAATGCCAGCTTCCTCAACGCCGCCAATCGTGAAGCAATGATGGTGCAAGTAGCGGTGCTGCTGATCATTGCGCTCGGCAGCACCTTCGTGATCCTCACTGGATCGATAGACATCTCCTTCGCAGAGATCGCCAATTTGGTTAGTCTAGTCGTGGCGGTCACTATTGGACATTTCGGCTATCTCGCGTTTCTACTCGGCATCCTCGCGGGCGTGGTGGCGGGCTTGTTCAACGGCTTACTATTCGTCAAAGGGCGCATCCCCTCGATGGTTGTTACGCTGGGCACTACTGGATTGTGGTCGGGCATCGCCTACACACTTTCTGGTGGCCCGCCCATCAGCTTGAAAGACAGCGCCCAATACCTGACGTGGATCATCGGTACGACGTTGGGGCTACCAAACCAACTGCTGATCGCGCTGGTGTTGCTGGCGATCCTCTACTTCATCCAATGCTACACATGGTTTGGGCGTTCTGTGTACGCGGTGGGAGCGGGGGAAGCCGCCGCACGCTTATCCGGCATCCGTGTTGACCACACCAAAATCCTAGTGTTCGTGGTTAGCGGCGTCTGCGCTGCCGTCGGCGGGATTGTCCTCTCGGCCCGAGTGGTCGCGGGATCGCCCGTCCTGAGTGCGGGCTTCCTCCTCTACGTACTCGCCGCAGTGCTGATCGGCGGCACGGCAATCTCCGGTGGCATGGGCGGTGTGCTGCGAACCCTGATCGGTGTGCTGATCATCACCGCCTTACGTAACGGTATGACTATCATCGGCGTGGATATTTACGCCCAGCAATTGGTGTTGGGCGTGATGTTAGTGGTCGCTGTTATCTTTACCATTGATCGAAGCAAACTTGGGAGTATCAAGTGACCACTGGAACGCCAACGAGGGCGGCGCAGCAAGCGGATCAAACAGATCATTGCGGCACGCCGCCACAAGCGACTGACTTTAGCTATCTGAGCGCAGGTGGGACGATGAAAGCCGCCGTGTACGAAGGCATCGAGCAGATGGTGATTCGCATCTCGCCCAAGCCCGTTTGTGGAGAACATGAATTACTGCTGCGCGTCGAGTTGGTCGGGTTGTGTGGCAGTGATGTCAAAGCATTTTTCGCCGGACGCAGCACGCTCAAAGTTCCACAGATCATGGGGCATGAGGTAGTCGGTACGGTGATCGAAGTGGGCGCGGAGGTCGGCGGCTACGAAGTCGGGGATGTGGTGGCGCTGGCTACTGAAGTCGGCTGCGGTCACTGCGACTACTGTGCCCGTGCCGAGTACAAGTTTTGTCCTAATGGCGGGCCGCTTGGCTGGCGCTATGCGGGTGGGTTCACCGAGTTAATGGTTATTCCTGAACAAGCGGTACGGCAGGGCAATGCTGTGCGTTTCCCCCAGCATGTGGCCTTTGAAAATGCCGTATTCCTTGAACCACTCGCCTGCTGCATCAACGCGCAACGCTTCCTGCACTACCCTCCCGGCGCTACCGTCGCGGTACTTGGCGCGGGCAGCAATGGCTGCCTGAACGCGATGCTGGCACAACTACAGCCGATCAGCAAACTGTTCATGATTAACGCTGGCTCCAAGCAGCGCCTTAGTATGGCGAAGAAGGCAGGTGTCAAAGCTGATGTATGGATTCCCGCCAGCAAAGAAGACCCCGTAAAGCGTGTGATGGAAGAAACTGATGGACGCGGTGCGGACATCGTGATCGTCAGTGCGCCCTCATCGGCGGCGCAGGAGTTAGCGGTCGAGCTGACCGCACGCGGCGGACAGATCAGTTTGTTCGCTGGCTTGCCCGTCGGCAGTGCACCTGTCATCTTCGACACCAACGCCGTGCATTACCGCGATATTTCCGTGTTCGGTGGTTTCTCATCCTCGCTGGCAGATTGCCTGCTAGCACGCGATCTGATGGCGCAGGGCTTGCTCAACGTTGCGCCGATCATCACGCATCGCTACGAGCTTGACCGCATCGTGGACGCGATTCATGCCTTCAAAGCTGGCGAAATGCTCAAGGCTGCCATCTTACCACCACGTACCATTGCGTCATGACACAATATCAAGAACTGGAAGCACAACTGAGCGATTTCGACGCCGCCAAGCGCCGCGCTGCGTTGGTACAATTGACGCGGTCGGTAGCCGCAGCCGATGCACCGCCATGCCGTGAAGTGGCTAATATGCACAGCCACAGCTTTTTCTCCTTCAACGCTTTTGGTTTTTCGCCGTCGCGGATCGCATGGCTGGCCAAAACCTCCGGCTACGGGCTGATGGGCATTGTCGATTTCGATGTCCTCGATGGCGCGGAGGAATTTCTTTCCGCGTGCGAATTGCTCGGCGTGCGCGGCAGTGTTGGCGTGGAAACTCGCGTCTATATCCCCGAATTCGGTGCTTATGAGATCAATTCGGTGGGCGAACCGGGCGTCTATTACGTCATGGGCATCGGCTTTCCCGGCGGCGAGACTCCGGCGCGGGCTGCGGATCTCCTAAGCGATATGCGCCAGCGCGCTACTCGCCGCAATCAGACTATGCTTTCTACGCTGAACGCTTATCTTGCACCCGTGAACATCAGCTACGAAGGCGATGTTCTGCCACTGACTCCGGGCGGCTATGCGACGGAACGCCACATCGTGTTGGCGTATGTTCGGGCAGCAGAACGCACTGTCTCCGATTTGACTGCTTACTGGGCGGAGAAGCTGTCAATGCAAACAGCTCAAGCCACAACACTGCTGGCGGATCCAGCGGTGCTGCAAAACACTATTCGCGTGCGGCTGATGAAGCGCGGCGGCGTTGGTTATGTGAAGCCTAATTTAACTTCGTTCCCCACCCTTGAGGAGTTTCAGGCTTTCGTAAAGGCTTGCGGAGCGCTGCCTTGCGCCACATGGCTCGATGGCACATCCGACGGTGAAGCGCGCATCGAAGATTTGCTGACTCTGCTGATCAGCAAAGGCGTGCGGGCGCTGAACATCATCCCGGATCGCAACTGGAACAACAGCGATCCAGAGATGCACCGTCGCAAGGTGCAGCATCTCTACGACGTGGTGGCACTGGCAGCGAAACTTGATCTCCCGCTGGTCGTTGGTACCGAGATGAACAGCTTCGGGCAGCGCCTGATCGATGACTTCGATGCGCCGCACCTCGCGCCTGTGCGTGATGCATTCCTCGATGGCGCATACTTCATCTATGGACATACGCTGGCGCAGCGCACGCTCGGCATCGGTCACCAGAGCGAATGGGCGCAAGCTCAGTTTCACAGTCGCAGTCAGCTCAATGCGTTTTACACCAAGTTGGGACGCGCGATGCCAAATACTGCCACTACACAACAACAGTTGATCGCCCTGAAATCTACGATCAGCAGCATGACGCCGTAACAACTGCTCGACAGCGTTAGCGCGGGAATCACGTCACGAAAGCCGTCGTATTGCATGGGGTTGGTAATGTCGCGCTGGTACAACGCGCCGCGCCCAGTGATCCCGACCCCGACGATGTGCAGATCAGTATCCGCAGTGTAGGGCTGTGCGGTTCCGATCTGAAGTATTTCACAGAAGGCGGCGTTTCCAGCGACATTCAACGCCCCTTTATCTTGGGTCACGAGTCCAGCGGTGAAGTAGTCAAAGTTGGAGACAATGTGCGCCATTTGCAAGTAGGGCAGCGCGTGGCCATCGAGCCGGGTAAGCCTTGCTGGAAGTGCGACTACTGCCATCGCGGAAATTACAACCTGTGCCTTGAGATGTACTTCATGGCCTCGCGCTCCCGTGATGGTGCGCTGCAAGAGGTTCTGAACTGGCCCGCTGCGTTAGCTTATGCGCTGCCAGATTTGATCTCCAACGATGAAGGTGCGTTGATCGAGCCGATGAGTGTGGCGCTCTCCGGCGTGCAGATGGGCGAGATTAGACTCGGAGAGCGTGTGCTGGTGTTGGGCGCTGGTGCTATCGGACTGATGGTGGCGCAGTTCGCCAAGATCGCGGGCGCGGGTTTCGTGGCGGTGACGGATACGCAGTCGCAGCGCCTAGAGATCGCGAAGTCGCTTGGCGCTGATCGCGTAATTGATGTGACCACACTCGCTAGCAACGATGATGGCAAGCCAGCACAACTAACTCTCAATCCCGACTCGATTGATGTGCTCATCGATACGACAGGTGCGGCGGCGGCAATTGGGCAGGCGTATGCTGTGCTCAAACGGGGCGGGCGGATCACTATGATCGGCTTGGGACACCAAGTGATGCCCTTGTCTCTGCTGGATATCGTGTACAAGCAGCTCACCATTCAAGGCGTTTATCGCTATAAGAACACCTATCCGACGGTTATCCAAGCGCTAATCAAAAAGCAGATCGCGGTGCAGCCGTTGATCACGCATCACTTCGAGATCGATCAGGTCACTGTCGCCTTCCAAACCGCGTTGAAAATGGATCAGGCGATCAAGGTGATGATCTTGTTCCCCTAAATTCAAGGGTTAAAGCACTCATGTCCAAGAATTACGACATCCCCGCCGAGCAGCCGGCTGTCGAACTGGTGACTAATCCTTGGGGATCGTTTAAGCAGTATGCCCACAATCATCCCGTTACTGTGAGTCTGGTGACGGTAACACTGGGAATGGGGTTCAGTGTGCAATCGTACACTATACGCGTGGGCTTAAATTGCGTGCTGATAGGCTTTTGCGCAACGATACTCGCGCTGTCACCGAGTAGCTGACTGGGGAGGTGCACGCACTGATTACCCAAGTAATTCGAGAAACTTGGCATACTCGTCGTCTTTAAGGCCAAGAGTATGTTTTGCTTCGGGGTAGTCACCTTGTACGGTGTCGGTACGGAATTCGTCAAAGGCAGCGACCATCTCGTGATAGATGCGCTCGTACTCGGCTCTCAGATTGCGATAAACTTTGGCATGACGCGGGATATGCCCTGGGTTGGTGCCGAGCACATCAGTGGCGTAGAGGTATTGCCCGTCGCAACCAATTCCGCTGCCCATCGAGAGGCAGATAATTCGCACTCGTTTGCTGATGGCGGCGGCGATTTTAGCAGGCACAAGTTCGATCTCCACACCGATTGCACCGGCATCCTGATAGGCTTTGGTGTGGCGATAAATTTGTAGCGCTTCTTCGGCGCTTTTACCCACAGCTTTAAAGCCACCAAACCAGGTGCTTTTGTAGGGAATAAAACCCACGTGCCCCATCACGGGGATGCCCTCGCGTGCCATCTTTTCGACCATGTCCAGCCCGACGCTGGTGTAGACTGCATCGGCTCCAACTTGGAGCGCAGCAAAGCCAGCGCGGATCACTTGGTCAGCGTTGATATGTTTGCCATAGGGGAAGCCGATAGTCATAAAGCAACTTGGCGCAGCCTGGCGGATCGCCCGTATATCCATGCGCTCGGACACGGCAAATAGGTCGATGCCAGCCGCCTCGCAGGCGCGCGCCTCATCGACAGTGTTGACCTTAAGTTGGGTCAATTGACGTTTTCCTTTTAGACCAAAAAGATCTTTGACAGTTAGCCGTTTGTGGTCCATAAATTTCTCCACCGAAAAAGTTATCAAAGTAGTTCTATGCTGTTACAAGCTAAACTTTCGACCCGTGTTGGACAGAAGTATCTATGCCAATTTGATCGGCTATGCCCCAAAATACATTTGTTGGTGGGTGACGTTCCCTTAAGACCAAACCACACACA
>SXGU01155297.1_pt1 | contig 11697 bp, 12 predicted proteins | sample 3174531 | NCBI WGS metagenome assembly SXGU01 (sample SAMN11356863, study PRJNA531348) | freshwater metagenome | isolation source: freshwater sample F1-140 | place: China: Fuxian Lake, Yuxi | collected 2017-12-25
GCTGCGAGGGCCTCAGCCGCGGGTGCCCGTCCTGCGCTAGCCGCTATGTTCCGGTCGTTTCCTCGGCAGTCTTCTTGGACGGTCTCCGCCGGGGCTTCGTCTCAGATTCCTTCGCCTGCGGGGCATGCGGCGCGGGCAGCAAACGATCGACGGTCTCGAACAGGCGGCGGGCATACCGTTCGGCTTGGCGCCTAAGCTCCCGCGGCCCGTTGACCAGCACGTACAGACCGGCCGCGGCACAGAGGGCGACGATCGGCCAGGCGAAATGGCCCAGCCAGATCGCGATCGCCCCGGAGACCATGCCGACGAGGCTGGTCGCGACGCCGAGCGGGCGCATCCCGAGCAGGTTCCGGCGGAAGCCGTAGCTGACGTTCTCGTCGAACAGCATGGGGAAGTTCTTCGGTCCCCAAGTCCGGGCCCGAAGCACGCGGACCATGCTCTCGTAGCATTGGTCCGCCCCGGCGGGGTCGCGCTCCTCCTCCTCGACGGTCGGGACATGCAGGCTGGGATCGAGCCTCGCGATCTTCGCGTGGAGGATCGCGGTCTGCCGGCGGTCGAGCTCCGGATGCCGGTACCGCAGGTATTGCGTGGAGGGCGCACCGCCCCACTCGCGCCAGAGCCGCTCCTCAAGCCGGGTGCCGAAGGTGCGCGCGGGGAACGACAGCAGGGTCGCCAAGACGGTCGCGCCGGCACCGGTGGAGATGGACTTCAGCGCGATGCCCACCCAGTCGTCCTTGGCGAAGGTCTCGGCCGGCAGCCAGGGATAGGCCGCCAGCACCAGGGGAAAGGCGACCACGAGCATCGGCAGCACGCGGGCGTTCAGGGTGTAGCGATCGAGGTGGAACATCACGCGGCCTCTCGCGAAGGGGTGCTGCCGGACGGGCCCGCGGTCGCCTCGACCACGAGGAATCGATAGCCCCCGGGCGTGTGGATCAGCATCAGCAGCGGGAAGGCCTGCTCGACGGCGAGCCTCAGCGCGGTGGCCATGTCCTTGTGGGAGGGGCCGCTGGTGACGAGGTGGTTGTGCCAGGTGCCGAGGGGATAGAGGCTGCCGCCGCTGCGCTCGACCAGATCCTGGAGGCGCTCGGGCAGGCCTTCGACGCCGAGCACGAACTCCTCGGGGGAGAAGCGGCTGTCGGGAGGCGCCGGAAGGGTGTCCACGACATGGAAGCTATCGGTGACGTCGGAGTAGCGGCCGAGGATGATGCCGCCCGTCTCGCTGCCGGGACGGGCGGCCACCTCCCGCGCGATCTCGGCGTCGACCCGAGGGCTCACCCGGATGCCCGGCTCGCCGGCGGATGCCTCCCGCACGACGGTCCAGGGCTCGATCGCCGCGCGGGTCCAGCTCTGGCCGAGGCCGTCCTCGGCCCCCAGCCCGATCAGGAGCTCGCCTCCCGCCGTCGGCAGCCCGCCGGCGTGCAGCGTGCCGAGCACCGGGGCCATCGGGGCGGTCATCGCGGAGAGGTGGGCGTCCGTCATCGGGAAGGTCAGCGAGGAGCATCCCTGGCCGATGGCGATCTGCCGTGCCGCGGCATCGGGGCCGAAGACGATCGTCGACGTGGCGATATCCGCCGAGAGCGCGCGATACGCCTCGGCGGCGATGTCGCCGAGCGACGGGTTCGCGGCCGGCCCCTCGACGGCCATGTAAGCGATGCGGCCGGCGCCGAGCAGGCAGGTCTCGACCACCCGCGGGCGCGTCGCCATCACGTGCTGCAGGCAGAGCGCCTCGCGCACCGCGAGCGAGCCCGTCGCGTTGACCACGAAGGCGGCGTCCGACCGGAAGGCGTCGGCCGCCGTCGCGGGATCCGCCAGCCGCGCGACGATGTCCATCGTGACGGTGCCGATCGCCTCGTTGAACTCGACGAGGCTCTTGCCGAGCAGGGGAGCCTTGTCGGCGCTCTGGAGCTGCTCGGCCCTGCTCGTCGGGAAGAGGGCGTGCCGGGCGTAGTTGTGCGGCCTCATCCCGCCGCGGTCGATCAGGACGGACGGGCCCCGCCCTGAGCGCGCCATGTGCGTCGCGATCTTCGAACCAACGCTGCCGCAGCCGAGGAGCGTCCAGCTCGCAGGGCCGGCGCCCGCCTCCTCGCCCGAGGCGAGCCGCATCAGGTCGGCCGAGACCTGCTCAAGCGGCGCGACGAGGCGCACCGGCTTCCCGCTCGCCGGGCCGAGGTCGTCCTTGCCCCGCACCTCGATCAGGTAGGGGCAGATCTCGATCGGCGAGTTCGCGCCGGCCATGTCGTAGGGGCGGCGCGCGAGCAGGATGACGAGAACCGGATGCGGGACGTCGCTGCTCTTGTCGCGGAGCCGCGACTGCAGCAGTCCGAGCTTGGCCCGCAGCTGCTCACCGCAGCCGAGCACGGTCGCCCTGGCATGGAGCGAGGCGACGTCGGCCACCGATTCCGGCAGGTACTCGCCCGCCACGAAGGGCCCGCCGGACGGCGCGCGGCCGGACCACGCGATCAGGGCGAGGGCGTCGCCGCAGCGCTCGGTCTCCGAGTTCGCCTTGGAGCGCCACCGGCAATCTGCATCGGTGAGGCCGTGGCGATGCGTCGAGACGATGAGGCGGTAGCTCTCGGGCCGATCCGCGGCGCTGACGGCGGCGTACACGGCGATGTAGCCGTCGCATCCGGCGTCTCGGCCCGGGAGTGCGCGAACCCAGGCGGTGTCGAGGATGGCGAGGTCGTCGATCTCGTCCCGGCGGGTGACCTCCCATCCCCGGCTCGGATCGTTGAGCCTCACGAGGGCCGCGCGCTCGATCCAGTCCGCGACCTGCTCGACGAGGCCGACGATGCCCCGGGAGCGCAGCAATTCCCGGACGGAGCCGAGCAGCAGGCAGGGCTCGGGCGGATGCGCCGGGCCCCTCGGCTGGAGATGGGGGTGGCCGCGGTCGAAATCCTCGCGCAGGTGAACGTAGGGCTCCCGCAGCGGGTAAGTCGCCGAGAACACGAAGGTGACGGGCTCCTCGGCGCGCACGCCGTTGTCGGCCCATCCGCGGACCCGCCACCGCGCGGGAAGGTTCGCGTCGATCCGCACGGTCGCGGTGGTGAGCCCGGTCTCGGCCGAGTGCGCGCTCTCGACCGCGCGGACGGACGGATGCAGGGCGATGAGGCGAAGGGCGCGCGCCACCGCCCGCGGCGGCGCGTCGGGCCCTGGCGGCAGCGCCGCCGTGTCAGCCATGGGGGAGCGGGGTGGCGCCGATGCCGGTCGATGCCGCCACCGTCGCCGAGACCGTCGGGCGCTTCGGCTTGTGCCCGGCATGGGTCACCTCGATCTCGTAGGGGTCGCTGCCCGAGCGGTCGGCGATGCAGGTGAAGGTGCCTTTCTGGGGCTCGACGATGGCCTCGTACTCGCGCTTGGCGCGGATGCAGGGCGGATCGTCGTGGTCGTCCTTCACCTTCTTGCTGCTGGCGATCACCTCGGCGCCGGAGCGGGCTTGGCCGAGCGCGGACCGCGCGGCCTCGCTGACCTCCGCCTCCTCGCCATAGTCCGACCAGCTGTCCCAGGAGAGGCTCCGCCAGCTGCAATGGTGAGGGGCGATGAGCACGTCGTATTCGAGGACGTGCTTGCGCTCCTTATTGCGGTCCCAGACCCGTTCCCAGATCCCGACCTCGGCATCACCGCCGAACAGGTAACGCGAGGCGTCGGCGTAGCCGTCGGCCTGGATGGCCAGCCCGAGGATCACGCTGGAGTTGTTCTTCGACAGGATCTCGTCCTCCTCGTCGTCCGAGGCGGGCATGGGGGCGATCAACCGGGCCTTGAACCGGCCCGTTGCGCCGCAGATCGACGAGAATTCCTCGTCGACCTTGACGAGGATCGGCCCGAGGTCGTCGGTCTTGCCGTCGACGTCCTCGCCCATGATGCGGATGCGCTCGCCGTCCGAGCCGATCCCGAACGCGCGGAAGCGCTTGACGCGCCGCCGCGCCTCGCAGGCCCAGGCATCCGCGTCCTCGCACAACTTGTGGTCGCGGCTCGCGCGCCTGAACACGATCGGGCTCGACCACATCTCGCGGATGACGATCTTGTCGGCTGTCTTGGACCAAGTCTCAGGCGGGCCGAGATGGAAGTGCTCACGCAGTCCGCGGCAGTGGTCCTGGTCGGGGTGGGTGAGCAGGAATGCGTCGAGGTAGAGCCGCCCCGAGGTGTCCCGCTTCAGGCGCTTGCGCAGCTGCGCGATGACGTCGGGGATGTCGGCGCCCGGCTGGCGCGCGTTGACGTCGACCAGGATCGTCCGGCCGTCCTCCAACTCGATCAGAGCCATGTCGCCGTTGCCGACGCGGAAATGAACCGTGGACGCCGTCATGTCGGTGCTCCGCCTCGGCCGACTGTGGTCGGATTAACGAACCGTTGTGTATGTCTACTCCGAACATGGACGATGGCGTATCCCGATTCAAGCCCCTCGTGTTATTCTACAGCGAACACGAGATGGGCCGGAGATCGGCGGGAGTGGTGAGCGACGTGGCGACGTTCGGCGAGAAGATCCGCGAGCTGCGTAAGAAGGCCGGCCTGACACTCGACCAGCTCGCCGAGCGGACCGGGTCGAGCAAGTCGTACGTGTGGGAGCTTGAGAATAAGAACCCGCCGCGACCGTCTGCGGAGAAGATCGACCGCATCGCGAAGGCTCTTGGCGTTACGGCCGACTACCTCATGGACAGCGAGGCCGATCTAGCGACCGCCGAGGACGAGGCGTTCTTCCGCAAGTACAAGGGTCTCGACCCGTCCGTGAAGGAGCAGATCCGGCGCATCACGGAGACCTTCAAGCGCTGATAGCGGGCCTCTGGCCCCGACGGTTCCCAACCTTAACCGCGTTGTGGAAGCGGCAGCTTCCTGCGAGTTTGGGTCAGGACCGATTCGAGGTTGCGGGCATGGCTTCTTCCGCGGGGTTGGCGCCGACGCGGTGGGCCAACGACCTGACGCAGTTGCTAGACTTGGTGAAGACAGAGGACCGGTATCCGGTCGACGTCGAGCAGCTGATCCTTGAGATCTCGCGCGCGCGGTGGCCGGACGACCCGGTGCTCGGCGTCGAGACCCAGCCCCTGAAGGGCTTCGAGGGTGCGCTCGTTCCGATGCGCGGCGATCCCCGCGGCTGGCTGGTGATCTGCAACGCCTCGGCGAACGAGGGACGCCGACGGTTCACGGTGGCGCACGAGGCCGGTCACTACCTCATGCATCGCCACTTGCTGCCGGCCGACGGCATCTACTGCAAGGTAGGGGACCTCTCCCAGCGCGACATCAGGGTGATCGAGAAGGAGGCCGATACCTTCGCGGCCTCGCTCCTGATGCCGTTCCACGACATGCGGCGGCAGCTGGATCCCAAAACGAAGCCCACGCTGGAGGATCTCGGCGCGCTGGCCGGCCGGTACGGGGTCTCGTTGACGGCGCTCGTTTTGCGCTGGCTCGAATACACGGAGCGTCGGGCCGTCATCGTCGTCTCGACGGACGGCTATGTCCTGTGGTCGTGGTCGAGCACGGCGGCGCATCGAACCGGCCGCTTCTTCAGGACATCGGGTCCGCCTCAGCCGATCCACGAGGCCTCAGGCGCCGCGCAGCCCGCGCTCGCCGACCGATGCAGGGCCGGCATCCGTCATCCGCCCGGCGTCTGGTTCGACGAGGAGGTCGAGGAGTACACGGTGCACGCCACGGCGCACGAAAGGGTGATCACCATCCTGCAGATGGGCGACGCGGCTCCGAGGTGGCGCCCGCGTGAGGATTCGGAGACCGACGTGGTGGACCGTTTCAAGGCCCTCGGACGGCGTCGATAGTCGAGCCCCCGTGCGGCTCCCGCGCTTCGATCCCTGGGGGACTGAGCCGTCAGCCTAGGGCCGCATCCGGTTCAAGAGGGCGTGGTTCGCGCGGCGTTTGACGGACCGTCACCACGCGGTCGCCGACGAACCCGGAGGCCTCGTCGACGTGGCCGCGCGAGTTGCAGACGATCCGGGTCGGTCCGACCGTGTAGTCGACGGCGTGGTGGACGTGACCGTGGACCCACAGGTCGGGGCCGCGGGCGTGGATGAGGTCGCGCATGTCCGAGGCATCGCACCAGCGGAGATGACCGAGCGGGTCCGGCAGGCTCGCCGGGTGCGGGGCGTGGTGTGTGACGACCACGGTCGCGCCGTCGTGCGGGGTGGCGAGGACGGCATCGATGAAAGCGCTAGTGCGCCGGTGCAGGGTGAGGATCTCCTCGGGCTCGATCCGGTCGCGCGAGCGCGGCCCAGTGCGGATGCGACGGTAATCGACCATGCCCTCGCGTCCTTGGGCCGAGCGCATGCCGTGGGTGAGGCTGGTGGAGCCGACGCGGAAATCGGTCCACAGCGTGCCGCCGGCGAAGCGGGTGCCGCCGATAACGACAGTGTCGTCCATCAACAGGTGAATGCCGTGGCGCGCTGCGACGTCCCTTCCCCGGGCCATCTGGTCGGCGAGGGTGTAGCGCTCCTCGCCGCGGTCCCACCAAAAGTCATGATTGCCCGCGACGTAGACGACCGGCACGCCCAACAGGCGCTCGGCCAGCCATTCGAGGGCTCGGGTGAGCGGCATGTGGACGTCGCCCGCAACGACCGCCACGTCGAAGCCGTCCGGCGGCACGTGCGCGGCCGGTTCCCAGGCGTTTTCAGGCCATTCCTGATGCAGGTCGCTGAAGACCCAGAGCCGGCGGGCGGGCGATGGTGTCATGGCGTGCCCCCCTCGCGGGCGGCGTTCTCGGCGAGGCGGACGCGGATCTCGGCGAGGGTGACCGGGCGGAAGTCGAAGCAGTCCACCCCGACGTCGGTGCTCGTGGCGGTGCCGGGCAGCGTGCCGTGCGAGTGGCCGTAGAGGTGCAGGTCGCCGCGGTGCTGGCCGGGCCAGACGCGGTGGGCGTAGTGGCTGCATCAGATGCCCTGCACGGTGCCGTCGGGTAGCGGGACGAGCACGCGGGCGACGTCGACGACCCCGTCCCAGGGCAGGCGCGACCCGATCTTGTCGTGGTTGCCTCGGACGAGGAACCGCCGGCGGCCGTTGAGGCGGGCGAAGATCTCCCGGGCCCTGGGCTCGGGGCAGCGGTAGCAGAAGTCGCCGAGATGCCAGACCGTGTCCTCGCGGCCGACGGCGGCGTTCCAGTTCGCGATGAGGGCCTCGTCGTGCTCCTCGATCGTGGCGAAGGGGCGGTTCAGGCCGAGGCGCAGGCCCAGCACGGCCTGGTGGGCCCAGTGCGTGTCGGCGACGAAGTGGGTCTTGGGCATGAAAGCCTCCGGGTTGGGAGGCTCGCGGTCTCGCGGTCGAGCGCTCCGGGTATCAGCGGGGTCGGGGCGGACACGCGCGTTTCATCGGAGGACCTTCTCGAAGGGGTGGGCTCGCGTCGGGAGCAGTCGCACGGGGATCCGCGCGCGACTCGGACGGGAGCAGGTAGCGGTAGCGCTACCGTCTGACCGCTACCGTGAAGGATGGGTTTCCTTAACCGTGCCCGGGCGAGGGTGTCGTCCTTATCCCCAGGAAGAGCCGAATGCCGACGCGGGAGCAGGTCGATTGGGCGGCGCGGAAGGTCCTCGCGGCCGGCGGGCGGGTGTCACTGCGGACCGTGATCGCTGTGCTGAAGGCGGGGCCGGCGCGCGGGGGCTCGTTCCGGGACGTGGGCCCGCTTCTCAGGGACTGGAAGGCGGAGCGGGCCTACCGGCCGCGTCTGGTGCCGGGGGGGCTGCCGGAGCGGCTGCAGGGCGCCCTGGGCAGGGCGGCGGCCGAGATGTGGGAGGCGGCGCAGGCGGAGGCCGCGGCCGCGCTGCTTGTGGAGCGGGAGAACCTAGAGGCGCGGGCCCGGGCTGGGGACGAGCTCCTGGAGGAGGCGCTGGCGCGGCTCGACGTGACGGAGGCCGAGGCGGCGCGCTTGTCGGAGCGGGTCCAGCGGCTGGAGAACCGGCTGGAGCGGGTTCGCTCCGAGGATTTCTGGGACCGGGTGATGCAGGAGGTCTGGGACATCCTGCCGGCCCGGGGGGCGATGACGCCGGAGGAGATCCTGCCGCGGCTCAAGCGGCGGACGCTGCGGGGGGCCGCCCTGCACAAGGAGCCCCTGACGCCGGCGACGCTGCGCAAGAAGATGGACGTACGGGTGAGCTTCGGCCGCTACTTCGAGCCCGGGGAGAAGGAAGGCTACGCCCGCAAGACCGGCTGAATCTGCAGCCTCGGCGCTTCTCGAACGCGCTTCATGACGGCGTGCACACCAGCGCGGTGGGCTCCCGATAGCCGACATTCAAGACCGAGCATCGACCGAAGCGGCGGCACGCTCGGCTCCGCGCGTCACGTCCGAACCTCGGAGCTTCATCGATCTCGCATTGGCCGCTTTCGGACAGGCCGCCAATCACGGCTCAAGGGCCTGCTCGACGAGGGCGCTCACTTCCCGCCAGGCTGGGGTGGATGGGGTGACCAGGTCGAAGTGGCCGGCACCTTGGACATCGACGAGCCTTGGCACGGGCGCGGACCTGCTGCGCAGGGCTCGGGCATAGTCGTAGGCGACCCAGGGCGGGACCAGCCGGTCGAGCACGCCGCTGACCATGACGACCAACCCGGCCGACGGCGTGAGGGCCGCCGGCGAGACCTCCGCGAGCTTGTCCGCCGGTGCGAGCCGTTCCGCGATGCCAGGGCCGCACAGCACCGGGACGAACCGGGCGAACGTCGCGAGGTCGCCCACGCCGCCCAGGCTGATCACGGCACGTGGCACGAACCGGGGCGTCCCGTGCAGGGGGCTCGCGGCCGGAACCGAGCCGCGCGAGGCTGCCCACAGGGCGAGATGGCCGCCTGCCGAGTGTCCTGCGAGAACAACCCGAGAGAGGTCCAGCCGATGGGCGGGCGCATCGGAGACGAGCCGGTCCAGGGCTGCGCCGACGTCCTGGTAGGTGCCCGGATAGCCGCCGCCGGCCTCGTTGGCGCGGCGGTAGCCGATGCTCCACACGGCGATGCCGCGTCGGGTCAGAACCGGCCCGAGATGACGCATCTGTTCGCGCCCCGCGGTGTTGGCGCTCCAGCAGCCGCCGTGGATGAGCACCGCGACCGGGTGGGGGCCGGGACCGTCGGGCAGGAAGACATCGACGCTCTGCGCGGGAGCCTCACCATAGGCCACCTGCAGGGTCGGCTCCGGCCGTGGCAGGTCGCGGAAGGTGGAGAGGTCCACCGGGTCGGCCGCGGCTGGCCCGATGGCCAGCGCCGTCGCCATCACGAGGGCAGCGCGTCGCTTCATGCCAGCCTCCCGACGGCCGCCCTTGGCCGGCGTCGATGGGTCGCCTCGGCTTCAGCATAGCAGACCGGCGCTCGGACCGCCCGACCCAAGCCGCCGCCCGGAGCAGGATGGCCGCAAATCGAGCCGGCCATTCCTCCACTATGAGACCCCATGGACGATCCCACCCCCGTCGCCGTCACCGTCGAGACCTGTCCGGACAGCCTCGAGCGGTACCGCTGGCACTTGACCGACGGTGACGGCGTCTCCGTCCGGGTTTCGCCGGAGTTCTACGCTTCGCCGGAGGATGCGGGTTCGGCCGGTGATGCTGCCCTACGGGCGTTCGGGGCGGCTCAGCTCAGTTGAGGCGAGCACACCATCTGCCGACCGCATGGCGTTCATGAGCACCTGCCTGAAAGGTCGGTGTTTGGCGCTGCTGGCCTCGTAGCCCGGCCTGCCTCCTCAAACGCTGGTACAGGTGGTCGACGTTCATGACGCGCGGGAGCGGTGGACACTGTTCCGTCCGTTCGCCAAACCGAAGCCCAATGAGAGAAACAAGTCACGTCCAGTGTGGCCGCGCCGCCAATCAGTGGCTTTTTCGGCTGCCTGCACGAGTCGGCTCGATGAGGGCGTCAGACGTCAGGGTGCTTTGATGCGTTCGTCGACAACCCGCGTGCCGTCTCCACCGATTTGTCGGCGGATCTGCGGCTGCATGGTGGCGCCCGTGGCCTCTAATAGCGGCTCAAGGCTACGAAGGATGACGACTTTCCGGAGGTGCTGCAAGGCTTGGTCGGCCAGCTGACGGAACGCGATGACCAGGATCGTTTGGACTGAGAGGATCAGCCGGCTAGAATTCTGGGTTGGTCCGAGCGGAGAACCGGTCGCGGGCGGTGAAGCGGTCGGCCGGCAACTCGCCGCAGGGGCGGCGGTAGACGATCTCGCTCAGGAACGAGCGCTCGATCTCGATCTGGTCCTCCTCCAGGTCGATGTACCAGCAGCGCCGCGCGCCGCTCCAGCGGTAGCGCCGCGCCTTGAGCAGATCCTTGGTCTCGATCGGCGAGCCCTGCGCCCATAGACGCACGGTCGGCCGGCGGGCGGTTTCGAGGAGACATGACAGGGCCAACCGCCCGGAGATCCGCAACGGGCTGTCGAGCAACCGCAGCAGGGCGCGGCAGTCGTCGATCGCCCGGTGGCCGTTGTGAAAGATTCCGTGGTCGATCAGTAGATAGCCGAGCTTCATGCCCTCGTGCCCCTCGGCCCGCCATGGGATCTGGTGGCACGAGCAGGCCCAGTTCTTCTCGGCAAACACCGGCCAGCGGCCCTCGCACATCTGCCGGTCAAAGCTGGCGTTGTGGGCGATCACCACCGCAGCGTCGGCCGCAAGGGCCTGCACGGCTGCATCATCGATGCGCTGGCCGGCCACATCGGCATCGGTGATTCCAGTCAGCCGGGTGATCTCCGACGGGATCGACTTCTTGGGCTGGTGCAGTTGGTTGAACGTCTCAAGCACGCGGTAAATGCGCCCGCTGGCGCCGTACTCGAATTTGAGGATGCCGAGCTCGATCACCTCGTCGGTGGCGAAGTCGGTGCCTGTGGTTTCGGTGTCGAGCACCAAGCCGATGAACGTCGGCTCGTCCGGTGCATCCGAGCAGTCGACGAACGGCGTGAGGCGGCGCAGCACACGGTAATCCCCTGTGCTTTCGAGCACGGTCGCGATGCTGTCGAGGGGCTGGTTCACGGCGGCACGGTCCCGGCTTGGTTCTCCTAGAGCCGGCGGCACCTCTGCCGTGCGGCGGCGCAGATCAGCTTAACCGCGCCTGCGACAGGCTGGCCAGCGCAGAAAACCCGCCCGTCCCCAAGACAGGAACGAGCGCGGGAACCGGGCCACGGCTTGCCGGTTAGACCCTCAGATTGGATCTGTTCTAATTCGCAACAGGGCGGCCTCGGCCGCCAGCAAACTCAGGAGCATCCCATGGCGAACGCCAAGTGTGAGAGCTGCCGGTTCTTTGACGAGCACAAGGTCAATGGCGCAGCCGCGCAAAATGACGAGGGCCTATGCCGTTACAATCCGCCGGTCAGCCAACCCGGACCGCAGGATCACGGCCTGTGGCCGGTGGTCGGGTCGGCCGACTGGTGCGGGCACTATGCGCCCGAGTTGACCGCCGCGGAATAGGTCGATCCGTTCCCAAAACGATCGAGGGCCGGCTGACAGGCTGATCCTCTGTGACCCGCTCCGGGCAGATCGGTTGCCACAACGTGCGCCGATCTGTGCCGGGATCCGGGTGTGGCGTATGCAATAGCGAGCTGCATCCCTGGACGAAGACGAGTAGGGGATACCCCTTTGACCGCACGTAATTGATCTAAAAATTATAATTCAAATTATCTTTAACCGCAAAGGTGATCTGTGAAAGCATATTTTTGGTTTTCTGAAAAATATGTTGGGATTGATTGATACAAGATTGAAGGTGGGTCGACATTACCCCCGCGCCGGCGGGCGCGTACCTCTCTGATGGAACGATCCA
>SXGU01440001.1_pt1 | contig 11696 bp, 4 predicted proteins | sample 3174531 | NCBI WGS metagenome assembly SXGU01 (sample SAMN11356863, study PRJNA531348) | freshwater metagenome | isolation source: freshwater sample F1-140 | place: China: Fuxian Lake, Yuxi | collected 2017-12-25
ATTTCCTATGATTTGAAAGGGACGACCGAAATTTCTTACAGAGGAATGAAGCTCGAAGGCGAAATCAGTATTCTGCGCCAAAAAAACGAACGATACGCGGAGATTATGAATTCCCCGTCGAGCGGCGAGATTCGGCAGATTTACGACGGAAAAAAGGCTTTTATGCAAACCGCTTACGGAATCGAAAGAGAAGCGGCGCAAACCGCAAAAATCGAAGAAATCGAGCTTTTCGCGCCGTTTTATAATCTGATCAAAAAAGATTTTTTCAAATCGCTCGATTACCTCGGCGCTTACGATATGCTCGGAAAAAAGGCGCACGTCATTGAAGCGATCACGGCTGAAGATCAGAAAATAGCTTTTGCGTTCAGCGTTGAAACAAAAATGCTGGTCAGCTACACGCAGCAAAATTACGTCGTTTTGTTTGATGATTACCGCCCGGTCGAAAAAGTGCGTTTGCCGTTCGTTTTCAATCGCGGATCAGTGATGAACATTCGTCTCGATGAAATCAAGTTGAATTCGCCGATTGCCGAAAGCAATTTCGCCGTCAGCGAGAATTGCTATGACCGCGCAAATTAGACGGTCGGAATTTCTCGTTCGCTCGACCGATGTATTATGATAGCTGAAAATTTTCAGAAATTTTTTAGCTAAACTATGAATAAAAAAACTATCAAAGACATTGACATCAAAGGCAAACGGGTTTTTATTCGCGTTGATTTCAACGTGCCGATTAAAAGCGGGAAAATCGAAGACGATACGCGAATTCGCGGCGCGCTGCCGACGATTCGATACGCGATTGAACAAAATGCGAAAGTCATTCTCGCTTCGCATTTGGGCAGACCTTTGAAAGATAAAGCGAAAGCCGAAGAAAAGAAAATTCCGTATGACGCGAGTAAATATTCGCTCAAAATCGTCAGCGAAAAACTCGCCGAACTGCTCGGTAAAGACGTTCAATTTGTTGAAGACTGCGTCGGCGATGCGGTTAAAACCAAAGTCGCATCATTGAACGAAGGCGATGTTGTGCTGCTCGAAAATTTGCGTCTGCACGCCGAAGAAGAAGCGAACGACGACGATTTTGCGAAACAACTTGCCGAGTTTGCTGATGTTTACGTTAACGACGCGTTCGGCGCGGCGCATCGAGCGCACGCTTCGACTGCCGGAATCACGAAATTTGTTGAAAATTCCGTCGCCGGACTTTTGATGGAAAAGGAACTCGATTTTCTCGGTCGCGCGCTCAACAATCCGGAACGTCCGTTCGTCGCGATTCTCGGCGGCGCAAAAGTTTCCGACAAAATTCCCGTGATTGAATCTTTAATCGAGCGCAAAGTTGATAAATTATTGATCGGCGGCGCGATGGCTTACACGTTTTTCAAAGCAAACGGTTTAACAATCGGTAAATCTTTGGTTGAAGACGAAATGATGCCGAAAGCACTGGAAATCGAGCGATTAGCGAAAGAAGCGGGCGTTGAACTGATTCTGCCGACCGATCACCAGGTCGTTGATTCTTACGATCCGCTTAATTCGCGCAAAACAATTCCGGTCGAATTCACCAATAAAGGTCTGGTCGGACTCGACATCGGCATTGAAACGGCGGCGATTTTCAAAAACGCGCTCGACGGCGCGAAAATGATTGTCTGGAACGGTCCGATGGGAATGTTTGAGGAAAAACCGTTTGACGCCGGAACGATTGCCATCGCCGAAGCCGTCGCGGAAGCGACCGAAAAAGGCGCGGTTTCAATCGTCGGCGGCGGCGATTCGGTTTCCGCCGTCAATCAAGCCGGGCTTGATGAAAAAATCTCGCACATCTCAACCGGCGGCGGCGCAACGCTCGAGTTTTTAGCCGGAGACGTGCTGCCGGGCGTCGAAGCGCTCAACGAGCAATAAATTTTGTTAATTTGTAACGGGAAATCAAGGAAGCGGATTCAAGTCTGGATTCGCTTTTTTTTAAATTTATTGCAACGATTAATGCAGTATCCGCATCATTTACAGGATTTCGCAATTTTCAACTGTAAATTGTTCGTTTTTTGTTCGCTCGCGAAAACGCGGTTTTGAATCTGAAAACCAAAATTTTACCGCAATTTGCGAAAGCGCCGGTATATTTTTTTTCACCGTTTCGGACGTAATACTTTAAAGCATAGGAAAACCAATTTTATTTGTCGTTTATTAAACGGAACGGTTTTAGACGCCGGTTGACGTTTTAATAAAACGCTTATTTTGATTGGTTTTAGATTGATTTTAGATAAAGAAGGCGATAAAATATCAGCTTTCATTAACACGCAAAATTTAACCCTATTTAATTTACAATTGACAAAAGTTTTTCGCAGAAAAACCTTTAACGCCGGTTCAAAATCCCTGTTTGAACGAGCTTTTATCAAAAATGGTTTTTCGGTCAGAATTTTAAATTATCATTTAAGGAATTTCCATGGCTAGAATTAACAATTCCCGCAAAAAATCAGGTTTTTCGCTGATTACACTCTTCACCATTATTTTTGCCGTTTTCTCCATTTCGTTCGGCACGATTATTTACTCGGCGAGTTCCAAAAGCGCCGAACCGGAACAGGTCAACGAACAAACAATCGAAGCCGAAACCGGCAAATTCATCGTCCGTCCTGAACGCGCCGTGATCGCAGATGACGAAGCGACAGTGCCAGAAGCGATTTTCACCGTCAATGACGGCGGCGATACGAAAGACGCAACGCCGGGAAATGCGGTTTGTGCGGATGCAGCGGGAAAATGTACTTTGCGCGCGGCGATTGAAGAAGCGAATGCGGCTGCCGGAATTGACGAAATCAAATTTGAATTTAACGTTCCGACGGAAATTCAGTTGAACGCGGGGCTTTCACCAGCCGGGTTAATCATCACGCAGCCCTTAAAAATTACCGGTTCGGGAGCCAGAAATCTGACGGTCAAGGGAAATTCGGCGACGACTGCCGGAATCTTAAAAATTAACTCGGGCGTTGTCGGCGTTAATATCAGCGGAATCACCATCGCCAATTCCGGCGGTCACGGCATCAACAATGAAGGCGAGTTGACGCTCGCTGACATCGCCGTGAAGGGAAACGGCACCGGAATTAACAGTGCCGGAAAACTCGTTGTGACTCGCGCAACAATCAGCGGCAACAGCAAAAGCGGATTGGTAATCGCCGCAAGCGCGGACGTCAATATCAGCAACACAACCGTTTCGGGCAACCAATCGGCGACAAACGGCGGCGGAATCAACAGTTTGAGCGCCAATGTGGTGCTGAATAACGTAACGATTACCGGCAACTCAGCCACGGAAAAAGGCGGCGGCATCTACTATGACAACGCATCAACCGGTTTCAGCGTGCGCAATACGATTATCGCCGGAAACACAGCCGCTTCAAACCCTGACGTTCACGCGGTTAACGGCAAGTTTACGACGCGCGGCAATAATTTAATCGGTAAAAATGTCGGCAGCACCGGTTTTGAAAACAGCAACAGTAATGACAAAGTCGGAACGAACGGCTCGCCGATTGATCCGCTGCTCAAACCGCTGCGAAACAACGGCGGGCAAACGGATACGCATGCGCTTTTAGCCGATAGCCCGGCGTTAAACTCGGGAAATAACTGCGTGGTCGAAGTCAGCTGCCGCCTGGGCAATGCGACAGCCGGTTTGGTTAACGATCAGCGCGGTGCTGATTATCCGAGAGTTTTTCAAGACACAGTTGAAATCGGTGCTTTTGAATCTTTTTATCCGGCTCCGACTATTACTTCGATCAGTCCGGAAAACTCGGTGGCGGGCGGCGAACCGTTTGAATTAACAATTAACGGAACGAAATTCGTCGCTGATTCCGTCGTTAAATGGAACGGACAGAGCCGTCAAACGACTTTTGTTTCAAATACGCAATTAAAAATTCAGGTTACGGCGGCGGATATCGCGACCAAAGGCGAGTATGCGATTACCGTAACCAATCCGGAACCGGGCGGCGGAACATCGCTGGCAGTCAGTTTTATCGTTCCCGATTGCGCATATTCGATTAATCCGTCGCAACAAAGCGTTGCGGCATCGGGCGGAGTCATAACAGTGAACGTGACGGCGCAAAACGGCTGTCGCTGGACGGCAGTATCAAACGTTCCCTGGCTGATCGTCGGCGGCAGCGGAAACGGCAACGGAAACGGCACGGTTTCGATTACGGTCGCCGCCAATCCTGGCGTCGTGCGTCCCGGGGCGGTAACGATTGCCGGACAAACATTCACAGTTGATCAGGCGGCAGGTTGCAGTTTTTCGATTGCTCCGAGTGTTTACACAGCACCGGCGGCAGGCGGGGCGGGAAGTTTTACTTTGACGGCTTCCGATGCAGGCTGCGGCTGGTCGGCTACGAGCAGCGCCCCGTGGATTACCGTTATTGACGGCAGCGGAAGAGGTTCAAAAACAATCAACTTTACGGTTGCCGCACATACATCCACTCCGCGAAGCGGCGAAATAAAAGTTGGCAATCAGACGTTTACAGTTAATCAGGTTTCCGGTTGTAATGCCGCGCTCAATCCGACCAGCGCAAACGTCACTGCCGCCGGAGTTTCCGGTTCATTTAATATTTTACTGGGCGAAGGCTGCGGCTGGGCGGTTTCAAGCACCGATACGTGGATTTCGATTACCACGGCGGTCAGCGGCACCGGCAATGGATTGGTTAACTTCACAGTCGCGGCAAATCAAGGTCCGGCGAGATCAGGGAAAATCAAAGTCAACGACAAAGAGTTCAGCATCAATCAGGAAAGCGGTTGTGCTTTTACGGTTGCAACCACTCCGATTAATATCGGCAGCGGCGTTTACAACGGAAGCGTTGCCGTCGGCACAAGTGATCCCGGCTGCGTCTGGTCGGCGCAGACAAACGATTCCTGGATTACGGTTGCCGGAAACAGTGAAAACAGAACCGGCAGCGGCACAGTTCAATTTTCGGTTGCGGCAAACAACGGTCCGCCGCGTGAAGGAGCGATTAGCGTCGCAGGAAAAACCATCCGCATATTTCAGGCTGACGGTTGCACAATTAATATTGCGCCGCTCACACAGAATTTTACAGCCGCAGGCGGAACCGGATCATTTGCCGTGACTGCATCAAATTCCGGTTGTCGCTGGACGGCGAGCAGCAATAGTTCTTGGGTAACGATCACTTCCGGCACTGAAGGCGAAGGAAACGGAAGCGTAAGTTTCACGGTTGCGCAAAACATTGGGTTAGAAAGAAACGCGGAAATTATAGTCGGCGGTAAAAAATTCGACATTAGACAAAGTAACGGCTGTACCTTCTCGCTGCCTGTGACCGCAAAAGATGTGGCAGCGGCAGGCGAAACATTTACATTTGCGCTGAATGCGAGCGCGTCCGGCTGTTCGTGGACGGCGCAATCAGACGTGCCGTGGATTGCAGTCAACCCGACAAGCGGAACGAGCGGCGCGACGATTTCATTAGTGGTCGCCGCAAATACCGGACCGAGCCGAACCGGAAAAATTAACGTCGGCGGGCAAATTTTCACAGTTACTCAAGCGAGCGGCTGTACATTTTCGCTGTCCTTTACCAGCACAATTTTCGACGCTGCTCAAGGCGTCGGAAGCTTTGAAATCAGAACAAATAATTCGGGTTGTACCTGGACTGCAACCGCTTCGGAAACTTGGATTACTTTTGACGGCGCCAGCACGGGCACGGGCACGGGCACAATTTCTTATATCATTCAGGCAAACATCAATCCGGAAAGATCTGGCTATATCACCGTTGGCGGACAGCGTTTTGATATCACTCAGCGTAACGGGTGTGTTTATTCACTTCCGAACACAATCGCTTCGATTCCGGCAGGCGGCGGTGCATCAACTTTTACGATCAATTCAGGCGGGCGATGCCCGTGGACGGCGGTGAGTAATGATAACTGGATTACCATTACCGGCGGCGCATCGGGAACGGGAAGCGGCATCGTCAGCTATACGGTTGCGCCGAATCCGGGACCGGCGCGAGAAGGCACGATTACGGCGGGCGGTAGAACATTCAACGTCAAACAAGACAGCGGGTGTTCGTTTACCATCGTTCCGGCTGAATTAAATGTTCCGGCAAGCGGCGGAACCATTCCGGTAACGATTACGGCAAGCGATCAGCGTTGTACGTGGACGGCGCGCAGCGATAATGACTGGATCACGATTTCCGGCGTTGCGAGCGGAACGGGGAACGGAACGATTCAAGTCGTCGTCGCCGCAAATATTTCGCCGGAGCGATCGGGTTCGATCACCGTCGCGGGCAGAACAATTCCCGTTCGCCAAGGAAACGGCTGCGTTTACAGTTTGTCGCCGACGAGCGCGAGCGTCAACGAAAACGGCGGAAATCGAAACTTTAATGTTAATACCGGAGCGGGCTGCACGTGGACGGCGACCAGCAATTCCAATTGGATCAGCATCACCGGCAACGCAAGCGGCAGTGGCAACGGTACCGTGCAAATTTCAATCGGCACGAACACCGGCGATGAAAGAACGGGAACAGTCACCGTCGCCGGGCAGATATTCACTGTTTATCAAGTCAATTTAATCGTCAGCAATACCAATGACAGCGGAAGAGGAAGTCTTCGCCAAGCGGTGATCAACGCCAATAATACGCCGGGAGACGATATCGTCACTTTTAACGGCGCAATCGGTTTAATTTCATTGACCAGCGGCGAAATCGAGATTGTCAATAATGGCAGTTTGGAAATCAGAGGACCCGGTTCGCAATTGTTAATTATTTCGGGCGGTAATTCCAGCCGAATTTTTCACTCGAACAAAGCGAACGTCACGATCAAAGATTTGACTTTGGCGAATGGCAACGGCGTCGGCAAAGATTCAGCCGTGTTCGCTCCGAAAGGCGGCGCGATTTACGCTTACCAAGGATCGCTGACGGTAGACGGTTTGCAAATTGTGTCGAACAGACTCGGCTCAGGTGATATCGGCATGGGCGGCGGAATATTTTTTGACAACGTGACGAACAGCTTTGTCAAAAATTCAACGTTCTACAACAACAGAGCTTCAAATGCGGGCGGAGTTTACACGCAGTATTCGGTTTTGACCGTCAGCAATTCAACGTTTGCCGATAATGTGGTAACCAGAGCGGGCGGCGGAATTTACTCGGTCGGCACAACAACTTTGAAAAACGTGACGATCAGCGGCAATGTTTCGACATCGGCAACCCCAGAAGGCGCCGGAATCAGCGTGTGGGGCGGATCGCTGTTTTTGGGGAATTCGATTGTTGCCGGCAACATCGGACCCGAAATCACTTTTAATACCGGAGAAGTTTCATCTTTGGGTAATAACTTGGTCGGCGATTCGCTCGGCGATTCATCGGACACAAAAAACGCCGTTACTTTTGTTTCCAACGATTTATTAAATATTCCGCCGAAACTCGCACCGCTTTCGCGTTACGGCGGACTGACTCCGACGATGGCATTGATGCCGGGCAGTCCGGCAATCAACGCGGGCAACAGCGCGAATGTCGGTTCGTTCGACCAGAGAGGTTCGCTGAGAGTTGTCGGCGGAAGTGTTGACATCGGCGCTTTTGAATACAATATTTCGATGCAGCCGGAATTATCAAATTTACCGAACGGAACTTTGGGAACTTATTATTCGCAGGCGATGTCTTCGGCGCGGCTCGATAATCTGCCGCTTCCGGGACCGTTTATTTACAAATTACTGGACGAATCAGCATTGCCGCCCGGATTATCGTTGACGACCGGCGGATTGTTGCAAGGCGTTCCGACAACACCGGGAGTTTATAATTTCCACGTCGTTGCCAGTCTGCCGACAGAAATGGCGGCGGTGAACAAATATACGATTTCGGTTGACTGCACATTTGCGCTCAGTCAAACAAATTTCAGCTACGGACGCTCTGGCGGAACCGGTGCGTTGACGATGACCAGCTCTGCGGGCTGTAACTGGACTCCGTCAACAAATGCTAACTGGATTACTATTACTTCCGCGCTGAACGGAAGCGGCAACGGCTCGATTGCGTTTACGGTCGCGCCGAATTTAGAAGGTGCGCGAACCGGGACGATTACCGCCGGTGGGCAGACAATTACAATTAATCAGGCGGCTGGCTGCGCTTACAGTTTGACGGCAACGACGGCAAATATGCAGTCTGCGGGAGGAACAGGCAACTTCGGCGTCACGACTGAAAGCGGCTGTCCGTGGACGGCTTCGACGAGCGCAGATTGGATCACAATCACGAGCGGCACTCCGGGCTCAGGCAACGGAACGGTGAATTTTACGGCGGCAATCAATAATTCGTCTGCCAGAACAGGAACGATCACTGCTGCCGGACGAACTTTTACCGTTAGTCAGGAAGCGTTTGTCGTGCAGAATACGAAGCGAGATTTTGATTTCGACGGCGACGGCAAAGCCGACATCGGACTTTTCCGACCGCAGGACGGAGTCTGGCATCTGCAAAATTCAACCAGCGGATATGCCTCGAAACAATGGGGCGAATCCACGGATAAAATTGTGCCCGCCGATTATGACGGCGATAAGAAAACCGATCACGCAGTTTTTCGCGGCGGTTATTGGCACATTATCAAATCTTCCGATGGACAATACAGCGGAATGCAGTTCGGCGAAGCGACTGATATTCCGCTGCCCGGCGATTTCGACGGCGACGGCAAAGCGGACATTGCAGTTTTTCGTCCGTCGAGCGGAACTTGGTACATCATGGGAAGCCGCAGCGGTTTCGTTTATCAACAATGGGGCGCAGCGACCGACCGACCGGTTGCGGCAGATTTCGACGGCGACGGCAAAGCCGATATGGTCGTTTACCGTCCGTCAAACGGAACCTGGTATCTGCTGAGAAGCCGTGACGGATTTTATTCGCAGCAATGGGGCGAAGCGACCGATAAAATGGTGGTCGGCGATTATGACGGCGACGGAAGAGCTGATATCTCGGTTTGGCGTCCGTCCAATGGAAACTGGTATATTTTGCAGAGCCGTAATGGTTTTACCTCGTCGCAGTTCGGAATGGCGGGTGATTTGCCGACGGCGGCTGACTACGACGGCGACGGGAAAACCGATTTGGGCGTTTACAGAAACGGAAGCTGGTATGTTTTCGGCAGCGCAACCGGTTTCGCTTCATCTACTTTCGGAACGGCAACGGATAAGCCAATCGCGAATTCGTTTGTTCCATAAACAGTGGAGCAAAAATAAAAATCGCATTTTTTGCACAGCGATTAACACGAAAAAACGAAGAGCCGCTTATTTAGAAATATAATCGGCTCTTCGTTTTTTATGCTTTTTAACAAAACTGTTAAAGCATCACAATTTCAATTTCTGCACCGAATTTAATTCAACTTGGTTTTATTTAAATCAATCTAATTTTCCTCTTCGGTTATATTCCGCGATCAGGAACGAGCGCGGCGCGAAAACCGAGCAAAGTCCAGTCAGCGTCGGTTTCGACTCGCTGAACATACGAAAAATCTCCGGGGCAGTTTGAGCCGACGGCGTAACAAATCGCGTTACCTTGATCGTCGCGATAAGCCGCTAATTCGAGCGATTTGGTTTCACTACATTCTTGATGAAAAATACTGCCGATTAAATTAAAAACAATCGGCGGGCAGATCGCTAAACGATAACCGGCGGGCATTAAGCTGCGCGAACGCCAATCGGAATTGATCATATCGCCCAGGTTTTTCAGCGAAGTGTAATCGTGCGCAAACCGCGTTCCGGAAGTGAAGCCGGCGCGTCCGATATATTTTGCGAACGGGTCGGCGGTCGAATCAAAACCGTAAGGCGTGCCGTAAAATTGCCGATTTCTCGGCAAATAATCCGGTTTGATCGTGGTTTCGACGCCGATAATTTTTCCTTGATGACGGCGATGGGCGGCGGTGAGCGATTGACGCAAACTGACTGCGCCGTAATGCTGCGGCGCGGCGGAAAAGTCGCGCGCGCGTTTCGGGTAAAGATGCTTGAGGTAATTATCATCAAACGGAACGACTTTTTCTGACGGAACAACGTGCCATTCGATATTGAACTGCGCCAGATGAGCCGCCATTTGCGCTGTTATTTCCGGCACTAATACGTCATCTTCAAGCAGTTTGGCGTCGCCTGCCAAGCCGAAGAAATCACGCAGTTTCGTTTCGCGTTCGCTTAAATTTTCCAACATTTTTATATTTATACTCCCATTATCAAAGTTTATTTCAGTTTCCGAAAACATTATTGCGGCAAAAGAATCTCACTGTAAACCTGCGCCTCATTTGACACCTTTCAATAAATACTTTAAATTACGAATAGTTCATTTTCCGAACTATTTTGGAGATCAATTTTAATGTCCGTTTTAGAAACTAGAGCCGCAGAACTGAAAAAGAATATAGATGTGATTACATCGCACTTTAAGTCTATTTCTTCGATTACATCGAGCGACGAACTGAATTTGCAGGAATTGAAGATCGTTGACTTTATCGGTCAGCGAGAATCTTGCATTATGCGCGAAATCGCCGAAAATATGAAGGTCGCCGTCAGCACGATGACCGGAATTATTGATAAATTGGAAGATAAAGACTTTGTTAAACGCGAGCGCAACGATGAAGATCGGCGTATTGTGCGCGTGATGCTGACGAACAAAGGACAAAAAATTTATCAGGCTTTTGTCGAAAGTCATATGGAACTGAGCCGCCGAATGCTGCAATCGCTGGCGGAAGACGAACAAAAAATTTATCTGGAACTGACGAAAAAAATCGCGCAGGGCGCCGAACATTACATTGCCGCTAATACGGCGGTTTAACAATCCTTAAAAAATTTTGCAATAATAGTTCGATTTTCGTAATATTTCAATTAAGTAATATTTGCATCATATATAATACGAGACAAAAATGAATTATGCGGCGAAGCATAATTAGATATTTATCAAGGTTTCCTAGGATTAAGCTTAGTGAAAAAGTGCACAAATAAATCACCGCTGATTTTATTGGTATAACGCCCAACGAGTTTTGTCGAAAAGCGTTGCCGGTTAAAAAATCAGAAGGGAATTTGGTCAGAACAAAAAAAGTTTAAGGACTTACAAAGTTAAGGTTTATGTTGAAACGAAATAAATTTTCCGCCGCGATTCTGAGCGGAGTTTTCATCGGCGCAACGCTGTTCGCGGCAGCGTGCGGCGGCTCAAAAGAAGTGAGCGTGAATGTTAATTCGCAGTCAAATGCGGCGTCAACCGCGGTTGAAGTAACAACGGCGCAGGCGGAAGCGCGAACGGTTCCGGCATATTTGCAGGCAACCGGAAGTTTGATCGCCGAAGAGCAGTCTGACATTGCGCCGCAAGTTTCAGGACAGGTTATCGCGACGCCGGTTGATGTCGGCGCGTTTGTCGGTCAGGGCGACGTGATTGCGAGGCTTGACGACCGCGACGCGCGGCTTCGTCTTCAGCAGGCGCAGTCGGGCGAAGAACAGGCGCAGGCGAACGTTCGCGCGGCGGAAGTTAGAATCGGACTCAGCCCCGGTCAGCAGTTTAATCCGAACAATGTGCCGGAAGTGATTGCCGCACAGCGCAATACCGAAGCGGCGCAGGCGCAGATTCGCAACGCCGAAGCGCAAATTGCCAATTTGCAGGCGCAATCGCGGCTTGCCGAAGACACGGCGCGGCGTTACGCGAATCTTTTGCGCACCGGCGATATTTCGCGCATCGCTTACAATCAGGCGCAGACGCAAGCCGAATCAGCGGCGGCGCAAGTTAATGCGACGCGCGAACAAGTCAACACGGTTC
>SXGU01342480.1_pt1 | contig 11693 bp, 11 predicted proteins | sample 3174531 | NCBI WGS metagenome assembly SXGU01 (sample SAMN11356863, study PRJNA531348) | freshwater metagenome | isolation source: freshwater sample F1-140 | place: China: Fuxian Lake, Yuxi | collected 2017-12-25
CGCTGGGCAAGGCCTTCGGCGTGATGGGCGGCTATATCGCGGCGGACAAGCGCGTGGTCGACTGCATCCGCAGCTATGCGCCCGGCTTTATCTTCACGACCTCGCTCAGCCCTGTGTTGGCGGCGGGCGTGCTGGCGGCGGTGCGCCACCTTAAGTCCTCAAGCGAGGAGCGCGAGGGGCAGCAGGCGGCAGCAGCGCGGCTCAAGGCGATCCTGGCCGAGCGCGGCTTGCCGGTCATGCCGTCGACCACGCACATCGTGCCGGTCATGGTTGGCGATCCAGTGCGCGCCAAGCGGATCGCCGATATCCTCCTCGCCGAATACGGCATGTATGTGCAGCCGATCAATTTCCCGCCCGTGCCGCGCGGGACGGAACGACTCCGATTCACGCCGGGCCCCGCGCACGACGAAGCGATGATGATCGCGCTTGGCGATGCGCTGGCGGAGATTTTCGACCGTTTTGAAAGCGATACTCGCGCCGCGGCTTGAGGCTGCAATGATCGGGCGCCGAAACCCGGTGGGTCGAGACTGTTCCTCGATGAGACACTATCGCATTTTCGGACCCGCACCGCTGCGGCAGCGCACTTAGGGCGTTTCATTTCCATTAAGAGATGATATACGAATCGCAATCGCGGCGAGATTCGGAACGACTCCAGCCAGCAAAGTCGCATAAAGTTCCGTGAATATTGCGTAACTCAGGGAAGGGTTCAATATGTTGAAGAAAGCACTCGTCACAGCCGTGGCGGCAGCCGCGCTGGCGGTGCCCGCATCGGCGGCCACCTTCGTCAGCAACATCACTTTCACCATCGGTGACTGCGCAACGCAGTGCACCGGGGCGTTTTCCAATGGCGCGAGCGTGCCGACTTTCGACGACTATTTCACGCTCACGCTGCCCAACAATGGCACCATCGCCGGTCAGTCGCAGGCGATCGTGATCAACGGCAACCTGAACTTCAGCAGCGTCTACCTGCAGGGCCCGGGCCTCGCTGGCCCGATCTACAACTTCACCATCACCAACGGCAATCCGTCGCAGGCGGTGTTGAGCGCAACTGGCGGCGCGCTGGCAGGCGATTATCGCCTGTATGTTGCCGGCTCGGCAGCAACTGCCGGCACCGGTTATGCGGGAACTGTGACGCTTGCCGCGGTTCCGGAACCCGGCACCTGGGCGCTGTTCATCCTCGGCTTCGGTGGGCTCGGCTACGCCATGCGCCGCCGCAATGCCAAGGTGAAGACCTCCAAGGCCGCGCTGCACTTCGCCTGATAGCGAACCAGCATCAACACCGAAAAGGGGGCCTCGCGGCCCCCTTTTTTGTGCGCACGTCCATAGGAAAACGCCCGGCAGCGAGCGCGGCTTGATCTCGTAACGCACCGCGATGACGCGTCACCGCTGGCCCACCGCGCGTGCAGCCAGCTCTAAGTCGTCCATGCTCTATTTCGTCCATGTGGGTTGATCGCCAACCCATCCGCCCGACGCGGTCGCTCCCGTGTTCAGAATGCCACAATCTGTTCCGGCTTGGGACAATCGGGATTTCGACGCCCGACAGTGTGTTTAGTCGGGAACGCCTAATCCTTTCAACTGTATGAACATTGGGTGCCGGTGGGGCGCCTCAATAACAATACTAACAGCCGAAAGGCAAAGGGTCGCCGACCTTCCCTCGGCGAGGAAAATACGTTCTCCGCGGGTCGCGGGATCCGCCAGGGGCTTTGCCTCCGACTGATCGCGCGCCCTACTGAATAATTGGAAGGGTATCTCTGATGAAGAACTTTGCGCTATTCGCGACGGCTGCCGCAATTGCTGCCGTCTCTGCACCAGCACACGCCGCTACCGTCACTTTCCCAGTCACCAGCCCAAGCCCTGCCGGGGTAATCACCTTAAACCCCGCCGGTCCTGGCGAAGTGGCAGGTTTCTTGGGCTTCGACGTTTCCGGCATGGGCGACTTCATCGCCACGCTCTCGTTCGTCAATCCGTTCGCCAATGCGACCGCTGGCGGATCAGCGGTCTTCAATTTCGACGGGGACCTGATCAATTTCACCACCGGCGACATCTCGGGCGGCGGGGTCGTGACTACGACCACCAGTGCGCTGGGTAGCTCGATCCAGATCGACCGGTTCAACCTTGGCACCGGTCCTCAGACTCTCACCTTCCGCGGCACGCTCAACCCGGCAGGCAATGGTGTGGCTCGTGTTGGCGGCCAGTTGAGCCTGCTGCAGACGCCCGCCATTCCGGAACCGTCCACCTGGGCGATGTTCATCCTCGGCTTCGGCGCGCTCGGCTATGGTCTGCGTCGCCGCAACGCCCAGGTCAGTGCGACCAAGGCTCGGCTCACCTTTGCGTAAGCCGCGTTTGCCTTAGCCAATAAACGAAAGGGGGGCTTCGGCCCCCCTTTCTCTTGTCGCGCACGAATCGGTGTCATGAGCTCAGCGTAGGCTGACGACATTGTCCCGCACCTCACGTCGGCGGCTGCCATCGTAGAGGCTGCTCATCGGCTCGTCAGTCACGACAGCGCGCGGCGAGGCGCCAAAGCCGTTGAACTCAGTCTTCATCGCCACGCCGTAAGCACCGAGCATGCCGATCTCGATATAGTCGCCGGCCTGAATGTCCGAGGGCAGAGCGAAGGGCCCCTCCATGTAATCGGCGTCGTCGCAGGTCGGCCCGTAGAACGCGAAGTCCTGCAGGGGCTTGATTAAGTCATCCTCGAGCGCGCGGACGGGGAACTTCCAGCCGATATGCGCCGCATCGAACAGCGCGCCATAGGCGCCGTCATTGATGTACAGCTCATCGCCGCGGCGCTTTTCCACCCGCACGATGAGGGAGGAGTACTCCGCGCAGAGCGCCCGGCCGGGCTCGCACCACAGCTCGGCGTTATAGGCGATGGGCAGCGCTTCGAATTGGCGATGGATGATCGTGAAGTAGTCTTCCAGCGGTGGCGGCTCCATGCCCGGATAGACGCTCGGGAACCCGCCGCCGACATCGATCATGTCGATGACCACCGAAGCCTCGGCAATGGCCGCGCGCGTCCGCTCGAGCGCCTGGACATAGGCGAAAGGCGTCATCGCCTGGCTACCAACGTGGAAGCACACGCCAAGCCAATCGGCATATTGGCGGCTGAGCTGCAGCAGGCCCGGCGCCTCGGTCAGATCGCAGCCGAACTTGCTAGCGAGCGAAAGCTCTGAGTATTCCGAGGAGACGCGCAGCCGCACGCAAAGGCGCAGATCGCTCGCCGGCGTGCCGTCCGGCGCGCGCGTAGCGTCGACGATCTTCTCCAGCTCCTCGGTGGAATCGAGGCTGAAAGTGCGCACACCATGCTCGGAATAGGCTTCGCGGATCGCGCCAGCCGCCTTTACCGGATGCATGAAGCACAGCACCGCCTCGGGAAGCAAGCTGCGAACCAGCCGAACTTCGGCGATCGACGCGACATCGTAATGCGTGATTCCGTTCGCCCACAGGATCTCGATGAGCTCCGGCGAAGGGTTGGCCTTCACAGCATAAAGCGAGCGGCCCGGAAACGTCTCGACAAAGAAGCGGGCAGCGCGCGCAGCGGCGTGCGGGCGGTTGAGAATGACGGGCTCGTCGGGCGCGAGGGCGCGAACTACAGACCGTGCGTCAGGATGATGGTGCAACTCAAGGGACCCCCTAAAACGGTTCGTTCCAACGCCCGGAATATCCGGACGAACTGCGCAGCCTTGCGGTTAGGAAGTCCCCTTGGGGCTGCGAAGCGGCGCCTATATAGATTCGGGTCTTAATCGCAAGTGAAAGATTTGTGACAGTAGGCTACATCTCAGGAAGATTACGGCGGAGTGAGCGCCCCCTCTTCCGCGAACTGGACGGTGTGTTTGCCCACTAATGCTGAATGAAACCCGGCGATCAGCTCAAGCGATCACGAAAGTCCTCGTAACCGAAGGCCTTCACCTGCTCGAGCGCGTCGGTATCGCTGTCCCACAGCCAAATAGAAGGCAGCGGCACCCCGTTGAAGGTGTTGGTCTTGACCATCGAGTAATGCGCTTGGTCGAGAAACGCGAAGCGCGCGCCGGGCTCGCAAGGAACAGGAAGGCGATAATCGCCGATTACGTCGCCGGCGAGGCATGATGGGCCGCCCAACCGCACCGGCTCCCCCCGTCCGGCCTCGGCCTCGCCCAACATGGCAGGGCGGTACGGTGCTTCGATGACGTCCGGCATGTGGCAGGTGGCCGAGACATCGGTGATTGCAAAGGGCACGCCGTTCCAACCGGTATCGAGGACCGTGCCAATGAGGACTCCGGCGTCAAGCGCGATCGCCTCGCCGGGCTCGAGGAAGATTTCCGCGCCGGTATCCGCTCGGGCATCACGCAAGAACTCGACCAATTCCTCGCGCTGATAGTCGGCGCGAGTGATGTGGTGGCCGCCACCCATGTTGATCCATTTGAGCTCCCCGAACGACGGCTCGATCGCGTCGAAGACCTTGTCCCAAGTTTCACGCAGGGGTTCGAAATCCTGCTCGCACAGGTTGTGGAAATGGATGCCGTCGACCTGTGCCATAATCTCGGGCGTCAACTGATCGAGCGGGAAGCCGAGCCGGCTTCCGGGGCTGGAGGGATCGTAGCGCGGCACCTCGCCGCAAGGGCATTGCGGGTTGACTCTAAGACCCACGTCGAAGGTGTGGCCAGAGGTGCGCGCGATTTCCAGCAGCGGGCCATAACGCTCCAGCTGCCCAGGCGAGTTGAAGATCACGTGGTCCGACAGCCGACAGACCTCGGCCAGTTCGTCTGGCTTGTAGGCAGCGCAATATGTGGCGATCTCGCCGTCGTAGAACTCGCTCGCCAATCGGGCTTCCCAAAGCCCGCTGGTGCACACTCCGTCGAGATACTCGCCTATGATAGGCGCCACCGACCACATGCTGAACGCCTTCAGCGCAGCCAATACCTTGACCTCCGCCGCGTCGCGGATGTCGGCGAGCACCTGTAGATTGGCGCGCAGCCTGGCCGCATCGACCACGAAGGCAGGGCTGTCGACCCGCCCGAGGTCGAAGCGCGGAAACGCGCCCGGATCGCCAGCCCTAGTTTCCATCAGTTCACGCCCATCCTATTCAAATCGATCTTGACCACGCGGTCGCCGTACACGTCCGCGATATAGGCCATCCCGTCGCTTCCCATCGCCAGATCATGCCCAAGGCTAGCCCCGTCACCGGGCAGCGCCACATCGTAGCTGCGCTCGACCGTCCCGTCCGGTCTCCAGACCCGCAGGATGGCGCCGCTGCGGTCGGCACCGTCGCGCCCCTCTATGGAAACGACCCGCGAGGAAGCAGCGGGCTTGACGCCGTAGGGATGCCCCGGAGCATCTCTATGGCGCCAGTTCGCGCGCAGCCGGCCGCGTAGATCGGTTACCTGAATGCGGCCATTCTCGCGGTCGGCGACATAGGCGAGACCGGCGCGCACGCCGATAGCGTGAGGAATGTCGAGGCCGGCCTCGCCCTCACCCTCGCTGCCCCACTGGCGCAGAAAGCGGCCGTCGCGCGTGAAAACCGCGACCCGGTGATTGAGGTAGCCGTCGGAAACGAACACCTCCTCGCCGGCGAAGGCAACATCGGTCGGTCGGCCGAAATGCTGCGCATCATCGCCGGACACGCCGCGCTCGCCCAGCGTCAGCTCGAGTTTCCCGGCGGGATCGAAGCGAAACACCTGCTCGCGGCCCACATCGGTAATCCACACCTTGCCTTCGGGATCGATGGAAAGCCCATGCGGCATGATGAAGCGGCCATCGCCCCATCGGGCGAGCAGCTTGCCACTCGCACCTTCGAACACGAACACCGTGGGCTCGGAGATCGGTTCGGTGGGGAAAGGTTCGTTCCATTCGCGCCCCGCGCGGTGCAGGACATACACCCTTCCCTGCGCGTCGATGTCGACCGCACTGACCTGCCCGAACTTCATCGCGGCTGGAATTGTCGGCCACCCCTCGACCACCTGGCCTCGGGTGATCGCTTCGCGAGCAGGCGGGGCCATGCTGCAAGCAGTAACCGCCGCCGCCATTAGAATGTAGGCGGGACGTAAGCTCAAAAAGCCACCGGCCCGGGCAATTCCACCACCTGCCACGGCAGGCCGTCCGAATTGAGCATCTCCATGAAAGGATCGGGATCCATCTCCTCCATGTTGAAGACGCCCTCACCGCTCCATTTGCCAGTGACCATCATCGCGCTACCGATCATCGCGGGGACGCCAGTGGTGTAGCTGACCGCCTGGTTGCCGGTTTCCTCAAAGGCGGCCTCATGGCTGCAGATGTTGTTGATGTAGAACGTCTTCTCGCCCGAGCCGTCGAGCGCCTCGCCGGTGGCGATCACCCCGATATTGGTGTTGCCCTTGGTCGTTTCGCCCAGTGTCTCGGGCTTGGGCAGCACCGCGGCGAGGAACTGGAGCGGAATGATCTCCTTGCCCTGGTAGCGGATTGGCTCGATCGAGGTCATGCCTACGTTTTGCAGCACTGTCAGATGCGTGATGTACGCGTCCCCGAAGGTCATCCAGAACCGCGCGCGCTGGAGTTCCGGGACGAACCTAGCGAGGCTTTCGAGCTCTTCGTGGTACATCAGGTACATGTTTTTCGGGCCCACGGCCTCGAAGTCGAAGTTCACTTTGGTCGCCATCGCTGGGCTCTCGACCCACTCGCCGTTCTCCCAGTGGCGGGCGGGCGCAGTTACTTCGCGGATGTTGATTTCGGGGTTGAAGTTGGTGGCGAAGTGCTGGCCGTGATCGCCGCCGTTGCAGTCCAAAATGTCGAGCTGACGGATGGTCTTGAGCTTGTGCTTCTTGAGCCACATCGTGAACACGCTGGTCACGCCCGGATCGAAGCCGCTGCCGAGCAGGGCCATCAACCCCGCTTCCTTGAACCGATCGTGATAGGCCCACTGCCACTTGTACTCGAACTTGGCCTCGTCCTTGGGCTCATAGTTCGCGGTATCGAGATAGTTCATGCCCGCCGCCAGGCACGCGTCCATGATCGGCAGGTCCTGATACGGCAGCGCCAGATTGACGACCAAGCTCGGCTGAACGCGCTTGATGAGATTGACCATGGCCGGCACTTCCTCGGCGTCTATCTCGTAGGTGCTTACCACCTGTCCGGTGCGCTGCTTCACGCTGGCTGCAATCGCGTCGCACTTCGATTTGGTGCGGCTTGCGAGATGGATGTCCGAGAAGATGCCGGCGTTCATCGCCATCTTGTGGACGCAGACCGAGCTGACCCCGCCCGCACCGATTACCAGGACTGTCGACATGATTTCTCCGAGATGGCTGAGCGCGCCTATTGGCGCGGGATGCGCCACGCCCTACCCTCGGCGAATGTTTCGCGAAAGCCCCAGAGAGCCCACCCGCGACGGCGTCTTGCGCGCCGCGGAGAAGATCGCCGTACTGCTGCCGGCTACACCCCTGCTGCCGGTGGAAATCGATGGAGTGCGCATCCACGCCAAGGCCGAGGTCGTGCAACCGATCGGCTCGTTCAAGATCCGCGGCGCCTGGCACCGATTGACCGACCTAACCGAACCCGAACGCAAGGCCGGGGTCATTGCCGTTTCTAGCGGCAACCACGCGCAGGGCGTCGCCTGGGCTGCGCGCGAGCTTGGAATCGAAGCCGCCATCGTCATGCCCGCCGATGCACCGCGAGTTAAGCTGGAAGCGACGCGAGCACTCGGCGCCGAAATCATACTCTACGATCGGGCGGGCGGGGAGGACCGCGACGCCATTGCCAATGAGCTCTGCGACGAGCGCGGCCGGGTTCTGGTCCATGCCTACGCCGATCCCTGGGTGATCGAAGGCCAAGGCAGCATGGGGATCGAGATTGCGCGGCAGCTGGGAAGGGAGCCGTCGCGGATCGTGGTATGCTGCGGCGGCGGTGGTTTGGCTGCTGGTTTGGCATTGGCCTGCCCAGACGCCGCGATCCATCCCGTGGAGCCGGAAGGCTGGGACGATGTTCGCTTGAGCCTGGAACGTGGTGAAATCGTCCGTGTCGGCCCCAACCCCCCACCCACCATTTGCGATTCGATTCAGACCCCCAGCACCGCGCCAGTCAATTTCGCCGTGCTGAAGCGCCGCGCGCAGCCGGGCGTCGCCGTCACCGATGACGAAGTGCGCGCCGCGCAGCGTTTCGCCTTCTCCAGGTTGAGGTTGGTGGTGGAGCCCGGCGGCGCAGCCGCGCTGGCCGCTGCCTTCGCCGGCAAGGTTCCCCTCGATGAGGGCACGGTCATTACCGTTACCGGTGGCAACACAGATGCCGACGCCTTTGCCCGGACCATCTCGCTTTCCTTGTAGCTGTGGAAACCGTCATGTAGCCGACACGCGCCAGCCTTACAGGCCGCCAACTCTGACGATCGGGTGACTGGTTCATGACTCAGGCGGCGGCAAAGCAGGCCATCGACGATGCGGTAGTGCGGCGCGACGTCGGGCTGGGCGACAAGATCCTCGACCGTGCCTTCGCCTTCGCCTTCCGCGGGCTGGTTTATGCGCAGATTTGGGAAGACCCGGTCATCGACATGGAAGGGCTTGAGATCGGCCCCGGCATGCGGGTCGTGGCGATCGCCAGCGGCAGTTGCAACGCGCTTTCCTACCTGACTACCAATCCAGCCGCGATCACCGCGGTCGATCTCAACCGCGCACATATCGCGCTCAGCCAGTTGAAAATCGCGGCCATTCGACATTTGCCCAATTACGACCGCTTCCGCCGCTTCTTCGCCGAGGCGGACCATAAGGAAAACCGGGAGGTCTATGCGAGGCACATCGCGCCTCACCTCGACGAAAGCAGCCGGCGCTATTGGGAAGGGCGCGACTTCACGGGGCGGCGGCGGATCGGCCACTTCACGCGCGGCATCTACCGCCAGGGGTTGCTCGGTGGCTTCATCGGCCTCGCGCATCTGTTTGCGAAGATCTACCGCATCGACCTCAGGAAGGTGCTCGACGCTCCCACGCTCGAGGACCAGCGCGAAGTGTTCGAGCGCGAGCTGGCGCCGGTGTTCGACCGCAAATTCGTGCGCTGGCTCACCGATCGCCCCGCCTCGCTGTTCGGGCTCGGCATACCGCCGGCGCAATATGAGGCGCTGGCTGGCGACGAGCGCATGGCGGAGGTCTTGCGGCGGCGGCTCGAGAAGCTCGCCTGCGACTTCGCGGTTTCCGACAACTACTTCGCCTGGCAGGCGTTCGGACGCGGCTACGACCGCAGCGCCGCAGCGCCGTTGCCGCCCTATCTCCAGCGCGCCAATTGGGAGATCATGAAGGACCGCGTCGACAGGCTGACGCCGTGGCATGGCAATATGACGCATTTCCTCGATTCCCAGGACGACGCGAGCCTCGATCGTTACGTGCTGCTCGATGCGCAGGATTGGATGGACGACGCCCAGCTGGACGCGTTGTGGAACGCCATCACGCGCACCGCGCGGACCGGCGCGCGGGTTCTGTTCCGCACTGCTGCCGAGCCCGACTTGCTGCCAGGTCGAGTGGCCGAACCGACACTGGCGTGCTGGCGCTACCTCGGCGAGCGGTCCGCCGATCTTACCCGGCGTGATCGGTCCTCGATCTATGGCGGCGTGCACCTCTACGAGCTCGCTGCGTGAGCGATCTGTCGATCGGTCCGGCGCGCGATCACGGCGCGCTGATGGACCATATGTACCGCGGTCAGCGGCACATCTATGATCTCACCCGCAAATACTATTTGTTCGGCCGCGACCGGATGGTTGCGGAGATGGGCTGCCAACCCGGCGATACTGTACTGGAGCTTGCCTGCGGCACCGGTCGCAATCTTGCGCTAATCGCGCAGCGGTGGCCGGGTACGAAACTTTATGGGATCGACATCTCGCGTGAGATGCTGCGTTCGGCACAGGCCAAGCTGGGTGAAAGCGCGCGGCTCGCGGTAGGCGATGCCTGCAGGCTAGACACCAGCAGGTCACTTGGCCGCACGCGGTTCGACCGGGTGGTCCTGTCCTACTGCCTGTCGATGATCCCCGATTACGCCGCCGCGCTCGACCAGGCAGCCTCGGTGGTAGCTCCAGGCGGCTCGCTCCACGTCGTCGATTTCGGCGATGGCGCAGGGATGCCGAGGCCACTGGCGCAAGCACTGCGGACCTGGCTAGGATGCTTCCACGTGACGCCGCGCACCGACTTGGTCGACGCCTGCGGCGCGGTCGCATTGGCGCGTGGGCTGACAGCAACGCACAGTCAGGGCCCGCTGCGCTATTATCAGTCCCTGACCCTGACGGCCACGCCATAGGTTGCATTTGACAATCCTTACCCGCCGCCCCAGTCTCAGGCCGGGGCCGAGAGAGGGGGAGATTTCATGCAAGCTCAAATGCTCGCACCGGCGGCTGTGCTAGTGGCGTGGTCGCTGGTGATGTTGTTCTGGCTGGCCGGCACACGCCTGCCCGCCATGAAACGCGCGATGGGCGGGACCGGCAACGCCAAGCCGGGTGGGCGCGGACAGGACCTCGAGGGGCTGCTCGAGCCGCGGGTCAACTGGAAGTCGCACAACTACACGCATCTGATGGAACAGCCGACGCTGTTCTACGCGGTGAGCGTCATCATCGCGCTGCTGGGTGCCGGCGCCGGCGACGTGCTGGCGGCCTGGGTTTATGTTGGCCTGCGTATCGTCCATTCCATCTGGCAGGCGACCGTCAATGTCGTCTCGGTGCGGTTCCTGCTGTTCCTGGCCTCGACCTTCGCGCTCGTCTACTTGGTGGCGCACGCACTGATCCTCACCCTCTTCACAGCGCAGGTGGCGGCATGATCGACTCCGAAATTCTCAAGCCCGTCGTCGCCCTGATGGGTTGGACGATGGTGATGTGGCTGTGGATGTACGCCACCCGCATTCCAGCGATGATCCGGAGCCCGGACATCGACCCAAACAGTATGGTTGGCTCGACCGGGGCGAGCCTGCGTGCGCAACTGCCCGAGCGCGTCAGCTGGAAGGCGGATAACTACAACCACCTGCACGAAGCGCCCACGCTGTTTTACGTCGCCGCGCTGACGCTCGCGATGATCGGCCAGGGCGACGGGTTCAATGTCTGGATTGCGTGGATGTATGTTTGGCTGCGCATCCTGCACTCGGTCGTGCAGGCGACGGTCAATGTCGTGCCGGTTCGTTTCGCGCTGTTTCTGTTATCGACGGTGGCGCTGATTGCGCTGATCTTCCACGCCGCAATCGCCGTGTTTGATCTCCACCTGTTCTGACCGGCTATTCGGCCGCTTCGGCACGGCCGTGCAGGTCGATGGACAGGCCCGACAGGAACCGCTCGGCGTCGAGCGCGGCCATGCAGCCGGTGCCTGCGTCGGTCACGGCCTGGCGATAGGTGTGGGCCATCACGTCTCCCGCAGCGAAGACGCCGGGGATCGCGGTTTTAGGCGTGCCCGGCTCGACGATGATGTAGCCTCCTTCGTCGAGCGCGAGCTTGCCCTTGAATAGTTCGGTGGCTGGGGCGTGGCCGATTGCGACGAAGGCGCCGTCGGTAGAGAACTCCTCCTCCTTGCCGGTATCGCGGTTGCGCAGAACGAGGTGGGTAAGCCCAGTGCCGGCCGGGTCGCCCTCGAAGCGCTCGACGACGCGGTTCCAAAGCACCGAAATCTTCGGATGGGCGAACAGGCGGTCCTGGAGAATTCGCTCGGCCCTAAGGCTGTCGCGGCGGTGGATCAGCGTCACGTGCTCGGCATGGTTGGTGAGGTAGAGCGCCTCCTCGACGGCGGTGTTGCCGCCGC
>SXGU01451732.1_pt1 | contig 11692 bp, 10 predicted proteins | sample 3174531 | NCBI WGS metagenome assembly SXGU01 (sample SAMN11356863, study PRJNA531348) | freshwater metagenome | isolation source: freshwater sample F1-140 | place: China: Fuxian Lake, Yuxi | collected 2017-12-25
CGCAACGAACGCTGGCACCCACAACAAAAAGGCCGCAACCTGAGCGACGGGCGCTATGAACTGACCCTACCCTATGCCGACGACCGCGAGCTGCTCATGGATATCCTCAAATACGGTGCCGATTGCAGCGTAATCAGCCCGCCCGAACTCGTCGAACGCGTCCGTGCCGAGGTCGCCCGCCTCGCCAGGCTTTACGCCGCCGAATGAAATCCACCCTCACCTCCGCCGGCCTCTGGTTCTTCATTGCCGCCATCCTCTACGCCGTCATCAGCGGTGTTTTGCAAGACGGCCCGATCCGCGTCAGCATGGACACCGATGCCAGCGGCAGCCTGATCCTCCAGCGTCACCGCGACGGCCACTTCTATGTCGAGGCCCGACTCAACGGCCAGCCCGCCACCCTGCTGATCGACACCGGCGCCAGCACCCTGGCCATCTCCGAAGAACTCGCCGATGCCGCCGGCCTCACCCAATGCCGCCCGCAACAGTCGCACACCGCCAACGGCGTCACCAACACCTGCATCGCCAGCCTGGATACGCTGCAGATCGGCCCCGTCACCCTGCAAAAGGTACAGACCAGTGTTCTGCCCCGACTCAGCGGGCCGGGCCTCCTGGGTATGAATGTCCTGCAACACTTCCGCATGGAACAAGACGGCGAAACCCTGCGCCTGTCCCTGCGCAAGGGGTCGTAGGATCGCCGCTCCCCCTGAAAATCAGAAAAAATCTCGCCCCCCCTTATGCAGCAAGCCTTTCCATGCTCCATGTAAAAACCTGGAAGAACGAGAAGAAGCGCATCAGCCAATGGGAAAACACGCTGGAGACCTACGCCAGCCCGTTCATCGGCTGTGCCCGCAAGGCAACGCCAAAGAAAGTTTGACGGTGTCCAATGTCGTTTGATAGGGTCCAAGGCATTCCGACGCGAGTCGGCATTGTCGAACGGGGGCAACCTTGGCGACACAACCTGCCGATGTCATTGCTTTTACAGGAGGCACCGATCGTGTGGTTGTTATTGAAGTAAAAACCACGCGACAGCCGCAATGGGTTGTCGGCGGTCGCGTCCCCTCCAAGTCCGAGAAACCATGGGTATTTGTCCACCTTCCTGGGAATAGTGAAGAACCACCGAGATTCTTTGTTCTCACGCAGTCCCAACTACACGGCATTCTCGCACCATCGGAAGCTGACTACTTCAGGAGGTACAGAGAAAGACATGGCGTTGAATACGGTGAAAAAACCGGAGTTGTAAACATAAGACGCGAGCAACTTACTGCTTATGAAAACAAATGGGGAACAATCATTGATCAGCTACAAACCTAACATGGCCCTCAACCGCACACCCTTCGGTCGTTGGATGCCGCGCCACAAAACATCGCAGCATCGGTTAGCTTTATGTTCGCACCTACGAAGCACATCAATTCGCTACTGGCTGGATGTATGACTACAATCAGTATGGTCACTGTGTTCTTGTGCGGTTTCACCCGAAACATCTGTTGGCCATGCCTGGATGACTCCACTTCTGGGAACCCCTGAATATGGGAAGTTGCCGACAAGGTCGAACGCCAAGGCGAAAGGCGTGGTGCACGCTACAGAATCGTCGATGGAGAGGGAAGATGAACAGGATAGATCAATGCCGAGCAGGCTCGTACCATAAGCCCCTCGGCATCGAAAATTCGATCATGAGCCATATCTAAAGGAATCTTCATGCCGTGGGGTCCAGGACAGCTCGTCCGCCATATAGATGATCCAGCCAGGATCGGTACGGTCACCGATCAAACCCGTGCACGTGCGTCTGGCCCTCAATATCGTGTGAACTGGAATGGTCGCCTGGACTGGCACTATGAGGAGGAATTGATCGCTGCCGATGCGGGCAGTGACGACCCTCTGGAACTGATCCGTGAAGGACGTTACGGTCGCGTGGATGATCTGCGCCAATTGCTGACGCATATTCATTTGACGGGGCGTTTGTCGAATGTCGTCTATGCTATGGGCCTGACCCAGACCGACTTCTACCCGCATCAGTACAAGCCATTGCTGACCCTGCTGGACTCTCCTGTCAACGGTCTGCTGATCGCTGACGAAGTGGGTCTTGGCAAAACAATTGAGGCAGGACTGATCTGGACGGAACTGCGCGCACGCTACGATATGCGGCGATTGCTGGTGGTGTGCCCTGCGATGCTACGGGAAAAGTGGCGGTTCGAACTCTCGTCACGATTTGGCCTGGATGCACATGTCGTCGATGCGGAAACATTGCTGAAAGAGATGGGGTCAACCGAGCATCGGGATCGCGCATGGATCGTTAGCTACCAAGGTATCCGGGTTCCGAGTGATTGGGATGTAACTGAACGAGATAAGCCCAAGCGCTCGATTCGAGCCCGTCTTGCCGACCTACTTGACCACCATGCCGATCAAGAACCGCTGTTGGACTTGGTGATCTTCGATGAAGCGCACTACATGCGCAACGAAGAAACGGGCGCATGGTGGACGGGCAACTTGCTGCGAGATGTCAGCACACACCAGTTGATGCTTTCAGCGACGCCGATCAACCTTGATTCAGGTGACCTATTCAATGTATTGCGATTGCTCGATCCGGATCATTTCAAGTACCCCGGGGATTTTCAAAACATTGTTCTCGCCAACCGACCGGTGATTGCCGCGAGTGATGTCGTGCGAAATCCGACGAGCAATGCCGACCAAATCATGGCAGCAATCCGCGAGATCGGGGCGTCACAATGGTTCAAACGATCCGAGCGTGTCGATCGCTTGATCGAGGAATCTGAGGAAATTGCGGATTGGTCGAATGACAAACGCCTCCATATCGCAGCCAAACTTGAACGGCTTAACTTGCTTGCACACATCGTTTGCCGAACGCGCAAACGGGAAGTGCAGCAGTCTGATCGCGTAGTGCGTTATGTCACGGTGTTCACAGCAGAAATGTCGTCTGTGGAGCAGGAGCTTTATCAGGCAATCACCGGGGGTACGCGCGAATATGCGCTGGCCAATGATATTGAGCACGGATTCTTGCTCTCCACACCACAGAGAATGGTTGCGTCCAGCCCTGCCGCCTTGTTGCAAACTTGGCGCGACAACGGGCTTGACACCGATGCTATGGCTGTGGCGATGGACGAAGTTGACGAAGACGAAGAACAACTGACGAAAAGAACATCGAGTCTAAAACGATGGCTGGCGGGCAGAGTGTTGCCAAATTTCGAGTTCGCCGATCTGAGCAGAAACGACTCAAAATTCGCGAAATTTTCTAGGGCATTCAAGCAATTCCTGGCTGAGGACCGTGATGCCAAGGCGATCGTTTTTACTACCTTTCGCGGCACGGCACGCTATCTTGTCGAGCGGCTTTCCGCCGAGGGCATCAACGCGGGGTTGCTGATGGGCGGTGCTGATTTCGACAAGGATGCTGTGGTTTCCTCTTTTCGCGAGGATCGGAATTGCCGGGTACTGGTGTGTACGGACGTTGCTGCCGAAGGCGTGGATTTGCAATTCTGCCGTCTCGTCGTCAACTACGACCTGCCATGGAACCCGATGCGCATCGAGCAGCGGATTGGCCGCATCGACCGCATCGGGCAACGATCCCGGCGCATCTTGGTGTGGAACTTTGTCCATAAGGGTACGATTGATTCACGCATTCTTGCGAGACTGGCGAGGCGTATCGGCGTTTTCGAGAGTGCCTTGGGTGAAACGGAAGAAATTCTCGGTCAAGTCAGAAAGCTCGAAGATGTTTTATTGTCGAAACATCTGACCGTCGACGAAGAAGCACGCTTGATCGAGGAAGTAGCGATGGCGATCGAGAATGCCAAGCGAAATCAGGAGGAACTGGAGCGTGAGTCGATCCAACTGGTAGCTCACGGTCAGCAGTTACTGGCGCAGATCGAAGCAGCGCGCGGCGAAGGGAAAATCGTCACACGTCACGATTTGATACGTTATGTTGATGGATGCCTGCGGAGCATGCCTGGTTGTCGATTCGTCGCTGCGCATGGTGACATCGATACATTCGAAATCGCATTGAGCCCCGACTTTGCAGCAGAGTTGGATGAGTTTGTGAGGCGGGAGAATCTGGTCGGGAAAACAGGCCTTGCTACTGGCCAGATGAAGCGTTGCAGATTCACAGACAGGATCACCGACAAACCCAAATACGGCGAGGAGATCATTCACCGTTTCCATCCGATCGTTCGTTTTCTGTCGCGTAGGGCTGAAAGAGAGGAAACCATCTTTCCGCTCTATGCGGCCAGAATCGGCACCGAAGGCATCGAAGCAGGTCGATATGTGTTGATGATCCGATTGGCGAAATTCTCTGGTGTAAAGGAGGAGGAGCATCTCTTGGTCACTGCCGTACCACTACTCGAACGTGATCCGCCCCTCGACGATCGGCTGGCGGAAGCCTTAGTCGACTCGATCAGGAAATCGGGGGACAACTGGTCTACGGTGGCAGTCGACATCACCCCCGAAGCCGGAGTCGCCGCCGCAGAACGAGCCGAGGAAATTCTCAGGAACCGGTACAGCGGGATCAGGGATGGAAAACAGCGCGAGAACCTAGACCGCGCCGATGTGCTTTTGCAGCTATTGGACGACCATATTCGCAAGAAGCAAGAGGGGTTTGAAACACGCATCAATAACCACGAATACCATGCAGAGCTGCATGGAAGTGGCCCGAGTTTCAATCGACGCAAGGGCATGGCCAATGCGGAACGAAAGAAGATGGGGAATTTCTTGGCCCTAATGGAAACCCGCCGAGCAACGCTGGCACGAAAGAGCCAAGCCTTTTCTGCTGAAACGCGTGATATCTGCGTCTTGCTCGTGGATATCGTAAGGACGGGAGGTCGCCCATGAAGGATTGGAAAGAGCAACTGGGGGATGTCAAACGAGCGTTGCGCGAGGCAGACCGACCAAGCGGGAAACGAAAAGAAAAGCTGACCAATGTCGACTTCGAACCACCGAAGTCCTGGTTGGCAACCGACCGTTCGATATCGAAAAGGGATAGCGAATCGAAGGGGCACCCCCACCCTGCACCAATTCCTCCGACAGTGGCTGTGCGACAGATCGGTACCCATCCTCGGGTTGCTCCGACCGTCCAGAATCCCGTTCGGCCATCCCCCGCTCCAAACGCCGTCAGTTCGTCTGCTGACAAACGGTCAACGCCTTCGAACAGGAAAATGATGCCACCTGTCTTCCGGCCACGCATTGATAGTGGATGTTCTTTGGTCATGCCGGAATGGGGTGATGCCGGTCGATCGTTGCAACATCCCGAGCACCAAGGCGGAAGACCGATGCCCATCATGGTTGTCAGAATCGGGGTAGATTTTGGAACCGCTTTCACGAAAGTGGCGATTCGGGCGGGTGCCGATCTGGTACCCGTCGACTGGTCTGCTGTCACGGGGGACGATTCGGAGACGGGGCGCTATGTGGTGCCCGGTTTAGTTGTTCGTGCGCCAGATGGCGAGTACTGTTGGCGGCGTGTCACCAAGGGAGATATTCGAGGAAATCTCAAGCTCCCAGTCATCGAGATGGCTGAATCGGAAGAGGGTCCGATCGCCACCGTGGCGTATCTGGCGTTGGTCATCCGCTACGCAAGAGCATTCTTGTACCGGAACACGGAAATCGGAAGAAAACTCGTGGGGCGTTCGCTGCGCTGGGAGTTGAATATCGGTTGCCCCACCGAGCCGCACGAGAACCCCGATGTCGTTCAGATACTTCAGCGCATTGCTCGAACCGCTTGGCAATTGGCAACTCTGGATCATCTCAACGAATCCGGCATTCTCACCGTGTGGAAGACTGGCGCAGAGAATATTGGCCTGGAGGCTGAACCGCATGTCGTACCAGAGTTCGTCGCTCAAATCGCCGGGTACTTACAGTCTCCGCAAGTGAAGGAAGGGCTGCACGCGCTGATCGACATCGGTGCGGCCACGCTCGATGTCGCGACGTTCAACGTCGTCATGCAAAATGATCTGGCATCTTCGCCCCTTATCCCAATTTTCTATTCTGCGGTTCGTCCGCACGGAACTCACTATCTGCGCCACCACCGTCATTCCAGACTTGGTCTCGACCTTTCGTGGAACGACGCAGCACCTGTTGAACCTGCCGATGAGTTCGCGCAACAAAATGGCAAACTCCGCGACAAAGTCGTCGCTGTCGATAGGGAGTTCGTGGAAGAAGTCGTCCAATGCATCAAAGAGGTCATTAATTCCACACGAACCAATAGACGGGGAGACCCGCATAGCGCGGCTTGGCGCGAGGGCTTGCCGATATTCGTCACTGGCGGTGGATCGAATTGCATCCTGTATCGCCAAGCCATCAAAGTAGTGGGAACAAAACTGAAATCGCAAGTGGAAGAGAGTTTACGGGCGGATCCGTCAGTGGTTGCTGCGTCAAATTTCCGACTCATCGAATTGAGTCCAACCCCCGGAAACGCACAACAAATCGCGGCGGCCGACAGGCTGACCGTGGCACTCGGGCTGACGGAGGATGCCGAGAACATCGCCCGTGTAGTCCTACATCGTGACATCGAGCCGATCACCCAGAGCACGAAGGAACGTGTCGATCACACGGACCTGTATGGCGACCGATGATGGAAAATTAATCGAATAATCGGGGGCAAATTATGGCCCGACCCTGACACCCTCCTCGTCCGCGATCACCATCTGGCCAAAAAAATCAGAACAACTTCACAGGCTCTTCCCATGAGCCTGCCGGGAATTAAGCTGGCCGTCCGAATAGCCCTCAATCCCGCCGATCATGTCCACTCCAGCCCCCTTCCCCACCCGCGAGGCCTGGCTCCTGGCCGCCGTCGAACGCCTCCAGCCGCTGTTTGCCACCAAGGGCCACACCTTGCCGCCCGTGAAGGTGTCGATCGGATTCACCAGTGGCGGCCTGCGCAGTAACCACATTGGCCAATGCTGGCCGACCCGCCTGGCGGACGATGCGCTCAACCACATCTTCATCGTGCCGTCGTTAGGCGACCCGGTAGAGGTGCTCGATACGCTGGTGCATGAACTGGTGCACGCGGTGGATGACTGCCTGCACAATCACGGCAGGGAATTCAAAAAGATTGCCAAAAGCGTGGGGCTGGAAGGGGCCATGCGTAGCGCCCACGCCGGTAAACCCCTGCGTGATCGCCTGACGGTGCTGGCCGCTGAACTGGGCCCCTACCCGCATGGCGCCCTGCATCGAAAACCCAAACGACCCAAGGGCGAACCCAGGCCCAGGGCGCGTTGCAAGGAATGTGGTTTTGAAGTGCCGATGTTGAAGAAGTTTCTCGCCTTTGGCCCGCCGCTGTGTCCGCAACACAAGACCGAGATGGAACCGATTGGAAACTGGGAGGAGGATTTGTGATGCACATTCATTTTCAATCCCTGCGCGTAGGGCTCACACGCGCTGCGCTCGCAACCGCCCTACTCGCAACCTTGCCACTTGCAAGCATCGCTCATGCCGGCGAGGAGCCCTTTCCGCCAATGAAGGTCGTGTCACGGAATGAAGTGACCCTGGATTTCAAGCCCGATGCGACCCATAGCGTTGAGAGATTCCAGTGCATTCGCATCGCCCGGCCTCAAGACATTGACCGGTTCAGCAAACTCGATCTGTCCTTCCAACCGGACCTCGAGACGGTCGAGATCTTGGATGCCTACACCCTGACACCGAACGGCAAACGACTGGATGTCAGCCCGGCACACATCCAGGAACACGACAGCAACGACAGCGATACCGGATTCAACGACGACAGGGAAATCAGTGTGGTGTACCCCGAGGTCACGGTCGGCAGCCAGGTTTGCCGGCGCTACCGGAGGCAGGACATCAAACCCATCCTGCCCGGCTACGACTCCAGCAGGCTCATGTTTGCGCCCCAAATACGCTGGGAACATACCGAACTTGCCGTGCGCGCCCCAGCAAACTACCAAGTCCAGGGCCGTGGCCTGCAAGGCGGCTTGGTCAATGAGGCGGACGGCGTCCGCCATTACCGCTTCCACTTTGAACAACTCCAGGCGCGCAAAGAGAACTCCGGCATCGACCTGCTCGATTTCGCGCCGGGCCTGCTCATCAGCAGTGCCAAGGACTACAGCGAAATTGCCCGAATCAGCTGGCAGGACTTCAAACCCGCCGTCGCGCCCACCGATGCCATACGCCGCCTGGCGCAGGACCTGACGAAGGACATTAAGTCCCCCCGCGACAAGGCGCGAGCCCTGTACCACTGGGTCAACAAGAACATCCGCTACAGCGATATCAGCATTGGACGCGGCGGATGGGCACCCAAATCGGCGGACGCCGTGCTGAAAGACAAACACGGCGATTGCAAAGGGATGAGCGTTTTGATGGTCGCCTTGCTGGCCGCCGTCGGGATCGACAGCACCCCCGCCCTCATCAGTACCGACGAGGTCTATCAGCTACCGACCGTGCCGGTGCTCTACTTCGATCATGTCATCACCTACATCCCCAGCCTGGACCTGTTTCTAGATGCTACTGCCAAGCAAACCCCCTTTGCTGTGCTGGACACGCAAAACCAAGGCAAACCGACCCTGCTGTTGGCCAGCGCCGAGGTCAAATACACCCCATTCGAGAAGGCTCATCAGGCACGGCAAAACAGCCTGACCCTCCTGACCGTCCTGGAGAGTGGCGAGATCGGGGGCAGCAGCATCTACCGGCCAATAGGCAGCCCGGAATCGAGCTCGCGCTCCACGCATTTCGAAAACAAGGCCATGCCCCCATCGCGGGTGATCAACGAGACGCTGAACCAATATCACGAGACCGGCACCGGCAAGATCAAAACCCCAGATCCCGACGATCTGGAGGCCGAATGGGTCGTTCGTGCTGACTTCAGGCTTGACCCAGTCACCAACATCCCGGGACCCGGCGCCATGCGCATCCCCGTCGGGGTCGCAGCGGGTACCTTGTACCGCATCTCAACCTACCGCTATGACCCCGTGCCGCCGGACCGCCCAAGCCCCTGCACCGCACGCCTCGTGGTCGAAAAAACCCACCTCGATTTCCCGAAGACCGTGCGTATCACGCGACTCCCGCCGGATGTCGCGGTCAGGGATGGCCTGGCAAGCTATCAGGCGTACTACACCTTAAACAGCCAGCTGAATCGGGTAACGGCAGAACGACAGTATGTGCTGACACCCGCCGCCCGACTGTGCAGCGCGACGGAGTACCAAAGTCGCCAACGCATCCATAAAGTGCTACAAAGGGACATGCGGCAGCAGGTGTTTTATGAGTGACCTGTCACCAAACCGAACGAGGGGGTTGCCAGGCGTGGTCTAACCCCAATTATTCCACTGACGACTTGCGCAAGAACGACGCGGTGCGCGAAGATGTTAAAGCGCAAGTTGAAGGCATACTGGACAAATTTAATTGGTGAAAGGGGGACCCGATGGGGATAATGAGGATAGAACGCGTTGATGACGGTTGGTTGGTGACAGACAATCTTGGGAGCCGCCGGGTTGCAGACATAAGCGAGATTCCTGCGCCAGAAAGGGACAAACTGGCCGTCCTGCTTACCGCGCCTGTCGGTTTCCGTGACGGGGCGGTCGGGCGTAGGATAAAGGAAGATATTTTTTGGATCTTTCATGATAAGGAAAAATATGAACGAGAGCTTAGAGAACGCGAATACGCTGATCAGAAGGCCTATGAGGAAGCCATTCAGGAAAGCACCCATCGCGCCAAAGAGACCTTATGCGAAGCTTGTGATCGCCCAATTTCCTGTTGCAGATGTAGTTCCTAATAAGCTGAATTAAATTTTGTTGTTCAGATCGTTTTGAGTCGCTTTCCTTTGCCAACAAACGGAAAGAATCTTTAACGGTCCACCCTACCATAACCGGGCCCAGACCCAGATTTTCATTCCAGTTTGGGTGACACCTTACGGGTGTCAGTCGGCCAGTTCCCGCTTGAAAGGTACAAAAAACGTACTGGCTGGTGCCGTTTCGAAATAGCCAAAGGCTACCACACCGCCCCACTAGGGCACCGATAGGGCATGTAATGTGTTTTTTATAGCACCTTGTACACGGGCGGAGGTGAAACATAGCAGAAACCCCGCCCAATGCAGCGCCTTGTTCGGGATTTCCTTCATTAGTCCCAAAACAAGCCGCTGTCCTTAAAATGAAGGCTCATCTGGCCACACCGAGGGCATCTATAGTCCCCATCTGTCAACTTCAAATTTCTTCCGAGTTGTCGCGCCATGTGCCAGCTCGCCACCAAGCGCGTCCCTGCGCGCTCTGACAGTACTGAATCATCATATGGAATGACTTTTGTGGTTTTGCACTGCGGGCATCGCTTTTGCTCCGCGAGAAGGTTGACCTGTACAACAGCAGAGCACTGCTCACAAAGGCAAGGGAAGTAGCATGTGGTTTGGAAGTTATCCCTACTTCCACCGATCAAGATGCGGGTTTGCACGCCGCATCGGCATCTCGCCAAAACTTCTGATCCCATTCATATTCTCCTGAACATTAGTTGACTGCACGCAGGTTGCAGTACGGCACAAGGTGGAGTGGTGGCGAATTCAGTTATCCGAATTTTGGATGATTGCGCCCAGTGCATACATCGGCCTTTCATGTTGTTTCGTGCCAGTTCAGCCACCGTAAGCCCGGTACACGGGAAAATTCACGCACATTGCGCGTCACCAGAGTGGCTTGATGCCGTATAGCCGTGGCAGCGATCAATATATCGTGCGGACCGATAGGTGTATCGGCGGCTTCAAGTTCCACCCGGATCCGGGCGGCATGAGCCGCGCATTCGCTATCAAACGGCAATATCTGCATCGGTCGCAACAAAGCGGCCAATGCCGTCAGGCGAGGATCTGCAGCCTCTGGCGGCAAGCGCAACAGACCATAACGCAACTCGTATTCAACGATGGCAGGCACCCCGATGTCCGCGGGGGAAAGCGCTTGCAGGCGCGGAACCACCTGCGGGTCGCCGCGAAAGTAGTAGCTGATGCTGTTGCTATCGAGAATCAACATGGCGGGCAATCAAAAGCCAATGCGTGGCACATCGGCCGCCTGCGAGGCGGGGTTTTCTTCCCGCAAGGGGAAGTCAGAAAAACGCCCTGCCAAAGTCAGGCAGTCCTGAGGCCACTCATGCGCGGCATATTTTCGGATCATTTCTGCAACCCAACGGCTTTTCGATAGGCCATTGGCCTGCGCTGCCTGATCGACCAGCGCCTGTGTGGCGTCGTCCAGATAGAGTGTGATTTGTGACATGGTGAACCTCCTGACAACACGGGCCTGAAAAGTATATTTTATATTATACTTGTCGGAGCAGATTCGTCAAACAATGGCCGCCACTTCGGCTCTATTCTGATCGGTAGCGGAGATGTGGGTCGAACACCTCGCCCCCATTTCGCATAGCGTCCAAAAAGACAACCCCAGCGCGGGGCAAGAATGGCAAAATCCAAGCCGATCAGCCCTATCTGAACCCCCGTCATGGCTATGCAACGAATCTTCCTCCTGAGCCATATGCGCGCCTTCACCAGTCTGGCGGGGCATATCCTCGGCTCACACCCGCAGATCAACGGCTATTATGAGATGCACATCAGCTATGCGGATGCGGCGGCGCTGGACCGCCAAATCACAGTCTTTCAAGAAAACGATATTCTCAAACCCAACAGTCGTTATCTGTTCGATAAACTCCTCCACAACGACTACGCGCTGAAGCTAGAGCGGCTTCACCTCACAAACCCGAAGATCCTGGTCTCGCTGCTGGAGCC
>SXGU01003278.1_pt1 | contig 11691 bp, 15 predicted proteins | sample 3174531 | NCBI WGS metagenome assembly SXGU01 (sample SAMN11356863, study PRJNA531348) | freshwater metagenome | isolation source: freshwater sample F1-140 | place: China: Fuxian Lake, Yuxi | collected 2017-12-25
GATGCGCCGCACTCCGTTCCGGCCGCCGGCGTACATACACCGCGGCCCGCTTCAACTTGCAATTACTGCTTGCGCTTGTCCCCGGCACACCTGCAGCGCTGCTCATACTCAAGGACCAATCTGAAATTCCAGCAGCCGGGCGCGATCTTCAGAAACCTCACCAGCCCCCGCTTCCACAGCAACGCGCTCCAACGGTGCCGGAGAGTACAAATATCTCTATCGACGATGCCTCGTGTATCAGTTTCATCGATATCTTGCCCGGCAATACTAATGCCGCCGCCATGCTATAAGACGAAGTCGCTTATAGCAACAGCCTCGGTTTTACCGTAACCTACGTCAGGACCTATGAAGGGTCGTGCTATACTAGAAGCTATGTTTGCGAGCCCCGCAAGCGCCTCTGTCTGCGCCCTAATCGATTCAGACTATCTACCCCAAAGACCAACAGCAAGGCTACACGCTTGAATCGCTGCACGGTCGTGAAAGCCTCCGATCCCATAGTCTTCCGCTCTTCATACAGGCGGGCCGCAGCGCTGCCAAAATCAGGGTGCATGAATAAACGGCACCGCCTGCATGGCAGCCCAAACGCACAATCACCGATCAGTAGAGTCCACCTCCAAAAAGACACCGTTTTGAAGCTATCAGCCAGACCGTTCATGGAAATTTTTTAGGTCCGAGGTCGCCAAAGAAGCTGTAAGCCCAACTGCTTGCGATATTTGACTCTGAATGAGAGGAACCTAATCATGTACGCTGTTCAGGTAGCAGCTCCCGGCAAGACTGAATTTGACGTCGTGCAGGATCTCGATGCCGGAGACGTGCTGACGCGGGAAAATGTCCATGCCATACGGTCGGGCCTCGGTTTGCCGCCAAAGTATCTGGATCAACTGCTTGGGCGAAAAGTCAGCCGGGCTGCCGCTCGCGGAACAGCGCTGAGCTGGGATTTGCTCGTTGAGGGAGTGCGTCAATGATTCGGACGTCTCTTCCCGAGTTAACGGAATATCTCAAGACGTACAAGATTCCGAAGTATTCCACCGTCATCATTCACAGCAGCCTGTTTCATTTCGGCCAATTTGAAGGGGGCGTGCTGAACTTCTTCCGAATGCTGGAGGAGGTTTTCGACGATACGTACACGCTCGTCATGCCGGCCTTCAACTGGGGGTTCTCCACGACGAAGGTCTGGAACTATCACAGGACGAAGAGTCAGTGCGGCATTCTGACGGAGCATATGCGCGCGCTCCCGGGAACCGTTCGGACCATTCATCCGTTTCACTCGCTGATCGCGAGAGGGCCCAATGCGGAGTCGCTGGCTAGCGACATCTGTTGGTCGTCCTTCGGAGAGAATTCAGCGTTCCAGAAGCTGATCGAGGCCGGCACCTACAACCTGTCCCTCGGCAGCGAGTTCATTGGCGGAGCGACATTCTGTCACTACGCCGAAGAAGCGCTGAAGGTGCCGTACCGCTTCTACAAAGACTTTCCCGGTGAAGTGACGAATGCCGCGAACGACCAGGTGGACGTCGACTTCAACATGTGCGTGCGAATCATCGAAGACACCCACCATTTCGTGAACACCTGGGAGGTCTTCTGGGAGGACGCGTTGCGTCACAAGCTCGCACGGTATGATCGGTACAAGGGGCAGACGCCTGTGTTCCTGATGAACGTGCGGGATGCGCATGAGTTTTTGTACGACCGAATCCAGCGCGACCCGTATTACGTCGCCAAGAGAGTCGCGACCACGATGCCGCGCGAGCCATGACACTCTCAACTTCCAATATGAGCCAACGCGAGGCCGTGCAGGGCATCATTTATCGTGCTCTGCAAAGTCTCAATGCGGAACTTTCGCCGGCGGCGCAGGTGGCGATCAGCGACGAGACGCTCCTACTCGGCGAGAATTCGCTTCTCGACTCGCTATCACTGGTGTCCGTCATCGTCGACGTCGAGTCGGCCCTCCAGGACGAGCTCGGACACTCCGTCAGCCTCACCGACGATCGGGCGATGAGTTATCAGCCGTCACCCTATGTCGACGTGAAAGCGCTGCTCACGTATATCCTCCTCCTGCTCTCGGAACAGGAGTGAGGGACTAACGATGGCCGGATACTCAGGCAGGACGGTTTTGGTCACGGGCAGTCGCCGCGGGGTCGGCAAGCTGATCGCCGACCATTTCCTTGCCGAGGGCGCAGCCGTCATCGGTTTCGCCAAGGGCGAGACCACCATCGACCACGCAGCGTATCAGCACGTGCAGGTGGATCTCGCCGAGCCGGCGTCGATCAGCACCGCGTTCTCCGCGCTTCGAAAGACGACGGCTTCCGTGGACATCGTCGTCAACAACGCGGCGGTGCTGACGTCACAATACGCGATGATCATGCCCCCCGGCGCCGCGCAGGCGATGGTCAACGTCAACCTGCTCGCCCCATTTCTCGTCTCGCGCGAGGCCGCGAAGATGATGCGAAAGACCAAGTGGGGTCGAATCATCAATATCGGCTCGATGGCCGCCAGCCTCGAGCCGATCGGCGATTCGATGTACGCGGCCACAAAAGCCGGGCTGTCGACGCTCACTAACGTGATGGCAAAAGAGTTCGGCGCGATGAACGTCACGTGCAACACCCTGGCGATCACGGCGATAGACACGGCCATGCTGAGCCAGCTGCCGCGCGACAAGATCGAAGCGATCATCGCTGGCCTACCGATTCCGCGATTCGCAGAGCCTGACGACATCCTCAACATCATCGACTTCTTCGCATCGGACCGGAGCTCGTACATCACGGCGCAGACGATCTTCATGGGTGGCGTGAACTGAGTGGTCACTCGTCGGCTAGAGCGCGAGCCGGGCGCCATCTGGAAGGTCGTCAACGAGGCATACAGCTCGAACACCTACATCTGTGCCACCGCAACACCTGGTGATTGTTTTCTGGTTGACCCAGGCCTGGATGTAAGAGCGATCGAGGAAGGCCTCGCCGAGCTCGGCTTCGTGCCGCGCGCAGTCCTTTGCACGCACGGACACTTCGATCACGCTGGGACTGCGTCGTTCTTTCAGAATAAGTATAGCGCGCCGTTGTACCTTCACGCCGACGACGTGAAGACGCTCAAGGTATCGAATTTTCTCCTCACGGCCTTCAAGCGTTCCGAGCGCGTTCAGATACCAAAGCCGGACATCATCGCTGTCGACGGTTGCGACGTCGAAATCGACGGCCGGAACGTCCGCTACCACGCCACGCCAGGGCATACGCCCGGCAGTTGCATACTGGAGTTCGGCGACACCGTTTTCACGGGCGACACGCTCTTCGCCCGCAACGTCGGCATGTCACCACTACCGGGTGAAGATCCGGAGATGCTTCGCCGGTCCATCCGAGCCATTTGGGACCGCTTCCCGGTGGAGACCGTGGTTCTCCCGGGCCATGGCAGGTCGACGTCCTTCGGGTCAGTGAAACAGGACAATCGCAAGCTGCTCGAATTCATGGGTATGGCGACTGCTACTCAAGGCGGGCCTCGGCCATGACCTATCGCGACGCGATCGCGATCATCGGGGTCGGACACGATCTCCCGGCGACAGTCGAAGACAACGAAATGCTCTGCACCAATCTCGATGTCACCCCGGAATGGATCCTCGAGAAGACGGGCATCCAGCGCCGGTACCTGGCCGGACCGGGCGATTCGGCTTCGTCGCTGTCCACCCGGGCGGCGTTGCGGGCGATGGAAATGGCCGGCGTTTCCGCTCGGGAGATCGACCTCATCATCGCCTGCACATTCTCCGGTGACTACATCTTTCCGCCGATGTCGGCCAAGATCCATCAGACGATCGGCGCCGCCGGAGCGCAGACATTCGATCTTCAGGCCAACTGCGCCGGCTTCGTCGCCGGCCTTACAGCCGCGGCCGACCGCATGATAATCGACGGCAGCGTCCGTCACGCGTTGGTCGTTGGGGTTGAATTGAACAGCCGCTACGTCGATCGGTCGGACGTCAACAGCGCGATTTATCTCAGCGATGGCGCAGGCGCCGCTGTTCTTGGGCGATCCGACGCGGGGCGCGGCGTGCTGTCGTCGGCGTTCTTCACCGACAGCTCAAACTACGAGGCAGTGCGAATGCGCGGCGGCGGCTCGAGCCACCGTTCCATCGACAGCCCGACGCCCCGTGACGTCGCGTTCATGGAAATGAACGGCGTCGCCACATGGAAGCAGGCCATCACCCATATGCCGCCGGTCATCCGGAAGGTGTGCGCCAAGGCCAACGTCGACCCGAAGGCTGTTGACCTGTTCGTCTTTCATCAGGCCAACTACAACCTGATCGAGTACATCATCCGAAAGATGGGCCTGGATATGTCACGGACTTTCACGAACGTGCGTGAGATCGGAAACACGGGGGCGGCTTCCGTTGCCATCGCGCTCAGTGAAGCAGTGGCCAACGGTATTGTAAAGCCAGGCGATCTCGTCGTGCTGGCCGCCGTTGGCGCGGGCTTCAACTACGGAGCCAGCGTCTGGCGCTGGGATCTCGCAACCAACGGAGCCAACGTATGAGGATGTTCGCCGACTTCGACGCCATTCGCGTCGGTGACCGCGAGGAGCTGGTCAAGTCCATTTCCGAGCCGGACATTCAGCGCTTCGTCGAGATGACCGGTGATGACAACCCGCTCCACGTCGATCGAAAGTTCGCCGGCGAGACCAGCTTCAAGGATATCGTTGCTCATGGAATGCTCGGCGCGTCGTTCATCTCGACAGTGATCGGCACGAAGCTTCCTGGCCCTGGGGCGCTCTGGGTCTCTCAGAACCTCGAGTTCCTTCATCCGGTCCGCCTTGGTGACGTGCTCACCGTGTCCTGCACGGTCTTGAAAAAGAACGACCGCGAGCGGATGCTGGAGCTCGAAACGCAGATCGTGAACCAGAACCAGCAGACGGTTCTGTCCGGCCAGGGGAAAGTGAAAGTCCTCACCGGCGCGACGGCGCGTGCGACGGCGGAGCCGTTGACCCGGAGCCAGGTGGCGATTGTCACTGGAGGTACCGGCGGGATTGGAGAGGCCATCTGCCGGCGATTGGCGAGCGACGGGTTCAACGTCGTAGTGAACTATCTCAACAAGAAGGATGCGGCGCAACGACTTGTCGCGGAGCTGGGCGCTGGAGATATTGACGCTATTGCGGTGTGCGCGGACGTCTCGAGTCTCGAGGGCGCAAATGCAGTGCTGGCCGCAGCCGTCAAGGCGTTCGGAGGCGTGGACATTCTGGTGAACAACGCGTCGCCGCGCATCAACCCGAAGGCGTTCGGCGCACTCGAGTGGGGCGAAGTCCAACATCACCTAGACGTGCAGGTCAGGGGCGCATTCCTGATGTCCAAGGTCTGCGTCCCCGGCATGATCGAGCGCCGCCGCGGCCGCATCGTGAACATCACGTCGCAGGTGCTCGACGGGGCGCCGTCGGTTACCTGGACGAGCTACGCGATGGCCAAGGCGGCACTTTCTGTTTTGTCCCGCTACCTCGCGGCGGAGCTTGGCCCCTCCTCGATAACCGTGAACTGTGTCTCGCCCGGGATGACGGACACTGCGCTGATCGGAGACATTCCTGAAAAAGCGCAGATGATGGTTGCACGGCAGACGCCACTGCGCCGCCTGGCCACGCCGACCGATGTCGCGGGAGCGGTTGCGTTCCTCGTCTCCGACGATGGCGCCTTCGTGACCGGTCAGACGATTCGGGTGAACGGCGGGAGCGCGATGTCATGAGCTTCCTGCCGGCCGCCGATCCGCGAAGTGTTCTCGCCGATCCGGCGAGCTCGCTCGCCAAGACCATCAGCGCGATCGACACCCTCAAGGGATCCGAGACGTTCGTTCGAGAGGTCTCCGTCGGCCTGTCGTCGAACGTCACTATCGATCTCCTGGGTGTGTTCCTCCGCAAGCACGCCCTGATGTCGGGCGTGAAGATGAGTGTGCGCGCGGGCAACCACGACGACGTGCATGGCGACACCGAGACTTTCGCGCGCGTTGGCACGGAGATGTTGGTCCTGCTGCCTTTTTTCGACAATCTGCTTCCGTCATTCGAGTCGCAGATCGCGCATCTGACGCCAGACGCCGTTTCGGCAAAGGAAGAAGACGTCCGGCTCCGCTATCGCCTCGCCTTGGAAGTGGCGCGGAGCATCAGCACTGTCTTTCTTGGAACGTTTCACCGAATGACCGGCCACTCGCAGGCTGCGTCCGACCGCGTTGACGACGCAATCGTCCGCTTCAACACCGCCTTGCGCGAAGAGACCGCGGCCTTCCCGAATGTCCGGCTGATCGACATGGACGACGTCGTGCGGGTCGTCGGCGCGAAAAACGCCTTCGACCAGCGGTTCTACTTTCGCGCCAAGGCTCCATACACCACCAGGTTTCTAGACGAGGTAGCCCGGCGTGTGTCAGCCGGTTCGCGCGCATTCGGCACGCATTTCTACAAGGCCCTCGTGCTGGATTGCGACAACACACTGTGGGGCGGCATCATCGGGGAGGATCTGATCGGCGGCATCAAGCTCGGACCGCACGACTATCCCGGAAACGTCTATTGGCGCGTGCAGAACGAGCTCGTGGGCTTGGAAAAGGCAGGCGTGCTAATCTGCCTGTGCTCCAAGAACAATCCGACGGACGTCGACGAGGTCCTGACGAGCCATCCGGAGATGGTGCTCAAGGACGAGAGTATCATCGTCAAGAAGGTTAATTGGGCGGATAAGTGCACCAATCTGCGGGAGATCGCTCTGGAGCTGAACATTGGACTCGACAGCATCGTCTTCCTCGACGACTCGGACTTCGAGTGCTCGTTGGTACGTCAGCAGCTTCCGATGGTACGGACGTTTCAGGTGCCCCGGTCGCTCGCCGATTTCCCCAGGCTGGTCGAGACTGAGATCAAGGACTTGTTTCTCGCTGGTGGGTTGTCGGCGGAGAGCCGGGCCAAGACCACCCAGTATCGTCAGCGCGCGCAGGCCGAAGGGGCCCGCTCCGGATTCGCATCGAACGAGGAGTTCCTCAAGTCACTGCAGCTAAAGCTCGAAGTCGGGAGGGATGCCGTCGCCAGCGTGGCGCGAATCAGTGAGCTGACGATGAAATCCAATCAGTTCAATGTAACCACGCGCCGCTACAATGTGAGCGACATTCAGCGGTTGATGGATGCGCGAGATGCAACCGTATATTCGATCGTCGTCAACGACAAGTTCGGCAGCGCCGGGCTGACGGGGGTCATCATCGTCAGGTGGCTTGGCGCGTCGGCGGTCGTGGATTCGTTTCTCATGAGCTGCCGGGTCATCGGACGCGGCATCGAGTTCGCGATCTGGAACGAGGTCCTGCGTGACGCCATCGCGCGCTCGTGCACGGTGTTTCGCGCCGAGTACCGTCCGACGGCGAAAAACACTCAGGTCGCGGACTTCTTTGACCGCCTTGGCTTGTCGCCGTCGAACGCCGACGAACAGGGCCGCCGGTACGAGACGCCGATCGAGAGTTTTCCCCGCCAACACACCGCCTGGATCGAGGTATCCAGTGTTGAATGAGGCTACGCTGCGCCAGGTGATGGCCGCGGTGCTCCAGGTTCCACAAGAGTCGATCGGCCCCGACTCGAGTATGGACAACATTGCCACATGGGATTCGTTGCGGCATATGAACCTCGTGCTTGCACTGGAGGAGGAATTCGGCACGTCAATTCCCGACGAGGATGCCGCAAACCTCACGTCATATGCCCTGATTAAAGTCGTGCTCGAAGAACTTCTAGGGAGCAAGTAAGATGGAATGGCTACTCGAGCGTTTCGCGACGTCGCCCGAGCTGATCGCCTTCGCTCATGAGGAAGCGCGCACCACGTATGGCGACGTCCTCGCCAAGGTTCGCGCATTCGGCGACGAGTTGGCCCGACTGAAGATCAACGCCGGCGATCGCGTCGCGGTGCTGGGAGACTTTTCGCCGGACGTCATCTGCCTGATGCTGGCACTCGCGCGACACTGCTGCATCACGATACCGTTGACCCGTGAATCGGTGGTCGAGGTGTCCACCGCTCTTGGAGTCTCCGGGTGCGAATGGTTCGCCGAGTTCGACGCAGCGAACGTCGACGTAACCATTCGCGAGCATCACGTGCCGCTGGACAATCTCTTGATTGCGGAGCTTCAGAATCGGCGGGCGCCGGGGATGGTGTTCTTTTCGTCCGGGTCGACGGGAGTCCCCAAGGGGATCCTGCACGACTTCAACCGGGTGTTGGACAAGTTCCGTGTTCAGCGGCTACCCGTCGTCGCCATCTCGTTCCTCATGCTCGACCATTTCGGCGGCATCAACACCATCCTCGCGATTACGTCCGGCCTGGGAACCGTCGTCACCGTCAAGGATCGCTCGGCACAGAGTATTTGCGCTGCGATCGAGGGCCACCGCGTCAATCTGCTGCCGGCGACGCCGTCATTTCTCACATTACTGATGGCGTCGGGACTGCATCACCGCTTCGATTTGTCATCCCTGAAACGCATCACCTATGGGACGGAGGTGATGCCGCAGGCAACGCTCGACCGGCTTCGCCTTGCGTTCCCCGGCGTCGAGCTCCAGCAGACATACGGCCTAACCGAGCTCGGCGTGTTACGGTCACAGTCCCGTGACGACGGGTCGCTCTGGGTCCGCATCGGCGGCCCGGGATTCGAGACGAAAGTGGCCGATGAAACTCTGTGGATCCGATCGGAATTCGCGATGCTCGGATACCTGAATGCGCCGTCCATGTTCGATGCCGACGGCTGGTTCAACACGCAGGATCGCGTCGAGGTCGATGGGGAATATTTTCTGATCCTTGGACGGACAACGGACCTCATCAACGTCGGCGGCCAGAAGGTCTATCCGGCGGAGATCGAGGACACCATTCTCGCGCTCGACAACATCGAAGATGTGTCGGTGTACGGAGAGCCGCATTCGATGCTCGGCAACATCATTGTCGCCAAGATCGCGACCATTGCGCCGGAGAACCTTCAGAGTCTCAAGTCACGAATCCGCCTTGTGTGTCGAGCGAAGCTTGCGGCCTTCAAAGTCCCGTCAAAAGTCGTTCTCGCGGCCGGCACGTTTCACACGGCGCGCCACAAGAAGATGCGTCATGCATAGAGACCGGTGATCGACGCCGGATTTGCCAAGTCAGCTTGAATGTGCCTGTAGTTCGCGTGGTCACAGGTTGATTCCTTCTTGGGGATGCCCACAACGTGCGCGCCACTACCAAGAAAATGGTCCGCAATCACTTTGCCGACGCCACGGCGACTCCCAGTGACTAGGGCTGTCCATCCAGCGTAACGTATCATCACTTAGCTCCGGCTTTCAATTTTCCTCAGACAACAGAAGGAGAAAATAATTCGACAGTGACTTGACGTCAGCGAACGGTGAGGTTTGCTGGCTCATCGCACGACCATCTGTCAGACTAAGTGCGCGACCGAAGTTCGTTTCGATTCCGGCTTCCACGTCCAGAATCACGGAAACTAGAGACAGCGAGTCGAGAACTGCCATTTCTCCAAGCAACATCGTATCAGGGCTCACTGACACCCGATCCGCTTCAGGTAGCTCCCGTTTCAGCGCCTCGAGCGCCCTAAACACAATGGCGCGTACTCCAGCTTCAGTCATGATCTCTTAGTCCCGCTACTGATGGTCGAAATGTATCTGTCGTTACGTGGCTGTGAAAGCAGGAGCCAAAGGTACAGCTTGACCCCTGTATTTTAGCGCATAAGCCCCTGCTGCAAACGATTGTTCACTCGCAAATCCCGCATCAGTCACATGAGACTCGACATCAGCAGCCGTCCTGTAAACATAAACATGGTCGGTACGATCCGCACTGACGGCCGCTAAAATGAAAGCCCTGCCACCCGGACCCAGCATCTGGCGCAAGGCGCGTGGGAATTCGACCGGGTCCTCAAGGTGTTCGAGGACTTCTACACAAATTAGAGCCTGGAATTGCTCGGCTGGCCGGTTCCTAACTACGTCCTGCAACTTCAAAGAATATCGATCGCTTAGTCCATACGCGGTTAGATGGCGAAACGCAAACCTCTTTGCTGAAGGGCTGACATCATAGCCAGTACCCACCGCCGTTGAAATTGCTTCAAGCATCCGCCGGGAGTAGACGCCCGTCCCAACACCGACTTCAACGAACCGACTAATCGCTCCGTTCTTCGCTGGTAGCACAAATGCGTTATCAAAGAACACCAATTAACGGTAATGATGCGGCCGCAAGTAATGGGACAAAAGAACCCTGGGGAGGTACTCTGACCTCATGTAATCCTCGATCCGGTAAACCCGCTTTGAGGCCCCTTCATAGCTACTCCCCCTGTAGGCGCCAGTCTTTTCAAACACTGCCTGCAGCCGCAACGAATTCATTGCGCACTTCACGTACGCCTGTAATCCAGCGGCCAACAAATCCTCCGAAGGAAACAGATGCAAGAGCATGTCCTCGAACTCGCGGATCAATAAGTCACCAAACGCTGCGTTGCTTCGTACGAGTATGTCGGCAAATGCGCGAAACTTTGACCGCAAGAGAAGGTTGGCACGATCAAAGTATGGGTACCCGGCAGGCATGTTGTCCGTCATTGACTTCAGATCGGGAAAGTATCGTTACTAAGACACAGAAACAAAAGCCTTCTAGGTGCGAAGGACTTTCTTGGCAACGTAGTACGGATCGTTTTTGAGCCGCTCAGCCCAGAGATCGAGGCCATCACGCACACTCAACAGCAATATTGGAGTGAAAACATTGTGCTGCGTATAGTGAACGAGACCGTGAGCGAGCAAGTCGTCCCAGAGTACTTCCCAAGTATTCACAAACTCGTAACTTGTCTCTATACAGCGAACGAACATAGAAAACCGTGTTTCTACACAGCGGTTGTATTGATCGACCACCTTTCCATCACAGTATTCGCGGTGCCGATAGGGAACTTGACAAAGTTCCTCCGCGTCGTGGCAAAATGTCGCTCCCCCTACAAATGGCTTACCCAGCAACAGGTTATACGCATTCAAGTTGTAAAGTATCTTAAAGACCGAGCCTGGCCCGAAATAGGAAGAACTCACTACCGCAGTGAAACAAAGCTAGTGGGCGCCTTGGACGCTGACCGAATGAAATGGATGAGTCGTGCGCGATGTCCCAGGAAGCTTGCGCATGTATTCCGTTAAGATGCCAGACTGACTCTTAGTTGTATGATAGTACCAGTATTTGACGGTTGTAAATTGCCAGTTGAACGCCGGCATTAAGATAGTAAAGGTCTCATCATACACATCTTCCACCATTTTGTAGAAACGCTGCACACCACCATCGAACTGGCCAAAATGAAACAGGCTGCTGTGAATGATGACCGTAGAATACCGAGGGATGCTCAGAGACACAAGATACTCTGTGAGTTCTGTAATCGACGTTTTTATCATGGTAGTTCGCAGTGCAAATCCCACATGAGCGCCGCACCGCGATAGCTAGCCCAGCTCACCCTCTGCCCTCTCATAAACCCAAGATTGTTGGTCTTCGAGCTGGGCCAAGGCAAAACCCGCACCCTTCCTCGTTTCCTGAGACAGAGCCAACTTCACGTTCTTCGACGACGAACATCAATCGCAACAATTGCAAAAGCTTTTGGCGGGATTCATTAGGATCACCACCCGTCATTGGTGTCCTACACTAAGCACCTGGAAGGATTATTCCAGTACCTTTAAGTGCCACTCACATATTATATCCCCCAAGGCTGGGCAAGTCCCACTCTGCACTAACTCCCGCCCCGC
>SXGU01216355.1_pt1 | contig 11688 bp, 10 predicted proteins | sample 3174531 | NCBI WGS metagenome assembly SXGU01 (sample SAMN11356863, study PRJNA531348) | freshwater metagenome | isolation source: freshwater sample F1-140 | place: China: Fuxian Lake, Yuxi | collected 2017-12-25
GCGGTTGGCGCATCGTGCGCACCATGGGCATGGGCATTACCCGCATTCGCCCATCGGGCGGCTTTTGCGCACAAACCTCGGGGGCGATTGCCTTGTTCATTGCCACATCCCTAGGCATCCCCGTTTCCACTACGCACACCATTACTGGCGCCATCATAGGCGTAGGCTTATCCAGACGCGTATCTGCGGTGCGTTGGGGCTTGGCATCGCGTATTGTTTGGGCTTGGGTATTAACCATCCCCTGCGCCGGCTTAATCGCCGCGATCAGTTACCACTTTGGTCAGACCTTTTTATAGGCCAGCTTCAGCCCCTGCAAAAAAACCGAGACCTAGGCTGTTGAAGGGGCATAACTGGGCTAATTTTATTTTTGTCATAAAGTTGTCACAATTGAATCTTAATATCATCGTTGCTCAAGAAAAATTTACTTTCACAACGATGGAGATTATATGAATACTGTTTTTAGCAAATCGATGCGCATTGCGGCTTTAGTGGCCGTAACCTTTGCCAGCTCACACGCGCTGGCTGCTGATAAAATTATCGCGATTGACGGTTCTAGCACGGTTTACCCTATCACTGAAGCAATAGCGGAAGAGTTTCAAAAAGCCACTAAAACCAAAGTAACAGTAGGTGAATCTGGCACAGGTGGCGGCTTCAAAAAATTCTGTCGCGGTGAAACAGACGTATCCGATGCATCACGCCCTATTTCACAAAAAGAAATGGATGCCTGTAAAGAGGCCGGCATACAGTACATTGAATTGCCAGTTGCATTCGATGCTTTAACCGTTGTGGTTAACCCTAAAAACGATTTCGTTAAAAGCTTAAGTGTGGCGGAATTAAACGCCATGTGGAAACCAGGCTCCAGCGTTAAAAACTGGAAACAAGTAAACCCAGCCTACCCAGACAAAGCCTTGGCTTTATACGGCCCAGGTACCGCTTCTGGTACATTTGACTACTTCACTGAAGCCGTTAACGGCAAAGCTAAAGCTAGCCGCACTGACTACACTCCATCAGAAGACGATAACGTGTTGGTACAAGGCGTTTCTGGTAATGCCGGTGGCCTAGCTTACTTTGGTTACGCTTATTACGAAGAAAACAAAGATAAATTAAGAGCGATTCCTATTTCTACTAAAGCCGGTTCACCGGCAGTGATGCCTTCGCCAGAAGCGGTGAAAGACGGCACTTACCAACCGCTTTCTCGTCCATTGTTTATTTACGTGAACGCCACTTCAGCGGCATTTAAACCAGAAGTAAAAGCCTTTGTTAACTTCTATCTAGAAAATGCACCAAAATTAGTCGCCGAAGTAAAATACGTACCACTACCAGCAGAAGATTACGCGGCAGTGAAAGCACACTTCAAGGCCATGAAACCCGGTACCGGTTTTGGTGGCAAAAATGAAGTGGGCATTAAAGTTAAAGATTTAATTAACCGAATTAAATAATTAACCATTAATAAAAGGGGCGGTAAACACCGCTCCTTTTTTATTAAGTCTGCATAGCCAGGCTACAAGTAACCAGTAGTTTAAACGCACCACCCACATAACACTCTTAATATGAATACTGCTACCACTATGCTCAACAATATTACTGAATTAGCGATTAGCCCTCGATTAGCTAAAAACATTCGTCGCAATGTTAAAGAGCGGGTCATTGAAATCATATTAATGTTGGCCGCCTTATCGGCCGTTTTCACCACTTTTGCCATCGTCGCCATTCTATTATTCGAATCCTTTGGTTTCTTTGAAACCGTCTCATTAACCGAATTTTTCACGGCCACCGAGTGGACGCCGCTGTTTGAAGATGCCCATTACGGCATCATGCCTTTGATTGCCGGCACCTTGACCACGTCCTTCGTCGCGTTAGCCGTGGCCGTACCAGTAGGCACCATCGCCGCCATCTATTTATCCGAATTCGCATCGCACAAAACCCGTGAAATCACCAAGCCGATCTTAGAGTTGCTAGTCGGTGTGCCTACCATTGCATTCGGCTATTTCGCCTTGTTGTTTGTCACGCCATTGTTGCAAATTATCTACCCTGACTTACCAGGCTTTAACATGTTGAGTGCTGGCTTGGTGATGGGCGTGATGATTGTGCCCTACATCGCCTCAGTGGCCGAAGACGCCATGCGTGCCGTGCCCATGAGCATGCGCGAAGGCTCTTACGCCATGGGCGCCACCCGCTTTCAAACGGCGCTAAGGGTGGTTACCCCTGCCGCTACATCCGGCATAGTCGCGGCTTACATATTGGCCATTTCACGCGCCGTCGGTGAAACCATGGTGGTGGCCGTAGCCGCCGGCCAACAACCGAATTTAACCTTTGATCCTACCGAAGGTGCCGCCACCATTACCGCTTACATCGTGCAAGTGGCCATGGGCGATTTGCCGCATGGCAGCATAGGCTACCAAAGTATTTTTGCGGCAGGCTTGGTGCTATTTGTCATGACCTTGTGCTTCAATATCATAGGCTATGTCGTACGTAAAAAATTCCGGGAGCAATACTAATGCAAGCGCAAGACACACACAGCAACAAACAAGCTTCGGTATTGGCTGATTTAGATGCCGTGCGTAGCATGATACGCCGCCACAAATTTAACGATTTGGTGTTTGCCAGCATAGGCTTAATTGCCTTAATGATAGGCCTACTCACGCTATTAACGCTGTTCGTGGATTTAGTGATGGACGGTTACCCACGCTTTAACCTGCAATTTTTCAGTGATTTCCCTTCGCGCCGCGCCGGTAGCGCTGGTTTGTTATCGGCTTGGGTGGGTTCAATGTTGGTGATGGCGGTGACGTTTCTTACTGCCGTACCTGTGGGCGTAGCAGCCGGCTTGTATTTGGAAGAATACGCGCCTAAAAATTGGTTTTCCGATCTAATCGAAATCAACGTATCCAACTTGGCTGGCGTGCCTTCGATTATCTACGGCTTGCTGGCATTGGGTTTGTTTGTTTACGGTTTGGATTTAGGCCAAAGCATACTGACCGCTGGCCTCACCTTAGGCTTATTGATTTTACCCATTGTTATTGTATCGACGCGTGAAGCCATACGCGGTATACCGGTAGCCATACGCGAAGCGGCTTACGCGGTGGGTGCCACCAAATGGCAAGTGGTGAGCGATCACGTGGTGAAATACTCACAAGGCGGCATCTTAACCGGCGTCATCATAGGCATGTCCCGCGCCATCGGTGAAACCGCGCCGATTATCACCATAGGCGCTCTAACCTTCATCGCTTTCTTGCCACCCTCACCGGTTACCGATGTGGCTCCCTACCTTAATTTTGAATGGCTAAGCTCTGGCTTTACCGTGCTACCCATTCAGATGTTTAACTGGTTGTCGCGGCCAGACCATGCGTTCCACATTAATGCCGCCGCCACCGGTGCCATCATTATTCTGGTGACACTGTTAATGAATGGCACGGCCATCTACTTGCGCTACAAAATTCGTAAAAACATTAAATGGTAAGCACGACATTATTAAATACACATTAGGACAACCATGGTTAATACACCCACTCCGCTAAAAGCAGAATCTAAAAACTTGAATTTTTATTATTCAAACGGCCACAAGGCGCTGAAAAGTGTCAGCATGCCGATTTATGAAAATAAAATTACCGCATTAATTGGCCCGTCAGGCTGCGGCAAATCGACGTTCTTACGCTGCTTTAACCGTATGCACGATTTGTACCCCGGCAACCGCTACGAAGGGCAAATTGTCATGCACCCGGATAACACCAACATCTTGGCTGCTGGCGTGGATCCCATTGAAGTGCGCATGCGCATTAGCATGGTGTTTCAAAAGCCTAACCCCTTCCCTAAAACCATATTTGAGAACGTGGCTTACGGTTTGCGCGTGCGTGACGAAAAAAACAAGCGCGTGGTGGCCGACAAAGTGGAAGAAGCTTTAAAAGGTGCGTCCCTATGGAATGAAGTAAAAGACCGCCTCAATGACCTGGCTTTTAACTTATCCGGCGGCCAACAACAACGCTTGTGCATCGCCCGTGCCTTGGCCACTGACCCAGAAATCATGCTATTTGATGAACCGACATCGGCATTGGACCCAATTGCCACGGCCAACATTGAAGAATTGATGAACGAATTGCGCGGAAAATTGACCATATTGGTCGTGACGCATAATATGCAACAAGCGGCGCGTATTTCCGATTACACGGCGTACATGTATTTGGGCGAAATGATGGAATACGGCGACACCGACACCATATTCACCCGTCCAGTACGCAAAGAAACCGAAGACTACATTACCGGTAAGTTTGGTTAATTAGCCCCTCGCCAAAAGCATTTATATAAGGATTACTCATGTCATCTGAACACATATACAAACAGTACGACGCCGAACTCGAAGCGGTGCGCGCCAAAGTCCTTGATATGGGCGGCTTGGTAGAACAACAAATTGTCGACGCTTTAGAATCCTTGGTTAAATCCAACACCACGCTAGCCGAAAACGTCATCAAAAAAGACCACCTGGTCAACGACCTGGAAGTGCAAGTGGACGAAGACTGCAGCCACATTATTGCCAAAAGGCAACCGGCTGCCGGTGATTTGCGCATGATCTTGATGATGATTAAGACCGTTACTGACTTAGAGCGCATAGGTGATGAAGCAGCCAAAATTGCCCGATTTTCGCAAAAAACCATAGAAACCGATCGCATGTGGACACCGCGTTTTGCTGAAATCAAAACCATGGCTAACATGGCACGCGAAATGTTGCACATGGCATTGGACGCGTTTGCCCGTTCCGATTCGTCTAAGGTCTTGGAAATTGCTGAGATGGACCAACAACTGGACGAGCATTATCAAATGTCCATCCGCCACTTGATCACCTTCATGTTGGAAGACCCACGCACCATTTCCATGTCATTGGAAGTCTTGTTTATCGCTAAAGCCATAGAGCGCATCGGTGACCACGCGAAAAACATCTCTGAGTACGTGGTCTACATGGTGAAAGGCAAAGACGTACGCCACATCAGCATGGACGCAATGGTAGAGGAAGTAAACGCTTAATCGCGCGACCTTTTACCCATCAAAAAAGCCAGCAGCATGCTGGCTTTTTTCTTTTATTGGTCGGGATGAGCCCGCAAATGACTTCCCCACATAATATAGGCGATTGCATCACCTTATTCTGAGTGAAATCCCGACCAATCCATTAGCAATGACGGGGGTGGGTTTTATCCTTGTTCATCTGTGGCTAACCGGCGTTTATTTGCGTCAAAATGGTTTGGGGGGATACCTGCGACCAACCATTTTTTAGCAATCAAGTTTTGATAAAAACCCTCTAAGCGCTGCGCTTGCAATTTAGCCGTCCAGTTAGTCGTTGCGTAGTCCAAACCTTGCCGGCCTAATTCGTAGCAATGCTCAGGATGGGATAACAGTTGCGCCACTTTCTCAGCAAAAGCATGCGTGTCATCTGGGGCAATCAAAGCGCCTTTGCCTTCGAACAATAACGATGCCGTACCCAGCTCGGCAATCGCCACCACCGGCGTGGCTTGTGCCATGGCCTCCAATATCACCAAGCCTTGCGTTTCACTTTTGGAGGCAAAAACAAACACATCGGCCGACTGGTAACAAGCATTAAGTTCGGTAGCCCTATCCAAGTAGCCAATAAATTGCACGCTGTTTTCTATGCCTAGGGTTTTGGCCAACTTATGCAAACTGCTTTCGGCTGGGCCTTTGCCTGTCACCACCAGCAAGGCATTGGGCTGGTTTTCTAATAAGGCCTTGGTCATGTGCAAGAGAAAATCGATGTTTTTCTCAAACGCCACGCGCCCAACATAAAGCAGCATCGGCCTATCCAAAGGTATGCCGTATTTCTTTCGAAAGGCTTGCCCATCGGCTTCTTTAAAGCTGTGCGCTTGCAAGCCAGTCGGAATGACTTCGGCTGGCACCGCTACGCCATAATCCCTCAGCACATCGAGCATGGGTTGAGAGGGTGAAACGATGGCATCGACGCTGTTGCATTGACGTTTCGATATGAACCGCGCCAAGCCTTTGGCTATTACTTTTGGTAACCAAGGCAAATAGTGGTGCAAATAATCCTCGAAGAAAGTGTGGTAGGTTTCCACACAAGGAATGCCCAATTTTTGCGACAACTTTAACCCCAAATAATGCGCGACAAAGGGCGTGTGCACATGTATCACGTCGTAGTTTTGTTTGGCTAAATCGGGCAATAAAACCATGGCCGAGCCAAACTTCATCAATTTATCTTCAGGATCAAAATAAATGCTGCGCGCCGGCACCCGCTTAATCCAAGCTTCGTCTTCTGTGCAGCACGCGTAATCTGGGGCAATTAAATGCACCGTGTGGCCCAAGCCTTGCAACTGCTCCACGAAAGTGCGTATGGAGGTGGACACGCCATTGATGCGCGGAAAATACACATCCGATACGAATAAGATTTTTAATGGCTGGCTTTGGCTAATGCGTTTGCTCATGGCGACCTTGCTTGTGCTAAGTGTTAGATGCTGTGCCCTATGCCTAGCAAGATAACCGGACAATATGACAATTTAATGAATTTAATTAAATTTCGTCATGAAATCATCATGGTTTTGTCACGATTTTTTCATGTGCAAGCGTCACATTACTAGGCATGAAATTCACTCGGTTTTTGCACAAACTGTATTGGTGGCTACCCTGCTGCTTGTATTCTCTGGACGCCAACGCATGGGGTTTGGTAACGCACTTGTACTTTGCCCAATCGCTACTGTGGGCCATGCCCTTATTGGACCCACGCTTGCAAGCGGCAATTAAGAAATTTCCCGAATTGGTCATGGCCGGCGCTTGCCTACCTGATTTGGCCATTATCAGCCACCGCTTTCGCCATACCCACCTATGGGAAAATGCCCAGCAGTTAATGCTGTCGGCCCAGACCGAGCAAGAAACCGCGATTGCCATAGGCTACGTTAGTCATCTCTACGTAGACGTGATCGCCCACAACCACTTTGTGCCAGCGCACGAGGCCAAGTGGTTTAAGAATGACATCCTTACCCACATCACCTCCGAATGGGCGATGGATGCCCATTTGGCACCACTGATTAACACCTCACCCAGACGACTGCTAATCGAGCATCATGCCAGTCTGACAAAATTTATCTCTGCACCATTTCGCTGTAGCGAAACGGTCACGGCGGCCGCCTTAAAACGCTTGGCATTTTGGGATGGGGTGCTGCGTGGCATTCGTTTACCGCATTTGATCTATCGCACGGTCCATGCTTTAGACAAGAAAGTGTTCAAGCACTTTGTCTATTACATTGCCAAAACGCAGGTAGCGGTGCAAGACATAGGCTTGGTGTTCAATGGCGACCGACCTCTGCTGGAACCGGAATTAAAAAACCTAAGCATGCAGCAATTGGATGATTGGCGGGAAGAATGCTTGCGTCACCTACAGGTGTTGCACCCGCTACCGGTGCGTTATTTTCCGGCCAATGCCAATTAGCCTGGCGGGTGTGCCTGGGTTAAACCACTAAAAAAGACAAGCCAGCAATCAAACTGCCTATCATGCCACCGGCCAACACATCACTGGGGTAATGCAAGCCCAACACCACGCGCGATAAAGCCACCATGCTAACAAAAGGCAAAAGGATAAAAGACAGCGCCGGGAAGTAATTAATCGCCACCAAGCCAAACACCACCGCATGCAAGGTGTGCCCGGATGGGAAACTGAATTTATCCAGCGGTTTGCCGGCCAAGAAGATATCTTGATGCACTTCAAAAGGACGCGGGCGTAAGGTTTTGCCTTTAAGCCATTTATACAAGAGTGTGCCAAACAACCCAGCCAAGGCCATGTGCATAACAGGCTTAAAACCGGCCGTGCCTTCAAACAACAGAATTAACAACATAAGGCCATACCAGAATAGGCCGTCGCCTAAACGGCTTACCAACCTAAATACATCGCGTATTAAGCGAACCTGACTGGTCTGATTGACTGCGATACACAAGTTGCTGTCTAGACGGTGCATGCTATTTAGATAGCTACGCATGTTATAGGGCATAGTGCACCTCGGCTGTTATGACTAGTGAATTTAGCATAAGAGCGAGGATGGCATCGGCGTGTGAACGACAGATGAATTTAATATGAAAGATTTATGACATGTCGCTTTATTAAGGCCTTTGCGCGAACTTGCTTTCAATTAGCAATCATACAAAATTGATTTCCCCGCTTGCGCGGGAATGACAGAATTAAGTATTTTTATTCCGCATTAGGTCGAATCGCGCTTGGTGCAAAAGCCGCTTATTAAAAAATGCTTTATGCCAAGCTTAAGCTTTTCCTTAAACCGCGCTGGCTAACTTCACCGCAGTCGCTATGTCCTCGGCCAGCTTTTGCACCAAGCCTGCGTCTTGCCCTTCTACCATGACCCGAATCTTGGGTTCGGTGCCAGACGCGCGCAGCAATACCCGCCCGCTGCCAGCCAAAGCCTGTTCCGCCGCTTTGACTGCGGCTTGGATGGCCGCATGCTGGTCCAGGTTTATTTTTTTGGCGGTGCTAACATTGATCAACACCTGGGGATATAGGCTTAACTTAGCGTGCAAGTCGGTCAGAGACTGACCGCTTAAAATCAAAGCATGCAAAACTTGCAAGGCCGCGATGATGGCATCGCCGCTGCTGTGTTTATCCAAGGTTAAGATATGCCCAGAATTTTCACCGCCCAACAACCAGCCCTTTTCAATCAACAATTCCAAGACATAGCGGTCACCCACTTTAGCGCGAGCAAACGGAATGGCCAATTTTTGCAGGGCATGCTCCAATGCCAAGTTGGTCATTAGGGTGCCAACTACGCCGCCTTGTAGCTGGCCATTTTTGTGCAAGCCACTGGCAATGATGTAAAGCAATTGATCGCCATCCAACAACCGGCCTTGGCTATCCACCATCATCACTCGGTCGCCGTCACCGTCAAAAGCGATACCTAAATCAGCCTGCTCGGCCAACACGGCTTTTTGTAAGGCTTGCGGGTGGGTGGAGCCGACTTGCTCGTTGATGTTTAAACCATCGGGTTTGTTGCCGATGGCGACGACCTCTGCACCCAATTCGTGAAACACATTGGGGGCAACATGATAAGTAGCGCCATGCGCGCAGTCCAAAACAATTTTTAAACCGCGTAGATCCATACTGGACGGGAAGGTGCTTTTGCAAAACTCAATGTAGCGTCCGGCCGCGTCGTCTATGCGTTTGGCTTTACCCAATTGAGCCGACTCCATGACCTGCATTGGCTTGGCCAATTCGGCTTCGATGGCATGCTCGATGGCGTCGCCTAATTTAGCCCCGGCACTGGAAAAGAACTTAATGCCGTTGTCGTAATACGGATTGTGCGAAGCAGAAATAACGATACCGGCCTGCGCGCGCAGTGCCCGAGTTAAATAGGCTACCGCTGGCGTTGGCATGGGGCCGGTCAACAATACGTCGACGCCGGCAGCCGACAAGCCGGCTTCCAATGCCGCTTCCAACATGTAGCCGGAGATGCGGGTGTCTTTGCCTATCAGCACCGCTGGATGGCCATCTTTGGGCAAATGGCTGCTCACTTGGGTCAAAACTTTACCGGCGGCATAACCTAAGCGCATAACAAAATCCGGGGTAATCGGCGATTCGCCGACCTTGCCGCGTATGCCATCGGTACCAAAGTATTTTTTTGTCATGCTTAAATTCCCGTTATTGTATGGCGGCCAGCACTTTGCAGGCTTGCACCGTTGCTTTTACATCGTGTACACGCAGTATTTTAGCGCCTTTCATGGCCGAAATCACGGCCGCCGCGAGGCTGGCTGGTAAGCGCTGTTCGTCGTCGCCGGCAATCGCTGCCAGTATGGATTTACGCGACAAGCCAACCAATAATGGCGCGCCTAAATCGCTCAAGTCCTGTAAATTTTTAAGTAAGGCGATGTTGTGCGCACGGCTTTTGCCAAAGCCAAAGCCTGGGTCGAGCACGATGTGATCCCTAGCCACGCCAGCGGCCGTAACGGCATGCAGTCGCTCGCTTAAAAACTGTTGCACCTCATGCAATACATCATCGTAATGGGGTGCAATTTGCATGGTCTTAGGCTCGCCCTGCATGTGCATCAAGCACACGCCCACGTCACTGTTGGCCACCACCTCCAACGCACCTGGCCTACGCAAAGCTTGCACATCGTTTACCATGTCGGCACCGGCCTCGATCGCCAATCGCATCACCTCGGGTTTGTAGGTATCGATAGAGAGGGGCACCTTAACGACTTTAGCCAAGGCACGGATAACCGGAATCACCCTAGCTAGCTCTTCTTCTAGGCTCACCGGTTCGGCACCAGGGCGGGTCGATTCGCCGCCTATGTCCAAGATATCGGCACCGTCAGCAATCAGCGTTAATGCGTGCGCCACTGCCAAATCGGTACGGCTATAGCGGCCCCCATCGGAAAAGGAATCCGGCGTCACATTGACTATGCCCATGATGTGCGGGCGATCGAGCACCATTAGGTGCTTACCACATTGAAAATTCATAAGGTTGATTATACTTAAAAAAGACGTGCATAAAAAAAGGGCTAGTTGCCTAGCCCTTTTTACTTAGCCCTAACAAGCCGCCCTTAGGTTTTAGCCGTAGGCTGCGCTGCCGGATTAGCGCCTAATTCCGTAGGGCCACTGTCTTTGGGTGGGTTGGCTTTGCTTTGTGTGGGCTTAGGGGGGCGCACGGCAATACCGGCCATGATGTCGTTGATTTGATCGGCGTCAATGGTTTCGTACTCCATCAATGCCGCGGTCATGGCTTCCACTTTATCGCGGTTGTCTTCCAACAGTTTGCGCGCCAAGCCGTATTGCTCGTCCAATATACGGCGTATTTCCGCATCGACTTTTTGCTGCGTGGCTTCCGACACGGTTTTAGAACTCATGCTGCCAAAAAAAGAATCTTGTTCGTTACCGGCATACACCATGGTGCCCAACGCATCTGACATACCGTAGCGGGTCACCATGTCCCTGGCCAATTTGGTAGCGCGTTCAAAGTCGTTGGAGGCACCGGTCGACATTTGGTGCATAAACAATTCTTCGGCGATGCGGCCACCGAATAAGATGGAAATCTCTTCCAGCATTTTGTCTTTGTAATTGCTGATACGATCAAATTCCGGCAACTGCCAAGTTAAGCCCAGCGCCCAACCGCGTGGCATAATGGTCACTTTGTGCACAGGATCGGCCTTAGGCAACAGCTTGGCCACCACCGCATGGCCAGACTCATGGTAAGCGGTGTTGCGGCGCTCTTCTTCACGCATGATCATGGATTTGCGCTCAGGGCCCATGAAGATTTTATCTTTGGCGTCTTCAAAATCTTGCATGTCCACCGTGCGTTTATTGCGCCTTGCAGCAAACAAAGCCGCTTCATTGACCAAGTTGGCCAAATCCGCCCCAGAAAAACCCGGGGTGCCGCGCGCCAAGAGATCGGCTTTTACGTCCACATCGATCGGCACTTTACGCATGTGCACCATTAAAATTTGTTCACGGCCTTTAATATCCGGCAAGGACACCATGACTTGCCTATCAAAACGGCCTGGGCGCAATAAGGCTTTATCCAACACATCGGCACGGTTGGTCGCAGCAATCACGATCACCCCAGAATTGCCTTCAAAGCCATCCATTTCCACCAACAATTGGTTTAAGGTTTGCTCACGCTCGTCGTTGCCACCGCCTGTGCCAGATCCGCGGCTACGACCGACGGCATCAATTTCATCGATAAA
>SXGU01256812.1_pt1 | contig 11688 bp, 9 predicted proteins | sample 3174531 | NCBI WGS metagenome assembly SXGU01 (sample SAMN11356863, study PRJNA531348) | freshwater metagenome | isolation source: freshwater sample F1-140 | place: China: Fuxian Lake, Yuxi | collected 2017-12-25
GACGATCGGTTCTCTGGCTGCCGTCGGTGGCGTGATGAGTGGCGGGCTCTACTACTTCATCGGATTGGCGATTGCGGGTGGCCTGCTCGTCTACGAGCAGTATCTCGCGTCGGTGGGTCGTGTGCAGAAGGCCTTCTTCACGGTGAACATGGCGCTATCGACCATCTTCTTTGTGTTCGTGCTGCTCGATCGCATTCTTCCCTACCGCCCATTGGTGAGTCCGTGAGCGCCGACCCGATTGTGCTGGCGATGACCGGCGCCTCAGGAGCGCCGTACGGGATTCGCCTCCTCCAACAGCTCGTAACCGCGCAGCGACCGGTATCGCTGATCGTGTCGTCGCACGGGTTCAGGCTCCTGCGCACGGAGAGCGATGTTGGCGATGTTGCGGGGCTGCGGACGGAGGTTGGTGCCGCGGCGTGGGATTCGCACGTCACCGTGTATGACGACGGCGACCGCGGCGCCGGGCCAGCATCGGGATCGGCAAACAGTGCCGGGATGGTGGTTTGCCCATGTTCGATGGGCACGTTGGCCTCGATCGCGGCGGGGACGTCGCGGTCGCTCGTGGAGCGGGCCGCGGATGTCACCCTGAAGGAGCGGCGTAAGCTGATTCTCGTTACGCGCGAAACGCCGCTGAGCGCGATCCACCTCGAAAACATGCTGCGGCTCACGCGCGCCGGTGCCGTCGTGCTGCCGGCGGCGCCCGGGTTTTACCACCGGCCCACGGAAATTGCGCAGCTGGTGGACTTCGTCGTTGCCCGTGTCCTTGATCAACTCGGCGTACAACAGACTCTCGTCCCGCGCTGGGGCGATCAGCCGACGGGATAGCCCTTCGTGCTGATCGGGCTCATCAGCGACACGCATGGTCTCCTGCGCGCCGACGTCCACACGGCCTTTGCGGGCGTCGATCTGATTCTGCACGCCGGAGACGTTGGTGGCGTGGAGATTCTTGACGAACTCGCGCTCGTTGCTCCAGTACGTGCGGTGTTCGGCAACACTGACCCAAGTGATCACTCAGGCCTGGTGCACGCGCTGGACCTGACTCTGGACGGGGTGCGCATCCACGTCAGCCACGGACACGAATTGGGTCGGACCGACTCGCCGCAGGCCCGGGCGGCGGCGTATGACGCGGATCTTGTTGTCTACGGTCATACGCATCGACAACGGATCGATCAGGTTGGCGCGCAACTGGTCGTGAATCCCGGCGCTGCGGGCGCCTGCCGCTACGATCTTCCACCAAGCGTTGCACTGGCCGAAATCACAGCTGGCACCGTTCGGGTACGCCTGGTGGAGCTCGCCGGCTAACACGCCCTTGAGCCTTCGGGTCAGCCCGTCACTGGCGAAGCTCAGCACCCTGCGGTAAATGTTTGCGTGATGCCCCCGGACTCGATCCTCGGCGACCGTTACGTGATCACGCGCGAAGTCGCGCGCGACGGTGATGCGACCGTGTACCACGCGGAGGACCGCGTACTTGGGCGCGACGTGGCGGTGAAGGTGTTGTCGCCGGAACGATCGGCGTCAATCGGTCGCGAGCGCTTCGATCACGCTGTTGCAGCCATGTCGCGACTCGTGCACCCCAACATTGTCCCGATCCTGGACAGCGGGTCCATCAAGGGACAGCTCTACTACGTGACGCCGTTCGTGGGCAGCGACACAGTGCGTGTGCGGATTTCGCGCGAAGGCTTGATGACCCCGGACGAGTCTGCGCAGATCCTCGCCGACGTAGGCGAAGCGCTCGCCTACGCTCACGGCGCAGGGCTCGTACACGGCGACATTCGCCCGGAGAACATCTTCTGCCACCATGGTCGTGCGATTGTGGCGGATTTCGGGATTGCACGGGCGATTCAGGCCGCGGCGGGCGCGGGTGCGTCCGAGGCCGCGACGGACGCACGCACCGATATTTTCGCCCTCGGCTGTGTGTCATACGAGATGCTCACGGGTGAACAGCCGTTCCCCGGCGGTGCAGCGGTGGTGATGGTGTCCGATGTGCCGTCGGTGCCCTCGGTGCCCTCGGTGCCCTCGGTGCCCTCGGTGCCCTCGGTGCCTCGGGTGCGCAACAAGGTGCCAACGACGCCCTCGCGCATGGCCGATCTAACCGAGCGAATGCTCGCCGGTGGGGCGGGGCGCACGTCGGCAACGGCCGAAACACTCGTCGCCACGGTACGCGAACTCGTCGAGCCGCCGGCGGAGCGGGCACCGCAGCGCGGTGGTCGGGCGTCAACGGCTGAGCTCGACGATTCCCGCTATGACCAGACGTCGATGGAGGCCTGCCGAGAGGGACGCGGCGTCTTTCAGCGGAGCTTTCAGGGTGGACCCGGGGCGCGGGAGACGCTCGAGTACGCGAAGGCGCTTTTTGAGCGTGCACGTGATGTTGACCCCACGAACCCGCATGCGTTGGTCGGCTTGGCAGACGTCCATCACGTGCTTGGGTTTCGCGGGTTTGCCGACTTTCGCGTTGCCACGCAGAAGGCCACGGAGTTCCGCGCAGAAGCCTTGCGAATCGCGCCAGACCTGCCCGAGCTGCATTTCTCGATTGGCGTCGAGTTGCTCTACTGGAAGGACGATTTCGGAACGGCGGGGGCAGAGTTCCGGCGCGGTATGAAGAGCGGCCGCGTACGCCCGGAAATGCACCGGCTCTACGGCGCCTACCTCAAGATGGCGGGGCAGATGGATGGGGCGCTGCGGGAAATGAAGCTTGGATTAGCCGGCGACCCCATGGCGCCGTCACTTCATGTGGGACTCGCCGATGTGCTGCTCGCGATGGGCCGATATGTGGAGGCGGTTGAGCCCTTGCATCAGGCGCTGAAGCTGGCGCCTGGCTACGAGTCCGCGCTGGAGCGACTTGACCTGGTCTGCAACCGGTTGGGACGGCACGATGAGGCACTCGATGCGAGGCGGGCGCTGCACGGGCTTCGGCAGCAACCCGAACGTATCGATGCCGTCGACGCAGATGCCGCGCAGATGGGACCGATGGCCGCGCGCGACGCAGATATCCGCCGCGACCTCGCAGCGCTGCAGCAGCGCGCCACAACGGAAGATCCCTTCAAGGACCTGAACGTGAGTCGCCAGCTCGCGGACTACATCGTGATGGCGCACGCCGAGCTTGGTGAGTGGACCAAGGCGATGGACTGGGTGGAGCGCGGGTTCTACCGGCGGCCCGGGCGGCTGCGCCGCGTGCTCATGGACTTGCCCTTCGAGCACCGGGGGCTCGCCGTGGATCCCCGCTACGCGCGCATGCTGCGCACCGCGGGGCTCGAAGAATTCCTGTAGCTGCCCGCGCCGCCCGACTGCGGCGCAAGGTCACGCGCTGCGTGTGAGCGCGGCCGCTGTATGTGGCGTGGTCCGTTCCAGTTCCTTCGGGTGACCGCGGAACCAGCTCGCCAGGAGCAACAGTTCGTCGACCTCGTGTGAGGGCACCGCGCCAGTCTCGCGCGACGACGTCGAAAAGGCCTCCGCCACCATGGCGTCCAGTTGCGCACGTTCCGCTGGCGTCTGCGGGTCTCTGCATTCGTGACGCACGCGCCCGCGACGGATCACGTAGCACCAGTCGTCGCCATGCGTTCCGGCAACGTTGTACGTGAACGACAGTGTCTCCACCGCAAATCGCAGACGGGCGAACTGCTCCTGGAGCGATTCGAGCCGCGCAACTTTGTCCCGCAGTGCGGCCGCCCGTTCAAAGTCGAGGCGTTCGCTCGACTCCTCCATCGCTGTGCGCAGCGCCACGATGGGCGCATCGTGGCGGCCGGCGATGAACTCGCGAGCGAGGTGCACGCGCTCGTCATACTGTGCGGTGGTGGCGGCAGCGACGCAGGGGCCGAGGCAGCGCCCGATTTCGTGGCGAATACATCCCGGCGTCCGCGCCGTGGCAACCGGCAGTTCGACCTGATCGGCGAAATGCATCTTTGTGTCGAGCGAACAATCCCGTAATCCCAGGGCATCGTTCAACTCGCGGAGCGCCTCGCCAAGCTGGAGCGCACCGTGGAATGGGCCGAAGTAGGTCGCCGCGTCATTGCCGTGGGCCCCGCGCACGACCTGCAGCTTCGGCGCCGGGCCGGCCGTCAGGCGGATGAACGCATAGTGCCGCGCATCGCGCTTCATCATCACGTTGTAGCGCGGCCGCCAGCGCTTGATGAGGCGCAGTTCCGTGAGGCAGGAGGCGAACTCACTCGGCTCGTAGTCCCAGGCCACGCTTGCGGCCTCCGCGATCATCCGCGCGCTTTTGTCATGCGGGTACTCAGCGCGGAAGTGCGTCAGCAGGCGCGTGCGCACGCCCTTGGATTTGCCGACATACAGCACTTCGCCCTCTTGCGAGACAAGCCGGTAGGTGCCGGGACGGTCCTTCGCCTCGCTCTTCACCCGCGCCAGCATCGCGTCGCGGCGCGCCTCGACCAGCGGCGGGAGTTCCTTGCGGCGACGGCGACGGCGGGCCATCAACGAATCCTAATCGTGCGCCGCTGTCATTTCTGGCACTGCGTGCACCAGATCGTGATCCGGTTCTCAATCGCGTGTGAAGACCGCAGGATCGTACCGCAGCGCACACAGGGCTCGCCCTGCCGACTGTACACCTTCGCCAGGTCGAGAAACCCGCCGCGTTCACCGTTCGGGTCCCGGTAGTCGCGAAAGCTCGTGCCACCCTGAGCAACCGCTGCCGCGAGCACCTCGCGCGACTCCGTATACAAGCGCCGGAGTTCGGCGCGCGTCAGCGTGGAGGCCCGCCGAGACGGGCGGATCTTCGCGCGCCAGAGAGCTTCGTTGGCGTAGATGTTGCCGATCCCGGCCACCCGGCGTTGGTCCATCAATACGGTCTTGATCGCGCGTGTCGAGCCGCCGATGTTCGTGGCGAACACATCGGCCGTGAATGTAGGGGAGAGGGGTTCCGGACCCATGCCCGCTTCCCACTCGGCAAATCGCCCGGGCGTCATCAGCGCGACGGTGCCGAGGCGGCGGACATCGCGGTAACGCAAGGCTGTGCCGTCAGTGAAGGCAAAGACAATCGCCGTGTAGTCCGCCGCGCCACGTGACCAGCCGGCGCGCTCGATGTCGAGCGAGCCCGTGAATCGGGGAGAGACGACGAGTCGGTCACCTGAGGACAGGTCGGCAATCACGTACTTCGCGCGGCGCCAGAACTGCGTCAGGGTCGCGCCCCGGGCGCGCGTGGACAGCGACCGCGGAGTGCAATCGCGCAACACATTCGGCCGGTGGACCCTCACTGAGGCGATCGTCGCGTTGCGTACGCGTGACCGGTGCAACACCTGCGCCATTGTCTCGACTTCGGGAAGCTCAGGCACGAGGCATGGTTGTCATGCGCTTCAAGTCGCGCCAGCCGATGTCGCGTCGCAGCTGGCGGCCGGCAAACTGCACCGCAGCAGCAGCATCGCCGCTGGCCCGCTGTGCCTCGGCCAGCGTCGGCGCGAGTGCGGTGATGGCAAGGACGCGTCCGCCAGCCGTGACGAGTTGCCCCGTGGAGTCGCGCTTGGTGCCGGCGTGAAAAATGTGGACTCCGTCGCGGGCGGCAGGGAGCGTGATGGCATCACCGGCGCGAACAGAGCCCGGATACCCGGCCGCGGCCACCACCGTCGTGACCGCAGCGGCGCGCTTCCACACACAGGGAGGAGCAGCCGCCAGTGACTCGCCATTCGCCACAGCACGCACGAGGTCAAGCAGCGACGACTCGAGCAGCGGGAGCACCGCCTCGGTCTCTGGATCGCCGAACCGGCAGTTGAACTCCACCACCTTCGGGCCGTCAACCGTGAGCATCAGACCGGCGTAGAGCAGGCCACTGAACGGCGCACCCGCGGCGCGCATCGCCGCAAGCGTAGGCAGGAATACGCGATCCATCGCCTGCTGCGCGATTGCATCGGTCGCGATGGAGACCGGCGCATACGCTCCCATCCCGCCGGTATTCGGCCCGGTGTCGCCTTCGCCGATCCGCTTGTGGTCCTGCGCGGCGATCATCGGCACGGCATGGGTGCCATCACAGACGGCGAAGATGGAAAGTTCCTCACCCTCCATGTACTCCTCGACGAGCACCGCCGACCCCGCTGCGCCGAACGCGTTCTCCTCAAGCATCATGGCAATGGTCGATTCTGCCTCAGCCAGCGTCATCGCCACAATCACACCTTTGCCGGCGGCGAGCCCCGTGGCTTTGATGACGACGGGAGCACCGAGTCGCCTCGCCTCCGCGCGAGCCGCTGCAGCATCCGTGAAGGTGCGCGCCGACGCCGTCGGCACACCCGCACGCAGCATCAGCTCCTTGGCCCAGGATTTCGACGTCTCAATCTGTGCCGCCGCCTTGGTGGGGCCGAACACGGGGAGCGCCAACGAGCGGAAGTGATCGACCAGCCCGGACTCAAGCGGCGCCTCCGGCCCAACGACCGTGACCGTTACCCCCTCCCGCTTGGCCAGCGCCGCGAGCCCTGCGGTGTCCGTTGCAGCGACGGCTTCGCACCTGCCGAGTTCCGCGATTCCCGGGTTCCCCGGCGCAGCAATGAGCTCGATCGCCGGGTTGTCGCCGCGGAACTTCCAGGCCAACGCATGTTCGCGGGCGCCGCCGCCGACGATGAGAACCTTCACCGGCGCGCTGCCACGATCTAGCGTGCCGTCCCGCGGAAGGCGTCGTCGAACGCGTCGCGCGCACGGCCGATGACCTCGCCGATCTTGTCCACCGCGGCCTGTGCCTGACCGCCATAGTAGGCCTTGGCCTCGCCAAAGTCCTTCCCGAAATCTGTGGGCTGATCCTTCACGTCGGCGCGGCGCGGGTATTCGCCCGCGATGATCTTGTCGTACCCACCGGCGTCAATCCAACGCTGCAGCTCGCCAGCGCGCACAGTCGCGAATGGATGATCGCGCATCACGGTGTTCAGGATTTGCAGCACGCGATCCCACGCGTCGCCCTTGGTTTCGTACTCCATCGCCTGCGCCATGAACGCGTCCAGATCAATTGGGTGCCCGTGCTCGGCACCGCCGGCGAGCTTCATCTGCAGCAGCATGACCGTGTTCCGATCCTGGACGCTGATCAGCGCCGCGCGATCCGCCGAGAACTCGCTCTTCCGGTACCACTCCAGAAGCGCCAACTGGAACGGCAGCATCACGGCCGCCGCCAGGAAGGGCAGCGCCGTGATTCCGAAGTACAGGATGATGAGCGCGATGGTGCGATAGACCACGTGACCGCTCATGATGTGGCCAACTTCATGAGCGATGATTGCCCGTTGCTCATCCGCGGTCAGGTGCTCGAGCACCGACGAGTTGAGAACAATGAAGGGCTTCTCGAACCCCACAGCCGCCGCATTGAGCACGGGAGACTGTGTGATGTAGAGCTCGGGGCGTTCAGTGAAATCGAGCGTCGCCAGCACCTCGGTGAGCATCGCGTCGAGCGCGGGGCGCTGAGTGGGGCCCACGCGGACCGAGCTGCCAAGGAAGAGCTGCCGGAGCGCGCGGTCGCCGATGAACCCGGCGATCCGTTTGATGACGGTGTCGAACCCCGGGATCGCGCGCAGCGCATTCAGCGCCGCGCGGTCTGCTGGGTGTTCCCAGGCAGTGGAGGAGATGTCGGTGAGGACTTTCGTGGCCATCAGATGCTCCGGTTGGCGGCGTTTCGAACCCTACGGGCGCGAAGGTCGAAAAGTGCCATTGGGGGGTCAGTAGCCCTTGAACGCCTGTTCCAGATCGGCCAGCAGGTCTTCGACGTCCTCAACCCCCACCGAGAGCCGGATCAAGCCTTCGGTGACGCCGAGCGCCTTGCGGCGGTCGAGTTCGACGGACGCGTGGGTCATCGAGGCGGGGTGGCTGATGAGTGACTCCACCCCACCGAGCGACTCAGCGAGCGAGAATACGCGCACGCGCTTGAGCACAGTGTTGGCGTGCTCCTTCGTGGTCATTTCAACCGCGATCATCCCGCCGAAACCGCTCATCTGCTGTGCAGCCAGCGCGTGCTGCGGGTGCGATGCCAGCCCAGCGTAGAACACGCGCTCAGCGCCAAGCCGTTGCTCGAGCCACGCCGCGATTCGTCGGCCATTGGAATCGTGCTGCCGCATGCGCAGTGCGAGCGTCTTGGTGCCGCGCATCGCGAGCCAGGAGTCGAACGGCCCGGGCACCGCGCCAGCGGCGTTGACGATGAACTGCAGCCGGGCGCCCAGGTCGTCGTCATTGAGCACCGCGATGCCGCCGATCATGTCGCTATGGCCGTTCAGGTACTTGGTGGTCGAGTGATAAACCACATCGGCGCCGAACTCGAGCGGGCGCTGAAACACAGGCGACGCAAAGGTGTTGTCGACAATCAGGAGGGCGCCATGTTGCCTGGCGATTCCTGCCGCCGCCTTCAGGTCGGTAATCCGCATGAGCGGATTGGTCGGCGTTTCCACGAGGATGGCGACCGTCTTCGGCGTCATCGCATCGGCGATTCGCTGCGGATCGCGCGTGTCAATGAAGCTGAACGTCAATCCGAAATTCTTGGCGATTTTGTCGAAGTAGCGGTAAGTGCCGCCGTAGACGTTTTCGCCGCAGACCAGGTGGTCGCCGGACTTGAAGAGCATCGAAAGCGAGGTGAGGCACCCCATTCCACTCGAGAACGCGAAGCCGTGCCGGGCTCCTTCAAGTGAGGCGACGTTGCGCTCGAACGCCTCGCGTGTGGGGTTCTTTCCGCGGGCATATTCGTAGCCCTTGTTGACCCCCAGCGCCTCCTGCACGTAGGTGCTGGTCTGGACAATCGGCGGCATGATGGCGCCGGTCGTGGGGTCGGGGCGCTGCCCCGCATGGATGCCGCGGGTGGAGAACCCGTACTTGGCGTCTTCGTCGAATGCGCGCGTCATGCCCAAAAGATAGCCGTGAGACGGGCCGCCGCCTAAAATGTCAGGATGGAAGATCCCCGGTTGATGATCTCGGTATCCGGCATCCGCGGCCGCGTGGCCCACGGGTTCACGCCGGAGCTCGTGGCGCGCTACGCCGCAGCGTTCGGCGCCTGGGCGGCGCGCGGAGGTGTGCGCGCCGTTGTGCTCGGTCGCGACAGCCGAGTGTCGGGCCCACTCTTTCATTCGGTGGCCGCCGCCGCGCTCCAGTCGGTTGGGGTCGATGTCATCGACCTGGGGCTGACCACCACGCCGACGCTGCAGATGGCGGTGGAGCACCACCACGCCGCCGGTGGGCTGTGTATTACAGCGAGCCACAATCCGGTCGAGTGGAATGCGCTGAAGTTCATCGGGCCGGACGGGCTCTTCCTCAGCGCGCAGGCAGGCTCCGAGATGCGCGCGCTGCTCGAGAACGAACTCCCCTACGCCCCCTGGGACAAACTCGGCAGCATACGCTCCGATTCCGGCGCCGTGCGCCGCCATATCGAGGCCGTTCTGGCTCTGCCGTACGTGGATGTCGCGGCGATCAGCGCGAAACGCTTTCACGTGGCCTATGACGCCTGTCACGGGGCGGGCGGCGCGATCATCCCCGAGCTGCTGGAGCGCCTGGGGTGCACGGTCACGAGTATCGGCCTGGCGCCGGACGGCAGGTTTCCGCGGCCGCCGGAGCCCGTGCCGGAAAACCTCGGTGACCTCGCCGAGTTGGTGAAGTCGTCAGGAGCACAGGTGGGATTTGCCACGGACCCGGATGTCGACCGCTGTGCCATCGTCGCGGACGGCGGCGAGAGAATCGGCGAGGACTACACCCTTGCCTTTGCCTGTCGTGTCGTGCTGAAACAGCGAACAGGACACGTGGTGGCGAATCTGTCGACCAGCCAGGTTGTGGACGATGCCGTGCGTGAAGCCGGGCAGCGGCTCATCCACGCTCCCGTTGGTGAGGTGAACGTGGCGCTACGGATGCGCGCTGAGGGCGCGGTGGTCGGTGGGGAAGGGAACGGCGGGGTGATCCTCCCCGAGCTCCACCTTGGTCGCGATGCTCCACTCGCCGTGGCACTGACCTTGCAAATGATGGCCACCGATGCCCGCCCGATCTCGCAGGTCGTCGCGGCGTCGCCACGTTACGCGATCATAAAGGACAAGCTGCCGCGCGGCGATGGCCCGATGGACGCCGCCTACGCAGCGCTCGGCGCCGCCTTTCCCGACGCAGACGCCAACACGGACGATGGCCTCCGCCTGACCTGGGTAGACCGCTGGATCCACCTACGCCCGTCGGGCACGGAGCCTATCATTCGGGTCATCGCAGAAGCGCCAACTCGCGAAGGCGCTGAAGACCTCATCCGGAAAGGCCGCGCGGCACTCGGCTGACAGGAAGCGTTTACTCTCACCACCCTTCTTGATCTATGTGCGGCATCATCGGGTACGTTGGTCCCAAGTCGGTCGTTCCCCTGCTGATCGAAGGCCTGAAGCGGATGGAATACCGCGGCTACGATTCCGCTGGCGTCGCCGTATACGATGGTGAGGCGATGGACACGCGACGCGCGGCCGGCAAGATTGCCGCGCTCGAGAAGGCGATCGCCGCCGACCCCGTGGACGGCTTTATCGGTATCGGCCACACGCGCTGGGCAACGCACGGCCCGCCGGTCGAGAAGAACGCTCACCCGCACGTTTCCAAGGGTGGAACGGTGGCCGTCGTGCACAACGGCATCGTCGAGAATGCCAACGCGCTGCGCGAGACACTCCAGGAACTCGGATACGAGTTCAAGTCGGACACCGATACCGAAGTGCTTGCGCACCTCATCGAAGAACTCTTCGACGGCTCGCTCGAGGAGGCCGTGCTCGGCGCCCTCACGAAGGTTGAGGGCACATACGGTATCGCCGTGATGTGCAGCAATGACCCCGAAAAGATCGTTGCCGCCCGTAAGGGGAGTCCGCTTCTCATCGGCGTCGGCGACGGCGAGAATTTCGTGGCATCCGATCCGTCGGCGATTCTCGCGCACACGCGCCAGGTGGTCTATCTCAATGACGGCGATGTCGCCGTGATCGAGCGTGGTTCCTACCGGGTTATTGATGCGCACGCAGGGGCGATTTCACGCAAGGTCGATCGTATTCACTGGGACCTCGCCGAGATTGAGCGCGGTGGCTACGACCACTTCATGCTCAAGGAGATCTTCGAGCAGCCCGTGAGCGTGGAAAACACCATGCGCGGGCGCTTGATCCTCGAAGACGGCACCGCGAAACTTGGCGGGCTCAACCTGTCGCACGAACAGCTCCTCGACATTGACAACATCATCATCACGGCCTGCGGCACGTCGTGGCACTCGGCGTTGATCGGCGAGATGCTGATTGAGGAACTGTGCCGGATTCCGGTGGAAGTGGAGTACGCCTCTGAGTTTCGGTACAAGAACCCGATCGTGACGCCGCGCACGCTCTGCATTGTGATTTCGCAGTCGGGCGAGACGGCAGACACGCTGGCTGCGATGCGCGAGGCCAAACGCCGTGGCGCGCGAACGCTGGGGCTGGTGAACGTGGTCGGCTCGACGATCGCGCGGGAAGACGATGGCGGGGTGTATCTCCACGCGGGGCCGGAAATTGGCGTGGCCAGCACCAAGGCCTTCACGAGTCAGGTGGTTGCGCTTGCGCTCTTCACGCTCAAGCTCGCCCGAAAGCGCGACCTCTCGGTGACGCGCGGACGCGAGATCGCCCAGGCGATGCACGACCTGCCTGACCTCATCCGGAAGACTCTCGAGTCGGCGAAAGCCATCGAGACGATTGCCGAGGAATTCAAGAACGCGTCCAACTTTCTCTACCTCGGCCGCGGCTACAGCTTTCCGACGGCGCTCGAAGGAGC
>SXGU01395621.1_pt1 | contig 11686 bp, 12 predicted proteins | sample 3174531 | NCBI WGS metagenome assembly SXGU01 (sample SAMN11356863, study PRJNA531348) | freshwater metagenome | isolation source: freshwater sample F1-140 | place: China: Fuxian Lake, Yuxi | collected 2017-12-25
AGGGGGAGATGAAGTCGAGGTAGAAGTTCAGGGTTTTCACGATTCGGCCCCTTGGAAATGCGCCGGGCTTTCCCGGCCCAGCCTGCGGTGAAGGCGCGGTCGCTGCAAATCAGCGGTACTCGGGAAACACCTTCTGCAGCAAGCGGATGAAGGTATCGCGCTCTTCGGCGCTGAAGTTTCCCATCAGGCGCGTTTCGTGCGCCATGACCTGGCGCTTGAGCTTTTTCAGCAGTGTGCCGCCGGCCTCGGTGAGGCGGATGGCATTCGAGCGGCGATCGTGCAGGGCGACGCGGCGTTCGACCAGGCCGCGCCGTTCCAGGTTGTCGATCACCGTCACCACGGTGGAGCGGTCGAGGTGGGTGGCGCGGGCGAGGTCGCTCTGCTTCATGTCCGGGTTGGCCTCGATGATCACCAGTACGCCGAACAGGCCGGGGGTGACGTCTTCGCCGCCGGGGCCCTGGGCGAAATCTTTGAACAGGGCTATCTGCGCCATGCGCAGCTGGTAGCCGATCAGTTCGGGCAGCATGCCGAGCTGCAGGCGCGCACCCTTGGCGCTGGAGGGGGATTTCGCTGGACTCATGATTCAGCTTCGTTCGACGTTGGTGCGCGGCCGGTGAGGCGGCGCGCCGCCGGGGACGTCCCCGGCGGTCATGCCATTTTACTTGTCGTACTGCTTCAGCAGGGCCTTTGCCGCGTCGAGCAGCTTGGGGCCGTCGCCACCTTTGGCCGCAACGTCCTTGATCCACTCCTGGGCAACGCCCTCCGTGGCCTTTTCCCAGCGCTGCACTTCCGCAGGGGTCAGCACGTTGATGCTGTTGTTGCGGTCGGTGGCGGATTTGCGGCCGGGCACGATGGTGCTGTCCCAGACCTTGCCGGCCCAGGCCGAGGCTTCGGCGCCGCTGTTGGCATCGATCACCTTCTTCAGGTCGGCCGGCAGGCTGTTGTACTTCGCCTCGTTCATCGCCACGACGAAAATGGTGTTGGACATCTTGCGCTGTCCGGGGCCGGTTTCGGTGTGGGTCTTGGTCACTTCCTGGATCTTCAGGGCGGGCACGACTTCCCAGGGAATCGAGGCGCCATCGACCACGCCCTTGGCGATGGATTCGGGCACCTGCGGCGCCGGCATCTGGATCGGCGTGGCGCCCAGCGCTGCCAGCATGCGCGTGCCGATGCGGGTCGGGGCGCGAACCTTGAGGCCCTTGAGGTCCTCCATGGTCTTGACCTGTTTGCTGGCGAAATGCAATTCGGCGCCGTCATGGACGTGGGCCATGAGGATGCGCGTGCCCTTGAATTCGTCGAGCGAATATTTCTGCAAGAACTCCCAGAAGGCGCGGCTGCTGCCTTCGGCGGTCTTGGTCATGAAGGGCAACTCGAACACCTCGGACTTTACGAAGCGGCCCGCCTGATACGAAGGCACCGTCCACACGATGTCGGCAATGCCGTCCTTGGCCTGGTCGAAGAGTTGGGGCGGCGTGCCGCCGAGCTGCATGGCCGGATACAGCTGGCACTTGATGCGGTTGTTGGATTCCTTGGCGACCTTCTCGCACCATGGGCCAAGCAGGAGCTTTTGCGAGGTGGCGTTGGGCGAAAGAAAGTGATGAACCTTGAGCGTGACTTCGTCGGCCCAGGCGGTGCCGGCTCCAAGGCCCAGTAGCAGGACGGTCAGCAGCGGGGTGATGGTGCGCTTCATGTGCATCGTGGTTCTCCTCTGATATTTTTGGAATGGAAATGCAATTTCAATTCAAGCGACGAGGGCGTGAGGATGCCACAGTCACGACATCAGTGCTTGACGTGGAAGCGCTTCGCCTTCATTTCGAAGCGCGGTAGGGTGTTGCGCGCGACGTGATGCACGCGCGGACGGAAGGACAACATGGAATCGAGCTTGACCGCGAGTTGATGCACCACCTCCGGATCGGCGCCTTCGCACAGCTCGACCTCGATGTCCATCTCGTCCATCTGCTTGACCTTGTTAACCGTGATGCGGAACTCATCGACTTCAGAAAACCTGCGGATGATGTTCTCGACGCCGGCCGGAAAGACATTTACGCCGCGCACCGTGACCATGTCGTCGGCGCGGCCGAGGATGCCGCCTTCGAAGCGCATGAAGCTGCGGCCGCAGTCACAGCGCCCGTGGTTGGCCTTGACCAGGTCGCCGGTGCGGTAGCGGATCACCGGAAAGCCCCAGCGCCCCAGGTTGGTGATCACCAGTTCGCCGCGCTCGCCTTCGGGAACGCGTTCGCCTGTTTTCGGGTTGATGACTTCGGCGATGTACTCGCTCTCGATCAGGTGGGTGCCGCCGGGTTGGACCTGGCATTCGAAGGAATGGGCGCCGACTTCCGAGGCGCCGGCGTGGTCAAAGCATTTGGCGGTCCAGCAATCCTCGATCCGCTTCTTGGTCGACGGGATGTTGGCGCCGGGTTCGCCGGCGTGCACCGTGGCCTTCATCGGGATGCTCGCCAGGTCGAATCCGAGTTCGGTCGCGACTTCGGCCAGGCGCAGGGCGTAGGTCGGCGTGCAGCAGAGCACCGTGGTGCCGGTTTCGCGCATCAGTTCCAGGCGCTGCAGCGAGTCGCGCCCGCCGCCGGGAATCATCACCGCGCCGATCTTGCGCGCGCCTTCGACGGCGGCCCAGAAGCCGATGAAGGGTCCAAAGGCAAAGGCCATGAAGAGGCGGTCCGAGGCGGTGACGCCGGCGCCGGCCAGGACGTAGCCCCAGCAGCGGCCCCACCAGTCCCAGGATTCGGTGGTGTCCATCACCTTGAGCGGCACGCCGGTGGTGCCTGAGGTCTGGTGCATACGCACGTAGGCCTCGATCGGATAAGTGAGGTTGCTGCCGAAGGGGCCGTTGGCGGCCTGGTCGTCCATCAGCTCGCCCTTCTTGGTGAAGGGCAGGCGGGCGAGGTCGTCGAGGCTGCGAATGTCGTCGGGGGTGACGCCGGCGGCTTTCCACTTGTTGGTGTAGAAGGCGTTGCGGTCCCAAAGCTCGCGGCTCATTGCCTGCAGCTTGCCGAGTTGCAGCGCCGCCAGTTGCTCGCGCGGCAGGGTTTCAATTGCCTGGTCGAAGTAGGTCATGGCTCAGCCTCCGGCGATGATGGGAATCAGCGCCACGCGGTCGCCGCTGGCGATGAGCTTCGTGGCCTCGCCGGAAAGGACCATTTCGCCATTGACCGCCACGTTCCATGACTTGTCGGCGAGATCCTCGGCAGCTTCCGGCAGCTTGTGCTGGATGGCGCGGCGCAGGGCGCCTACGTCGGCCACCGGTTCGTCGATCACCACTTCCTTGTCCGGGGCGCCGGGCAGGGGTTTGGGCAGTTCGACGCGGACGGCGAAGCCGGTGATAAGACGCGACAGCTTCTCGTGCCAGTCGGCGGCGGGCAGGCCTTCGGCGTTGAGGCCGGTGAGGCTGTAGAAGCGCTGCTTCATGCCTTCGAATTGCTCGCGGTCGATCTTCTCGCCCTTGAACGGGCCCTCGGTCAGCGGCTCCTCGAACCAGCGCCTCGGCAGTGTGTCGTCCTTTGCGCGCAGGCCGCGGCGGAAGTTGAGCATGTGCTCCAGGCCGGAGATGTTGCGGCCGATTTCGTCCATCTCGGCTTCCTCGAACTTCTGGCCGGTGAGCGAGGTCAGCTGCACGGCGAAATCGCCGGGATCGGGCAGGGTCGGCGAGTTGAACAGCTTGGTGTTGAAGCGGCACATGCCGACGGAATCGCCTACCGCGTAGTTGTTCTCGCACTTGCGGACCGCGAATTCCTTGCCCTCGTAGCTGTTCGGGGCGGCGGAAACCACGCCGTTGTAGAGCGCGGTCTTGAAGACCGGGTCGTCGTTGATGCGGGCGTTGATTTCCAGCGTGACACGGTTGCGCAGGTGGTCCATGCCGCGCGTGGCGACCGAGAGGCCGAGCGCGAAGGCCTTGAGGATGCGGGCGTCGTGCGGATCGGATTGGAACAAGCCCTTCACCGTCAGGCGGTAGTCGAGGGCGGCGGCCGGATACTTGCCGCGCTCGACGGCGCGCGCCGAATCGGCGATGGTGTCGCCGAAGCCGTCGCGCTTCGCCGTCATGAACAGCAGCTTCTCGACCACCTCGTAGTTGCCCCAGGAGAGGTCGAGGCCGCCGGTGTCCTTTTGCGTGATGATGCCGCGCTGGTAGAGCTCCATGGCCCAGGCGATGGACGAGCCGGTCGAGGCCGAATCGAGGCCGAGGTCGTTGAGGATGTTGTTCAGGCGCAGCACCTGCTCGGGTTCCTGGATGCCGATCAGCGGGCCGAACTTGCCCAGGGTGACGTACTCGGGACCGTCGCCCTTGTCGTACTTGTCGAACTTTCCGTCGCCCTTGATGCCCTGGTAGTCGCGTGCTGCCGCATGCTCGACCTCGGCCTGGGCCTTGTCGTAGCTGGCGTTGCCGGTGAGGCCCTTGAGCGCCGCGGCACCCCAGCCACCGTGGCCTTCGGGCGTCATGTCGTTCTGGTTGCGGCAATGCACCGGGCACAGGTAGCAGCCGTCCATGCCGGGACGGTAGGGATCGAAGTTGTCGGCGTCGAGGCTTTCCGTCCAGCTGGTTTCCTGGTTGTTCTTGGTGCCCAGGGCGCACAGCACCCGGCTGGGCTTGTAGAGGAAGGGCGTGCCGACCATCTTCAGCGCGTTCTTGATCACGCTGGTGGTGATGATTTTCTTGCCGATGATCTTGTTGTACTTCGCCATCGGCTCCACCGGCTGCAGATCGCGCGGCGCGCCGTGCACCATGATCGCCTTGAGTTTGAGCGAGCCCATCTTGGCGCCGCCGCCGCCGCGCGCCCAGATCGCCTTGATGCCGCCCATGATGCCGGCAGACAGCACCTGGTTTTCGCCGGCCGTGGTGATGCGCGCCATGGCCATGTCCTCGCGCTCGACGCACTGGTAGTCGCGCTCGATAGCAGCGGGCAGTTCCAGGTTGTCCATGCCGACGTAGGGCGCGGCGTCGACGAACTCGACGTTCTCGTAGGCGATCTTGAGTAGCGTCCAGGACGGCGCGCGGCCGTACATGACGATGTGGTCGTAGCCGTGGGTGCGCAGGAAGGAGGGGAAGTAGTCGCCGCCGTTGGCGTCGAGGATGGCATCGGATTCTGGCGAGATGCTGCTGAAGTTGCCGCGCGTGGCCGAGGGCATGCTGCTGGTCAGGATGCCGGCGCCGAAGATCAGCGGCACTTCCGGATCGAGTGCGGCACGCTCGTCTTCGAGCAGGTTGTAGAGCAGCCACATGTTGGCACCGCGGCCGCCGAGGAAGTTCCTCATCACTGCCAGCGGCAGGTACTTCTTCAGCGTCTGGCGCTTTTCGAGGTCGACGAAGAGCACCGCGCCCTGCGAGTTGTATTGCGGTGCGTCGTGCAGGCGCGTGGCTAGCCGGTCCAGCTTGTCTCTGATGCCCATTTGAGTCTCCTCGTTACCGTCGCCTCGGGGCGACTGTCGTTCTGGTTCTGGTTTGGTGCGCGTGTCGGGGGAGGCGCGCTTGTCGGTGATGCGGCGGCTCAGGCCGCCTTCTGCGCCTTGAGGCGTTCGTACTTGGCCTGCAGTTCGTCCTTGCTTTCCTTGTGCGCCGGATCGGGCACGATGGCGCGCACCGGGCAGACCTTGACGCACTGGCTGACGGCGAAATGGCCGACGCATTCGGTGCACTTGTCGGGATCGATGGTGAAGATTTCGTCGCCGGCGGTGATCGCCTTGTTCGGGCAGGGTGCGAGGCAAACGTCGCAGGTGATGCAAAGGTCGTTGATGATGAGTGCCATGTGGGCTCCTTTAGCGTGAAACGGCAGAGTCGACGCCCAGTGACAGCGAGCGCAGCGAGCCGATCGGGAAACCCCCGCGAGAGGGGCGAAGGGGGGCGGGTCGAGCTTGCCAGCTCGTGGCGAGGCAAGGGTATGCGTGTTTCATGTTGGGAAAGGGGCAATCGAAGCCATGAGCGTCTCTATTCCTGGCTCAGCGGCGGATCGGGATCGTCGAGCGGTGTATCGTCGTCCGGGCCGCATTGGTCGCGCCAGGCTTCCAGCCAGGCGACGTGTTGCAGCTCCTCGTCAGCGAACTGCCTGGCGAGCCGCCTCACTTCGCCATCGCTCGTCTGCGCGGCGATGTTGTTGTAGAAGCCGTACGCCTGTTTTTCATGGTGCAGTGCCAGCAGCACGGCGCCCTTGACGCTCATCTGGTAGCTGACGCGGTCGACGGCGATGGCTTCAGGGCTTTCGCCGCCCCACTTGAAATCCCAGGGCGCGATGTGCGGCAGATCCATCTCGGCGCACATTTCCTCAAGCTCGTAGAGGTGCTTCTGTTCGGCCTTTTCGAGGCGACGGAAAATGCTGGCGACTTCGGCCTTGCGATGCATTTCCATCTGGTCGGCCAGTTCGCCGTAGCGGTCGGCGGCGTCGGTCTCCATCGCCAGCGCGTGGGCCAGCAATACCCCCAGACTATTGATGGGCTGGTCCTGCGTGTTTCCTTCGCTCATAGCGCAAACCTCGCTTCAAGCTCTGCGATCGAGCCGTCGGTGTTTTCGAATTCGGGCCGGTAGGGCGGGCGCGAACCCTTGTAGAGCACCTTGCCGACGTTGAAGCCGTCATCGGTCATCAGGCGGCGCGCGGCGCGTGCGGCGTCGTCGGTGTAGTCGACCACGGCGGTGCGCACGGTGTCGCGCCAGGCCTGCTGCTCGGGACGGAAGGTGACGCAGGGGCTCAGTATCTGCACCAGCGAGAAGCCGGGGTGGCGCACTGCCTCGACGATGATCTGCGCCATGTTCACCGGGTCGCTGGACGAGACGCGGGCGATGAAGTTGGCGCCCGAGGCGAGGCCCACCACCAGCGGCTGGAAGGGGTTGATGCCGGTGCCCTCGGGCGTCAGCTTGCTGCCTTCCCAGTCCGGCGCCGTGGTCGGGGAGGCCTGGCCCTTGGTCATGCCATAGACCTGGTTGTCCATCACGATGTAGGTCAGATCGACGTTGCGTCGGCAGGCGTGGAGGAAATGGTTGCCGCCGATCGAGAACCCGTCGCCGTCGCCGCCGGTGACCAGCACCGTGAGGTCGGGGCGGGCGAGCTTGAGGCCGGTGGCCACCGGCAGGGCGCGGCCGTGCACGCCGTGGAAGCCATACACGCTGGTGTAGGCGGGAATCCGCGAGGAGCAGCCAATGCCGGAGACGACGGCGACCTCCTCCGGCGGCAGGGCCATCTCGGCCAGGGCGCGGGTGATGGCGTTGAGCACCGTGTAGTCGCCGCAGCCCGGACACCAGATCGGCTTCAGGTCGGACTTGTAGTCCTTGGCGAGGAACTTCTTCTTCTGCGCGCAGCTTTCCATCAGGCGCTCCCGGGGTTATCTAGTTGCTTCAGTTGGTCGAGGATCTGCTGCGGGCCGAAGGGCAGCGGGCCGCCCTGGTGCAGCGACAGCGTTTTCGCCGGCAGATCGTAGAAAGCGCGCAGCATGCGGTAGAACTGGCCGCTGTGCGACTGCTCGACGACCACCGCGCGGGTGATGCCGCGCAAGGCTTCGGCCATCTTCTCCGGCTGCACCGGGGCGATCAGGCGCAGCGAGATCAGGCGCGCCTTGCCGCCGGTGTCCGCATAGCGCTGCAGGGCCTCGCGCGCCGCTCCGGTGGCGGAACCCCAGGTGATGATCGCCGTATCGCCAGCGCCGACTTCCGAGTCGACGATGTCAGCCCAGTGGTCGCCGTAGTTGAAGCCGGTGATCTTGCGCAGGCGCTTGTCCATCTGCGCCTGATGGTCCGAGGCCTGCGAGGAGGGCGTACCGAACTCGTTGTGTTCGAGACCGTCGGCGGTGTGGGTGAGTCCCGGCGTGCCGGGAATGGCCATCGGCGAGATGCCGGAGCCTGTCATCGCATAGCGCTTGTAGCGTTCGCCTTCGACGGCCCGCCTGGCGATTTCGCGTTGGCCGATGAAGGCCAGTTCGGCCGGCTTGGGCAGGATGGCGCGGGCCTGGCCCATGGCCTGGTCAGTCAGTACCAGCGTCGGCACCTGCATGGCTTCGGCCAGATGTACCGCCCATTGGGTGGTGAACAAACAGTCGGCGACCGAGTTGGCGGCGACCACGACATGCGGCGCGTCACCGTGCAGGCCATAGACGGCGATATTGAGGTCGCTTTGCTCCGACTTGGTGGCGATGCCGGTGGAGGGACCGACGCGCATCACGTCGACCACCACCAGCGGCACTTCGGCGGCGACGGCGAGGCCCAGCGATTCGATCATCAGCGACAGGCCGGGGCCGGAGGTCGCGGTCATCGATGGCGTGCCGCCGTAGGAGGCGCCGATGATCTGGTTGATCGAGGCCAGTTCGTCCTCGGCCTGCACCAGCATGCCGCCGACTTTGGCCAGCGAGGGTGCGAGCCATTCGAGGACTTCGGTGGCCGGGGTGATCGGATAAGCGGCGACGAAGCGCACACCGCCGCGGATCGCGCCGAGGCCTGTGGCTTCGTTGCCGGTGATGCTCCAGCGCGGCGTGGTATTGGCGGTTGCCGCCGGCAGGCGTGGAATGGCGGGCAGGCTGGCCGCGGCGTCGATGCCGGCGAAGAATGCGGCCATGCTGGCTTCAATTGCCTCCGTGCCTTTCTTCTTCAGCGCGCGTTCGACCACGATGCGCATGGCGGCGGGCGGCAGGCCGATCATCGCGGCGATGGCGCCGAGCGCCACCATGTTGGGGCGGCCGTTCTCGATTTTTCCGGCAATGTCAGACATCGCCAGCGCGGCCTGGCGCGGATTGTTCTTCAGCAGGCCGGCGGGCGCGTCGCCGTGGGCCGGGTCGCCGACGATCAGGCTCTCGGCGGTGAGCGGGATCTCGGCCGAGAAGCGCGTGATGTTGTCCCAGTCGATCGCCATCAGCAGATGGAAGCTGTCGTCGTGGGATTGCACCGGCTCGGTCGAGAAGCGCAGCATGGCGGCGGCTTCGCCACCGCGGATCTGCGGCCCCGAGGAGCGGCTCATCAGCGCATACCAGCCGGCGCTGGCGGCGGCGTCGAGCAGCAGCGAGCCGGCGGTAACGACTCCGGCGCCGCCACTGCCGGCGATGGTTAGCGAGACACTTTGCACTGTCACGTGTTTCCTCCGTTTTCTGTCGCGCCGGCGCCGCCGTTCGACGATTCTTTGGTCCTGATGGGATGGTTGCTGTTTAACCCTGACAGGAACGCAGAATATACGCTTGAATGGTGGAAGTCAAATGATTTGTGGTCCATCACAAAAGCCTGATGGATCCCGTGCTGGCGAGGGTCGGCGGCAAAACATGTATAGGCTTAAACAACTTCTGTTTGCAAAAATTGATGCTCTGCGGCTTCGAGCGCGAGGCAGGTCAGGACGCCGCTTCGGTAGGCGCCGGTATCGATGCCAATGCGGTTGTGTCGTAGCTCGGGATTGCGGCTGATGCTGTGACCGTGCACCACCACCGCACCGTGGTCCGCCTCGGAGAGGAGGAAGGTCTTGCGGATCCAGATCCGGTCGCGTTCGCTTTGAGCATCGAGTTCGATGCCGGGGCGAATGCCGCCGTGGGCGAAATAGTAGTCGCCCTCGCGGTGGCTGATTGCCAAGCCGCGCAGGAAGGCGAGGTGGGTGGCGGGCAGGGCAGCCGCCAGCGCTGTGGCGAGCCCGGCGATGTCGCCACGCTGACGCGCCGAGGGGTCGGCGACGACGACGCCGTAGCTCGCCAGCGCCTCGATGCCGCCGTAGTCCAGCCAGTGGCGCCCGGCTTCGTAGTCACCGTCGTGGCAGCGCAGCAGCAGGTCCTCGTGGTTGCCTTTGAGCGTGATGCGCTCGAAACCGCTTGGCAGCCAACCAATCACACGCTCGATCACCCCGCGCGAATCGGGGCCGCGGCTGCCATAGTCGCCGAGATAGACCAGCACGCGCCGCGATGCCGCGCGGCGACGGACATCGGCCTCGATCAGCGCGTGCATCTGCGTCAGCAGGTCGAGCCGGCCATGGATGTCGCCAACGGCGTAGATTACGGTGTCCGCCGGCGTGCTGGCCATGGTTGCCTCAGGCGTCGCGCATCTCCGCATACACCGCCTGCTCCATCTTCAGCATGGCTTCGCGCTGCTCGGCCGGCCATTCGTACATCAGCGCGGTGGTGCTGACGCCGGTCCAGCTCTGGTCCTTGGCGCCCATGACGTCCATCTCCCAGAGCTGTATCGAGTACGGCGCGGCGGCGGTGAGGCGCTCGCGCAACTGGCGCGACTTGCCCTTGACCAGGAAGCTGACGTCGCCCGGGCCGATGACCTGGATCGAGGCCAGGCCGCTGCGTTGCAGGTTGGCCATCGACGAGCCGCCGACATCGACGGCGAAGCGCAGGCATTTGTCGTCGAGGGCGAGCGCCCAGGTGTACGCGGAAGTGGAATAGCCGTCGGCGCCGCTGGTCAAGATTAGCGCGGGCGCGCCGGGGCGCAGGTAGCCAACGAGTTTTTGCGGCAGGGTGGGGGTGATGTTGCCTATCATGCTGGGGTTCTCCTCAGGTTCCGCGCGGGGCGAGTGCCCCGCGCCAGTGTTCAATGGTTTCGCCGATCACGCCATGCAGCCACAAATCGGTGGCCGTACCGCAGACGGGGGGCTCCTGCAACGGCAGGTTGATTGCGTCGAACAGGCGCGCCTCGCTGGCATCGTCGCCAGCACGAAGCGTGCCGCCACGGGAGTGGGCGGCATAGGCCACGATCAGGACATCGACATCGGCCTGCGAATACACGCCGAGCAGTCCGTCGAGTTCGATCTCCAGGCCGCATTCCTCGAGCGCCTCGCGGCAAACGGCCGCGGGAACCGATTCGCCGCACTCGACATAGCCGGCGGGCGGGGCCCAGTAGCCGGCTAGTGGGGCCTCGTTGCGCCGGATCATCACCAGCTTCCCCTCATGCTCGATCAACGCCATGCCGACCGGCGCCGGATTGCGCCAGAGCACGAAGCCGCAAGCCGGGCACCGGCCACGCTCCTTGCCGCCGATCATGGCCGTGGTCATTGGCGTTGCGCATTGGCCGCAGAAGCCCGTGCTCATGCGATCAGGATCTGCAGGGTGATGCGATCACCGTCGGAAAGACGCAGGGCATCGCGTACCGAGATCGGCGCGACGATCTCCAGCTTGTCGGCGGGATAGTCGGGCACCTCGGGAATCACGGCCGCACCCTGAATGCGGCCATCGATAACGAGGGTGAAACACTTCGCGGCGCAATAACCGGTCGGAGGTTCGATGGCGATGCCCGGCTCCTGTTCCATTTCGGCCCGCGCTGCCTCCCAATCGGCGCCGGCAAGGCTGAGGTTCAGCGTGCCCGGATGCGGGGCAAAGCCCAGCTTGCTCTGGAATTGCCGCGCCACCCAGTCCAGGGTGGTGAAGCCAGCTCCTTCACCGAGTCCGCTGCACAGGCAGCCTTCGAGGATGACGGCGCCGCAGTTCATCACGAGGACTTGGCCTTTTCGCGCTCTTCGTTGCCTGTCCAGCGCTTGAACAGGTTGAGTTCGACGCCGAGGTCGAACTGGTCGAGCGCCTTGTTGACTGACTGGTCGATGATGTCTTCCAGGGTTTTCGGCCGGTGATAGAAGGCCGGTAGCGGCGGTACCAGCACCGCGCCGGCTTCACGAGCCTGGACTGGGTGGCGCGGCAATTCCAGAGCAAGCTGGGCTTTGCCCCGCATCCGGGCACGCTCAACCTCAGTCTTGCCGGCGCCGACTGGGAGGCCGCGCGGGCCGAAATGGAA
>SXGU01240802.1_pt1 | contig 11683 bp, 10 predicted proteins | sample 3174531 | NCBI WGS metagenome assembly SXGU01 (sample SAMN11356863, study PRJNA531348) | freshwater metagenome | isolation source: freshwater sample F1-140 | place: China: Fuxian Lake, Yuxi | collected 2017-12-25
CAAGCGCACACGAGATGCTCGTCACCGTAGAAGAGGGTGCCATCATGGGTGGCGCTGGCAGCGCTGTGGCCGAGGCCTTGCAGGCGGCGGGCCTGTTGACACCCCTGCTGCAACTTGGCCTGCCTGATGAGTTCAGCAACCACGGCGACCCCGCCCGCCTCTTGGCCATGCTGGGCCTGGATGCAGCAGGTATCACGCAGTCCATCCGCACCCGCTTCCCCAAGCTGGCCGAAGCAGCTAGCGCCACCCCGACCTTGAAGAGTGTTGCCTGAGGGGCGGGAGGCCATCGAGTGCCTAGAAAGTTTGGGCTTGACTTCCCAATCAGTTGAACAGGGATCAAGGGGAAACCCCTAGTGATGTCGCTGCCAATTACAGCGTAACATCAACCACAGACCTGCGTTTTGGCATGTGCCAGCACCGCTTTTATTTTGGGCAAGCCAGCAGGCCTATCAATCTTTTTAACAGGGGTAAGCATATGGACCGTCGTTTAGTCATCAAGAATGCAGGCCTAGCCGGGGTTTTGGCCGCCGGTGTTTCACCCGCCATCGTGCATGCCCAGGCCAATGTGCGCTGGCGTTTGACCTCTAGCTTCCCTAAATCCCTCGACACTTTGTTTGGGGTGTCCGACGTGTTTGCCAAACACGTTGGTGACATGACGGGCGGCAGGTTCCAAATTTCGACCCATGGCCCAGGTGAACTGGTGCCAGCTTTTGGCACGGTCGATGCCTTGCAGCAAGGCACGGTGGAGGCGGCAAGCACCGCCCCATACTACTTCTTTGGAAAAGACCCAACTTTTGCTATCGGCTGTGCCATTCCCTTTGGCCTCAACAGCCGCCAGATGACAGCATGGATGTACGATGGCAACGGTCTGAAACTGATGCGCGAGTTTTATCGCAACTACAACATGATCAGCTTTCCCATGGGCAACACTGGTGCCCAGATGGGGGGTTGGTTCCGTAAACCCATCACCTCTGTGGCTGATGTCAAGGGGCTTAAGTTCCGTACCGGTGGCTTTTCCGGCGTGATTTGGGAGCGCATCGGTGGTGTTGCGGCCAACATCCCCGGCGGAGAAATTTATGCGGCACTGGAGAAAGGCACCATTGACGCAGCTGAGTGGGTTGGCCCCTACGATGACCAAAAACTGGGTTTCAACAAGATTGCTCAAAATTACGCCTACCCGGGCTACTGGGAAGGAGGTCCGCAACTTGATCTGCATGTCAACATCAAGGCCTACGAGGCCCTGTCGTCTGAGTACAAGGCGATTGTCGAAGCCGCAGCGGCCTATGCCCACGTTGATATTCAGGCCAAGTACGACGCCCGCAATGCCACGGCGCTCAAGCAACTGGTGGCTGGCGGCACCAAGCTGTTTCGCTTCCCCAAAGATTTGATGGATGCTGCCTTCAAGGCATCGATGGACACTTACGCGGAGTTGTCGGCAAAGAACCCCGCCTGGAAAAAGGTCTACGAAGACTACAGCGCCTTCCGCCGCGATGCCAATCTTTGGTTCCGTTTTACCGAAGCTGCATTTGACGACTACATGCAGGCTGCCAGGTTGTAAGGTTTTTGCTTCCAAAAAACCCCGCTTCGGCGGGTTTTTTTGTAGTGTGGCAGATGGCAGGATCAGTTGCGGGCTAAAGTTAGCCCGTGGATTGGCATAAACCGAGCTTGCCTATGAGGCGCACCTGGGTTGCTATTTGGGTGCGAGCGACGCACTGACGCTAATTTCTGCCTCAGCCAGGACAAAACTGCCGGGACACTGCAACCACCTGCACGCCAAACCCTGATAAACCATCTCGGTTAAATCGATCAGGATTATTTCTTTTTGTCAGCTTCCAAAGCGCGCATGACAGCTGCCATCGGGTCTTCTTCCTTGCCGCCAGGTTCGGCTTCGGGTTTGAGATCAGCACCCACACCGGCCGGATTTGAAGCCGCGCCCGCCTCGGGCGATGTCACCTGGTTGTAGCCGCGCCCCGTGTTCATATTTTGGATATCGTCACTGGCCTTTTGGATGTCGAGAACCTTTTCTTTGTCGAGAAATATGGTCACCGACTGCGGAATAAAGATCACTACCGCAACCAAAATGAGTTGCAGCACAATAAACGGAATCGACCCCAGATAGATATCCTTTGACTCCACTTTATGTGGTATCGACCCGTTTTTGTACAGCGTATCCGCTATTCCGCGCAAGTAAAACAGGGCAAAGCCGAAGGGCGGGTGCATAAAGCTGGTCTGCATATTGACACAAAGCATCACGCCGAACCAGATCAGGTCAATACCCATCTTGGCGGCCACCGGGGCCAGGAACGGGACGATGATGAATGCTATTTCGAAGAAATCAAGAAAAAACGCCAGTAAAAATACGAATATGTTGACCGCGATAAGAAAGCCGATCTGACCGCCGGGCAGGCCAGACAGCATGTGCTCGATCCAGATACCACCGTCCACGCCTTGGAATACAAGCGAGAACACGCGTGAACCGATCAGGATGTAGACCACCATCGCGGTCAGTCGCATGGTTCCGACCATGGCCTGCCAGGTGAGATTCCAGGTCAGGCGTTTACTAATCCAGGCCAATAAAAATGCGCCCATCGCACCCATCGCGCCAGCCTCGGTTGGCGTAGCCACAGCAACCTTGATGCCTGGCAGCCCTCCCATGCTGCCCAAAACAGTGAAGATCAGTACGGCGGACGGCACAATTCCCTTCAGGCATTTTCGGTACAGCGGCCAGCCATTGAGTTCGCGTGATTCCTTGGGTACACCCGGCAGCGCGGCTGGGCGCAGGCGAGTCAGGAGGAAGGTGTAGGCGGCAAACAACAGCACCTGCAGAATAGACGGACCCCAAGCGCCCTTGTACATGTCTCCTACTGACTTTCCGAGTTGGTCTGCCAGGACGATCAGCACCAGGGAAGGGGGCACGAGTTGCGTGATAGTGCCTGATGCGGCCAAAACGCCGGTGGCATAGCGCATGTTGTATTTCCAGCGCATCATCACCGGCAGGGAAATCATGGCCATGGCGATCACCTGACCGGCGACGGTGCCGGTGATAGCCCCCAGGATGAAGCCAACGATAATGACAGAATAACCGAGGCCTCCCTTGGCAGTACCAAACATCTGCCCCATTGAGTCAAGCATGTCTTCGGCGAGCCCACAGCGCTCCAAAATGGTGCCCATGAGGGTGAAAAAAGGTATCGCCAGCAGCAAGTCGTTCGACAAGATACCAAACACATTGAGTGGTAGCGCGGTCATGAAAGATTGGGGAAACCAGCCCATGTACACAGCAAAATAACCGCTGCCCAGACCCAGTGCTGCCAGCGAGAACGCGACCGGAAAGCCTATCAACATGATGGCAATCAGCCCGCCAAACATCAGCGGCGCAAATTCTTGCATCGTCATTGCAGCGGCCTTTCGTAATGGAAATCACCGTCGTAGCTGTTGTTGAGCCAGGCCAGACGTTTGATGATCTCAGACAGGCCTTGCAGCAAGATGAGCGCAAAGCCCACGGGCAGCAGTAACATCACCGGCCAACGAATCAGACCACCCGCATTGCTAGACATCTCTCCCGAGAGGTACATACGGATAAACAAAGGCCACGAGTAGTACAGCAGGACCGACATTGAGCACATCAAAAAGAAGATGAAACCCAGCAAATCAACGATGGCCTGCCCGCGCCCGCCATACAAACCGTACAGCACGTCGACCCGGACATGCTCGTTGATCCGCAGCACTTGGCTAGCACCGAGCATCACCACGGCGGCAAACAGGTACCACTGAATTTCGGTGTAGCCGTTGGAGCTGTAGTTAAACGCATAACGCACTGTGGCGTTGAGCGCGCTGATGACGCACGAAGCGAGCACCGCCCAAGTCGCCAGAATTGCGAATTTGTCGTTGAGTTTGTCTATCCCCCTGGACAGAGCCAGTAACACTTTCATATTCGGACCTCCTAAGGCCTAGCATAGCCGCAAAGTGAGCCAAGTTACCCTAGGGTTTACCTCGTGCCGACTTGGCCCGTGACTTCAAATGGTAGGGTGAACTGCTCAAGATCAGGACGGTGGCGAGCTGACTGCGAAATTGGCCTGGCGCGCACATCTTTACCTAGCGGTCCAGATCAAAGCCAGCTTGAAGCTGGTGCCCACGCCGTCGCCACCGCAGCACAAGATCAGTGCCGTGTGCCACCCCGGAGGATGCCAAAAACAACATGATCCAGAGCTCGGGCCAGCCGAATAATGCGCAGCGCAGCGCAAACATCAGGCACAGGCCAGCCAGCAGGTTGAGGGCATAGTCCGTGGGTGCCAGGCCGCGGCCTGTCAGGCGGTGGTAGGCGGCAATCAGCAGCCCCTCAAGTACGGTGAAGCCGATCACCAGGTCCACCAGATGGACATCGCCTGCCCATTGGGGCGGCGTCAAGGCTGGCTCACACCCGGGCCAGGCCGAGCAAGTGGGCTAGGTCCTTGAAGAAGATGCGGATGTGCGCCATGGGCTTTTGGCGCTTGAGCTCTTTGTTCATGTAAGAGTCGAATGTGAGTTGTTGCACATCACGGTCTTCACAAATTTTCACAAAACGCTCGCGCCGGATATCATTTTTGTACCAAAATTTTTGCATGATGCCCAACACCCAAAACACAGTACCGTGGGCTTTCATGAAGCGCTTGCGTGCGAGCTTCAAGGACGAAACATCGCCAGTCTTCAAGAGTTGTGCAACCGATTCTGCAGCCAGCTGACCGCCCACCATGGCATAGTAGATTCCCTCGCCAGAGGCCGGCGCTACAACGCCGGCGGCATCACCAGCAAGCACAATGTCGCGACCGTTATCCCAGCGCGGAAGGGGCTTCATGGGCAGGGGTGCACCTTCGCGACGCAACACTTCGGCGCCCTGCAGCCCGGTGGTCTGGCGCAGGCGTTCGACCGCGCCTTTCAAAGAAAAGCCCTTGTCGGCGCTGCCGGTGCCAACGCTCAGGGTGTCGCCATGCGGGAACACCCAGCTGTAAAAGTCTGGCGACATGGCGCCGTGGTAGAAAACATCGCAGCGGGAGTCGTCATAGCCCGCTGGTTTGATCGCAGGGGCGCGGATGATCTCGTGGTAGGCAAATACATATTTGGTGCGCTCTGCCCCGGGAATGGCCTGGCGTGCCACTTCGGAGCGGGCGCCGTCGGCGCCAATCACGGCGCGCGCGCGCACCCGTGCCGCAAAGCCCTCGCCACGCTTGTTGCTCTCTCGGGCCAGAAAATGCACCACGCTAACGCCGTCAGGGTCTCGCGAAAGACGTTCAAAGGTGCCAATGCGCCGCTTGGCACCTTGGTCCTGAGCCCGCACGCGCAGCCATTCGTCAAAGTCGACCCGGTCAACCATGCCCACAAAACCATTGTCGATCGGGATATCCACCTCCTTGAAGGTGGGCGAAACCATGCGTGCAGAGCGGGCTTTGGCGACCAGCAAGCTGTCTGGGATCGCAAAGTCTTTGATCAGCCGCGGCGGTATCGCCCCGCCGCATGGCTCGATGCGACCGGCACGGTCGAGCAGCAGCACAGAGTAGCCGTTTTGCGCCAGCTGCTCCGCCGCAGTCGCGCCTGCGGGACCGCCGCCAATGACGACCACATCAAATGATTCAGTTTGGTCCATGTCTATCACCTTTATGTCATACCTTGGCAGTCTGAGCCTCAGCAGTCGGCAAGTTCCCGGTTCGCAACAACTGGCTCTGGTTCATATTGGTGCTGCCAGCCCCCTCAGGGCAAAAGCGCTAACCATCATGCCCGCTACAAACAGCGGCACGCCAAAAGCGCTGTACCACAGCGCACGCGCGCTGACCCGGGTCAAAAAATGGCCCATCATCAGCACCTGCAGCCCCAGCAGCAGGCCAACGGCCAGGCCGTGGCCCGCTTGTCCCCAGCCAAACAGCAGCAAGACAACAACAATTTGCGGCACAGCCATCAGCCATCAGGCCACACTGCCGGCGCCTTGTTCGCCCAATTGCACCGGCAAGGAGCGCACTCCCATTAGCCGATCTCCTGCTACAGCCTTGAAGTCGTTGAGAGTCATGATGCCGTGGGTCCCTGCGCTGTAAAGCCCGGCGAGCACCAGCGATTTGCCCGGCGGCAGACTGCCCCCCGCCATCACAGCGGCGCCAGTGGCCCAGGCGATGCCCTCGTAGCTCAGACCGCAGGCGGCATTGCCCCACCAGCCATTTTGTTTGAGGCGCAGGGGCGGCGCGCGGTAGGCCCAGGCCAGGGCCAAGCCCAGCGCCGCGGCGCAGAAGCCCCAGACCCCCAAAGCGGTGGCCACCAGCAAAGAGACGGCAGTCCAGCCGATGGCCAGGTACAGACCCCAGCGTCCGGGTATGCGACCCGAGGGAATGGGCCGCTGCGGTTCGTTGATGGCATCAACATGGCGGTCAAACCAGTCGTTCACTGCCTGGCTGGTGGCACACACAAAAGGACCGGCCAGCGCGATACCGACCAGAGCCAGCCACCATTTGTCCTGCACCGACTGGCTAGAGGCAACCACGCCGCAGGCAAACGCCCACATGGGAGGGAACCAGGTAATTGGCTTGAAAAGCTCAGCAACGGCAGAAAGCGCAGGGATACTCATACCCTGTGTTTTTAACCTTGACACTAGGCGGTGTCAATTAGAACTTACACTTATTTTTCGACCTGTGGCTTATTCGCGCCGGGGCTCGGATCTAGATCACCAAGGCCAAAGCGGCGCAGCTTGACATACAGGCTTTGCCGGGAAAGTCCCAGCATTTCGGCCGCGGACGCTCGGTTGTCCGAGGTCAGTTCCAGCGCCGCCTCAATGCACAGGCGCTCGATCAGGTCGGTGGTTTCACGAACGATGTCGCGCAGCGGCACACGGCCGACGAGTTCGGTCATTTGGCCGGCCGAGCGGGGCAACTCTTTTTGGGCGCGCGTATCAGCTGGCAGGCGTCTGCCGACATCACGGATGACAAAGCCCATGCAGGGATCCTCGCCACTGCTCACGGAAACTGCCGAGATTTCCACATCTGCCATGGAGCCGTAATTGCCCTTGATTCGTGTGGCGAACAGTCGCACCGAGCCACGTTGCCGCAGATTGGCGATCAGGACATTGAGGTCAACGCCACTGCGACCCAGCCATTTTTCGAGTGACTCGCCACGCGCCTGATCTTTACTGGCGACCTGCACGAGTTCGAGAAAGGCGCGGTTAGCGGTGAGTACATGGCCGCTCAGGTCAGTGACGACCAAGGCGTCTGGGGCGCTCTCAAGGATATTGCTGATTTGCTGCCGGTTGCGCTCATCGTCGCGCGGGGCGCTGTCGGGCGAACGCCCCAACCGCACCATGAAATGAGTCGAGTTCTCTTGGCGAAACAGCGACACGGTTACGCTTAAAGCATCCGCGCTGTCAAGCAGTGTGAGGCTGAGGGACTCTGGTCGGCCGCTGCTGCGCAGTCGCGCGAGCGACTGTTGAAGGTCCCGGGCGCTGTCCATGCGCAGGCTGTCTGACAAAGTCCAGGCGGTTTGGCGTGCCCCTTCGCCGAGCAGGCGAAAGGCTGCCGGATTGGCCTCTTCGAGCCGTTCGCTGCCGGCATCCAGGATCATCAGCGCCTCGGTTGACTCCTGGAAAAGCAGTCGGTAGCGGGTCTCAATATTGCGCAGGCGCCAATAATCGCGCTCCATCGACATTTGCGCGCTGACCAGTCGTTGCTGCAAGGTCGTTTGGGCCCGCAGATCTCGGCCAAAGGCAACCGAATGCCCGGCTCCCGGGGGTTTTTGTTCTCCCGGCGGGCCCACAGGAACCACGCTGTAAGACACCGCCATGTCGTCCCCGTCTGCGGCGCTGGACGGGTGATTGACATGCCGCCATTTGGCGCTGCCCCCGGCGCTGGCTTCCTTGAGCATGGCTTCAACCTTGGGCCGGCTCTCTACCGTGACAGTTTGCAACCAGGGCTTGCCCAGCCATTGTTGCTGGGCATGGCTGCGTAAATCATCGCTGCCACAGGCCAGGTCTTGGATCACACCAGCCTCATCGACGATCAAAACCAGGTCGGCCGCGGCAGCAATCAGTCTGGAGGTGACATCCGAGCCCAAGTCCGCCAAGAACTTCTCTGGCATGTCAAACAAGCCATTCGGCTTTTCGGGATTGGTCTGGAGCATTCGATTCTTTCTGGGAAATAACTGGGGGCGGCCTTCGCTTAGGCTTGGCGCTGGCTGGATTTGAGAAACCGACTTACCAAATCCTGCGCCATGGCCGGGGCCTCTCGCCCTTCGGTGATGACGGCATCGGCTTGAACAAGCTCGCGATAACTCGGCTGGGCGACAAAAAGAGGCCCGCCAACGATGATCACAACAGCCTGGTTCATCGACTCAGCCCTGATGTTGCTGATGCATTTGCCCAATGCGCCAAGTTTGGTCTCGTCGCCAAAGGACAGCCCAACAACATCAAAATGCTCGCGTTTGGCCAGCCGGGCAGGGTCGACATGGCTGTCTGTTGCGCCGCCGGAGATGTTCCAGCCGGCTCGCCGAAAAAATTCCCGCACCATCGACAGGCCAAAGGTGTGTTGCTGGCCAGGGCCGGGCACCAGCAAAATACGGTGGCCGTCAGCCGCAGGCAGCTCAGGCAACTCAGGCAACTGGGCGCTTACGCTGGTCTCGCGCAAAATGCGCTGCAGCCGACCCAGCCCCAGGGTGACATCAGTGAAGTCGCACAGGTCTTCGTTCCAGAGTTCGCCAAGGTGCCGGGCAACCGGTGCCAAGAGATCGATGTAGATGCTTTCTAACGAGATGCCCCGGGCTCGCATAGACTCAATGCACTGGAAGGCAGCATGTTCATCCGCAGTGAGAGCTAACTTCGTGAACGCCAGAACATCCTCTGGACCTATGCCTTGGCCTTCCAGGGCCGGATAGGGCAGACAGGCCTGCGGATCACGGTGCGCAAGCACCAAGCGCGGAATGATCTCCTGCTCGATGGTATGAAGCAGTGCGGCCACGCGACTCTCTACCCGTTCGTCTTTCGCCCCAGCCAACTGAGCGGGCTGCCCCTGGCTGTGGTCCCGCCCGATCTCGGCAGGGAAAGAATGCTGTTCATAACCATCATTCGACGACTCGTCCTCACTGAAAGAACCCATGTCTCGTTTCCTCGCTTACCGCAGTGATGCGGTTTTTTTAGCGGCGGCCGTGGGTTTTGGCCGCCAGACTGCTGTTTTTTTATCCAGAAACTGCCCACTGCCATCCCGAATGACGGTGTTCAGCCTGCTCGAAAGTGTGTTTTACAGGGCTGAGCAGGCGCTGTCAAAGCATTTCCGATCTGTCCAGGATAAAACTATACACCGTCTGGCCAGCATGTCAAGTTAAATTTACGTAACAATAAGTTGACAGTATTGGATTTGGCGATTAAATTTGGGCCCATGGAGACAATGCAGGTGACAAAACAGCAGCTGGCCAAGCCCCGGGTGAGGCTGGCGCGCCCGCTTTACACGCCCGAGGAGCGAATTCGGCGGGACTCATCGGTCTGGACCCTGGTGCAGGGGGTGCTCGCGCCGCTTCAGTTTTTGGTTTTCTTGCTCAGCCTGGGCCTGGTACTGCGGTTTTTGGTCACCGGCGAGGGCCTGGACGCTGCCAAGTACTCGATTGTGATCAAGACCCTGACCCTCTACGCCATCATGGTGACTGGTTGTATTTGGGAGAAAGTGGTGTTTGGCCGCTACCTGTTTGCCCCGGCCTTTTTTTGGGAAGACGTCTTCAGCATGTTGGTGCTGGCCCTGCACACCGCCTACTTGGTGGCCCTGTTCATGCAGGTCCTGGGCCCGCTCGAGTTGATGTATCTGGCGCTGTCGGCCTATGCGGCCTATGTGATCAATGCGGTGCAATTTTTGCTGAAGCTGCGGGCTGCGCGTCTGGACGGCGCGCAACGTTCGGCCGCGCCAGACGGTCAAGCAGGGATGGCCGCATGAACGCAGTGATACCGATTCAGGTCCAGGCTAGCAGCGGCTGCACCGACGCGCCGGTATTACGGGAGCGGGGGCAGCGCGAGGTGTTTTGTGGCCTCACCGGCATCATTTGGCTACACCGCAAGATTCAGTACGCTAAGGCGCCGCCGGCGGCGGGTTGGGGCGGCTCGTGGGGCGCGGCCTCGTCGGGATCGTCGGTCTACCTCGCCTGCGAGCGCGTGCGCGAGCGGCTGGCCAAGGCGATGAAGGTCGATCCCGAGGCGCTGACGCTCAAGGACGGCCGCGCCATCGCCGACAATCGCGCGGTCAAGGTCGCCGACCTCGTCGACGAGAACATCGTCGTCACCGGCCAGATCGCGCCGGGCAAGCAGGAGAAGCTGCACACTCAGGCGAGCTACGGCGCGCATTTCTGCGCTGTGAAGGTCAACGTCGTCACCGGCGAGGTGCGCGTCGAGCGGATGCTGGGCGTCTTCGCCGCGGGCCGCATCCTCAACGAGAAGACCGCCCGCTCGCAATGCCTGGGCGGCATGACCTTCGGCATCGGCGCCGCGCTGACCGAGGAGCTCGTCCACGACGGCCGCAACGGCAAGATCGTCAACCGCGACCTCGCCGAATACCATCTGCCGGTGAACGCCGACGTGCCCCAACTCGAGGTCCACTTCCTCGAGGAACGCGACGCCCACGCCAACCCGATCCAGGCCAAGGGCATCGGCGAACTCGGCATCTCCGGCGCCGGCGCGGCGGTGGCGAACGCGATCTACAATGCCACCGGCGTCCGTGTCCGCGACTATCCGATCACCTGCGACAAGCTGCTCGCCGGCTTGCCGAACGATTGACCTCGTCACCCCGGCCTCGTGCCGGGGTCCACGGCGCCGCAAGTTCGTCGGGCGAGGAACTTGCGGCACGGTGGATGCCGGGACGAGCCCGGCATGACGAACAGGGTGTGGCGTCGTTCTTTGCGACACCCTAGGTTGTTGTCATGACCACCCAGACCATCGACACCGCCGAACGTCCGCCGATCCTGGCCCGCGCCACGCAGGGGACGCTCGGCACCGAGCTCCCCCGGATCGAGGGGCCGTTGAAGGTCAGCGGCGCGGCGACCTACGCCTATGAGCAGGCGCCCGAAGGCACGCTCTACGCCGCGGTCGTCGGCGCGCCGGTCGGGGCCGGCACGTTCACCGCGATCGACACCGCTACCGCCGCCGCATTGCCCGGCGTGCTCGCGGTGATCCACGACGATCCGCGCATCCCGGCGGGCGAGGCGAACAGCCGCGCGATGCCGCATGCGGGCACCACCCGCATCTTCCACTACGGTCAGCCGCTCGCCGTCGTCGTCGCCGAGACGCAGGCGATCGCGCGCGAGGCCGCGACGCTGGTCCGCGTCCACGCCGACACCGCCGAGGGCCGCTTCGCGCTGGAGGAAGCGCCGGTCCAGACCGACCACAAGCTCGGCTTCCTGCCTGCGATCGACAAGGGCGACGTGGAGGCCGCGATGGCGACCGCGGCCGTCACCTTCGACGAGACCTACACCACGCCAATCCACTTCCCCGCCGCGCTGGAGCCACATGCGACGACGGTCTGGTGGGATGGCGACGTGCTGACGCTGCGTTCCTCCAACCAGGTGATCGGCGCCGCACGCGACACCATTGCCACCCAGATGCACCTGCCGGCCGAGCGCGTCCGCGTCCTCGCGCCCTATGTCGGCGGCGGCTTCGGGGGGAAGACGGGGGTCGGGCCAGAGGTGATCCTCGCCGCCATCGCCGCCG